>ERZ761602.1265-NODE-1265-length-46998-cov-6.675628_pt1 | contig 46998 bp, 34 predicted proteins | sample MGYA00512165_ERZ761602 | MGnify/ENA primary metagenome ERZ761602 (study PRJEB28899, sample SAMN02445085) | bioreactor sludge metagenome | biome: EBPR sludge; isolation source: Thorneside wastewater treatment plant | place: Australia: Brisbane, Thorneside...
GGGCCGACAGATAATCCGGCACGGACTCGCTGCTGGACGTGGCATCCAGCGGGTCTTCGCCCGCCATGACCGAGAGGCTCAAGGCCGCGTCGCGCACGGACAGCGTGAAGGGGCCAATCTGGTCCAGGCTTGAGGCAAAGGCCACCAGCCCGTAGCGCGAAACCCGCCCATAGCTGGGCTTGAGCCCCACCACACCGCAGAAACTCGCGGGCTCGCGGATGCTGCCGCCCGTGTCGCTGCCCAGGGCCATGAGCGCCATGCGCGCGGCCACGGCAGCCGCGCTGCCGCCGGAACTGCCGCCGGGCACCCGCTCCAGGTCGAAGGGATTGCGGGTCTGCTTGAGGGCGGAGTTCTCGCACGAGCTGCCCATGGCAAACTCATCAAGGTTGGTCTTGCCCAGAATGATGGCGCCCGCGGCCTTCAGGCGCGCCGTGACGGTGGCGTCGTAGGGCGCCTTGAAGCCTTCGAGCATGCGGCTGGCGCAGGTAGTGGCCTGGCCCGCGACATGAATGTTGTCCTTGATCGCCACGGGCACGGCGGCCAGGGGGCCCAACTTCTGGCCCTGCTTGCGGCGCGCGTCGAGGTCGCGGGCCTGGGCCAGGGCGCCCTCGCGGTCGAGGTGCAGGAACGCGCCGACCCTGGGCTCCCGCGCGTCAATCATGCGCAGGGCGGCCTGCAGCGTGGCCTCGGCGCTGCTTTCGCCCGCGGCAAAGCGTTTCGTCAACTCAAAACTGTCCTTGATGGCGGGCATGGGCTACTCGATGACGGGCGGAACCTTGAAGAACCCTTCTTCCTGTTCGGGGGCGTTGCTCACGGCTTCGGCGCGGCTGAATGAGGGCTTCACTACGTCCTCGCGCCAGGCGTTGAGGTCAAAGAATGGATGCACCGTGGGAGCGACATGCTCGACGTTCACGGCGCGCAACTGCTCGATGTAGCCGGTGATCTTGGCCAGTTCTCCGGCCATACGCCTGATTTCGGCCTCGTCCAGCTCCAGCCGCGCCAGTTTTGCCACGTGCCTGACTGTATGCTCGTCCATGGGCCCTTCCGCGCCGTGTAGTTTGCCTGCCTTGCAGGCGGCGCGAACTCTAACGACCAAGGGCGCAATGCGCCAGCCGGAGGCATACTGTCGTCATGGCCGAAGCACCCACGCGCAAAGTCCAGAAGGGCCGCACGACCGACAAGGCCGTGGCCGAGCACGCGCTGTCTGAGCTTGAGCGCAAGGACCTGCCCGCCACCCCCCAGGCACAAGCGCCCGCCGAGACGCCAAGGTCTGGTCCGGGGTTCTTCACGGCGGTGCTCGCGGCCATGGCCGCGCCCCTGGTCTGCGGGGTATTGGTGGCCGTGCTGATCTGGCTGCGTTACTGGCCGCCGCTGCCCGGACTGATGCCGGGCTGGCTTGCCTGGTGCATGCTGGCGGCCATGCTGCCTTTGGCCGGCCGCAAACTGCTGCTGCTGGCGCCGGCCGGGGCGGTGCTGGGCGGGCCGGTGCTGGCCCTGACGCTGGCCGTGAACTTCAAAGTCGTGCGCGTCGAGGGCGAGAGCATGTATCCCACGCTGCTGCCCGGCGACGTGCTGCTGGTGGACCTCAAGGGCAGCCCCCGCGACTTCGCCCTGCCCGGCCGCGAAATTTACGTTGTGGAAATCCCCGGCCAGCCCCACCAGCCCATGATCAAGCGGCTGGCAGCCACGCCGGGCCAGACGCTGAGCGTGAAAGACGGGCGCCTCTACGCTGACGGCGAGCTGGTGTTCCCGCCGCCGGGCCTGGAAGGCGCCGCCAGCCTGCACTATGGCGGCTATCTGGAGGTGGGCATGGTGGTGGGCGAAGAACGCTATTTCTTCGTGGGCGACAATCCGCCCGCCAGCCACGACAGCCGCCGGCTGGGCACTGTGAGCGTGGCCCATGTCGGCGGGCGCGTGGTGTGGCGCCTCAAGGGGCCCGGGGGGTTTGGCCGGCTGCCATGAAACTGGAACTGCCCAATGTGCCGGCTTCCGCCCTGGCTCGCCGCGTGGTCAAGACGCTGCGGGCGCGCGGCCACGTGGCCTGGCTGGCCGGCGGCTGCGTACGGGACCTGCTGCTGGGTCGAACCCCCAAGGACTACGACGTGGCGACGGACGCCAGGCCCGAGGAAGTCGAGGCCGCCTTCGAGAAGTCCATCCCCGTGGGCAAGAGTTTTGGCGTGATCACCGTGCAGGGCGAGGTCGACGGCGTGCAGGTCGAGGTTGCCACGTTCCGCCACGACGGGCCCTACAGCGACGGCCGCCACCCCGACTCCGTGCGCTTCACTGACGCCCACGAAGACGCGGCGCGGCGCGACTTCACCATCAACGCCCTGTACCTGGACCCCGAGAGCGGCGAAGTTATTGACTACGTCCAGGGCGTGCAGGACCTCAAAGCGAGGCTGGTGCGTGCCGTGGGAGATCCCGCCGTGCGCTTTGCGGAAGACAAGCTGCGCCTGCTCAGGGCCATTCGCTTTGCCTGCGCCCTGAACTTCGAGCTCGACGACGCGACCTTCGCCGCCCTCAAGCGCATGGCACCCCAGGTGGTGGTGTGCAGCGCCGAGCGCATCCGCGAAGAGCTGCACCGCATGCTTGGCAGCCCCGGCCGCTCGCGCGCCCTGCGCCTGATGCTGGAGGCAGGCCTGCTTGATGCCTTGCTGCCCGAAGTCGCGGCCTTGGAGCAGCAACCAAGCCCGGGGCCCGCGGGCAACCTGCTGGCGCGCGCGCTCATGACCCTCGATGCCCTGGCCAACCCCTCTCTGAGCCTGGCCTGGAGCGCCCTGCTGGCCGACGCCGGGGAAGAGGCGGCGGCGAGCGTGCTGCGCCGCCTCAAGTGCAGCAACGAGCTGGCCTCGCGCGTGCGCGACATCGTCGCCGACATCCCGCGTCTGGCCGGGCTGGACCAACTCGCCCAGGCCGCCCTCAAGCGTCTGCTGCGCCGGCCCCACGTCGATGAGTGGCTTGAGCTGGCGCGCGCCCGCACCCTCGACCTGGGCGCGGACCTGGCCCAGGTGCGGTTTGCCCTGACGCGCCTGGCCGCCTTTCGCGCCCAGGGACCGCAAAGCCTTTGGCCGCAGCTGCCACTCAACGGCGAGGACCTCAAGGCCCTGGGGCTGCCGCCCGGCCCGCGCTATCGCGAGCTGCTCAGCGCCCTTGAGGATGAAATGCTCGAAGGCAGAGTGGGCACCCGTGAAGGCGCCTTTGCCTTCGTGAAGTCCCGCATGGACGCTTGAGAGCATGGCCAGTGAAAACACAGTCGATCGCGCGCTCAAGGGCCTGGGCAGCACCCTGGTGTCCGCCCGCAATCTCGTGCGCAAGGCCACGGTCGACTTCGGCCACGCCCACGAGCCGCGCCACAAGCGGCGCGTCGCCCTGATCACCAGCCTGTGCTGCGGCCTGCTGGCAGGAAGCCTGCTGCTGGGCGACGCCCACGCACCCATCGAGCACATTGAAAAGCCCCTGCAGAGCGCGCGGGTGCGGCTGCTGGAAGGCAACACACAACGAAGCCCGGACATCCTGATCGTGAACATTGACGACGCGTCGCTGGCCTACGGCGATTCCGGTCGCTTTGGCCAGGAAAGCGAAGATACCGCCCGCAGCGACCGCTATGCGTGGCCCTGGCCGCGCAGCGTGTACAACAAGATCATCCGTTACTGCCGAGAGGGCGGCGCGCGCGTGGTGGTGTTCGACCTGGTTTTCAGCGAAAGCGGTCCCAACACCAACCAGCCGGTGATCGACGCCACGGTCGACGGCAAGCCCCTGCAAGTCTGGACCTTTGAGCGCGCCGGAGATGACCTCTTCATCCTTGAGGCCGCGGCCCGTGAAGACGTGGCCGTGGCCATCACGGCCGAGTCTTCGCAGCGCAGGCCCGAGTTGCGCGACCGCCTGCTGGCCGCCTATGCCCTCAAGGGCGATCACCTGCCCGCAACCGTGCGCCAGCGCTTTGCGCCCTACAACTCCGGCACCACGCCCATCGCCGGCCTGCTCGACGGCATCCCGGACTTCGTGGCCGAGGCCCGCACCCCCACCCTCAGCGCCGAAGAACGCCTGGAGTACGTGCGCGGCTATGAAGACGCTGTCAACGGCGACGCCGACTTTGCCCGCAGGGCCAACCGGCGCTCGCTGCTGCCCCTGGCCAGGCGCGAACGCGTTCAGGGCATCGGGGGTGCGGGCGTGGTCAACGTCTTTTCTGATGTGGACGGCCGCGTGCGCGCCATGGACCTCTTTGGCTACGTCGGCGAGCAGCCCTGCCGCAGCCTGGCCCTGGAGGCTTACCGGCTGTTTGTGCTGTCGCACGCCCGCGAAGCCCAGACGGACGCTTCAAAGCGCGCCGACTTCGCCCGGCGCTTTGAGGGCTTGATCGTCGACGATCAGGGGCTGCGGGCGGGGACGCGACGCCACGACCTGTCGCTGGGCTTGCGCGACGTCCCCATCGAATTTGAGGGCGATGAGGCGCGCTACCTGGGTTGCCGCGTGGCGCTGGACGCCGAGGGCCGCATCCAGCTTCGCTACCGCAACTTCATGGACTATCGCGACACCCCCGGCTATCGCCTGGCGCCCGAAACCTACTTTGAGCGCGGCGGGCGCGAGGACGTTTTTGCGCTCTACCCCAGCGTCAGCGCGCGCGACATGCTGCGCGACTACGACGCGCGGCACGCCAATGCAAGGCGCCGGGAGTTTGCCGCTCTCGTTGAGCGCCTGACGCGCGAAGTGGCCGAGGGCAAGGCCGAGCCTGCGGCCCTCGAGGAGGCCCGGCGCGAACTCCAGGCCCTGCCTTCAAGGGATCTGGACCTGCTGCTGGGCCAGCCCCCGGAACTCGTCAAGGGAAAGATCGTGATCGTGGCCGGAAGCGCCGCCGCCCTCTACGACGCCCACGCTACCCCCCTGGACCCCAACACCCCCGGCACCTGGATTGTCGCCACCGCCCTGGACAATCTGCTTCAGGGCGACGTCATGCACGAACAGCCCCGCTGGCAGGTATGGCTCTTTGCCATGTTCGCGGTGCTGCTGGGCGTCAACGTGACGCTCTACGCCCGGCGCACCCTGCACTCCCTGCTGGCGCTGGCGACCCTCGCCCTGCTGGCCGGGGCGGCCGCCTGGCTGGCCTTTTCGATGCAGCATTGGTTTCACGTCAGCGGCCCCCTGGCTTCCCTGTTCATTGGCTTTGCCGGGGGCTCTCTGGCCAAGGCATTGACCGAGGGCCGCCAGAAAGCCCAGCGTGAGGCCTTCGCGCGGCAATACATGGGCACGGAACTGGTCGAACACGTGATTGCCCGCCCTGACGCCCTCAAGCTCGGCGGCGAGAACCGGCACATGACCATCTACTTCAGCGACGTGGCCGGCTTCACGACTCTGACAGAAACCCTGGGCCCTGAACACCCCGACCGCCTGGTGGAGCTGCTGAACATTTACCTCGAACGCATGACAGACATCATGCTGGAGAGCGGCGGGGTCATCGACAAGTACATCGGCGATGCCCTCATGTGCTTCTGGGGTGCGCCCCGCGACATGGAAGACCATGCCGTCCGCGCCTGCAAGGGGGCCCTGGCCTGCAAGGTGGAAATGGCCCGCATGCAGCCCCTGTTCGCAGACGCCGTGCGGGCCACGGCGCCGCAACTGATCAAGCCCGACGGCACGGTGCTTTCCGCCCGCGCCGGCCTGAACTCGGGGCTGGTCACCGTGGGCAACATGGGCTCGAGCAAGCGCTTTGCCTACACCGTCATGGGCGATGCCGTGAACCTGGCCAGCCGCCTCGAGGGACAGAATAAGGAGTACGGCTCCTGGATCATGATCGGCGAGAACACCGAAAAGCTCATCCGCGGCGAGTTCACCACCCGGCGCCTCGACCTCATCGTGGTCAAGGGCAAGACCAAGCCCACAGAGGTCTTTGAGCTGCTGGGACCCAAGGACGTGCCTCAGTTCATCCAGGACCTGCGGCGGGACTTCGAGCGCGGCGTTGAAATGTTCAGGGCTCGCCAGTTCGAGGCGGCCCTGGAATGGTTCAAGACCTCGCTTCAGAACGAGCCCGACAAAGACGCCGACAACCCCAGCGCCCTTTACATCGAGCGCTGCCAGCACTTCGTCGAGAATCCTCCTCCCGCGGAATGGAACGGGGTCTTCATCAAGAAAAGCAAATGATGGGCGCCTTCTTCACCCTCGACAACGCCCTGCTGCTGGGGGCCCTGCTGATCGGGCCCGCTCTGCTGCTGGGCTTCATCCTCTTCATGGGCGGCATGAAACGGCGGGCCTTGCTGCGCCGCGCCCCCTTTGCCTGGAACGCCGAAGACCCCGCCCTCAAGGCGGCCCAGCTGGTATCGGGCCACTACCGCGTACCGCCCGACCGCATTCGACCCCAGGACCGCCTGATCGCAGACCTCCAGCTCGAACACCACAACGTGGCCGAGATGGTGGGCGACGTCGAAGACCAGCCCGCCGCCGCGCGCTTCATGGCGCGACTCCACGAGCGCACGGTGGCGGACCTGGGCATGCTGCTGGACGGCATAGGCGACTGGTAGGCCGGGGGTGTGGCAAAACGGTGAACCAGCCATGAAACTGGCAGGCCGGGAATTCGGCCCCGAAGTTGAGCCTTTTTGCACCCAGCCTCGTTAGAATATCGTTCACATAGGACTGGGCTGGTGAAGCCGCGCCCCGATGGAGGAGGCCCGTCGGGGCAGGCTCGAGGGGAATGACATGATTTCCATGAGGCTCTTTGGGGGCGCGGCGGTAAGTGCCGCGCTGGTGCTGTTGCTGGGCACCTCGTCGAGCTCGCAAAGCTCGGACTACGGCCCGGCGAAGGTGGCGTACGAAGACTACATCAAGCGTCCCAGTCTGCAGATGCGTTCGAGAGGGCGCATCAAACTGGCAGCGACGCAGGACCCCCGCGCGCTGAAGATTCTCTATGACAGCTACGCCAAGAAGTGGGACCCCAACGATCAGGAGCACTACCTGATTGCGTCCATCGCGGCCAACAGCTTCAGCGATGAGGCCTCGGTGCCCACATGGAAGGAATGGCGTGAGAAGTACCCCTCGGCCCAGGAGGCATGGCTGTGGTACCGCGCCATGCTCATCGAGGGCAGCAACGGCAAAGAAGATGAACTCTACAAGGTGGCAACCGAACACAAGGACCTGTTCCTGCGCGCGGCGGCCCTCGAAGCTCTGGCCCAGAACAACAGCGACAAGCTGCTGCCCTTCCTCGACACCGTGGCCGAGGGCGTCAAGAAGACCAAGGGCATTGACCGCATCGTCATGGCTGAAACGGCGATCCGCTGCCTGCAGGCCCAGGCTTTCAAGCTGGGCACTGAAGAGTTCCGCAAGCCGGCCATGAAGCTCATTGACCTGCTCGATGACAAGGACACGACGCCGCGCACCAAGCTCGTGCTCGCCCGCTATCTGCGCGAGACGCTGGGCGGCGACAAGCTTTACATCAACGCCAAGCCCTGGCACTGGATGCTGCTCAATCCCGGCAAGGCTCTGCCCGCCGGCGAAGGGGGCAAGGATGGCCGCTACGCCGAGCCGCCCAAACCCAAGTTCGTGGGCCTGGAGGCAGCGGGCACCCGCATTGCCTATGTGATCGACCTCTCCGATTCCATGATGACGCCCTTCAGCGCCAAGGAAAAAGAGGAGATCAAGAAGCCGCCGCCGCCGCGCAAGGGCCCCATCACCGGCGGTGACGAGCCCGGCAAGCAGGACCCGCAGCCCAAGGATGACCCCAAGCCCGAGGAAAAGCCCAAAGAGAAGGACCTCGAGGATGAAATGCCCTGGGACAAGATCACCTGCCGCTTCCATGTGGCGCGTGAGTACCTCAAGCTCTCGCTCAAGGGCCTGACTCCCGAGCAGTCCTACTGCGTCATCGTGTTCGGGACCGAGGCCAAGCTGATGAACTCGACCAAGGGCCTGGTCCAGGCCACGCCGCAGAACGTGCAGGCCACCATCCGCGAGCTCGACGCCATCAAGCCCGGCGCCCCCACAACGGACCGCAAGCACGGCACGATCATGGGCAACACCAACCTGCACGGCGGCATCCACCGCGCCTTCAAGGTGCGCAAGGGCGGCCTGGGCAAGGAGTATGAATACGTGGACCCCGTTGGCTTCTCCGACGGCGCGGACACCATCTTCATCCTCTCCGACGGTGACCCCACGGACGACGACTGGGCCATCCAGGACAAGCGCGACCCCGACGACCAGACCGGCGACCCTGAAAGCCGCGTCAAGCATGCTGACCAGCCGGTGCTGCGCTTCCCCGGCCCTTACGGCTACCGCTACGAGGGCACTTACCTGCCCGACGACGTGAGGCGGCTGAACCTGTTCCGCAAGTGCACCATCAAGTGCATCGGTATCGGTGAAGTCACAGCCGGCCTGCTCAACCGCATCGCGGAGGCCAGCATTGACGGCGAGGTCAAGATGGTGGGCAAGTAGCCCGCGGCCTGTCACTTGCGCGCGAAGGGGGTGACGGCTCACGTCACCCCCCTTTTCGTCGGGGTTTCGCCCGCCACGCCAAAATCTACAATCCCTCTCCCGCAACCCCCGTTAGTTAAGGGGGCGGAACAGGGGCCGCACACACGAGGCATACCATGCGCATCTTCGAGCCGCACATCCACATGATCAGCCGCGTTACCGATGACTATGAACGCATGGCTGCCGCCGGCGTCTGCTACGTCAATGAGCCCCAGTTCTGGCTGGGCCAACCGCGCACCAACGTGGGATCATTCATCGACTACTTCGCGCAGATCACGGAGTATGAAGTCAAGCGCGCGGCGGACTTCGGCATCAAGCACGTGTGCTGCATCGGCCTGAACCCCAAAGAGTCCAACGACGACCGCGTGAACAAAGACGTGATGGCGATTTTGCCCCAGTGGCTGAAGCATCCCACTTGCGTTGCAATCGGCGAAATAGGCCTCGATTCGCACACGCCCAAAGAAGAAGAGTTTTTCCGCCAGCAGCTCGAACTCGGCAAGAAGCTCAAAATGCCCGTCCTGATGCACACCCCGCATAGAGACAAGCTCAAGGGCACGCGCCGCATGATCGACATCTGCAAGGACGTGGGCAACGACCCCAACTTGCTGCTGATCGACCACAACAACGAAGAGACCATCCCCATCACCAAGGAAGCCGGCTTCTGGGCTGGCCACACCGTGTACCCAGTCACCAAGCTTTCCCCCGAGCGCGCCACGAACATTTTCAAGCGTTTCGGCGTCGAGCGCATGATGGTGAACTCCAGCGCGGACTGGGGGGTCTCAGACCCGCTCAACGTGCCCAAGACCGTGGGCGAAATGCGCCGCGCGGGCTTTTCCGAGGCGCAGATTCAGACGGTGGTCTGGGACAACCCCTTCAACTTCTTTGCCCAGAGCGGCAAGCTCGACGACGACCGCAAGAAACTGGCGGACACATTCCTGCCCGCCGCCAAAGCCGGCAAGTCCAAGAAGCAGAAGGCCGTCTCCGTGTAGAAGGTACCGTCGCCCGCGCTGTGCACGGGGGACAGCCCCGAAACGCCATGTCCGAAATCTCCCAACTGCTTGCGGCCTGCGACGAGAACTTCGGCCACATGTTTGATTCCGTTCTATCCGCCCTCAAGGGCGTCAGCGCCAACGAAGCCGCGTTTCAGCATCCCTGCTATGCACTGGTCCCCGCCGACGCCAGCATGCCGGCCGCAGGCAGCATTCTCTGGCAGATGGCCCACCTCTGCGTCTGCAAGCAGATGTACGCAAGCATCCTGCAACAAAGCCTGGGCCTGCCGGTGCCGCAGACCATCGAACCCAAACGCCATACCGCCGCCATCCTGCTGCATGAGCTGCGTCTGGCCCACGCGCGACTGCGCAACACCCTGGCCGCCTTGCGTGACGAAGACCTTGCCCGTGAATTGCCCGAGTCCACGGGTTATCCGGGCCGCGTGGATGCCTTCATTCGGACCATCAACCGCCACGATGCCTGGCACGGCGGCCAGATTGCGCTGGCGCGGCGGCTGTACAAAAACCCCGGAACCCAACGGCACACGAGCCTGGGCGGCAACGCCTGAAGAACCTGCGCGGTCACAGCGCCTTGTGGACGATGCCAGAAATCAGCGCCCCGGTGTGCTGCACGCTATTCATCAAAACGATGCGCGGCACCCACAGATCGCGCACGCGGCTGACTTCGAGACAATTGACCGCTGTCGGGTCCTGCTTGAAGCGCCAGAAGCTGGAAAGCGGCGCCTCACTGGCCCAGCACAGCAGCGTCTTGTTGGTGGCATCGTGGGCCGCCACCAGCACGGTCTGGCCCGCGTGCTTCTCGGCGATGGCCGTGAGCGCGGCCACGGCGCGGGCCTGCACCTCGGAAAGGCGCTCGCCCCCCGGCATCTGCACCGTGTGCGGCCAGTGCTTCCAGGCATCAAACTCGTTGGGCCAGTTCTGCTCGACCTCGGAGGCAAGCTTGCCCTCCCAGTCGCCGTGGTTGATTTCGGCCAGCCCCGGCAGGGCCGTCACCTCGAGCTTGCGCCCGTCACACACCATGCGCGCTGTTTCCTGCGCCCGCGCAAGCTGGGAAGCATAGGCGGCATCCAGCCCCACGGCCGCCAGCCCCAGCGCCAGGCGCCGCGCCTGCTCGCGACCGTTGTCGTTGAGCGGAATGTCCAGCTTGCCCTGATAGCGGCCCTCGCGGTTCCACTGGGTTTCGCCGTGCCGCACCAGGATGATGGTCGTCGTCATGTCAGGCCCTCGTCAGGTCCACGGCGTGCACGCTGTTCACATCCTGCAGCGCCCGCAGCCGGGCCACCAGTTCCTGCGAGGGCGCGCTGTCCACGGCCACTACGGCCAGGGCGCGCTCGCGCGATTGACCGCGCCCGAGATGAAAGCGCGCGATATTGACCCCGCTCTCGCCGACCAGCGTGCCGATGCGGCCAATCACGCCCGGCTTGTCGTTGTTGGTCAGCCACAACATGTGCCCTTCCAGCAGGGCCTCCACGCGCACGCCGCCAAAGGACACGATGCGCGGATCGTTGTTGCCGTACAGCGTGGCCGTGGCCTCGAGGCTGGCCTGCCCCTGCCCCAGGCGCACACTGATGGAGCTGGCAAAGTCGCGCGGCGTGTCGCAGCGCTGCTCCGTCACGGAGATGCCGCGCCGCCTGGCGACATCCAGGGCGTTGATCAAGTTGGCGCTGTCCGTCTCGCGCGAGAGAAGGCCCGCCATCAGGGCGCGGCTGAGCATGCCGGTCTCGAAGCGGGCGACCTCGCCATCGTAGCTCAGCGCCACCTGGTCGAGGGCGTTATCGCAGGTGGCCGCCAGCACCTCGCCAAAGCGCCGCGCCAGCGTCAGCCAGGGCTTGATCTGGGCGAAGCGCTCGGCGCTCAGCGAGGGCAGGTTGACCGCCCCGGAGATCGCCCCGGTCAGGAGATAGTCGCTCACGGCCTTGCAGATGATCTCCGCCACGTGCTCCTGCGCGTCCACCGTGCTGGCGCCGAGGTGCGGCGTGCACACCACGCGGGGGTGGCGCACCAGCGGGTGATCCCCGGCCGGCGGCTCCTGTTCAAAGACATCGAGGGCCGCACCGGCGCACTTGCCGCTGTTGAGAGCCTCCAGCAGCGCGGCTTCATCAATCAGGCCTCCGCGCGCGCAATTGATGACGCGCACGCCATGCTTGGCCAGCTCAAAAGCGCGGCGGCCGATGATGCCCCGGGTTTTCTCGTTCAGCGGCGTGTGCACAGTCAGGAAATCCGACGCGGCAATGACCTCGTCGAGGGAAGCCAGCTTCAGGCCAAGGGCGCGGGCGCGCTCCTCCGTCACGAAGGGGTCGAAGGCCAGCACCTGCATGTGCAGCCCGCGGGCGCGCTCGGCCACGACCGCGCCAATCTGGCCAAGGCCCACAATGCCCAGCGTCTTGCCGGACAGCTCGACGCCCACAAAGCTCTTGCGGTCAAACACGCCCTGCGCCAGGCGCGCGTTGGCCTGCGGCACGTGGCGCGCCAGGGCAAACATCAAGGCCAGGGTGTGCTCCGCGGCAGTGACCGTGTTGCCGCCGGGGGCATTGAGCACGGCAATGCCGCGCGAGGTCGCGGCCTCGACGTCAATGTTATCCACGCCCGATCCCGCTCGTCCGATCACGCGCAGACCGCGGGTGTGTTCGAGCACCTGGCGCGTGAGCTTGCTCTCGCTGCGCACAATCACGGCATCAGCTCCTGCCAGCGCCTTGGCCAGCGCCTCGCCGTTGAGGGGTTCGCTGACGACCACGTCAAATTGCGGCTGCTGCCGCAGCAGGTCCAGTCCGCCCCTGTCCAGCGCGGCGGAAACGAAAATGCGGTAAGCCATGCACCATCCCCTGTCGCTGAAGTGGCGGTGCCGAGGTTAGCAAAAGGCGCGCGGCGGCAGGAAGCCTGCCGCCGCGCCCGAGTGCCGCGCGTTTCTAGTTTGCGCCGTTGGCCGCTTCCTCGGCCTCGGCCCCGGCTTCGGAATCCTGCGCCGTGGTGAACTCGAGTTCCCAGGGCTCGCTCTCGCCGTACTGGGCCAGGGTGAGCTTTTCGATCATGGCAGAAGACTCGAGGTCCGCGCCCCAGCTCACGCGCTCGACAGTGTCCTGGCGCGCCACCAGCTCCGTCACGCCGGGGCTGTCCTTGGCGTAGGGCGCCACGTCGAGCGACTTCTTCAATTCCTCAAACGCGTCTCCCGGCACGAGAATGCCGTAGTGCCAGGGGTCGTCACGCTTCAAGTCGTTGATCGTGCCCGCCAGTTCGCCGTCAATGTAGATGTTGGTCTGCTCGCTCATCGGTGTGCCTTCTCAGTGTGTGGCCGTAAGTTTGCGGTATTGCGCCTGCGCCGCCGCCAGCGCCTTGCCTGACTCGAAGCTGTGCCCCAGCCCCAGGAGTACGTCTTCCAGGGCGCCGATCAATCCCAGCGCCTCCATGTAATCGTAATAGCCAAGATGAGCCAAGCGGAACACACGATTCTTTAAATCATCTTGTCCGTCCGCGATGATAGCTCCGTGACGCTCCTTCATGCGCTTGATGATTTTTCCGCTGCCCAACGCCGCCGGCGCGCAGACTGCCGTCACACTGTCCGAGGGTGCCTGCGAGAAAATTTCCAGCCCGATGGCCTTCATGGCCTCGCGCGTCATGGACGCCAGCACCGAAGCATTGCGCCAGAGGTTCTCCACCCCCAGCTGCCGCACCCAGGCCAGGCTCGCCGCCAAAGCCGCCACCAGGCTGATGGCCGGCGTAAACGCAGTCTGGAATTCCTTCTGGGCCTTGGCCTCGCGCGCGAAATCAAAGTAGTAGCGCGGCGTACTCACTCCCTGCATCAGCTTTTCCGCCTTCTCGCTGATGCTCACGAAGGCCAGGCCCGGCGGCATGGCCAGCGCCTTCTGGCTGCCGCACACCACGAGGTCCAGCCCCCAGTCATCGGTGCGGACTTCGTGGGCGCCGATCCAGGTAATCGCATCCACACAGATCACGCACTGGGGGCGCTCGCGCACCAGCGCCGCAATCTCGCGCACCGGGTGCACCGTCGCCGTGCTGCTTTCACTGCCCTGCACGAACACCGCGCGGCACTGGGGCGCTTGATCCAGCGCCTGCTTCACGGCTGAAACGCTGACGGCCTGCCCGTCGGCCAGCTTGAGTTCGTGGACCTTCGCGCCGAAGGTGCGGTTCATTTTCGTCCAGCGCTCTCCGAACTTGCCCGCGTTGACGCAGATCACCTCGTCGCCCGGCCGCACCAGGTTGACCACGCAGGCCTCAAGGCCGCCCGTGCCCGAAGCCGAGAACATGAGCACGTCGCGCCGCGTCTGGAACAGGTGCTTGAGGCCCTCGCGCACCTGCTTGAACAGCTCGATAAAGGCGTCGGTGCGGTGATGCATGGACGCCGCCGCCTGCGCCAGTGCCGCTTCAGGCAAGAGGGCGGTAGGACCGGGTGTCAGCACGCGGGGCTTGATAACCATGGGCGTGGCTCCGTAGCCGCAAACCGGCGCGAGTATGCCGCGCATTCAAACAGATGCAATTGAGCGGCCGTGCCAAAGCCGGATTTGCGGCAACAAGGGCGCCCCGGCCTGCGTTATAATCGGGGCTGGAATTGCAGGTGCCCCAAAAGGAATCACAGGCCATGACGCCGCTGCAACGAGAACTCAAACGCTTCTACCTGCGGCTTTCGCTGCGCACGGCGAGCTATGCGGCGCTTTGGGGCCTGGTGCTGGCGTTGCCCGTGGTCATTGCCGCGCCCTGGTTGAGGGATTGGTATGGCTTTCCGGACTACTGGACGACCATGGCCATTCCCGTGGTGCTGCCGGCGCTGTACGCGGCTATCGTGCTTTTCATCAAGCCGCCTGAGCGCGAGCAGGTGCTGGCCGCCGACCACTGGTTTGGCCGCACCGGCGCCATCGTGAGCGCCTATGAGCTTGAACGCGCACGACCCGGCGACCCCTTTGTTGAACCGGTGAGCCGACAGGCGCAGAGCCTGATGCACGACCGCCCCCTGCCCGAGCCCCGCTGGCTGAGGCGCCTTCTGGCCGCCATGGTGCTTCTGCTTCTGCTCACGCCGCTTTCGCGCTGGGCCCATGCCCAGCTTGAGGAGAACCGCAAGGAATCCGAGAAAGAGAAGCAGGCCAAGAAGCCCGAGGTCAAACCCCAGGACGCCGAGCAGATCGCGAAGTCCGCGGGCAGCACGGCCGAAAAATCGAAGGAGGCAGGGGCCCGTCAGCAGGAAAAGCTGGCCGAAGATATCGAGGAAGCGGCCCGCCGCGCCCAGAGCGGCGCCGACGACAAAGAACGGGCCATGCGCGACGCCAACGCCCTGGCCGACCGCGCCAAGGCGCAAGCCGACGGCCAGAAGGACCGCCAGGCCGCCCGCGACGCCATGAAATCCAGCGAGGCCACCCGCGAGCTGGCGGAGGCCATCGAGAGCAACGACCCGCGCCGCATTGAAGAGGCCGCGAAGCGAGCCGCCGAAGAGGTTCACCGTCCCGACGGCGAAGTAGACACCGCTGCCGCCAAGGAACTGAGCGAGGCCATCGACAAGGCTCGCGCCAAGGCACCCAACGACCCCTGGCTCAAACGCGCGGCTGAAGCTGTGCAGGCCGAACTGGGCAAGGCGCGCAAGGACGCGAAGTCAGCCCAGGAGCGCCAGGCGGCCGAAGAGAAGGCGCTGCGCGAGCGCATGAAAAGGGGCGGCGCCGACGAGTCCGAGATCCGCAAGGCGCTGGAAGACCTCCAGAAGGAGTTCCGCGACAAGTCGGCCGTGGACGCCCAGGAGTTGCGCAAGGCCCTCGAGGAACTGGCCAAGGCAGCCGACCCCAAACGCGACATTGACCCCAGCGGCAAACGCGCCGAGGAACTGCGCAAGCAGCTCGAGAAGGGCGAAATCACCCCCGAGCAGGCTAAAGAGCTGGTCGAACTTGCACGGGAACTGGCCCGCAAGAACAAGATCGACGCCGAAACCCTGCGCGAGATGATCCGGCGCGGCAAGGAATTCGAAGGCATGGAGGAGGCGGCCAAGCGCATCGTGGAGGAAGCGCGCGCCGAAGGCATGAAGCCCGAAGACGTGCCCGAGTGGGCCAAGAACGCCATTCCTGAAGAGTGGCGCCAAGCGGCTGAGGAAATGGCCCGCGAAGCCGGCCGACAGGGCCAACCCCGTGAAGGCAAGCCTGGCGAAGGCAATCCCGGTGAGGGTCAACCCCGTGAAGGCAAGCCCGGTGAAGGCCAACCCCGTGAAGGCAAGCCCGGCGAGGGTCAACCCCGTGAGGGCAAGCCCGGTGAAGGCCAACCCGGTGAAGGCAAGCCCGGCGATGGCCAACCCGGCGAGGGCAAGCCCGGCGAGGGCCAACCCGGCGAGGGCAGCGGCCCTGACCGAGGCCGCGGCGGCGGCTCCAGCGAAGGCCGCGGTATAGGCGACCACGGCATCCGAAAGGAAGGCGTGGAAGTCAAGGACACGGGCGTGGGCGAAAAGGACCCCAACAGCAAAGAGAAGGATCTCGACACCAAGCGTGCCGAAGAAGAGCGCGCCCGTCGTGAAGCCACGGGCCGCAAGGGCAGTGCTGACGACGTCAACACCAGGGAAGAGCTGGACCGTCTGCCCCGCCGCTATCGCGACGCGGCCCGCAAGTATTTTGAGCGTGAGAACAAGTAACGGGGCCGCGGCCCCGCCATGTGGTCGTTTCTGTCGTGGGCGCGGCTAACATGGTTCGCCCGACAGGAACCGCCCATGCCCCAGCGCCCCTTCAAACTCGTAACCGAACAGGTGCCGCGCGGCGACCAGCCCCGCGCCATCGAACAGCTTGTGCGGGGTCTCCACGAGGGTGCCCGCTACCAGACGCTGCTGGGCGTCACGGGCTCGGGCAAGACCTTTTCTGTGGCCAGCGTCATCGCACAGGTCAACCGCCCCACGCTGATCATGGCGCCCAACAAGACTCTGGCCGCCCAGCTCTTCGGCGAGTTCAAGAAGCTCTTTCCTGAAAACGCCGTCGAGTACTTCGTCAGCTATTACGACTACTACCGGCCCGAGGCCTACGTGCCCCAGACCGATGTTTACATCGAGAAAGACAGCGCCATCAATGACCGCATCGACCGTCTGCGCCACAGCGCCACGCGCAGCCTGCTCGACCGCCAGGACGTCATCATCGTGGCCAGCGTCTCGTGCATCTTCGGCCTGGGCTCGCCCGAGGCCTACGAAGGCGCCCTGCTCTACGCCGAGAAGGGCGTCCCCCTGACGCGCAAGGAGGCCATCGGCAAGCTCACGGAAATCCAGTACACCCGCAACGACATGGACCTCGGGCGCGGCACCTACCGTACGCGCGGCGACGTGCTGGACGTCTTTCCCGTCTATGAAGACAGCAAGGTCCTGCGCTTCGAGTTCTTCGGCGAAGAGCTCGACGGCATCTACGAAATCGACCCCCTCACAGGCGAAGTGCTGGGCACGCTGGATAAGGTCACCGTTTATCCGGCCACCCACTACGTGACACCCAAGAAGAAGTTCGACGCCGCGCTCGCGGACATCCGGGCGGAGCTGGCGCAGCAGGTGGAGTACTTCAAGACGAAGGGGAAACTGCTGGAGGCACAGCGGCTGGAGCAGCGCACGAAGTACGACCTCGAGCTGCTGGAGGAAATCGGCACCTGCAAGGGCATCGAGAATTACTCGAGGCACTTTGAGCGGCGGCCGGCCGGCAGCACGCCTCCCACCCTGATGAACTACCTGCCCAAGAATGCGCTGATCGTGCTGGATGAGAGCCACGTGACCGTGCCGCAGATCGGCGGCATGTATCGCGGCGACCGCGCGCGCAAGGAGACGCTGGTGGAATTCGGCTTCCGGATGCCCAGCGCCCTCGATAACCGCCCCCTGACCTTCCAGGAGTTCGAGCAGATCGAGCGCCAGACGATTTTTGTCAGCGCCACGCCCGGCCCCTATGAACTCGAGAAGAGCGTGGGCCGCGTCATCGAGCAGATTGTGCGGCCCACGGGTTTGATCGACCCTGAAATCACGGTCAAACCCGCCAAGGGCCAGATCGACGACGTGCTGGACGAACTCAGGCCCGTGATCGCGCGCAACGAACGCGCCCTCGTCTGCACGCTCACCAAGCGCATGGCAGAAGAGTTGAGCGACTACCTGAAATCCCTGGACATCCGCGTGCGCTACCTCCACAGCGACATCGACACGCTGGAGCGCACCGAAATCCTGCGCGACCTGCGCAAGGGGGAGTTCGACGTGCTGGTGGGCATCAACCTGCTGCGCGAAGGCCTCGACCTGCCGGAGGTCAGCCTCATGGCCATCCTCGACGCCGACAAGGAAGGCTACCTGCGCTCGCAGCGCTCCCTGATCCAGATGGTGGGCCGTGCCGCGCGCAACGTGAATGGCCGCGTGATCTTCTACGCCGACACCATGACCGACTCCATGAAACGCACCATCGAGGAAACCAACCGCAGGCGCCGCCTGCAGCAGGAATACAACCGTCAGAACAACATCACGCCCACGACCATCATTAACCGCATCGATGACGTGCTGCAGAGCGTGTTCGAGGCCGACTACGTCACGGTGGACAAGGAACTGCCCAGCATCTGGGACTGGAGCAATACCAAGGGCGGTCTGAAGGTGGGCGAGAAGTCCGGAAAGGGCGGCAAGAAAGCGCTGCACAGCGAGCGCGCCTACGCCCACGGCCATGACAACACGCCCGGCAGCTTTGACCCCGGCAGCCAGGGGCGCAATTACGCTACCAAACGCGCCCTGCGCGCAGCCGAGGAGGCCGGCGCGCTGGAGGGGCGCAAGGCGCGCATGAGACTTCTGGAGGGCGGCGGCGAGGCGCCCGCGGGGGCCGTAGCCCGGGAGGTGAGCCCCGGGGAAGTGCCCAAGCTGATCGCACAGATCGAGAAGGAAATGTACGCGGCAGCCAAGGCCCTGGATTTCGAACGCGCCGCCCTGCTGCGCGACGAGATCAAGGCCCTGCAGAAGATCGAACTGGGCATCCAGTAGTGACCAACCACGCGGGCCGTAGAATGCACAAGCATGCGGAAGGATATGGCGCAACGACCGCGAAATCTGGGAGCTATGCGTATGACTGAACAGAACGTGGTGAGCGCATATTCGCAGTACCTCATGTCCGTTCAAGATCTGTTGCGCAACGTCAACCTTGATGAACACTTTGAAGCTACTTCTTTGACTCAAGTGGCGATCACTTTTGGCCACTACACCGAAGAGTCGCGTCTGCTGTTTCCGACGCTTTTCTTAACTAACAACTACAACCTGCTTGCAAGACGTGTGAAGGCGGAAACTTTGATCAAGATCTGGGAAGGCAAGAATGCGGACTTGAACTTGCTGCAACTTGTCAAGACTGGTGCCCCGCTTGCAGACAACGGGTGGTCGTTGATATGCGGGTTAGCAGAGCAGGAGCACTACTTCTTTGGGCTATTCCGTCCAAGAGCAGTTCCAACCGAGGCCGCAGTTGAGTTAACAATGCTGGACAATGGACAAGAGCCGGCACAGACCATCGTTGTGAGAAACGCTGGCTCAAGAACAACGCGATTACTTTCTTCGACCGGTCAAGAGTTGGTTCTCGATAGTCGTCCGTCTGCTGCATCCATGAAGCGCGAGCGCGAGGTTATTGAGCAATTTGTTAAAGTATGCACGAGCGGCGTTGAAATGAAACACCGTGAGATCTCCGCGAACTGTTTGAGCGCGGCAATGGATGTAGCAATGCGCAGCGACCACGGGTTTCTTGCAATAGTGGTAGATAATGGCGCGGCGCTGCCGGTCATATTCAACGACTTTGCGCGAATTGATCCCGCCATTGAATATCAGCAGTTAGCGCTGCGCCTGTCCCGCGTTAATCAGTATGACGAATTTGCGACCGTCTCCGGCGAGATATCATTGCTTTCGTCAATGCTCTGGTCTGATGGAGCAGTCGTTCTGAACCCACGCGCAATGGTTATTGCTTTCAACGCGTTTGCAAAGGTTGTCGTGGCTGAACCACGTGATAAACGGATCCGCCATGCGGGTGGCGCCAGGAAACGGGCTTTCGAGGCCGTTAGGAAAGATCCAAATTCGGAGTTCCGTGGTGCACTGCTCCGCTCTTCAGATGGAGGGATGGACTTTTGGATTCCGTGATTTGGGGTAGCGCATTACAAAGTCAATCTCACGCAGAGGGTGCACACCTACAATTGTCAGCTTTGGCGGCCTTTGCGGCCTAGGCGCGTGATTGTCGTTCATGTAAACGGAGCCCCATCGCTAGCGCGAAGGGTTCTGGGGGTTTCCGATGTTGCTGACCATTCTCTACGTTACTGATCTCGCGCGGGCCCGGGCATTCTACGACGCTGCTTTGGCGCTGGAAAAAACCGTCGATGTGCCCGTTTACGTCGAGTACCGCGTCAACAGCGGCGCGCGCCTTGGCCTCATGCCCCAGGCCAATACCCGCCACTTTCTCGGAGAAAGGCTCGGCGCCATGAAGCCCGCAGACGGCTGTCCGCGTGGCGAGATTTATCTGCACGTGCCCGACCTGCATGCGGTCGTCGCCCGCCTGCAAAGGCTTGGCTCCCCCTGCACCTCGCCCCTGGCCCGCCGCGACTGGGGCGACGACGCGGCCTACTTCCTTGACCCCGATGGCTACGTGCTGGTGGTGGCCGCCCCTGCCTGAGCCCGCCGCTACTCTTCTTCGGTGTGCCGCGCCGGCGCTGCCGTGAACTCGGCCGACTTGACGAGCACCAGCCGGTCCAGCGCGGCTTCGAGCAGAGCCTTGCCCTCGGACACAGCCGCCGCCGAGGGGCCCGTTTCATCAAAGCCTTCGGCGCGCACGATCACCGCCTCGGGGCTGACTTCCAGGCTCAGCCCCTTCACGGCCCCCGTACGCGCGGCATCCAGCGCCACGGCCAGACGCAGCAGGCCCGCCAGCACGCGAATGGCCTGCTGCTGCTCCGGCGGGCGCGAACCAAATCGCCGATGCCGCGCCTGCGGCTCCTTGCCGCGGTGGTAGCGAACGATGTCCGCGACGTAATCCATTTCAAAGCGCGACCAGCCCAGGGGTGCGGGCAGGGCACGCACCACGCGCGCGGCCTCCTTGTGCGGCTTGCCCGCCCGCGCCGCGACATTGTGCAGGAACACGGCGGCCTCCAGCTTGTGGCGGGCTTTTTCTTCGCTGAAAGGCTCGCGCAGCCTGGCCGCGCGCAAGGCGTCAAAGAGCTGCAGGGCCAGGCGCGCCACGTGGGCCGTATGTTCGTAGTCGCGGTCGTGGAAGGTGGCCCAGGCCGCCAGGCGCGCCACGGCGGACTCCTGAAGGCGCGAATCGCCGGGCAGGCCCGCGCGCCATGCGGACCAAAGCGAGCGCTCGCCCATGGTCAGCTTGCGGTAGCGCTGCAGGCGATCCTGGATTTCCTTCTCGATGTGCTGGCGCCAGCGCTTGCGCGCCCCGCGCGAGAGGCCGGGCGCGGCCTTGAGCAGATCGTCTACGAGGTCCAGGTCATGAACCTGGCCCAGCAGGCTTTGCAGGCGGCGCAAATCGCGGCCCCAGCGGGCGTGAAACCCCGGCAGGAAGGCGGCCACGGTGTAACGGAAGCGCTTGATAGCAATGCGCAGCTCGTGGTAGCCCTCGCGCGAGCGCCCCTCAAGGGCCTTGTAGTGCAGGTCCTCGGCCTCCGTCCAGCGCTGCAGCGCCAGTTGCTCAAAGGCCAAGTCATCCATGGCCAGCCGCGCCGCGCGGCGGGGCAGGAGCGATGCCAGGCGCCGCCAGGCCTTGCGGTTGAAAGCCGCCACGGCCTGGCGCGCGTCCCGTTGCGCGCCTTGGAGGCGCTCGGCCAGCAGGCGCAGCAGGCGGCGGCTGACGCTGTCGCGCACGGCCGAGAGCTTCTTGACCCGGGCCTCAAGCACGTGGATGTCGCGCAGCATGCCTACGCGCTTGAACAAGCGGCGCCCCTGCTCGCGCAGGGTGGACCATGCAATGTGGTCATCGAACTCGCGCAGCCCGTCGCCCAAGGAAAGGCAGGAGCGCAAGGCCACGCGCAACTGGTGAACGTTTTTTCCCGAAAGCTTGTCACGGGCGGCCTTGTGGCAGCGCAGCACGCGGGCCATCTGCTCGTCCAGGCCTTGAGGACGGGCAAGGGGTTCGCTGGCGGGTTCGGCGCTTAGAGTATCCATGGGTGTGTCAGTAACTTTAGCGACGGGGGGTGACAGCTGCATCAGCAATTCGGCAAGGCTCTTAAATAAGCCCGCGCTTTCGATATTGTGCCTGCCTCACGGCGGCGGACACCATGGGCACGCGATTCTTCTACGGCTTCACAATGGTCTTTGCCCTGGTGGGCATTCTGGCCGTGGACCACTTCGCGGGCGAGACCTTCGGCCTGTTCTTCCTGTGCGCCGTGGTGGTCAGCGTGGGCATCATCGAGATGGACCGGCTGCTCAAGTTCCGCGGTCTGCCCTTTGACCGCAACCTGTTGATCCTGCTCAATCTGGCCTCCCTGGCCTATGTGCAGTTTGTGGCTGCGCCGCCGGCCCTGGGCGTGCTGGACCTGCTGGACTCCGGTCAGGTGCGCTACTTCTTTCATGTGCCGGCACAGTACCGCGGATTGACGCTGCTGCTGCCCCTGATGGCCCTGCTGGTGTGCTGCCTTGTGGGCCTGCGCGCGCGCGACGTGGGACAGATCTCGGCGCGCATCCTCAATAACGTCGCGGTGTACGTTTACCTCGTGTTTTCTGTGGCCTGCATTCTCTGGCTTCGGCGCGTGCCCTCGGCCGGGGCCTGGCTGCTCTATTTCCTGCTGGCGGCCAGCCGCATGGGCGATGTCGGCGCCTATCTCATGGGCCGCGCTCTGGGCCGCCACAAGCTCATCCCCCACCTCAGCCCCGGCAAGACAATCGAGGGCGCGCTGTTCGGCCTGCTGTTCAGCGCGGCCGCAGGTGCCGGCATCGTTTTCTGGGCGCAGGAGGCCGGCTCGGCCCTTCGCCCCCTGTTCAGCCAGTGGTGGTACGGCGGGATCGTGGGGGCGTTCACGGGCGTGATGGCCCAGAGCGGCGACCTGGTCAAGAGCGCCTTGAAGCGGGCCGCGGGAGTCAAGGATTCGGGCAACCTCGTTCCGGCCTTCGGCGGCGTACTCGACATCATCGACAACTTCATGCTGACCGGCCCCCTGCTGCTCGTGATTCTCGCTCTCTGGCCGGCCTAGCCGGCCGCCATGGCCCCGGAGCCGCGCTTGTCTCAAGCCGCCGTCACCGCCCGCAGCCTGCGCAAGTCCTACAAGGACTTTGTGGCCGTTGACGGCATCGACTTCGACATTCAGCGCGGCGAGTGCTTCGGCTTCCTGGGACCCAACGGCGCGGGCAAGACCACGACGATGCGCATGGTCTACCGCGCTGTGCCCGTCAGCGGGGGCTCGCTGGTGGTGCTGGGCCACGAAGCCGGGCGCCAGACGGCCGACCGTGAGATCAAGCGCGCCGTCGGCGTCGTGCCGCAGGAAGACAACCTCGACGGCGAACTCTCGGTGCGCGAGAACCTTGAGATCTTCTGCCGCTTCTACGGCCTCAGCTACCGCGAAGCCCGCAACCGCAGCAGCGAGCTGCTCGAGTTCGTCAACCTTTCGGAGAAGGCCAACGCCAAGGTCATGGAGCTTTCCGGCGGCATGAAGCGCCGCGCGCTCATTGCCCGCGGGCTGGCGGGAAGCCCCCAGCTCCTGGTGCTGGACGAGCCCACCACGGGCCTGGACCCCCAGGCCCGCCACAACCTGTGGGAGCGCCTGTTCGCCCTCAAGCGCAAGCAGGCGACGCTTCTGCTCACCACCCACTACATGGATGAGGCCGAGCAGCTCTGCGATCGCCTGGTAATCATGGACAAGGGCAAGATCGTCGCCCAGGGCAAACCGCGGGAGCTGATCGAGCGCGAGGTCACGCGCCACGTGGTCGAGGTCTGGCACGGCGAGGCCGCGGCCCCCGCACTGCCCTCCGAGATGCAGCCCCTGACGCGGCGCAGCGAAGCCCTGAGCGACCGGCTGCTGCTTTATGTGGACGACGGCGAGGCGGCCATCGCGGCGGCCGCGCGACACTGGCCCAACCTCGAAACGCGACTGCGCCGCAGCACACTCGAAGATGTGTTTCTGAAGATCACAGGCCGCAAGCTGGACGAATGAGGCTGCCGCGAGGCGGCGAAAGCGTATCAGGCATGAACCTGCCCGGCGACATCAACCTTTCCATGGCGCTTTGCGTCTGGCGGCGCAATTTCACGGTCTACAGGCACACCTGGGTCACGAACATCCTGCCCAACTTCTTTGAGCCGGTGCTCTTCTTGGTGGGCATGGGTCTTGGGCTCGGTGTTTACGTCGGCGGCAACATGCGGGGCCAGGATTACGTGGCATTCATCGCCCCGGGCCTGATGGCCAGCGCCGCCATGAACGGTGCTTCCTTCGAGGCAAGCTGGAACATGTACATCAAGATGTATTTTTCCAAGCTCTATGACGCCTACCTCGCCACCCCCGCGCAAATGCAGGACATCGCCTTTGGCGAACTGCTCTGGGGCACCACGCGCGCGCTGATCTACGGCGCCGGTTTTCTCGTGGTGCTGCTGGGCTTCACCCTGGCGGGGCGCCCCATTCTCACGAGCTGGTGGACGCTGCTGGTGCCCCTGGCGTTGGCCCTGATCGGCGCCATCTTCAGCCTCATGGGCCAGTGGTACACCACACTCATCAACACCATCGACCTCTACAGCTACTACTGGACACTCTTCCTCACCCCCATGTTCCTGTTCAGCGGCATCTTCTTTCCCGTCAGCGATATTCCCGGCGGCACCACCATCGCCTGGTTCACACCTCTGTTCCACGGCGTGGAGCTCGTGCGCGGCCTCTGCCAGGGACCGCTGGAGCTGCGCCACCTCGGCCACACGGGCTACATGCTCGCCGTCTGCGCGCTGCTGCTTTGGGCCGTGCCACGCCGCATGCGCAAACGTATGGTAAAATAGTTGCACGTCGAATTATGATGTCGGCCACTGATAACGAGGATTCCGTCATGGCAGAACCCAAGAAATCCGGCTCGCTGCTGGGAAAGCTCTTCAAGGCCTTTGTGCTGCTGGTACTGCTGGCCGTGGCCGGCGTGATGGGCGTGACTTTCTTTGTGCTCGACGGCAAATACGAAGTCTCGCGCAGCGTAACCGTCAAGGCCGACATGGATGACGTTCACGCCATGTGCGGCGAGCTCAAGAACTGGCCCAAGTGGCAGCCCTGGACCAGGGAAGACCCGACGATCTCGACCACCATCGTCAAGGATACCGGAGTGGGCGCCCACCAGCACTGGACGGGCAAAGACGGCAACGGCAAGGTCACCTTTACGTCCTGCGATCCGGAAAAGGGCGTTGAGTACGACATGGCCTTTGACGACAAGTACTTCAGCAAGGGCACCATCACCTATTCAGACGCCGGAGGCGGCATGGTGAAGGTGACCTGGGCCATGCACGGACGCAACGAGGACTTCATTGGCAAGTGGTTCGCCGTGGCCATGCCGGGCATGATTGGCCCCTACTTTGAGCGCGGGCTCAACGACCTCAAGACGGCCCTCGAAAAATAGCACCGGCATCTTTGCGCAGGGTGTGCAGCAGGCTCACCATGCAAGCCGCAGGCGACCTCCAACGGCTCCACGCCCAAGACCGGTGGCGCTGCAGCAATTCCGTGTAACGAAGGCAAGGATCGGCCGGTAGAGCCTGTGAAGGAACCCCGAACAACCCTTGCGAGGAACGAACATGAAGCTGCTGATTGCAATGCTGGCGGCGGGTCTGCTGGGCGCCTGCCCGCTTGCGGCCCAGGAGGCGCCCAAGGGCGCTGATGAAGCCAGGGAGAAGGTCGAGAAGGAGATGGACGAGGCCATCAAAGAGGCCCTGGGTAAGGACCTTCCCGCCGAAGTCAGGGAAGCCCTGGAGAAGTTCCGCAAGGAGAACCAGGAGATCTTCGAGCGCATCAAGAAGGAGCTGGAAAAGGCCCGCGAAGGCGGCAAGGCGGACAACGGAGACAGCGCCGAGGGCGACATCGACGAAACCGTGGTCGAGACCCTGCCCGACGGCACGAAAGTCGTTCGCCGTACCGTGCGCAAGACGCGCAGTGTCGAGTCCCGCGAAGGCCAGGCCGAGGGCAAGGCTGACGGGAAGTCCGACCATGGCGCCGAGTTGCCTGAGTCTGTGCGCAAGCTGAAGGAGGAGATCGCCAAGCTTGAGAAGGAATTGGAAGAGCGCATCCGCAAGCAGCTTGAGGACGGCGCCGAAGACATTGAAGAAGTCATCGAGAAGGACCTGCCGGGCGGCGGCAAGATCAAGATCGTACGCAAGATCAGCCGCTCCACCGACACCCCCAAAGCCCCGGCCCCCAAGGAAAGCCCCGCGGAAGACACCAAGCAGTAAGACGCGGCCACAACCTCAAGCGGCACGGCCCCTGGCCGTGCCGCTTGCGTTGTACGCGACCCTGAGCGGCCGCCGCAGGGACCGTTTTCGGCCATCGGCTAGCCGAAGCGGCCGGTGATGTAGTCTTCCGTCTGCTTGAGGCGGGGCTTGAGGAACATCTCGCTGGTGGCGCCGAACTCGACAATTTCTCCGAGGTACATGAAGGCCGTGTAGTCGGCCACGCGCGCCGCCTGCTGCATGTTGTGGGTCACGATGACCACGGTGTAGTTCTCGCGCAGATCAAGAATCAGCTCTTCAATCTTGGCCGTGGCAATGGGGTCCAGGGCGCTGCATGGTTCATCCATCAGCAGCACGTCAGGCTCGTTGGCGATGCCGCGCGCGATGCACAGGCGCTGCTGCTGGCCGCCGGAAAGCGCGGTGGCGTTGTCGTGCAGGCGATGGCTGACCTCATCCCACAGGGCGGTACGCTTGAGGCAGCGCTCGACAATCTCGGCGAGTTTTCTGCGGTTGCGCTCGCCGCTGATGCGGTTGGGGTAAATTACGTTCTCGAAGATGGACTTGGGGAAGGGATTGGTCTTCTGGAACACCATGCCGCAGTGCTTGCGCAGGGCAATCACATCCTGATCCGGCGCGTAAATGTCGTTGCCGCCGAGATAAATCGAACCCTGATAGCTGATGCCGTCAATCAGGTCATTCATGCGGTTGATGCTGCGCAGAAGCGTGCTCTTGCCGCAGCCGGAGGGTCCAATCAGCGCGGTCACACGGTTCTTGGGAATGTCGAGATTGATGTTCTTCAGGGCGTGATGCTTGCCGTAGAACAGGTTGAAATTCTCGATGCGGACAATCGTCTCGAGGGCCTCAGGCTTTTCCAGCTTGCCGGTGTCCTGCGTGGTCACGCGCACAGCTCCGCGAGAGTCAGCCTTTACCCCGTCTGCCAGAGTGTCGGGGGCGGTCATGTTAGCCATTTCCTGCTCCTTGTTCTTCATTTTACACGTGGCTCGAGGACAGACGCTTGCGCAACCGATTGCGCATGCGAATGGCGGCAATGTTCAGCGCGGCAATGACCAGAATCAGCACCAGCGTGGTCGTGAAGACCAGAGGTTTGGTGTTGTCGATGTCGGGGCTCTGGAATCCGACGTCATAGATGTGAAAGCCCAAGTGCATGAACTTGCGCTCGAGGTGGATGAACGGGAAATTGCCGTCCACGGGCAGCGTCTCGGCCGACTTCACCACGCCCACAAGCATCAGCGGGGCCACCTCGCCCGCGCCGCGCGCCATGGCCAGGATCATGCCCGTGAGGATGCCGGGCATGGCCTGGGGCAGAATCACCCGCCAAACCGTCTGGAAACGCGACGCACCCGCCGCCAGGCTGGCCTCGCGCTGGCTTGAAGGCACGGCAATCAGGGCCTCTTCCGTGGCCACGATCACCACGGGCACAGTCATGAGCGCCAGGGTCAGCGAGGCCCACATCAGCCCGCCGCCGCCGAAGGTCGGGCTGGGCAGCCTCTCGGGATAGAACAGGCTGTCCATCGTTCCGCCCATGATCACGCAGAAGAAACCCAGCCCAAAAATGCCGAACACGATACTGGGCACCCCCGCCAGGTTGTTGACGGCAATGCGCACCGCAGACACCAGCGGGCCCTGCCGGGCGTACTCCCGCAGGTAAAGCGCGGCTATGACGCCAAAGGGCACCACGGCCAGGCTCATCAGAAGGGTCATGAGCAGGGTGCCGACGATAACCGGAAAGATGCCGCCTTCCGTGTTCGACTCACGCGGGTTCTCCCACAGAAACTCCCAGAAGCGGTCCAGGTAGACACCCAGCTTGCCGAAGAAGCCCAGCTCGTTGGGCAATATCGCGCGCACTACCTGGGCCACAGGCAGAACGGCCGTCTGGCCGTTGAGGGCGCGCAGCGTATAGGTCACGGATTTCTCGTGCTCGCGCAGCCTCGTCACCTCCAGGCGGAGCCTTGAGTACGCTCCGCTCTGCAGGTCGGCGCGTTGCTCCTGGGCCTTGCGGGCCTCCGCCAGAACGGCCCGCGGTCCCTCGTCAAGCTTGTAGCTCGCGACTTCCTTGTCCCATGCCTCCAGAGCCGCAAGGAGCTGGTCGCGCCACGTGCCGCAGGCCCGGGCGTACTCTTCGGGCTTCGTGTCCGGCCTGGAGGGCGGCTCGAGGCGCGACCAGGCCGTGTAGGCCTCTTGGAGTTTCTCGATGGCGGTAACCATCTCGCCGGACTTGCGGAAGTCATGGCGGATGCGCGCGACCTGAAGCTCCAGCTGCTTGATCTCATGGTTCACGTCGCCGATATCGTCCTTCTCGATTTCCACACGCCGCAGATACTCGGCGTGCATGGCTTGCTGCTGCTCGAGAAACACCTCCCACACGCGCTCAAGGCCGTCTTTGTCGATCGATGCCAGGGTCTTCTCGCCTTCCTTTACTTCCACGACATAGCCGACCAGCACCCCCTTCTCCAGGCGCTCAATCTCGCACACATGCCGCGCCAAGGTCCGCCCCAGCACATAGGCCTCGTATCCGCCGGGGTTGCCGCGCCGGTAGCCTTCCACGTCCGGCACGTTGGTCTTCACCCAGCGGAAATACATGCTGTCAGGCTGCAGGCCCTCGCCTTTGTTGCCCTGTCGCACCAGAAGCTCCGTGGGCTCGGCGTCGATTTCGTAGGCCTGCCAGGGCGTACCGTCGGCCTTGCGGGGCAAATCGCGCAGGTCAAGCGGGCGCTCGGCGCGCACGGCCCCCAGAAGCATGACATGGTCACGGAAGCGATCATCGCCCAGCAGCATTTCGGCGGGAGTGAACCCGCCGCTTTCGTCCACCACACGGTAGGGCGAGGCGAAGGCCTTGGCATCCTGGAGATATTGCTCGGGCGTGACGGAAGCGCCGTCCGGGGCTTTCAGCACGCCGCCCGCCCCCACGAGCTGCCAAGTCACACCCGCAAAGGCGTTGGGGGCGCGGCGGAAGTCGGCGATGCCCGCCTTGCGCGGCGGCAGCGTCAATGCGTATCGGCGGCCATCGGCGTAGGTATAGCCCTCGCCCTGGGGCAGCAGCAGGCGGTCTTCGGTGTCCAGGAAGGCCTGCCGACCGTCGGAGGTCTGGAGCAAGAAGCGTGATTCGCCCAGCGCGATGACCTCAAGGTCGCGGGGCCAGAAGGTGCGGCTGCCCTCGTACACAATCAGCCCCACGACCAGCACGATGAGCACGATGCCGGTCATGATGGCGCCGCCCGAAAGCCAGACGAAAGGCTCGCCTTTCTGCACGCGCCTCTGGCGTGCGGGCTTGGGACTTCCGGAAACTGCAGGGGAGCTCTGGGCCATGGGGCTACATCCTCGAGAGTTTCCTGCGCAGCCTCATGCGCACAAGTTCGGCCAGGGTGCTGATCACAAAGGTCACGGCAAACAGCAGCAGGCCGCCCAGGAACAGGGTGCGGTAGAGGGTGCCGCCGTGCGGGGCCTCGGGCATTTCAATGGCGATGGCCGCCGAGAGACTTCGAAAGCCGCTCAAGGGCTCCAGATCCATCACGGGGGTGCCGCCCGCGGCCATCACCACAATCATGGTTTCACCCAGCGCGCGCCCCAGCCCGATCACAATGGCCGAGAAGATGCCGCTGGCGGCGGCGGGCGCCACCACGGTAATGGTCGTCTGCCAGCGTGAAGCGCCGCAGGCCAGGCTGGCCGCGCGCAACTGGTTGGGCACGGTCGAGAGCGCGTCCTCGGCGATGGAATAAATGATGGGGATGACCGCAAACCCCATGGAGAAACCGACGATGAGCGAGTTGGTCTGGTTGAATTTCCATCCTTCGGGGCCGGTCAGGAAGCGGCGGAAGTCCGCTACGCGCCCGGCGGTGGGATGGTTGTAGCTGAACAGCAGGCCTTCGATGCCCGGCGCAAGCAGCCAAGAGAGCCCAAGCCCGAGCAGCCCGGCCACGGCGGCAAACCCCAGCGAGAACGAGATGTCGACCATCACCGGCCATACGCCGGTGCGGCTGTTTCCTGCGATGCGGTGGCGCAGGGCCGTCAGGGGGTTGCCTCCGGGGCGCAGGCCGCGCCACTCGCGCCAAAAGCCACTGCCGCCAAACACAACGGCTGCCAGGGAGCGCAGGCACCACGCGGCCAGCAGGGCAAAGGGCAGCCACATCAGGGCCTTGAAGAGGTTGTGACCGCCGGGAATCCACCAGCCTTTGGGCAGCGGGCCCTGGGGCGTGGCGGTTTCCCGCGCCAGCTCGGCGCCGCCGTTGGTCCAGATGCGGAAATTGCCGGCGTCGAGTTTGCGCGCGGCCTCCTCGCTCATGGGCAGGAAGGTCTTGGGGTCGAGCAGGGCCGGGTCGGCGCCCTCCGTGGCGGGAAACAGGAGGGCTTCGGCCCGCGGCCCCGCCACCGTGGCGGCAAAGGCCCCCACCAGCAGCAAGGCCAGCAGGATAACCAGCGTCAAACGCGGGCCGACGCGCCCCGTAAAGGTCGGCGGCAACTGCTGCCACACCCAGCCAAAGAACATGAACAGGCCCGGACAGATCACGAGGCCGGCCAGCAGTGTCGGCATGATGGGGGCTGCCATGGGCGCAAAGTAAAGCGCCCCCAGAAAGCCGAGCACCACGCTGGGCAGGCTGGCCATGACCTCCATGGTGGGCTTGACTACGGCGCGCACGTTGCGGTGCATGAATTCGCTGGTGTAGATCGCGCCGAGCACGGCCAGGGGTATGGCGAACAAAAGCGCATAGAGGCCGCCCTTGAGCGAGCCGATCACCAGGGGCATGAGGCTGTACTTCGGTTCAACATCGTCGGTGCCGCTGGAGGTCTGCCACTCGTACTTGGGCCCCATGAAGCCCTCGTACCAGATCCGCCCGAACAAGGCCTTGAAGCTGACTTCGGCGTGACGGGCATCGACCCACCAGTGCCGCAGCTTGCCTGAAGCGTCCAGCGCCAGCGTGCCGCCCGCGTTGCCCGCATAGTAGACCTTCTTCGCGCCGGGGGCCGCCACGCGCTCCTCGAAGATCACGCGCTCGCTGGTGTTGTGGATACCGCGCACGCTGCCGCCCTCGTCCCAGACGGCAAAGCTCTTGTTGGCCTCGCAGGCGCAGAAACCGAGAATCGCCCCGGTGCCCGGCTCATGCACATGAATGCGGCGCAGGCGGGGGTTGTTGTCCTCCGGAGTCTCGCGCACGGCAAACCAGCTCTGGACGCCGCCGTGGCTGTCGCCCACCAGCAGCGATGTGCCGCCCAGCAAATAGTCCAGGGCCGTGAGGCGCAGGGACCCGGCAGGCGCGCCCAAATCCTGATCCTCGCGCATGGCCGCTACGGTCTCACCCCACTTGCGGTCCTCTTCGGTGTGGAAACTGAAGACATCGACGGCCGGATAGTCCGCCGGGCGCGCCAGCAGCGGCTGCCCGCCCGAACCCTCAGCGCGCCGGAACAAATAAAGCAGGCCCTCTTCAGTCCCTACCCAGGCTTCCGTCTGAAGTTCGTGGCAGGCCAAGTGGAGGGGCTTGCCCTTGACGTCCGCCGTCACATCGGCGCTGAACAGGGCCTCGGCCTGCAGCTCGTCAGTCATGGCGTTGACTTCAAGCTTCTCCAGCAGCAGCAGGGTGCGGCCTTTTTCCGTAATCGCGGCCGTCAGTGCCTCGCGCTCGGCATCTGGCGGCGCCTTGTGCAGGGACGAGTAGACGCGGGTCACAGCCTCGCCGCCGGTGGCAAGTTCCAGCTCGCGCTCAATGGCGACGATTGCTCGCACGCGGCGATAAAATCCGAACTCGTTGAGGTGCTCAACGAGCCAGAGTTGCTCGCCGGAGTCGTCCTTCTCGCGGTCGATGAGCACCTCGGGGAGATAGTCGGGTTTGGACATCTCCTGCTTCTCGGGCATCTTCAGCTTGCGCCAGGACTCGGGGTCCTGGTTTAGGCCAAAGCGCTTGAAGCCATGCACGTAACTCACGTAACCCTGCAGGACGCGGCCGTCGGAAAGTCCCAGCGTGAGCGAATAGCGCGGCACGTTCTGGATGCCCGCCACCGTGACATGGGTGTAGGGCCGCAGGGAGATGTGGGCCGAGGTAATGCGCGCGTCCTTGGCCTCGGGGAGCTTCCAGGACGACATGACCTCGCCCGTGGGCACGGCGTGAAGCTGCAGGCGGGCGTCTTCATTGATGCGCAGGGCCACGCGGCGGTACTCGTCGGCGTGCAGGGCCACGGGTCTGGCCGCGTCGGCCTGCGCCCGGCTCTCGAACTCGCCGTGCTCCGAGTCCTGGAACAGGGGCAGGACCTGGCTGAAAATGAAGAACACCAGGCCCAGCACCGCGAAAATCACCAGCAGGCCGCCGATGCGGATTCCGATGTTGGTGCTTTTGTCGATGACGTGCACCGACCAATGCACCTTGGCCTTGGAAAGTTTCGCAATCTGCCGAGTGTCTTCAGCCATGGGGCGCCGGAGCGGGGGAAGCAACGGGTGCGGAGCCTGAACGCCCCGCACCCATCACACCTGAACGCTGCTTACTTCAGAACTTCGCGGTTCTTGTCAATCATCTTCTTGGTCAGGGGGATAAAGCCGTCCTTGAGGACGATCTCCTGGCCTTCACGGCTGAGGATGAAGCTCAGGAACTCCTTGACCACGGGGCTTACTTCCTTGCCCGGCGCGCGGTTGAAGTAAATCCACAGGAAGCGCGACAGCGGATACTTGCCGCTGTAGCAGTTCTCCGGCGTCGCATCGAAGGCTTCCGCACCGTCCTTCTTGGAGATCGGCACGGTCTTCACGCCCGCCGTCTTGTATCCGATGCCGGAGTAACCGGCCGCCGAGCGGTCTTCGCTGATGAGCTGAACCACCGTGCTCGAACCCGGCTGCTCCTTGACCGTGCTCTTGAAGTCGCCCTTGTACAGGGCGTTCTCCTTGAAGAAGCCGTAGGTGCCCGAGGCGCTGTTGCGGCCGTAAAGCGTGATGCTCAAGTTGGCCCACTCGCCCTCCAGGCCCACCTGGCCCCACTTGGTGATGTCTTCCTTGTAGCCGCCCTTGCGGTTGGCCGAGAAAATCGCATCCACCTGCGGCAGGGACAGGCCCTTGATGGGGTTGTCCTTGTGGACGAACACCGCAAGCGCATCGACGGCCACGCCCACCAAGCTGGGCTTGTAGCCGAACTTGTCTTCGAACTTCTTGATTTCTTCGGCCTTCATCTCGCGTGACATGGGGCCGATGTCCGCCGTGCCGTCAATCAGCGCCGGCGGGGCCGTGCTCGAACCCTTGCCCTCGACGGCAAAGGTCACGTTCGGGTAGTGCTTCTTGAAACCCTCGGACCAGAAAGTCATCAGGTTGTTCAGGGTATCTGAACCCACGCTTGACAGCGTGCCCGACACGCCGGCCACAGGCTTGTACTTTTCGATCGCTTCTTCAATCTTCACGTCCGCCCGGGCGGCCCTGGCCGAAAAGCCGAACGTACTCACACCCAGCGCCAGCGCGGCCACGCCCGCCAGCAAGAGTCCCTTGTTCATATTCATTGCGCGATCTCCGTAGGTGGTTCCCATTTGTTGCCGCAGACACTAGGTGCAGGCGGTGAACCCCGGATAAAGCGATTATGAAGATTCCTTAAATTCTCGCGCACGCTCTATACTGGACGCCATGAACGACCTGCCCCCCGATCTAGATCAAAACCTGCGCGGCATGACAGTCGTCTTCCTGGCCATGTCAGTGGCCCCCGTGCTTTTGATGGCTGTTGCCAGCTTTCTGGGGCCCTTGACTCCGCCCCCGGCCGACGGCAGCCAGAGCCCTTTTGAAATCCTGCGCCTGGTCATGTGGGCCTTCTCCGTGGCCATCCTGGCGCCCATGTTCGCGGTACACCGCCAACACAGTGCGGCCATTGCCGCCGAGCCTGACGTGCAGCTCAAGCTGGCGCGCCTGCGCGGGAGAACGGTGGTTGTCACGGCCTTGGCCGAGGGCGCGGCCATCCTGGCCGGCGTGGTCACCATGATGGAAGGAAAGCCCCTGCTGGCCCTGCCGGGTTTTCTGCCGCTGCTGGTCTGGACAATGGTCGGGTTTCCCACGCGCGAGCGTGTAGTGGCCGAACTGGCCGGCCCGGCGAACAATCTCAACAGGCAGTACCGCTAGCCGCGAGCGCGGCCTATTCTGGTTCCCATGGCTGACCTGACACCGGCATGGCAGGAACATGAGCGCGTGGCCCGCGGCGTTCCCCAGGTCATGCGCGGCACGCTGGGCGCCTTCTTCACGCCGCGCGATGTGGCTTTGCGCGTGGCCACCGAAGTGCTCCAGCGTTTCCCCCACGGCACGGTTCCCGTGATCCTCGACCCCGCCTGCGGGGCCGGGGCCCTCCTGCTGGGTGCCCTGGAATACTCCATGAAGGAACGGCCCAGCTGGGTTGCGCCCCTGCTGGGCGGAAAACTACACGGCTGGGAAATCGAGCGCGGCATCGCCGAGGGCGCGCGCCACGTGCTTCAGGCCGCGGGCAAGTGCCTGGGCGCGCGGGTGGCGAGCCTGGTCTCCTGCCGAGACGGCCTGCTTTCGGATGAACGCGAAGTGTTTGACGTGGTGCTTGCCAACCCGCCCTGGAAGAGCTTTTCCGGCCGGCAGGCGCAGGAAATCGACCCCATGCTGCGGGCGCTGTATGCGAAGAAATTCGGCGCGTTTGCAGGCTGGCCCGCCACGCACACGGCCTTCGCCGAGCAGAGCGCAAGGCTCATGAAGCGGCAGGGCGGACGCATCGGCATTCTGCTTCCTTATCAGGTGGCGGACCTCGAAGGCTACGCCCCCCTGCGCCGTGCCCTGGCCCAACTGGTCAGCGTCGAGCGCATAGTGGATCTGGGCGAGAATGCCTTTGCGGGCGTGACGGAGCCCTGTGGCCTGTTTGTCTTTGCAGCAGGCAAGGGCGACATTTCGGGCGAGCCCTGGGAAGCCCGGGCTGACGTCGGGCTGACCATCAGGGCTTCCATGCGGCACCAGCCCCTGCCGCCGGACAGCTTTGGCGATATCGGCATCCACACCGGCAATGCGGCGGATCTGCTCCTGACAGACAAGGCCGAGCCCGGCGCCCTGCCCGTGCGCGAGGGCAAGGATGTGCGGCCCTTTGCCCTGGACATGCCGCGCCTGTTCATGCGCAAGCCCAACTTCCAGGGCACGGGGCACTACGCGCGCATGGCACCGCCTGAGCGCTACGCCGCCGCTCGCATCCTGCTGCGGCAGACAGCAAACCGGCCCATCGCGGCCAGGCACCATCCCTTTACCCTGTTCCGCAACAGCGTGCTGGCCTGCTTTGGCGCGCCTGACCACGACGACGACTACCTGATTGGCGTGCTCAACAGCGAGTACGTGGCCAGGCTGTACCGCAACAGCTTTCGTGACGCGCGGCAGCGCGCCTTCCCCCAGATCAAGATTGCGGCTCTGCGGGCGTTGCCCGTGCCTTCAAGGCGGGCGGCAAAGTCGGTGTACGACGAGATCATCAGGATCAGCCAGGCACTGCAGGCCAAGAAAGGGGCCGACCCCTCCCTGCTGAATGCCCTGGAGGCCGCGGTGACCCGGGCCTATTTCGGCGAGTAGGGCGCCGTCAGAACAGGCGATGGAACTCGACGCTGGGCTCGCCCAGGGGCTTGGCGAGTTCCATCCAGCCCAGATCCACCTTGAGCAGGGTCTGGAACTGGTCGAAGTGGGCTCGGTCGCGGAAGGCCAGCACGCAGGTCAGCTCGCCGGGATGATGCTCGGCCTGCCAGAGATAGAGGCCGCGGAAATCAAAGCCCTTGGCGCGGTACCAGTCATGGAGGCGGTTGAGCATGTCCAGTTTGCCGGCCGCTTCCTCGTTGTTGAACCTGTAGCGCGAAACCTGCAGGAAGGCCTCGTGCTGCTTGGGTACACGGGCCAGCACCCGGGTCTTGCCGCCCTGGTGAACCACCTCGCGCACCGTGGGAATGGCGTACTGGCTCAGGTCCACGGGGGCGATGTCCACGGCACCCTCGGCCGCGGGGATGAGCGACCGAACCCGGCCGTTTTCATAGATATCCCAGCGGCCGCGCGGTGCGGGCACATAGGGCGGCACAAAGGGCATCAGAGACGTGCGCAGAAAGCCGCTGTCGTCGGAATAGAGGATGCGGCCCTGCAGATAAGTGGCAGCACCGTAAATCTCAAGGTAACGCCGCACGATGGGCGAAGGGTTGCAGACGACGAACTCATACCCCATGGATTGCGCCCCGCGCATGATTGTCATCATGGCCGCGACGGCCGACGAATCGCACTGCTCCACCTGCGACGCGTGCAGGATGCGATGGCCGGGAAAACGCGGTAGCCCCATGCTCTCCGCCAGGGCCTGCACATAGGGAATGGTGGCGGCGGTGACTTCGCGGGCCACGGTAATGCACACGGCGCGGAAATCACGGGGAGGCTGAAGGTCCTTGCTCACGGCCAGACCCATAGGGCCTCCCGGCGCGATCAGCGCGCGTGCGCGGTCTTGCGGCTTTCCTGCGGCGCCGCCTGGCGCTTGAAGGTGAACACATTGGCCGGCGGAATGTTCGTCCAGACGCGCTTGCGCTTGTCGCGCTCAAAGCCCGGCACGCGCTTCTTGGTCCAGTAGGCCGCGATGTACGAGAACTGGATATAGGGCTTGCCCGGCTCCAGCACCTCGGCCATGGCACCCCAGATCCTGGGCTTCAGTTCATCGGGAATGCTGACAAAGGGAATGCCGCTGACCACCGCCGCCACGCGCTGGTTTGAGATGCCGCGTTCCTTGAGGATGCGCAGCATGGTCGAGGCACAGGCCTCGACGATCTCAACATCCGGAAATTCGTGGCGCAGCTTTTTCACGAACGCCCCGTTGATCTCGATGATGATCAGCCGGTTCTTGGGAAAACGCGCCCTAAGTTCGCGCGTGACCACTCCCGTGCCCGCCCCCAGCTCAATCAGGACGTCGTCCGGCTTGAGCGGCGGCACGGCATTGGTGATGGCCTTGGCCAGCTTGGGGCTGCTGGGCAGCAGCGTGCCGCACTCGCGGTAGTGTTTGAGACCTTCCTTGAGGAACAGCAGCGTGCCGCCGCGTTTCATAGGCATTCCTGTTGAACGACGCCGGGCATCATTGGCAGGGCCCGGATGTGGATTTCAGGCATCCTCAACGGGCGTGCCTGTCGGCCAGAGATAATGGCATCTTCGACAAATTGTTCCATATCAATAATGCAGCGCGGCATGGCACCTTGGGCCTGCGCTGGCGGATAATCTGGGCGCGCAAATCAAGCGGGTGGTGACCAAAAATTGCGTTGAGCGGGCCCCCTGCCAGAAATCTGTCAGGCGCGGCGACCGGCGGGTTTTGGGAAGAGAACGTTCAGCGTGGGCGTATTATCGCCAACCCTTGAATTCGCTCCTCTGGAACTGCCATGCGACTGACCGCCCTGATTCTCCTAGCGTTACTTCTGACAGCCTGCGGCCAAGGCGGCGGCCAGGATGCCCAAAAGGGCGGTCGCAAGCCGGTGTTCCCGGTTCAGGTACTGGAAGTCCAGGGTGGAGTCGTGGAGTACGCCATCACCTCGACGGGCAGTGTGGAGGCCTTCGAGCAGGTGCTCGTGACGGCTCGCGTGCGCGGGGTGATTGAGAAAGTCAACTTCCGGGAGGGACAGGAGGTCAAGACCGGCGACGTGCTCGTGGAAATCGAACCCCAGCGCTACCGGAACGAACTCGAAGCCGCCCAGGCCCGCCTCGACAAGGCCGACGCCTCGCACAAGGATGCCCAGGCCGGCCTCAAGCGCCGTGAAGAAGCCAACCGCCAGACGCCGGGCATTTTCAGCCCCGACGAAGTCGAAAGCTGGCGCAACCGCGTCAACAGCACCAAGGCCGACGTCTCTCAGGCCACAGCCGACGTCAAGACTGCCCAGCTCAACTTGCGTGACGCCTACGCCACGGCACCCATGGCGGGCATCATCCAGTCCCGCAGTGTGCAAAGCGGGGCCTACGTACAGCCCGGCGCGCTGATTGCCACGCTGCTGCGCCGCGACCCATTGCTGCTTCGCTTCACCGTCGATGAAGACGAGGCCCGCAGCCTCAAGCAGGGGCAGCAGGCAACCTTCACCGTCACCGACGTGGACAAGCCCCTGCAGGCCAGCCTCACCCATATCGCGGCCTCGGCTTCGTCGCGCTCGCGCATGGTCGAGGTCATCGCGGAAGTCGCAGCGGAGGACCGCGAGCGCGTGCGGCCGGGAACCTTCGCGCGCATCCGCATCGTCACGGGCTCGCGCGACAACGCCCCCGCCATCCCCCAGACGGCCGTGCGCCCCACCGAGCGCGGCTTTGTGGCCTTTGTGGTCGAAAACGGCCAGGCGCGCATGCGCCTTCTGACCCTGGGCCTGCGCACGGAGGACGGCCGCGTCGAGGTGCGCGAAGGCGTCAAACCCGGCGAGAAACTGGTAGTTCGCGGCGCTGAAGCCCTGAAAGACGGAGTCGCCGTGAAAATCGACGAACCCGTGCAGCCCCAGGACAAATAGGCCATGAACATCACGGAAATCTGCATTCGCAAACCCGTGCTGGCCTGGATGATCATGGCCGCCACGATCGTGTTTGGTCTGGTCGCGGCCTCGCGCATCGGCGTGTCCCAGTTTCCAGACGTCGACTTCCCCACCATTTCCGTGAGCGTGAACTGGGAAGGCGCTTCGCCCGAGGCCGTGGAGCAGGACGTCGTCGAGATCATCGAAGAGGCCGTCACGCAGGTGCAGGGCATCAAGTCCGTGACCTCCACGGCGCGGCAGGGCAGCGCCAACATCACCATCGAGCTGGAGCTTTCGCGCAATGTCGATGCCGCGCTGCAGGACGTTCAGACGAAGATAGCCCAGTCGCGCCGGCGCCTGCCGCGGGACATTGACGAGCCGACGGTGAGCAAGACGAACCCCGAAGACCAGCCCATCATGTGGATCGGGCTCTCGGGGCCCTACTCGCGCGCGGTGCTCTCGGACACCGTGAAGTACCGCATCAAGGAGAAGCTGCAGACGCTGCCGGGCGTGGGCGAAATCACCCTGGGCGGTTACCTGGAACGCAACATCCGAATCTGGGTCAAGGCTGACGAGCTGGACAAGCGCGGGCTGGTGGTGTCTGACGTGATCCGGGCGCTGTCGCGCCAGCACGTGGAGATGCCGGCGGGCCAGCTCCAGGCCGTAGGGCGCGAGGTCAGCGTGCGCATCATGGGCGAGGCTCTGGACCTGGAGTCCTTGCGCAATATCACCGTGGCGCAGGTCGAGGGCCGGCCCGTCTACCTGCACCAGGTGTGCGACGTCGAGGACGGCTTTGAGGACGAGCGGCGCCTTTCGCGCGTCAACGGCACACCGGCCCAGGGCATCGGCATCCGCAAGCAGCGCGGCGCCAACGCCGTCGAGGTCGCGCAGTCGGTCAAGGCCGCCATGGCCGAAATCCAGCCTACCCTGGACAAGGACATGGAACTGGCCGTCAACTTCGACAGCACCCAGTTCATTGAAGAAAGCGTGCACGAAATCGAGTTCGAAATCGTGCTGGCCGTGATCCTGACGGCGCTGGTGTGCTGGATTTTCCTGGGTTCGCTGTCCAGCACGCTCAACGTGATCCTGGCCATTCCCATGTCGCTGCTGGGCACGGTGGCCATCATCTACTTCCTGGGCTTCACGCTGAACACCTTCACGCTGCTGGCCCTGGCGCTGGCCGTGGGCATCGTCGTGGACGACGCCATCATGGTCATGGAAAATATCTTCCGCCACGCCGAGGAGGGCAAGCCTCCCGTGCGCGCCTCACGTGAAGGCACGGCCGAAATCACCTTCGCCGCCCTGGCCGCCACCGTGGCCGTCATCGCCATATTTGTGCCTGTGGTGTTCATGGAGGGCGTGATCGGCAAGTTCTTCCTCCAGTTCGGCGTCACGCTCTCCCTGGCCGTGATGCTGAGCTACCTCGAGGCCGTGACCCTGGCGCCCGCGCGCTGCGCCCAGATGGTGAACATGCATTCCGCCGCCCAGGCTCCGCGGATCATTGACCGGGGCTTTGACCTGCTCAAGGGCGCCTATGCCCGCGTGCTTCAGCTCGGGCTCAGGGCTTCCTGGCTGGTTCTGCTGATGGCCGCCGCGCTGTTTGCGGGCAGCCTCTGGCTGCTGTCTTCGCTGCAGGCCGAGTTCGTGCCCAGCCAGGACCAGAGCCGCCTGATGATCCGCCTGCAGACCGCCGTGGGCAGCGACCTCAGCGAAACCGACGTGCTCTTTGCCCGCGCCGAGACCATCGTGCTGTCCAAGCCTGAAATCGCCCGCTGCTTTGGCTCCGTCGGCGGCTTTGGCGGCTCGGGCGTCAACACCGGCGTGCTGTTCGTGACCATGGTGCCGCCCAGCCGCCGCTCCAAAACCCAGAACGAAATCGCCGCCGAACTCCGGCGCGAGCTCAACGCCATTGCCGGCCTCAAGGCCGTGGTGCAGGACCTCTCCCAGCAGGGCTTCACCAGCCAGCGCGGCTTTCCAGTCGAGTTTTCCGTGCGCGGCCCGGATTTCGAGAAGCTGGTCGAATACTCGGGGCAGATGCGCGAGAAGCTGGCCGAAACGGGCATGGTGGTGGACCTCGACACGGACTACCAGGTGGGCCTGCCCGAGCTGCGCGTGGTGCCGGACCGAGAGAAGGCGGCCGACCTCGGCGTGAGCATGGAGGACCTGGCGGGCACCATCAACGCCACGATTGGCGGTGTGCGCGTGGGCAAGTTTTCCAGCAGCGGCCGGCGCCTGGACATCCGCCTCAAGCTCTCGAAGCGGCCTTCGCGCCCCGAGGACATCTCGGCGCTGCACGTGCGCAACGCCCAGGGCGAGCTTGTGCGCCTCTCGCAACTGGTGCGCTACGAGGAACGGCCGGTGCTGCAGAGCATCATCCGCCGCGACCGCGAGCGCGCCATTTCCGTGTTTGCCAACATCGCACCCGGCTTTGCCCAGAGCGACGCGCTGGCCAAGGTACGCCAGTTCGGCGATGAGCTGCCCAAGCCCTACCGCGCCGTGCCCGGCGGCGCCAGCGTCGCCTTCCAGCAGAGCATGCAGAGCCTGATCTTCGCCATGCTGCTGGGCGTGCTCGTCGCCTACATGGTCCTGGCCAGCCAGTTCAACAGCTTCCTGCACCCCGTCACCGTGCTCACCATCCTGCCGCTGTCCATGGCGGGCGCGGCATTGGCGCTGTGGAGCGGAGGCCTGACGCTGAACATTTTCAGCATGATCGGCATCCTGCTGCTGATGGGCATTGTGAAGAAGAACTCGATCATTCTGGTGGACTACGCCACGCAACTGCGCGCCACGGGCCTGAACGCGCGCGAGGCCATGCTCAAGGCGGGCCCCGTGCGCCTGCGCCCGATTCTGATGACCAGTATCGCCACGCTCATGGCCGCCCTGCCGGCCTCTCTGGCGCTGGGGCCCGGCGGCGAGGTGCGCCGCCCCATGGCCCTGAGCGTGATTGGCGGCATCTCGGTGGCAACGGTGCTCAGCCTGCTGGTAGTGCCGGCCTTCTACGTGGTGGCCGACGGCATCAAGGCCAGCCTGCGCGGCAGGAAGACCCAACCCCCGCCGCCGCCCGCTGACACGCCCGAAGACACCCGCGTGCCGACCCCTCCGCCGCAGCTGCCTTCGACCTAGGCCCCAGGCGGCCTTGAATGCGCCAAAGACACTGCCCCCGCGTGATCGCGGGGGCAGTTCAATGGGCGGTACCGCCCTCAGAATCAACTGCAGCCCATGCTGTTGCCGCAGTTCAAACACTTGTAGCAGGCGCCGTTTCTCACCGTGATGTGCCCGCACACGTCGCACATGGGCGCATCACCCATCATGCTTTCCAGGTGCTCGCTCAAGGCGTTGCCCGGTTTGGCGCTCTTCAGCAGCGAGGGCCTGGCAGCCTTGGGCGCCGATACGGGCCCTGCCGCGCTCCGCACTTCCCCCGCCCGGACTTCGGGACGGGGCTGGGAAACTTCTCCCGCCGCGCTGGCAGCGCTCGCGGCGGGCGTCTTAGGGTTGAAGTCAATCTCCTGCTGATCGGGGTTGGCGTCGCCCGCCACGCCCAGGTCTGCCCCCACACCCTTGTCCGCCAGCAGGGCCGGGCCCTCGGCGGCCCGGGCCGAATCCTCGGGCTTGATGTGCAGGAAGTCCGTGCGGCCGCCGTACTGGTAGCCCAGGATGCGGAACACCAGGTCCACCACGCTTGTGGCCGTCTTGATGTACGGATGGCCGCTGACGATGCCCTGGGGCTCAAAGCGCGAGAAGATGAAGGTGTTCACGAACTCGTCCAGGGGCACGCCGTATTGCAGGCCCTTGGACACGGCAATGGCAAAACAGTTGAGAATGCTGCGCAGGGTGGCGCCTTCCTTGCTCATATCCAGGAAGATCTCGCCCAACTGGCCATTCTCGTACTCGCCCGTGCGCAGATACATCTTCTGCCCGCCGATCTTGACCTCATAGGTGCTGCCGCGCCGGTGCTTGGGCATGGGCTTGCGGTTGAGCAGCGTGGCGGGCTGGGCCTTTTGCATGATTTCCACGGGCTGGGTGTCCGTGGGCGGCAGCTTGATTTCGGCCTTGGCAGGTTCGGCCTTCTCTTCCTTCTTGGAAACGCTCAAGGGCTGGGAGAGCTTGCAGCCGTCGCGATACAGGGCGACCGCCTTGAGCCCCAGGTCGTAGGACTTGAGGTAGGCCTCCTTCACGTCTTCGACGCTGACCTCGTTGGGCATGTTGATGGTCTTGGAAATGGCGCCGGAAACAAAGGGCTGGGCCGCGGCCATCATCTTGACGTGGCCCATGTAGTGGATGAAGCGCTGGCCCTTAGGCCCGCAGCGGTTGGCGCAGTCGAACACCGGCAGGTGCTCAGCCTTGAGGTAGGGCGCGCCCTCGATGGTCTGGCGGCCGCAGATGAAGTCGTTGGCCTCCAGGTAATCCTGCTGCGAGAAACCCAGGGCGACGGCCAGGTTGAAGCCCTTCTTGCGGCTGGCCTCCACGTCCATGCCCAGGCGCTTGAGGGCCTCTTCGCCCAGTACCCAGGGCGAGAGGGCCTGCTTGAGTTCCAGAGCGCCGTGCAGGGCGCTCTCCACCCGCGAGAGGTCAACGTCCGTGAAGCCCTTCTGCTTGAGCGAGGCTTCGTTGATAACCGGCGCGCCCTTGAGGCTGAGAGAACCCACAATGTACTGGATGATGGCCCGGGACTGCTTTTCATCGTAACCCAGCTGGCGCAGGGCGGGCTCCACACTCTGGTTGACGATCTTGAAGTAGCCGCCGCCGGCCAGCTTCTTGAACTTCACCAGCGCAAAGTCGGGCTCGATGCCCGTGGTGTCGCAGTCCATCAGCAGGCCAATGGTACCCGTCGGCGCGATCACCGTGGTCTGGGCGTTGCGGTAGCCGAACTGCTTGCCGAGTTCCACCGCGCGGTCCCAGGCGTCGCGGGCGCCCTTGAGCAGGTCGTCAGGGCAGTACTCGCTGTCAATGCCGACGGGCGCCACGCTCAGGCCCTCGTACTCCTCGGGCCTGGCATTGTAGGCCGCGCGGCGGTGGTTGCGCATCACGCGCAGCATGTGCTTGGAGTTTTCCTTGTAGCGCGGGAAGGGGCCGTGGGCGGCCGCCAGCTCGGCGCTGGTGGCGTAGCTTTCGCCGGTCATGAGGGAGGTGACGGCGCCGCAGATGGCGCGCGCCTCGGCCGAATCATAGGGCACGCCGCTGAGCATCAGGCAGGTGCCGAGGTTGGCATAACCCAGGCCCAGGGTGCGGAACTCGTGGCTGCCTCGCGCGATGGCCTCGCTGGGATACTGGGCCATGGCCACGCTGATCTCGAGCACGGTGGTCCACAGGCGCACGGCGTGCTTGACGGCCGGCAGGTCGAACTTGCCGGTCTTGACATCGAAGAACTTAGTCAGGTTCAGGGACGCCAGGTTGCAGGCCGTGTCATCGAGGAACATGTACTCACTGCAGGGGTTGGAGGCGTTGATACGCCCCGAAGCCGGGCAGGTGTGCCAATCGTTGATGATGGTGTCGTACTGCACGCCGGGATCGGCGCAGGCCCAGGCGGCAAAGGCAATCTGCTGCCACAGGTCCTTGGCCTTCACCGTCTTGGCAATGTGGTTCTTGTCCGTGCGCCAGCGCAGGTGCCAGTCACCGTCCTTGCGCACCGAATCAATGAACTCGCGCGGCACGCGCACGCTGTTGTTGCTGTTCTGGCCGCTGACAGTGGCGTAGGCCTCGCCGTTGAAATCGCTGTCGTAGCCGGCGGCAATCAGGGCCGCGACCTTCTTCTCTTCATTGACCTTCCAGTTGATGAACTGTTCGACATCCGGGTGGTCGAGGTCCAGGCAGACCATCTTGGCGGCGCGGCGCGTCGTGCCGCCGGACTTGATGGCCCCGGCCGCGCGGTCGCCCACGCGCAGGAAGCTCATGAGGCCCGAACTCTGGCCGCCGCCGGAGAGGGGTTCGCCCTCGCCGCGCAGCTGGGAGAAGTTGGTGCCCGTGCCGCTGCCGTATTTGAAGAGGCGCGCCTCGCGCGTCCAGAGGTCCATGATGCCGCCCTCGCCCACGAGGTCGTCGCGCACGGCCTGGATGAAGCAGGCGTGGGGCTGGGGCCGGGTGTAGCTGTCGGTGGACTTGGTCATCACGTCGGTTTCAGGGTCGACGTAATAGTGGCCCTGGCTGGGGCCCGTGATGCCGTAGGCCCAGTTCAGGCCCGTGTTGAACCACTGCGGGCTGTTGGGCGCGCACATCTGGTGCAGCAGCATGTAGGCCAGCTCGTCATAGAAGGCCTGGGCGTCCTCGCTGGTGCGGAAGTAGCCGTACTTCTCGCCCCAGTAACGCCAGCAGCCCGCCAGACGGTGCACCACCTGGCGCGCGCTGCGCTCGGGACCGTACTTGATGTTGCCTTCTTCGTCGGTCAGGGGCTTGCCGCGCAGGGGGTCGACGCCTTCGGCGAACTGGGGCACCTGAGCCTTGCGGAAGTACTTGCTGACCATGATGTCGGTGGCGAGCTGGCTCCAGTCGGCGGGTATTTCGGCGCCGTCCATGGAGAATACGACGCTGCCATCGGGGTTGGTGATCTTGCAGGAGCGGCGGGCGTACTTCACCGTGGCGTAAACATCTTCGCCGGGCTTGGTGAAGAGGCGGGTGAAGCTTAGGCCGCTGGGGCAGGTAACGTTTGCCATGGCATGGTTCACGGTTTTGGTCTCGCGGCGGCCGGTGTTGCCGGTGCGCTTACGACGAGAGGATGCCTGCGCGCCCTCGCGCGCATCGCGGGTTCTATTCTCCATTGTGAAAGCTCTCCCTGTTCGGCTATTTGCCGGGAAATCGGTCTTCGGATGAAAATGGGCGCGGGAGATTCGAAGCCAGCAGGCCGAGAAGTCGGGTGAAGGCGAAATGAAGTCAAGGCCCCCAGTGGGCCGCTGCACTCTATGGCTGGTAGTCTATTGGTCGAAGTTGGACAGCCGCTGGTGACCCCCGCGCCAGCGTGAGGGAAGATACATTGCGAAAGTGGCCCGTCAAGGCTAGACCGCAAAATATTGGGTGTCAGAATCATGTTCACACCAGCCGCGGTGTTTCAGATGTTTTCAACGCTTGTCCACCACAGCCACAGGCCCTGAACATGAGCCTGTCAGGAACTCAACGACCGGTTTCTCCACAACGTATGATAACGCCCAACAGGGTGTGTATCGGGCAATTGCGCACACAATATTTATGAAAAAGTGGATAAATCTGGTGCCCGCAGGAGCACCGCACCCTAGGGATTGTGCCCAAGTTGCTGACGCGCGTTCGTCAGGAACTCGTTCCCCCCGCCCGCTTCTTGAGCAGGAAATCAAACGCCAGGGCGTAGTTCTTGATCTGCTTGATCATCGCCGCCAGGCCGTTGGCCCGCGTCTGCGAAAGATGGGAGGCCAAGCCCGTCTTTGCCACGAAATCAGGGGCCGTGGCCAGAATCGCCGACGGCGTTTCCTCCGAATAGACCTTCAGCACCAAGGCTACCAGCCCCCGCACAATCACCGCGTCGCTGTCTCCCCAAAAACGCACCTGGTCGCCCTCCAGCTCCGCGTGCAGCCACACCGTGCTCTGGCAACCCTTGACCTTGTTCTTCTCCGTCTTGTAAGGCTCGGGCATGGGGGCCATGGCCTTGCCCATTTCGATGATGCGCTGGTAGCGCGCCTCCCAGTCGGTCAGCTTCTCGAACTCGGCAATGATCTGGGCCTGTTTGTCGGCGATGTTCATGGCCATGGCTTACCACGAAGGACCCGCCCTGCGAAGGGCCGGACGCAGACCGCAGGGTTCTTCCATGCTATCCTGACTGTGGTAATCTTCTAATTGGACTAGTTTTGTCCAGTTTGGCCTTGCCCCCCATGGCCTTTGGCCTTAGCCTCGACGCGACAACGCTATGTCCGACAAAGAACTCCAGACGCTGGCAGAGCAGGAATACAAGTACGGCTTCGTGACCGACATCGAGGCCGACCAGGCTCCGCCCGGCCTGAACGAGGAGATCATCCGCTTCATTTCGGCCAGAAAGCAGGAGCCCGAGTTCATGCTGCAGTGGCGGCTCAAGGCCTATCGCCACTGGCTGTCCATGGCCGAGCCCAGCTGGCAAAAGCCCAAGTACCCGCCCATCGACTACCAGAAGATCATCTACTACTCCTCGCCCAAGCCCAAGAAGCAGCTCGAAAGCCTCGAGCAGGTGGACCCTGAGCTGCTGGCCACTTTTGAGAAGCTGGGCATCTCGCTCGATGAGCAAAAGCGCCTCGCCGGCGTCGCAGGAGGCCTCGACAGCGCCACGAGCGCCAGCCCCGCCCCTGCCATTGCCGTCGATGCCGTGTTCGACAGCGTCAGTGTCAAGACGACCTTTCAGGCCACTCTGAAGGAACAGGGCATCATCTTCTGCTCCATGAGCGAGGCCATCCGTGAGCATCCGGACCTTGTGCAGAAGTATCTGGGCTCGGTCGTGCCGTTTACGGACAACTACTTTGCGGCACTCAACAGCGCCGTGTTCTCTGACGGCAGCTTCTGCTACATCCCCCGGGGCGTGCGCTGCCCCATGGAGCTGAGCACCTACTTCAGAATCAACACCGCGGGCACGGGGCAATTTGAACGCACGCTGATCATCGCCGATGAAGGCGCCTACGTCAGCTATCTCGAAGGCTGCACGGCGCCCCAACGCGATGAAAACCAGCTGCACGCCGCCGTGGTCGAACTCGTGGCGCTCGACCACGCCACCATCAAGTATTCGACCGTCCAGAACTGGTATCCCGGCGACAAGGACGGCAAGGGCGGCATCTACAACT
>ERZ761602.1267-NODE-1267-length-46981-cov-8.958786_pt1 | contig 46981 bp, 39 predicted proteins | sample MGYA00512165_ERZ761602 | MGnify/ENA primary metagenome ERZ761602 (study PRJEB28899, sample SAMN02445085) | bioreactor sludge metagenome | biome: EBPR sludge; isolation source: Thorneside wastewater treatment plant | place: Australia: Brisbane, Thorneside...
TCCCGTGGTTCGCGTGAACACCCCGCCAAACTCGAACACAGTCGGCGCACCCGCGCTCGCGCGTGATGACGCAATCGCACTTAGCACAACCGCCAACAACCCAATCAAAACAGCTTTCGCACACAACATGGCTCACCTCGCAACAGAAAGGATTGGCCCCTTGAAATACGCACACAATAAGAAACGCGAAACGCAGCCCTGACGCCCGCTGCTGCACGGTACGGTAACGCGCCTTCGTTTGAGTCAAGAAAAATCTTGAAAAACACAGCGTATGCCGCCTCCCGCGCCCACGCAGCCCCGGCCAAACTGCCCGCATTCCCGCATTCGTCGATCCACGAAAGCCATGCACGGGCATCGTAACATCGTGAAATCTCAAGAGTGCAACCTCTTTAACTCCTTGTTAATATTCCAGACCCCTTTTCTTCCCCCATGAAAGCCACACACGGGCTTCGCAAAAACGCAAAATCTCAAGAGTGCAACCTCTTTAACTCCTTGTTATTCCAGACCCCTTTTCTTCCCCAACGTTGCCCGCGCCAACAATTCGCACCCCCTGAGTCTTGTTGAGAAGCAACTTCCGCTTGACTCGATAAAACCCGACCGGCACTTTTATCAAATCATGATCCGGGCCGTCCTCAAGCGAAACCTTCGCCATCGCATCTTCAAATGCTTCGGTATCGTCAGTTGTTCCGTCGCCGATCGCGCCGCAGTCGGTTTTTACGTTGATGGGCATATTACTCCCCTTCAGGTGTTGTACGATTTAGTTGTTTGCGAAAACGACGCAGAGAGAGGCCAGCCGCCGCAAACACTCCTCCTACTCCACTCGGTTCTGGCACAGTGCGAACCACGAGTGAAGTGAGATTGCCTTTCAAGTTCAGCGAGGTCGACGGATTGAAGGCAGAAAACTCGGTGCGAGTCGCGATTGATAAATCAAGATTCGTCGGAAGTGCATCAGTGGTGAATGTGCCGGGCGGCAATACCACTGCCATTGAATAGACAAAGCCGTTGTTAACGAGCCAAGTACTGGATACGTCGGTTAAACCTGTAAAGATTCCTCCAAACCCATTGAATCCCCCTTCCAGCACGAAGGGTGTGGTTGAAGTCGGGGCGGGTACCGTCCAAGTGAGATATTCGTACTCTCCGTCCGTCGGCGACGGCTCTGCATCGGGCCAATCGGGATCAAACCGCACGGTCGTTGTGAAGATGTCGCCGGGGAAGTAGATCGTGCCGCTCGTCTGCGTGTAAACCCCGGTAAACTCAAACTCAATCGGCAGCGCTGCGCTCGCGCGCGACGACATAACCGCACTAAGCACGACCGCGCACAACCCCGCCAGAACAGCTTTCGAACGCAACATGGCTCACCTCGCAACAAAAAGGATAGGGGAAAACAGTAGGCAGTAGGCAGTAGTCGGTAGGCAGTGATTAGTACGCACGCACCGACTGCTGACAATTTGCTTTCATTGATTCGGCTTAACGCGTGTAATATCGAAGCCGCCGCGGGCGAGGCGGTAGACGCCGATCGGAAAAATAACCCCGATCGGCACTTCTGCCGTCGAGTTGGCTTTTACGGACTCCAACGCACCCGCCAGCGCCGCGCTGTCGTCGTGCACCCCGTCGCCGCGCGCATAAGACGGCGCAGCTTTGATATCGACCACTCTTTCGCCGCGATGCTCGCCCAAAACAGGATTTTCGTCGCCCGCCATAGAACGGCTCCTTGTCTTGCTGCAAAGCTCCGCCACCCGCAGGCGGCCCAACCCGCTTCGGCCGAAAGACCATAAGAATCATAACAAGGTTTCCCCCCCGCAAGAGAAAATCACGAATAATGCAGCCCGAGGCGCCGCCCGAACCCGATGCCGCGGCAGGGTCAATTCATTGACCCTGTGTTTCTATCCAGTCCAATCGTAGCGGGAGAATCGGTCCGGAATTCTCTTGACTGTTCGTAGTTTGTTAGGTACACTTGAGTTGTTTGGACAATAGCCGAGCTTGCGTACGGACGTTGTCAACGCAATGTCGGCGCGGGTGCCACGGGCGCGAACGTACGGAGTAAAGACCGGTACGTTTTACGGGAGGTTTGACGGAGTCGGCGCGGTAAAAAACCGGGATTTTGCATACTACCCAATTTATCCATATTCCCAAAAAATGCCCGGAAATGCCCGGAAATGCCCGATTTTTGAAAATAGCAGATTCTACTTAGTCGGCGGATGGAAGGAGCCGTCTCAGGCGCACGGTGACACAGGCTAAATGTCCCTCGAGTCTGCACTTAGGCCCGACACGGCGTTCGTGCCGGATCGTGGCACTTAAGGGCGGACGGGACTGTGGCGGCGCGAGTTGAGTCGGTGCCGTTAAGTCGGTGCTGTCAACGAAGCCGAAACGTGTGCTGCAAGCGTGCGCTTCAAGCGTGTTCTTTTGTTGTCGTAGCGGTCTTGTCGGGGGATGCAAGGCGGGCAGGCTCATGCATGGGGCAACGACTCGGCGCAGGCGGTCTGATAGTCGCCCCAGGCCTGCACCGCGCGGATGATGACGACGGGAAAAGCCAGCACGCAGACGGCGATGAGGCTCGCATCGACGCGCAGGGCAAGCAGGGTAGCGAGCACGATTGCCGGGGGAATGAACCATTTCATCCACCGGCGGACCTGCTTGCGCGCGATGCGTGGGTCGGCCTTTGGCGGGGTGATGCGGTGGCGATTGGGGCGTATTTTTTGAGGCATCGGTGTTCGCTTTCGTCTTTGCCGGGAGCCGCGGGATGTGAGGCGCCGTGGCGATGAATCGGCTCGGCTGTCTCTCCTCATACTCTTTCGGCCAGAATCGCGTTTGGCTTGGCTGAAATTGACTGTTTCCGCCGCGCCCGTTACATTGCCATGCGGCGTCGTCACCCCGCGGGCAGCGACTGATTGGTTCCACTCAGTGCGATTTGCGAACAGTCGCTGTACCCCTGGTTCCGCGGTTTCATTCATCGTTCGCAAATCGATTGGTAAAGCAGACTTATGTCAACTGCAGTCACCTCGGCACCGGCCAAACCCGCGGGAGGTCTTGAAGGCGTTGTCGCCGCCAAGAGCGATATTTGCTTCATTGACGGTAATGCCGGCCGGTTGGTTTATCAGGGTTATGAGATCGGCGATTTGGTCGAGAACACCACCTTTGAAGAAGTGGCGTTTCTGCTCTGGGAAGGCCGTCTGCCCAACAAGACCGAGCTCGCAGAGCTTCATAAGGAACTTGCCGCCAACACCGCCCTTCCGTCACATGTCGAGCGCGTGATTGAGGCGATGCCAAAAGATGCGCTTCCGATGGATGTGCTCCGCACAGCAGCCAGCGCGCTCGGCCCGGGCGACCCGGATTTATCCAGCAACGACCCCGCCGCCAACCGCCGCAAGGCAATTCGGCTGACTGCGCAGTTTCCGACGATCGTGTGTGACTATCATCGCCATCGCAAGGGCGAAGCACTCGTAGCGCCCGACCCTTCTCTGTCGATCGCGGGCAATTTTCTCTACATGCTTTTCGGCAAGAAGCCGCACGAAACGCTTGTGCGAGTGATGGATGCGGCGCTGGTGCTGCACGCTGAACACGGCATGAACGCCAGCACATTTGCCGCACGGGTCATCGCCGCCACGTTGAGCGATATGCATGCCGCCGTCGCCGGCGCGATCGCGGCGCTGAAAGGTCCGCTGCACGGCGGGGCGAATCAGGATGTGATGGAGCTGCTGCTGGAGTGCGGCACTGCCGACGCCGCTGAGAAAAAGGTGCGTGACACCCTCGCCGCCGGCGGAAAGATCCCGGGCTTTGGGCACCGCGTTTATAAAACTTTCGACCCGCGCGCCACGTTCCTGCGCAAGATGAGCAAGCAGCTAGGCCAGGACGCCGGCAATACCAAGTGGTATGAGATGAGCGAGCGGCTGATTCCGGTGGTGAAGGAGACCAAGGGAAAAGACCCGAACGTGGATTTCTTCAGTGCCAGTGCCTATTACACCATGGGCATTCCGCTTGATCTTTTCACACCCATCTTCGCGGTGGCGCGGATTGCAGGCTGGACGGCGCACATCATGGAACAGCACCGTAACAACCGCATCATTCGCCCCACCGATGAATACACCGGCCCGCAGGGGTTGACGGTGGTGCCGATTGAGAAGCGGTGAGATTGCGTTGATCGCCAAACCGGCGGAGGGTAGCAGGTCAAAGCGTCGATACACGTTCGTAACGCACGCTGCCGCCCTCGGTGCTACTCAGCGGGCTCGATGCTCACGCACAGCCCCTTCGACTGAAACTGGTCATGGTATAGCTCTGCGCGTTCCTTGTGCGTCACCAACAAGAGTGCCACGCCGGTTTTGTGTGCCTCGGCCATTCGCAATACCGCGGCCTGTTCGTTGAGGGGAGTGAGGGAGACGATCGTCTCCACGACGTACCCCATGTCGTTCTTGTCATCGTTGTGCAGCAGCACCTTCCACGGCGGGAGCGGCTGGGGCGGCTTCTTGGTGGGTTGCGGCTTCTGCGCCGGCTTGACGGCAGTAGCCGTGCCTCCTGGTTCCGACGATTTTGATTCTTCTGCCATCGGTCTCGCTCCCGACAAAACACAGCCGCAGCGAAAACGAGTGCTGCTTCACACGATTATAGCATATGCGCCAATTTGCGTGGCTACAATGAAAATCTAAAACTTGCTCCGCACAAGGCTTCAGCGGTAACTTAACGCAATGCACTCGACCGAACGATTGATCGCCGGCGCCATGAGCGGAACCAGCGCCGACGGGGTGGACGTCGCAATAGTGGGGCTGACCGGCACAGGATTTGACCTGCAGGTCCGCCTCATCCGGCATCACTACCTTGCCTATCATTCCGAGTTGAAGCGGCGAATCTTTTCGCTCCGGCAAAGCGGCGTGAGCACGTTGGAAGATCTGGCGCAAATCGGCCGAGAAATCTCCCTCACATACGCTCACGCGGTCAATGAAGCGCTCACCGTATCGCAGTTGCGCGGGGTGGAGCTGGCAGCGGTCGCGGCGCACGGGCAGACGCTGTTTCACTCCCCGCCCAACACGCTGCAACTGCTTGATCCGGCGCTGGTTGCAGCAGAAGTGGGCTGCCCCGTTGTCAGCGACTTCAGACGCGCCGACTGCGCAGTCGGCGGGCAAGGCGCACCGCTCGTGCCGTTTGCCGATTACACCCTCTTTCGACATGCAATGAGTCTGCGCGTTCTGCTCAACATCGGCGGCATCGCCAATATTACCGTGCTGCGACCAGGCTGTGCACTGAGTGAAGTGATTGCATTCGATACCGGGCCGGGAAACTGCCTCAGCGACTACCTCTGCCGCAAACACGATCCGGCCGGCATTGGCTTCGATCGTAACGGCCAACAGTCAACGATCGGTCTGCCAGATCTCGCGACGGCTCAACGGATGCTCGCCGAGCCATTTTTCTCCGCCCCGCTTCCCAAGAGCACCGATGTGCCGCAGATGATCAGCGCCTGGGAGCGTGCCTACACCATGACCGACCCGCGCCCCTTCCCCGACCTGCTCGCAACCGTCTGCTATATCACCGCCAGCAGCATTCTGGACGCGATGCATCGCCTGCTCGGACGGCTTCCCGATGAACTCATCATCTCCGGCGGGGGCAGCCGCAATGCTTCGATTATGGGGTTCCTGCGCGCCACCCCGGGAATGGTTGTCCGCACAACCGATGAGTACAGCCTTCCGGCGGAGGCGAAAGAAGCTGTCGCATTCGCCATCCTCGCATCGGCGACGCTTGACGGCATGCCGAGCAATATCCCCAATGTCACCGGCGCGCGTCGATCGGTTCTGCTTGGTTCGATCACGCCCCGGAACTAAACGGCTGAGCTCATCGCTGGTCATCGCCTTAGGCCCCGGGCCTGCGTTTGCGGCGCTGCGTTTCGCCACGCGCGCCGATATGCATAATCGCATCGAATATGAACACTCAACCACCCGGCGATCGTGGCCACCTGCTCACCGAACAACGCCTCGCCGAGTCGATGTCGATCGATGCTGCGAGTATCGAGCAGGCCGTTGCGATGATGAACGTGCAGGATCGCGTTGCGGTCGAAGCTGTCGAGAAAGTGCGCGACGACGTGGTGCGCGCGATCAAACTCGCTGTCGCCGCGTTTCGGGCCGGGGGCAGGCTGCTCTATTTCGGTGCCGGAACAAGTGGTCGGCTGGGGGTGCTGGATGCGTCGGAGTGTCCACCGACCTTTAGAAGCGACCCTGGTACCGTGCTGGGCATCATCGCGGGGGGTGAAAAGGCGATGTTCGTCGCGCAGGAAGGTGCCGAAGACTCCGCCGACGGCGGTGCGAAGGATGTGGATGATCGGCGCGTCGGACCGAACGACGTCGTCATGGGCATGGCCGCAGGAGGGACGACGCCTTACGTTCACGGCGCGCTTCGACGCGCCAAAGAGCTTGGCGCAAAAACCATCTTTCTATCGTGCGTCCAACCTGTACCGACCGAGCCAAAGGTGGATGTCGTCATCCGACCACTGACCGGCCCTGAAGTGCTCACCGGATCGACCCGCCTGAAAGCCGGCACTGCGACCAAGCTGGTGTTGAACCAGATCACCACGATCAGCATGATTCAACTTGGCAAATGCTATGAAAATTTGATGGTCGATTTGCGCGCCACCAACGTCAAGCTATGGGACCGCGGCGCGCGAATTGTGCGGCTGCTGACCGGCCTTGATGCGACCCAGTCGATGGAACTGCTCAAGCGAGCAGAGGGGCATGTCAAAGTGGCAATTGTCATGCACAAAAAAGTTGTCTCCGCAGAACGCGCACGGGAATTGCTTTCCGATGCCGACGGTTTTCTGCGACGGGCGATCGGGTGATCAATCCGAGCCGCTTTGAGCGATTCGGCGACAAATGAGCGGCCGGTTCCGTGTTCGTTACCGGGCAACCCAAACCGGCTGCGGTTCGATGGCGTCGGCGGGCCGCCGACCCGCATCCGGCCGGCCGGTGCCCGCCAGCCGGGAAATCGCTGTCACCGACATATCCGCATCACAGCACATCTGGCACGACAGCCGCAGCCCCGGCGTGGCGGCCAGCCCGCGCAATTCGAGTACGCTCTTCTCGGCTTCGGTCGCCTTCTCAGGCTCGCCAGACTCAAATTGCACCCGGCAAGTCGTACACCGCGCCTGCCCCCCGCAGGCATGAAGCTGATCTATGCCGCACTCGTCTGTGAGCGCAAGCACAAGCCGCTTGCCAGAGGGAACTTCGTACGCTTTTCCGTCGACTGTCAATGTAGGCATGAATTGAATTCTCGGGGCGATAAGTTTTGATTGCAACGTCGGCCCGGCTTCGGGATAATCATTTTGTTAACCGTTCGCCGTTCGACCCTGCAGATTTCAACACAGGAACATCATCATGGCACAGACCGAAGACGCCGCAGTTGAGACCCCCGAAGCCGAAACCGACGCACCGGCACCTCAGATTCATGTAGAAGAAAAGCGGCTGAAACTCAAAGATTTTCTGAAGACGCTTGTAAAGATCAAGGGCAGCGACCTTCATCTGCAAGGCGGCAGCATCCCGATGATTCGCGTCGACGGAAAGGCTCGATTTCTCGACTGCCCCCCGCCGGACGATGAGCTGATGACCGAGTATGTAAAAGAACTGGTCAGCGATCACGAAAAGTGGGATATCCTGGAGCACAAAGGAGCTGTCGACGTTGCCTATGCCGTTCCCGAACTGGGCGCGCGATTCCGCACCAATGTGTTCCACAGCCGGCAAAAATATGCGGTTGTCATGCGGCGAATCATCACCAAGATTCCTCATTTTGAGGAACTAAACCTTCCGCCGCAGATCGAAAGCCTGGCCGACTACCACCGCGGGATTGTGCTCGTAAGCGGCACGACCGGCAGCGGCAAATCGACCACGCTTGCGGCAATCATAGGCAAAATCAATCGCACGCGCGCCGAGCGAATCATCACCGTTGAAGACCCAATCGAGTTTCAACACGAAAACGCCAAAGCGCTGGTGAGCCAGGTAGAGGTAGGCACCGACAGCGAAAGCTACGAGTACGCCCTGCGCGCCATGATGCGGCAGGATCCCGATACGATTCTCGTCGGCGAGATTCGCGATACGTTCAGCCTCACCACATCGCTCAAGGCAGCCGATACCGGGCACTTGGTGTTCACCACCGTCCATGCCACCAACGCATGGACGACGATCCAGCGATTTGTGAGCTTGTTCGACCCGAACCTGCGCGAGTTACAACAGCAGCAGTTGGCCAACAACCTCAACGCTGTCGTTTGTCAGCGGCTGGCGAAGAAACGCGAAGGAAAAGGCCGCGTGCCGGTCATCGAAATCATGATGGCCACGCCGCTGGCGCGCAAATACATCCTCGACGGTGAGTTTGACAAGCTTAAGGCCTGCATCGGCAACCGCGAATCAGGGAGCCAGAGCTTCGACCAGCACCTGACCGACCTGTTCAATAAGCAGATCATCGACGTGAATGAAGCCAAGCGCCTGGCGAGCAACGTCGATGCGCTGACGCTGGCGCTGCGCGGGATCGGGAACAGCGATACGCGACTGCGGTAGGCGAGAACAAAGAAGTTCCTGCCCAGCCTCGCCGTCGGCGGCCCCGCGAGGGACCGATGTTCGAATTCCGAGCTTTCTCGAAATTTTGGATCCGCCGGAACGCACTTGTAGTAAAGTGAAGTATCATCTGTCGTAATGGGAGTGACCGCCATGTCGCCATTTCGCTTCGAACCGCTGGAACAGCGCACCCTCTATTCGGCCGACGTCTTGGGGTTTCCGGCGTGGTCGCCCACCCTGCCCGGGAGCATCTGCTACGAAGAGTGGCCGGGCGTCACCAGCCAACCGGCCACCGAGTTGCCGCGAACCGGGCCGCTCACCGTTGACGGCAAGCTGGCGACATTTCGCGGGCTAAAGGGCGTCGATCCGGCAAAGCTCACTGCCACGATTCACTGGGGCGACCTTCGCGGTGCGAACGCCGGGGCGATGGCTGTCAATGACGATGGTTCGGTGGATGTATTCGGGGCATACACCTACGCCGAATCTCCGGAATACGACATCTCGATCCAGCTTTCCGGCGGCTACGAATTGCTCGAGGTTCTGGATGGCCCGCGGTGGATGGATTGGAATCTGGGGGATCCCGGCCCGACCGCCGTTTACCGCCACCTGTACCAGTTTGCCTGGCTTCCCGCCGGTCTCGACTCCGAATGGGTTGAACGGGGTGCTCTTGATCCGGTGAACGGCATACCGCCTGAAACCGAACCAGTTGCTTCGCCGGCTGCGGCCTTGAACTCGTCGTCAACACCGCCAGCGCACGCTCTGGACAGGCTTGGCGTCCTGCAATCCGAAGCTTCCGAACCTGACTTGCTGGCGTAGTAAAGTCGTTCGTGCGCCGAGAGGTTCGTCCATTTGACGGATCGTCAATCGAATCATTCGGAATTTGCGCGCAGCCAATCAGCCAGTTGCTCTTCGTTGACTGACCCTTCAGCCAGGCCCAAAAACATCTCGTAACGTTCTGCGAGCGAGGCTTGGATGTCTGAACCGTTCAGAATCATGAATGTCCTGAAGATAACGTAGGCCGTGCGCTTGTTTCCGTCGATGAACGGGTGGTTTCGCGCGATTCCGAACGCCAGCGCCGCCGCCGCCAGCGCTGGAGTGTCGGGCGCGGGATCGGTGTAGGCGAACATCTGTCGCGGTCGCGCCAAGGCCGATTCGAGCAGGCCTTCATCGCGAATGCCATCCTGCCCGCCGTGTTCGGCTAACTGGCGGCTGTGGATGGCCAGCGTCAGTTCCTTGCTGATCCAGATTGGGTCTTCCATGACTTACTCCGCCAGTCGACGAAGAACATCGCGATCCTGGCGCATCACCCGTTCGGCCACATCCATCTGGCGATCAAACTCCGCATCGAACGGCGTCAACGTCACTCCGCCGGGCACCTCTAGCACTTGCAGCAAATCGCCCTTGCCGACGCGCAGCCTGTCGAGCAATTCCTTGGGCAAAATCACGCCAACTGAATTCCCGATCGTTGTAATCTTCAATTGCATAGCCATTTGAGAACCTCAAAGAATTGATGCCACCGCCGACATTATAACATCGGTTATAACATCCGGGCAATTGAATTTCTCCGGTTTCGTCAGCATGTCGATTCGTCGTAAAGTCTTATCCTGATGAGGATTGTCCACATTATCACCCGGCTGATCGTCGGCGGGGCGCAGGAGAACACCCTGCTTTCCTGCGAGGGCCAGCACGACCTCGGCCACGATGTGACCCTCATCACCGGCCCCGCTATCGGCCCGGAAGGGTCGCTTCTGCAACGCGCCCAGACGTTTGGCTACAAGGTTGAAGTCGTCGATGCCATGCGACGCGCCATTCGCCCCGGGAAGGACTTTAGAACCTACCGCTGGCTGACCAGACGGCTGCGCGAGCTCAAACCCGACGTGGTTCACACCCACAGCAGCAAAGCCGGCATCATCGGCCGCTGGGCCTCGCACCGGGCCGGCGTGCCGTGGATTGTTCATACCATTCATGGGCTGGCCTTCACTGCTTCAACGCGCTGGTACGTCAACAGAGTGTATGAGACGCTCGAACGCCGCACCGCACCGATCACGCACAGGATCGTGTGCGTCGCCGACGCGATGCGCGACCAATCGCTGGCTGCGCGGATCGGGAGGCCGGAGCAATACGTCACGGTGTACAGCGGCATGGACACGCGGCCCTTTATCAACCCGCCGACCTCGCGTGAACTCGTTCGGGCGCAACTCGGTCTGGCCGACGGCGACATTGCTGTCGGCACGATCGCCCGGCTTTTTGATCTCAAAGGTCACGATGACATCATCGCCGCCGCTCCCGAGTTGTGCGCAAGATTTCCCAGACTGAAGTTTATTTGGATCGGCGATGGCCTGCTGCGGCCTCGGTTTGAGCAGCAGATAGGTGAGATGAACTTAAGAGAACGATTCATCCTGACCGGTTTGGTCCCCCCGACGAAAATCCCGGAATTGACGGGCGCACTCGACATCCTCGTCCATCCTTCGCGGAGAGAGGGCTTGGCGCGCGCCCTGCCGCAGGGCCAGCTCGCCGGATGCCCGGTCATCACCTACGATATTGATGGCAACCGCGAGGGACTGATCGACGGGCAAACCGGCTATTGCCTGCCACCGTTCGATCAAACCCGGCTCCGCGTCGCCCTGATTGACTTGATCGAGAACGAAATCAAACGCAAGGACTGGGGCCGCCGTGGACGCGAGTTTGCGCTGGCGCGTTTCGATACAAAAGTGATGGTTGCGCGTCTCGAAGCGGTCTACCAGCGGTGATGATTGCGGCCGCGACACCGCAGAGGCGCTGAAGAGGCAGACAATAGCAGGCATTGTTCATGCAGTTTTCGCAGCCACGGCTCATCGATCGTCCTCCCCCGCACCGGCAAGCACTTCCGCCTCTGTATCATCTGAGCCTCCGTGGTTGAGTCCATCCCTCCGCGTGCATCTGCGTTCATCTGCGGCTAAATAGTCAAGCCATGGCAAGTTTCCTGGTAATCGCCCCTCATCCTGACGACGCCGAGCTGGGCATGGGCGGCACGATCGTCAAGCTGGCTCGGCAGGGTCACACCGTACATGTTCTGGACATGACTAACGGCGAACCGACACCGAAAGGCTCACCCGAAATCCGTGCCGCTGAGGCCGCCGCGGCGGCAATTGTGCTCGGAGTAGAAAGATCCAACCTCGGCCTGAAGAACCGCGAGGTAACCCACAACATCGAAAGCCGCCACAAGCTTGCCGCGGCGATCCGGGTCCACCGGCCCAACGTGCTTTTCGTGCCCTACCCGACCGATGCCCACCCCGATCATGTCGCCGTCACGCGCATCGCCGAAGATGCGCGGTTTGATGCAAAGCTCTCCAAGACCAGCATTCCCGGCGAACCCTGGCACCCGAAACGCATTATCTACTACTTCTGCACACACCTCCGCATGAGCTTCCAGCCGACGTTCTGCATCGACGTAAGCGACACCCACGACGTAAAAATGAAGGCGTGCGACTGCTACGCATCACAAGGCCTCGCGGCCGACGGCGGGCTGATGCAGATGGTCAGCGGGATCGGCGGGTATTTCGGCGGGCGGATCGGCGTGAAGTTTGCCGAGCCGTTTTACTCCCACGAAGTGATCGGGCTGAGCGGGCTGGGCGATTTGGTTTGATTTGTGTGGACACGCATCGTTATCGATGCGATAATGATGCGTATGATCCGCCCTACCGACATTGATACGCTCGACAATTTCAAGCGGCGATCGCGGCAGGAGATCGCCAAGCTCCGACGCTCCGGCCGGCCGAAGGTGCTAACGGTGAACGGCGTCCCCGCGATTGTTGTACAGCATGCGCAGTCCTACGAGGAAATCGGGAGTGCGTTGGACGCGGCCGAATGCATAGCCGCCGTTCGTAAGGCTGCCGCGGAAGCAGATGCCGGACAACTGCTGGACGCAAAGTCCTGCTTCCGATCGCTACGCAGGCGTTTGCGTCGAAAGCAGAGCTGATGCGAAGTCGCCGCATCGCATTCACACCGGAGGCGCGTTGCGACTTGGATCGCATCGCCGACTTCATCGCCGCTCGGTCTCCCTTAAACGCCGACCGATTTTTAGCAAAGCTAGAACAGGAAATTCTTGCGCTGCCCGACTATGGGGCTTCAGTTGCTCTCGCGCCCGAGGCATCGGAGTTTAGCTTCAAACTGCGTCAGATTGTTGTTCACCCCTACCGCGTGCTGTTTCGAGTCAATGAAAATGTCATCGAGATCCTCCACATTCGGCACGGCGCGCGCACCGGTGCAATGCCCGACTGGCGTGGACACCCGACCTAGGATCATCACAATGTGACGGTTCAACAGCTTTGGGACAGCGTTGCCACATATGACCGAACAAGTCGAAATCTCCCCGGGCACTTTTGTCGACGCCAGTGCCATCGTGGTCTCATTTTCGAGGTCCAGCGGGCCCGGCGGGCAGAATGTCAACAAGCTCTCGACCAAGGCCGACCTTCGCCTCGATCTTCATGCCCTCACAGGTGTGTTGCGCGATACTGCCGTCGCCCGGTTGCGGACGCTTGCCCGGAACAAGATCAATAAGGACGATTTTCTCCTCTTGTCGTCACAGGAGCACCGCACACAGGAGATGAACCGCGACGCCGTGCTCGCCAAGCTCGCCGAACTCATCGCCGCCGCGCGAATCGAGCCGAAAGTGCGCCGGCCCACCCGGCCCACCAAGGCCGCCAAGCGCCGTCGGTTGGATGCCAAAAAACACCGCAGCGGCATCAAGAGCGGCCGGGGCCGGGTTGGCGAAGAGTAATCCATCGAATGTAGGCGCTGCCAGCAGCACTGATCGTCGCACCCCCACCCCCGAACAGTCGTCGCGCGACCGCTTCAATCAAAGACAAAGGCGAGCAAAGACAAAGGCGGAGAGCAAACCGGTGATTTGCTCTCCGCCGACTGCGGATGGGATTTACTGTTCACCCGGGCACTCAGCCCGTAATCACGATATTGCCAAACACCTGCCCGCCGATGGTCTGGCTGCTGATCGCCTTGGCTTGCACGGTCGAGCCGGCCTGGATGTTGCCATCCACCTGCAGATCAACGATTGTGCGCTTACTGCGGAGGAACCCGCCGGTAAGGATACTTCCGGTGATGTCCACCAGATCGATGTTGCGCGTTACAAGGAAGCTGGGGCTGGCAAAGTCGCCGCCGACAGTCAATCTGCCCACGCCGAGCGCCACGTTCACCTGTCCGAATAGCGACCCGCCAGTGCGCATCGAGACAAGCGCGCCGTCGCTGCCGGTCACAACCAACCGCGAAGTGCCCCGGAAGGTACCGGAGATGTCAACGACGTTCACCCGACCCGAAACTGCCAGGCTGCTACGCTCGACCGCACCCCCGCGAACGGTGAAGTTATCCAGCCCGCCGCTTTGTAGCGAAAGCCCGATCACGTCGCTGACGGTGGTGATTCGCCCGATCTTCTGGCCATAGCTCATGCGCATCGGGAACTGGTTTGACGTAAACGGAATGGTGACGCCTTGCGAGTCAAACGGGTCGCGAGCCTGAATCTGGTAAGCCTGCATCGATCCGAGATCGCCAACTGCGGTGAAAAGGCTGTCGGCAATCAGGCCGTTGTTGCTCACGCCCTTGCGCTTGGGCGCCGAAGCGGTGGTGCCGAGGTGGGCGTGCAGGTCGGTGAGTTCGTTGGGCCGCGTGCCGAAGAACTGATCAAACTGCGAGCCTTCGCTCTGCCGGACTGACGCGGTAAACGCTGTCGTATCGAGCCGCTTGCCGATGCCATTGGCCACGACCGACCCACCGCGGCCGCCCATATCAAAGCTGGAAGATCGAATGCCGTAGCCGTCTACATTGATGGCATTGACTACGCCGGTTCCGCCTGCCTGGACCGTGCTGGCAATCATACCAAAGCCGCCGTTGACTCTGATGCTACCGATGTCGGCGGCACGAATGTATGAGCCTATGATCCCACCCACACCGTTGAGGTTGATGGTGTTCAACTCAAAAATCGGCTGCGCGGTGGTGTCAGCCCCGATGTCAACGACTGTGAAGACCTGCGGGAGTTCAGTTGTATCTTCATAGTCGGCAATGACAGCGATGTCGTTGTTGATGATCGCGCCGTTGTCGAGTTCGATCGTGAGGATCGCCGTGTTTGATACCACATCACCACGGATGTCAGAGCCGAGGCCCTGGTTCTCGATCCTCGTGATCACACCGCCGACATAGATGCCCGACCGTGCAACCTGCCCAGTGCCCGTGGGCAAGACACCTTCGCCAATGTTAATGCGTGTGATGACGTTTCCACTGATCTGGATAGGCTCATTGATGCCTTCAAACACGGCCGGCGTGCCGGAGTTGTCGGCATTGGCAACGATGGTGCTGACATTGCCTCCAATGTTGATGTTACCCAGACCGCGGTTCGAGCGAACATTGATAACGCTGCCGGTGACATTCACGCCGACGCGCTGATCAATGAATGGATACGCCGTCGGAATCTGCTGAGCGATCTGGTTGAGCGCGACACCGAGCAATTTCGGCGTGAGGCCGATCGTCTGGCCGGTGAGGTTACCAATGCTGGTGGCGTTGACATTGACAATCTCGCCGCCGCTGGCATTGCTGATCGTGCTAAACAAGCCGCCATTAATGTCGAAGACGTTAACCGGTGCAGCACCGGTCACATCGAGCGTAAGGTCATTCGGGCCGCCCGCCAGCGCGAGGCCGCTTGCCGCGATCGGTCGCCCTGTGCCATTGACCGTAATCTGAGCAATGTCCACCACGGCGTTGCCACCACGCGGGAAGCTGGTGATCTTCATTCCGGTGCTGCTGGTCAGGTTCACCAGCGCCACACCCGAGCGCCCGCCGGACGTGCTGCGAATGGCATAAGGCGTGTATTGAATCTGGCCAACACGATTCACCGTCCCGCCCGAAGGCTGGCCAAACCCGCCAGTATTGGGTGTGATGGCGACGGGTTCAACCGTGAAGTCAGTACCCGAGTCGTCGGTCAGGGTGACCGCCTGATTCGCCGGAACCGTTACGGTCTCGCCGCTACCCGATGATCCAAAGAAGGTGTCGCGGAAGACGGTTCCGCCGACATTGATATAGCGGACATTTCCACCCGAGCCAGTATCGATTGCCGGGCCGCCGGCGCCGATTGTGCCAAAATCGCCGGCCACGTCGATCAACCCAATTACGCCATCGCTACCCGACGCGTCAGAATTCGCGACGAAATAGCTTGCTGTGAGGGTTGACATGTTTCCCGCACGCACCACGCCGATCGCCCGCTTGGTGATAAAGTTGCCCAGCAATGTTCCCGCGGCTTCGACGACTTGATAGTCGACGCCGACTGCCTGGGTACGATCGACCGAACCGGTTGACGGGTCGGCGTCGAACAAGTTGATTGCCAGCACGTCAGAACCTTCGGTACCTGTGGCCTTAAGAAGCCCAACAGTACCCTTGCGCACATGCAGATCGGGGGCAGAACCAATCCCACCGCCGACGACGTAGCCGATACTTTCGGCGGTAATGGCGCGCAGGTTGCCTGACGCGACGTAGTACCTGCCCGTCAACAAGCTGTGGGCAATGGTCTCACTTGCACTGATCACGCCGAGATCGCCGTCGAGCACGGTGAAGCTGTCAACCGGGCGAAGACTCGCGTCCTGGTCGGTCAGAATCGAGCCGCGCGAGTCAACCGCACCAAAGTTGATGTCAGCAGCGCCGCGCACGGTGAGCGTGTAATTGCCAGCCGGGCGCCCGAGGACGACACCGCGCTGAGTGAGAGTCGGTCCATCAAACAACTGGTCGCCAAACCCGCCAACCGCCAGCCGGTACACGCCAGCTTTTTCAGCAGTAAACTGAAACGGCTGGTTCAGGTTGTTCACACGGCTGTTACCCTGCGCGTGGCTGTAATCCGACGCAATCAGCCGATTGTCGGGGTCAAAAACGCCGACGTTGAGCGGACCATTTGTATCGAGATCCACCGTCACCGTCTGCCCAGCGAGCAGCGGCAGGCCATAGTAGTCGTTGAAGTCGTCGACGTTCACTGCGGCATTGATCGTGCCATCGATCACCGCGACATCGCCTTCATTGAGGCCCGAATCAAAGTATGTGTAAAGGTATTGCGGCGTGGCGAAGGTGTCGTTCACCAACTGCCCGGCCATGGTCGCGGCACCGATAAAGCCGCGCTGGAACAGTGTGTCGGAGCCGGTTAGAGGCGCTATCCGAAACTCTACTTCCTTGATATGCGTTGTCAGTTCTGTAGCGGGGCGCGACGCCTGCGCCCGCGCCGAGCCGTAAAAGTCTTCAAATGTGACGATCTGGCCGATGCGGCCCGTGACGTTAATGTCAACGCCGGTGTTGTAGCCGAAGTTGCCGCCACGGACGTCGTCGTCGTCCAGGTCATCGGTGCCGATGCTCGAACCGACAATAAGGTTGCGAATGTCACCGTTAACAGAGAAGTTATCGTTGAATGTGGCGACCTGACCCTGGCCCGCCAGCCCGAACGCATCGCCGGTGAGCAGAGCGCCGGTGTAGAAAGTATCGATCGACCCACCAAGGCTGACGACGCCCGTGGTGATACCGCCGATGAGAACCTTGCCGACGGTGACGCCCGGGGCAGACTCGACACCAGCAATGAGCACGCCGTTGGTTGGCGCGGGCATCACGCCGATGCCCGGCACAGGGAAATCGCCCTGCTGATCGCCGTAGGTGAGAATCGGTCGATCGGCCGACGGCTGGACGGCAGCGGGATATGCGCTGTCGGCGATATCAAACGCGCCAATCACCGCGCCGCCGGCGTTGGTGATCGTCAGGGTTTCGGCGGTGCTGCCGGGCTCGAAATTGTTGAACCGAATCGTCTGCGACGTGCTAAAAGGCTGCATCGGCCGGGCAATGCCGGTAGCGGCCACTTCGGCAATGCTTATAAAACCGGACTCGTCGCCGGCGGAGATGTAGATCTTGAAAATGTCCGCCCCAATCTCGGCATCGACCGCGGGTAGGTCGATCAAGGTTCGCTGGCCCACGGGGATCGCCAGATCATCATCACCAGGGTGAATCTCAAGGGCGAGGAACTCTGCGGTGATATTGCCGCCCATGGCGACGCGCACCACCCCGCTGGCCGACTCAAACTCGAAAGTGTCGACGATGGCCGCGCCGGTATTCGGATTGACCCCACCGCCAGAAAACGTGGTGAGCAGTTGACGACGTTCGAGCGTCTCGACCGTTGCCTTGACAGCGGACCGAACACGACGATTGCTGCGGACGCCTTTCAGGCCACTGCGATGCACATCCTTAGAGCTACTGCGTTGCATACCCTTGAAGCTACTGCGTTGCATACCCATGGTGCGAACCTCCGAGACAGTTCACCCGCGCCCGCCGTCAAACTCTGACGGTGTTGCGGTGACTGCATGTTGTAATCAACGTAATTTGAAACACGCCTGCTTAAACCGGGATGATCGCCGACGACATCGGTGACCCACACCCGGGGTTGGCCTTTTGCTCATCATCCTCAATTCCAGACCAGCCTGCATCACTGCCAAGCCGTCCGGCTGCGGGGCCGACCGCGTGCATTTTTCACGTCCGGTCGAACCCTTCCCCACCGGTGTGCGACGGCCAATTGCCGATCCGCACCGACCGATAAGAAACCAAAAACTACAGCCCGGATATCGGGGTGTCAAAGCCGCTCGAACCGTACGACAACCCCCCTCTGGCACACAACCTTTTCCGATTGTTGCCCCGGCGGCGGGAATCGTGCTAAAACTCACATCGCCATGCCGAACAACACCGAAATCGACGGAAAAACCGCAGACATCACCGAACTCCGCCATCTGGCCAAACTGGCCCGGCTGGCGGTTGACGATGAGCAACTGGCGAAGTACGGCGATCAATTGCATGCGATTCTTGCCTATGTCCAACGAATCAGCGGGGCCGACGTCAACGGAATCGACCCGATGGCCCATCCGTTACCCGTCAGCAACGCTTTTAGAGACGACGCCGTCGGCAATTCATTGCAATTGGAAAGCATTCTCCAGAATGCCCCCGAGACCGACGGGCCGTTCTTCAAAGTGCCCAAGATCATCGGCGGTGGTGACGACTCGGCGGGGTAGCCATCGTGGTGATGTCCAATCGGCTGAGAGGGCTGCATTTCGGCACCTGCCAGTGCCAGATCGATCACATTGACTCGGCGACCAGACCGGCTGAGAATTTTTTGAGTTTTCTGTACCACCAACCACCCATGACATTTGACACTCTCATCGCAGCCAAAAATGCCGTCGCCTCAGGGCAGGTCTCCGCTGTCGAGCTTGTGCGGGCCACCCTCGACCGCATTGCAGCGGTCGAGCCGGACATCGGCGCGTTTAACAGCGTGTTTAACGAAGACGCCCTGAAACAGGCCAAGCGGATTGACGATGCCAAACACCCCGGCCCGCTCGCCGGGGTGCCGATCGCGGTGAAGGACAACATCTGCACTTCGCACGGAAAAACCACCTGTTCTTCCAAGATATTGGCCAATTTTCACGCGCCCTATGATGCGACGGTCATCAAAAAACTGCAGTCGGCGGGGGCGATCATCATTGGCAAGACCAACTGCGACGAGTTTGCCATGGGCTCGTCGACGGAAAACAGTGCGTTCAAACTCACACATAACCCGTGGGACGTTTCGCGCGTACCAGGCGGAAGCAGCGGCGGGTCGGCGGCGAGCGTTTGTGCCGGGCTTTCCCCCGGCGCGCTCGGAAGCGACACCGGCGGAAGCATTCGCCAACCTGCGGCGCTCTGTGGCATCGTCGGCATCAAGCCCACCTACGGGCGCGTCAGCCGATATGGACTCGTCGCCTACGCCAGCAGCCTCGACCAGATAGGCACCTTCGGCCGAACCGTCGCCGATGCCGCTCTACAGTTGCAGGTCATCGCCGGGCACGACCCGATGGACTCGACCAGCTTCAATGAGCTTGTACCAGACTACTCCGCAAGCCTCGAACAGCCGCTGAAGGGCCTGCGGATCGGCATCGCCAAGGAATATAACTTGAGCGAGGGTCTTGACTTACAAGTAAGGCAGGCCATCGACGCCGCGATCGAGACCTATCGCTCCCTGGGTGCTGTGGTCGTCGATGTCAGCCTGCCCAATACGTCGTACGGCATCGCGGCGTATTACTTGATCGCCACCTGCGAGGCATCCAGCAATCTCGCCCGATACGACGGCGTACACTTCGGACACCGCACGGCCGACAAGGTTAGCGATATTGTCGAATTGTTCAGCAAAAGTCGCGCCGAGGGCTTCGGCCCGGAGGTGCAGCGGCGCATCATGCTGGGCACCTACGCGCTCTCAAGTGGTTATTACGACGCATTTTACGTTCGTGCGCTCAAGATTCGCCGGCTGATCAAGAACGACTTCGACCGTGCCTTCGAGCAGTGCGACGTCATTGCGTGCCCCAGCAGCCCGGTGCCAGCGTTCAAAATCGGCGAAAAAACCGACGATCCGCTGAGCATGTATCTCTGCGACGTGTTTACAGTGACCGCCAATATCGCTGGCATCCCGGGCATCAGCATCCCCGCAGGCTTCACCGACGGCTCAACCAGCGACGGCAAACCCCTGCCGATCGGCCTGCAACTGCTCGGACCGGTCTTTAGTGAAGAAAAGCTGCTGCGCGCGGCAAGGATGTTTGAAACGGCGACGGAGTTTCACTCAAGGCGGCCTAGCATAGATCATTGAGTTGACATGTCGGGCGTATGTTCGCCCGCGCGCCCGTCATCGCGTTCGAGTCATATTTAGATCAACGGAAGGCCCCATGCGCAGCATTACGCCGCCTGCCAGCGCACCCCCCTCCTTCCGCGCATGGCTCGCAGATCAGATTGCCCGCCGTCCCGCGGTGCCGGTGGCTGCGGCGCTCATGACCGGCATCGCGCTGCATGATTCGGCACCCGTTCATCCCTGGTATTGGCTCGGGCTTGCCGTCGTGTGCGCCTCGGCTGCTGGCTGCTATCGACAACGGGCGGTGCTCTCGTCGGCATTTCTGATGTTGGCCATCCTCATTGCCGGCGTCGCGGTCGCGCAGCTATCGAAGTATCGATTTGTCAGCGATCACATCTTCCACTTCAGCACCGAGCAACCCCGGCTGGCGCAGTTGGAGCTTTACATCGAGCGGCAGCCGCGGATTTTGGCCGACCCGTTCGCGGTCGGTCGGGCCCTCCCGCCGAAGCAGGTTTGTGTGGCCCGGGTCACGCGGGTGCTCACCTGGAACGGCTGGGTCGAGTCCGATGGCGGGATTCTTGTTCAAATCGATCAGCCGCACCCGCGATTGGCCATCCACCAGACCGTGCGCGTACTCGGCATGCTGCAGCGGCCAAGCCCGGCGATGAATCCCGGGCAGTTTAACTGGGCCGACTACTACCGCGAGCAGCGCGTGCTCTGTTCGATTGGCATCGATCATGCTGACAATATCTCGATCATTACGCGCGATGCGCCATCGGTTTTGACAAAGCTTCGATCCGGCGTGCGCCATCTGCTGGCTGCGGGCTTTCCCGAGGCGGTTTCCCTCGATCATGCCTTGCTCGGCGCGTTGCTTCTCGGCGACCACGACCCGGAGTTGCGCGACGTGCAGGAGCAGTTCCGAAAAACCGGTACGAGTCATCACCTCGCCATCAGCGGCATGCACATCGCGGTGCTGGGCGCGGTCGTGCTGGCAGTATGTCACCTGCTGCGGCTCTCGCCGCGCGCGGCGATGTGGGTATCGACACTGTTTGTCGTGCTCTACGGCGTGGTGGCGCTCCCCTCCCCGCCGGTGATTCGGTCGGTGTTGCTATGCGTTATTTTTTCGATCGGCATCGTCTCTCGCAGAAGCGTCGATGCAATTCAACTGCTGGCCATCAGCGTTATCGCGATGCTGCTCTATCACCCGCTTGATCTGTTCAATGCTGGTTTCCAGCTCAGCTTCGGTACGGTTCTTGGCCTCATCTTGTTCACCGAGCCACTCGCGCGATTCATCTGGCGCGACGACCCGGATATCGAAGTCTTGAGGAGCTTTCACAAACTTTCACCGAGACAACTCGCGCGCGACCAGTTTAAGCGAAAGGCGCGAACCATTCTCGCCGCGGCGGTCGTGGCGTGGGTGGTGTCGTTACCCCTGATTGCCTATCACTTTGAGCAACTCAATCCGTGGGCGATTCCAGGAAGCATCCTGCTCGCCCCGTTTGTGTTTGTTGCCCTGGTTGGCGGCTTTCTCAAGGTCGTGCTGACGTTGCTATTCCCCGCGGCGGCACCGGCGTGGGCTGTGATGGCAACACTGCCGATGGAAGCCATGCGCGACATCGTAGGCGTGCTCGCATGGCTGCCCGGATCGGACGTGCCCCTGCCTGCCCCGCCGCTGTGGATTGTGGTGGCGTTTTACATCGTCCTCGTCATTCCCCTGCTTCCAATCACCACGACGTCTCTACGGCGAAGCGTCCGCGCCTGCTGCACCGCGGCGGGGGTGGGATTGCTGGTGGCGCCGTTTGTGTTCGGGTTTCGCGCCCTTGATGCCGTTGCACCACGGGCGGATGAGCTTTCAATCACATTGCTGAGCGTCGGCGCGGGTCAGTGCGCTGTGATCGCGCCACCGCGGGGCAAGCTGGTGCTGATCGATTGCGGCTCTGCGACGCTGCGCGATCCACTTCGTAAATGCATCGCGCCATTTGTGAGGCATCTGGGGCGATGGAGCGTGGGCCGGGTGATTCTGAGCCACGGCGATTTCGATCACATCAGTGCCGCAGCGGAGGTGGTGGAGGCATACGGGGTAAATGAAGTGATGACCAGCGCGCACTTCGCGCGCCTGTCCGCGGGCAACCCACCGGCGGAGGGATTGCTTCGCTTTCTTGAATCAACCGATCGCACCGTGCTCGAACTGATTCCCGGCAACCGAATCAACCTCGGCGGCGGCGCGATGATCGACGTGCTCTGGCCCCCGCGCGACAGTGATTTATCCAGCAACGACAGCGGGCTTGTGCTGCGCCTGACTTTCGCCGGGCGATCCGTGCTACTCCCCGCCGACATTCAAGCCGCGGCACAGATGTTACTGCTTGAAGCGCCCGACCAGCTCAAGGCCGACGTCCTCATCGCGCCACACCATGGCAGCGCCGAAAAGACCACCGCGGCATTTCTGCAGGCGGTCGACGCGCAAATCGTAATCAGCAGCAACGACCGGACACTCAGCGGGAAACAGGTTGACTTCGAAGCCCTCACCGCCGGGCGTGTGTTACATCGCACCAATCGTCAAGGCTCGGTGACGCTGCACATGTCGCGCGCCGGCGAATTGACAGTGACAACATTTGAGTCGGTGAGATGAGCCGTGATTTCAGGCGATTCTGACTCCCTGCGCCAACATCCGCAATCCTACTTGTTCGCGTCAAACTGCGCAATTTGTGCCGCGATTAACGCCCGAATTGTGGAGTGCATAAAGTTTTTTATTGCCTCGGCGCACTGCCACGTTAGTTTACACAGTGCACCCCCAAAGCCCGGTCAGCGGCGGGAGTGCGGGGATATGCCCACGTCGTCAGGAGAACGATGATGCAGCCGACAATCTGCGCCAACTATCTTGCGCGATCGCTGATCATTGGCGCGCTCAGTGCCATGCCCTCGTACGCACAGATATGGGTCGGTCCGGCCGACGGTGTTTGGAGTAATCCGGGCAACTGGAGCACATTCAATGTTCCAAACTCGCCGTTTGACGATGTTGTGATCGATGCCTCTGCGGCACAGGACAGCACGGTCCGGCTCGATACAATCGCGCTTGTTCGCTCGATGCAGATCAACCCAGCCGACTCTTTGCGGCTCAATCCAGGCTCCCGGCTGGCAGTGTTTGGAAACGGCACGACAGGGTTCATCCAGAACGCCGGATTGATCACCCTCTCTCCCAACACCGAACTTCTCGCAAGCGCATCAGCCGTCACTCTCTTCGGCGGGGGCACGATTCAACTCGACGGCAACGCGGCGCGCATCGCGGGCAGCGGACGGGTCGTTAACGTGGACAACCGCATCACCGGCGACGGCCTGCTCGGTGGCAATGCGATTGAATTCGTCAATCAAAGCATTATCGATGCCTCCACCCCCAACCAAGCCCTGGTGGTTGATCCCGCCTCGAAGGGGCCAGCGGCGTTACTCAACAGCGGCACGCTCCTCGCCAGCGCGGGATGGCTCCTGCTCAGCGGCAGTGGCGGCGGTGGGTTCTCAAACACCAGCGGCCACATTCACGCCAATGGCGGCACGATCCAGCTAATCAACGATGCAGCCATCGCCGGGGGCACGTTTCAATCTTCCCTCGGTTCTCGCATTACGATCGCGCCCGGGCACGCTGCATCCCTCACGGGCATCATCAACAACGGCCACATCGCCGCGGGAGCTGGTTCGACCCTCGAGGTGGCCGAGGTCATCACCAATTCAGGGACGTTCACGCTCACGACCGAACTCGGCACCACCGCCGACACCGCGCTCGTCGCCATGGGCGATGCGACCTTCACGGGCACCGGCGTGATCGTCCTGGATTCGGCAACCGCGGCGCTTCGCGGACCGGGGACATTTATCAACAACCCATCTCACCGCATCGAAGGCGGCGGACGCGTCGGCGATAACTCGGCCGGCATTCGCAATCACGGCGTCATCGTCTCGCGCAATCCCCTCGCGCCGCTCGTTATCGATCCCGGTTCCCCCATGATTCACACCGGTGCACTCATCGCCGCCGGTGAGACCACACTCAAGCTCTCGGGCAACGGCGGGCAGGGATTCACCGGGTCGGGCAGCATGCACATTGAAGCCGGCGGCGCGATCGAACTTGTCAACGCAGCCCAGGTAAGCTTCACCGGCGATGTACAGGCCGATGGCCTGCTGCGCGCGGCCGGCGGATCGAGCCTGTCAGTCGGAGGCATCAGCGGCAGTGGAACCGTTCAAGCAACCGGACAAACCACCGGCGGGCGAATCACCGCCACTCACGTTCGCACCTCGTTCATCGAAGCCACCACCGGATTGGTCAAGCTTCGGGCCGGAGGCGGAACAATGGGAACATCGCGCGTGAATCAACTCAACGGCAGCGGGCTTGATCTCACCGATCACGCGATCATCATCGATTACACCGGAACCGATCCAATTCATTCGCTGACGACAAGGGTGCGCGACGGCTATGCTGCGGGGAGTTGGAGCGGAAACGGAATTCGATCATCCAGCGCCGCGGGCGACCTCACCCGGCGCACCGGCCTGGGCATCGCGCCCGCCTCGGCGTTGGCAACCCCTGTTCCCGGGATCTATCAAGGTCAACCGCTGGACCAAACTTCTGTTGTCATCGCATTCACTCTCTATGGCGATGCCAACCTCGACTTGCGTGTCAATCTCGACGACTTCACCGCGCTGGCGGCGGGGTTTGGGAACGCCGGCGGGTGGCATGAGGGCGATTTCAACTACGACGGGTTCGTCAACCTCAACGATTTCACCCCGCTGGCGGCCAGCTTCGGCATGTCCGCCCCGTTGCAAGTGACGACCGCTGCGGTCCCTGAACCAATGACGGCGTTTGTGAGCCTGGCATTGGTCTTCGTCGGACGGAGCAGACGGTCAGCATTTCCGGGCGCAACGCGCCGCTGAGGGCTGGAACGCAAGGCGCGCAAAATTAGTTGATCGCCGGTGGCAAAGGGGGCTCGCGGTGAGGTCTCACGGTGGGTCTCCGGTGAGGTCTCACAGTGCGATCGACCTTTTGCTATCGACGATCAACCTGAATCAGCCAGGTATTGCCGCCTGCGGTTCTTTATGGAATCGCGATGGTCTGCCCAGCCTTGAGTGTCTGTGGGCTAAGGCCGGGATTGGCCTGGGCGATGCGCTGCCACTGGTTGCCGTTGCCGTATCGGGCCTTGGCGATGCTGAAGAGCGTGTCGCCCTTCTTCACCGTGTAGCTCGACCCGCCAGCGACCGCGGTCTGCGACGGAGCGGGGGCGTAGGACGCCTGCTGATATTGCGGGGCGGGCGCGGTGTCGTAAATCACCTGCTGCGCCACCGGCTGCGGCGACGTTGCCTGGGGCGCGGTGTAAACCGGTGTCGGCTCGCTGATGTCCAGCGCACTGGCGTTGGTGGTTTTCCGGGTACATCCGACGAATGCACCGGCCGCGATCATAGCGGCTGCAAAGAAGGCAATGCGGGTTTTCATAGGGCGTCTCCTTACCTGCACAGGATTGGGTCATCGCGAGCGGCGTTCCGCCGCCGCTGGGTCATCTTCAGAACTTTATCGGACGAGCCACGGGAAGTTCTTTACCCAAATGCGAGATTTTTCCAGCCGCCGGGGGTGTGGAAGCGTCATCGGCTTGAGTTGGACCGCGCGTGGGGCTTGCATCTTCCCCGCCGACGTCGAAAGTGGCACCCGAAATGGTCTTGGTGCTGGTGATTCTGGTTTCGGGCGCATTCCTATGGGGCATTGCGGTGGTGCTGACGACCTTCGCGCTGCTCCATCCCCCGAGGCTCACGCCCGCCCGCGCGATGGCCCGTCTGGGGCGAATGACGCCCGCCGATCTTGGATTACGCTACGAAAACTGCGACTTTACAATCGAAAGTGGACGGGCTGAAGCAAGGGTGACACTCGTGGGGTGGTGGATTCCATCGATCGCGCGGTCGGACCGGTCGGTGATAATCGTCCACGGCTACGCCGACAGCCGGGCTGGCGCGCTGGCATGGGTGCCGGTGTGGCTCGATGTCGGGTTCAACGTCCTGCTCTTCGACCTGCGCGGCCACGGCGAGAGTGGTGGAAACGCCACCTCTGCCGGGCTAAATGATCATTTCGACGTTTGGCGAATTGTCGCAGAATTGCGTGCCCGCAAGCCGGAGCAGACGCGTCAACTCATGCTTTTTGGCGTGAGCCTCGGTGCCACCATCGCGCTGGCCGCGGGCGAAACCGTTGACGACTTAGCGGGGATTGTGCTCGAATCGCCGGTGGTCGATTTCATCCACGGCGTGAATACGCAAAGCTGGCTGATGGGCCTCCCCGGCGCGACTGTCGTCCGCCCGGGAATCTGGCTGGCCGAGCGCTGGCTTGGCCGCCGGTTTGCCGCGGTCCGGGTGTCGCGCCTCATCTCCCTCTCGCCGGCACCGGTTCTGGCGATGATCCCGCTCGCCGATGCGTTTCTCCCGCCGGAACACGTCGAGGAAATCACCCGCGCGATCGGGGCGCGACGATTAAAAGATCAAACGTCGCAAGTTGTTGATTTTCAAGGAGCTACGCATCTTCTGCCCGCGCATCTGGAGTCGGCCAGGTATCGTGACGCCTTGCAACAGTTCGTCAATGCGTGTACAGACTACGGTTTGGCGCGCGCGCCGGCGGAGGGTGCCGGGGCGCGTCAATCCAACTGAGCGCATTTGATGTCAATTCTTGAAGAACTGAGCCAATCCTTCCCGCCGCAGATTCAGGAGCGCGGGGATGAATATTTCTCTCAGCGGCGGGCGCAGATCGTGGAGAATCGCCCCGATTACGTTCGTGCCATTGTCCGAGGCACCGGAAGATATCGCGTGGAGATTCGCTTCAACTCCGGCGACCTTCGCAACCCCGAATATCGCTGCGGATGCCCCTATTTTGAAGAGCACGGCGGGTGCAAACATATCTGGGCAGTGCTTCGACAGGCCGAACACCAGAAGATTCTTCCCCGGCTGGAGATGGATCGCCCCAGAAACGCCAACAGCAACGGCCACGACTATGATGTACACGACGACGCCGACGACGAGACCGATTACGCCGACGAATCAGTCGTCGAATCGCACATCGAACGCATCCGGCGGTCAACCCAGACTATCCATCGGACCGACGCAGACGAAGCTCAGCCCGGCAAGCCGCGCCCCCGCTGGCTTCGATCGATTCAGACCGTCAGCGACGAGATGCTGGGCAACGAAAATGCCCAGCCGACACCCTGGCCGGCGTATCGACGCATAATTTACGTCGTGGATATCGATGCCACGATCGCGCAGGGAATGCTCGCGGTTGAACTGATGTGCGAAGATGTACTGGTCGCTGGCAAGCCCGAGCGACTTCGCTCGCTTCGGCTTTCGCGCGTCAGCCTGCCAAAACTGCCCGAGCAGGAAGACGCCTCGATCGTGCAGATGCTGCTGGGGGCGAGCCGCGGCGGGGTGGTGGAAGACTATCTCGACATCGATCACCGGTTTCTGCTCGCCGAAGCCTCGGCGGAGACGTTGCTTCGCCGAATGATCGCCACCGGCCGATGTCGTTTGCGGCACCACGAGACTTCGGCCACCCTGCCGTCGCTCGAGTGGGACGATGCGCCGCAGTGGAAGTTTGTCCTGCGGTTGCAGCAGGAAGAAACCGAACCGATCTTCTGGCTGCGCGGCGACTTTCGGCGCGATAACGAAACCATCGACGCCCGCGAATCGGCCATCGTGCTCCGCGGGGGGCTGATTATTCGTGGTAACACCGTGAGCAAGCTCGACGACGGCGGCGCGTTTGACCTAATCGCGCTACTCCGAAGCGAGACGAATACGTTTGTGCCAGAAGCGCAGATTCCACAGTTACTCACCGAGCTGTTCAATCTCCCGCGGTTGCCGCAGTTGGAACTGCCTGCTGGACATGAACTTACGGAACTGCGCGCCCCCCCGCGGCCCCGGTTGAGCATTGCGCGCCCGACCGGTGGGCCGGCCAATAGGCTTGTGGCCGAGTTGTTGTTTGATTACGCCGGGGTGAAAGTCCCCTGGCGGCCGGTGCGGCCCGCCCTGTACGACGCCAACTCCCGGCAACTCCTCTGGCGCGATCGCAACGCGGAACTTGCCGCGGGCGAAGTGTTAACCTCGCTGGGCCTGCGCCCCGGCGAATCACACACGGACGACGACACATGGCGGCTGCCCGCGAACAAACTCAGCAGGATCGTCTCGACCCTCGTCGGCCAAAGCTGGATTGTCGAAGCTGAGGGAAAGGTCTACCGCAAAGGCGGAAAATTTAACGTGCGCGTCGCCAGTGGAATTGATTGGCTGGAGTTGACAGGCAACATCGATTTCGATGGACAGACCGCGACGCTCCCACAGCTTCTCAGCGCCGCGCGGAAGGGTGACAAGCTCGTGAAGCTCGGCGATGGCACCTTCGGCGTGCTCCCGGAAGACTGGCTCGAACAATATGGCGTGCTCGCCGCCATGGGCGAGGTGGACGGCGACCATATCAAGTTCAGCAATAAGCAGGTTGGCCTGCTGGATGCCCTTCTGGCAGCGGTGCCCGAGGCGACCTGGGACGAGTCTTTCACCAAGCTCCGACAACAACTCGAACAGTTCAACGGCATCGAGGCGGCCGAGGCACCTCCGGAGTTTTCTGGAGAGTTGCGGCACTATCAGAAGGATGGTCTCGGCTGGATCGGCTTCCTGCGCAAACTCGGGTTCGGCGGGTGCCTTGCAGACGATATGGGCCTGGGAAAGACGATCCAGGTACTCGCGATGCTTCAACGGCGAAAGCTCGATGGCGCCGGCAAGCCTACATTGGTCGTCGTTCCGCGGTCGCTCATTTTTAACTGGAAGGCCGAAGCCGAGAAGTTCACCCCCGGATTGCGCGTGCTCGATCATTCGGGCGCACAGCGATCGATTCCGAAGAACGGGTTTAAGGATTACGACATTGTGCTTAGCACCTACGGTACCGTCCGCCGCGATGCCGTCGAGATGAAGGATATTCCCTTTGACTATGTCGTGCTCGACGAAGCGCAGGCCATCAAGAACAGCCAAAGCGAAAGCGCCAAGGCCGTGCGAATTCTCACCGCCGACCACCGCCTGGCACTGTCGGGCACACCGGTGCAGAATCACCTCGGCGAACTCTGGAGCCTGTTCGAGTTTCTCAACCCCGGCCTGCTGGGAACCAGTAGCGCCTTCAAAACAATCAGCGCCGGCGGAACGGTTGACGGCAGCGGGCGCGAGGCGCTCGCCAAGGCGCTGCGGCCATTTATTCTACGGCGGACGAAGGCACAAGTCGCGCCCGAGCTTCCCGACAAGCTCGAACAGACTTTGTATTGCGAACTCGACCGCGAGCAGCGCAAGCTCTACAACGAGCTACGCGAACACTACCGCGCCAACCTGCTGCAGCAGGTTGACCAACTCGGCATCGGCAAGACGAAGATGCAGATCCTCGAAGCGCTGCTGCGCCTCCGGCAGGCGGCGTGCCATCCGGGGTTGATTGACCAGAAGCGTGTCGGTGAAAGCAGTGCCAAGCTCGACGCGCTCGTTCCGCAGATTGAAGAAGTCATCGATGAAGGCCACAAGGTGCTGGTGTTCAGCCAGTTCACCAGCTTTCTTTCGATCGTGCGCAAAAAACTCGACGCCCGCGGCGTGACGTATGAATATCTTGACGGAAAAACCAACGACCGCCAGGCGAGAGTCCGCCGCTTTCAGAACGACCCCGACTGCAAACTGTTCCTCATCAGCCTCAAAGCCGGCGGGCTAGGCTTGAACCTCACGCAGGCCGAGTATGTGTTTCTGCTCGACCCGTGGTGGAACCCCGCGGTGGAGCAGCAGGCGATCGACCGCACCCACCGAATCGGCCAGACGCGGCAGGTGTTTGCGTATCGCCTCATCGCCAAGGACACGGTGGAAGAGAAGGTGCTCGAACTGCAAAAGGCCAAGCGCGCCCTCGCCGACGCGATCATCACCGCCGACAACTCGCTCATCACTTCGATGGGGCGCGAAGAACTCGAAATGCTCTTGTCGTAATCGCTCGTCACCAGCCATCAATGAAGAACGGCGGCACATCGCGTGCCGCCGTTCTTCTTCAATGGCCGGGGTTGAACTATCTCTTTTCCGCAGGCGCAACCGGCGACATTTCAATCGCCACCTGATCCAGCGCGGCGGCCATGTCGTCGATCGCGGCGAGAAGCGTCTGCTCATCGGCGCGGGTCGCGATAATCAGGTCATTCACCGACTGAATCCCCCCGCGGGTGAGATCGCTGCTGAGGAATCGCTGCAAGTCGCGCAGGTTGGACATCAAAGGCGTGGCGGTGGTGCGGACGGTGGCCATCTTGTCGGTGAGCGATTGAAAGCTCGCCCGCGCTTCGCCCATGCGCGCGTAGGCCCGCTCCTTCATCTTCGCATCGGTCAGCGCGTCGGCCTCGGCTTTCCACCGCACGACGTACTCTTCCCGCTTCGCACGCATGTCGTTGGCGCGATCGCGCGTGCGCTGCCCGCGGCGCTCAACTTCGTCTACGGCCTTGGAAAATCTGGCGTATTGCGGGCGCAGGTCGGCTTGGGGGTTGTTTACCAGGTCGTCCAGGAAATCGACCGCCTTCACCACTTCCGCCCGCGTCGCCGCCAGTTCGCTGCGCGTGTCCTGCAGCCGCTTGCTCGCCAGCGCCGCCTTATCGAAGCCCGTCTTCTTGTTGGCGCACCCAATCAGGAGGGCCGCCGCGATCGCCACTACAAGCCCGCTGCGAATCATCTGCAAACTCTTCATGTTTGACCTCGTATGTCTAAGACCCCAGGCAATAGTTTACGCCAGCCGCTGAGGCCGCCAATTTTTCGCTCGCCGACGAACACCCCCCCAAGGCGGCTTGTGGCAGTTACGGATCGCTCGGAAAAATCTGCCGCCAATCCCGCTCCATATCGACAACAATCCATCTTTGCTCACCCGCGCGAATCAGCGCCTGATCGAGCCTGCCAATGTGCGATGACTTGTCGTACTTCCATTCGCGCACCGCATCGGTGTGATGAATGATCACGCCCAGCCGACGGCCGGCTCCGCTTGTGGCATATTCGAGCATTTGCAGATCGCCGTCAGAATTGCCCACTGCTATCACGGGTCGACGGCCGATCATTTGCTGGATGCCAACCGGCTTGCCCGGACCATCGTCAATCAGATCGAGTTCTGAGAGCTTCACCACATGCGCCCCGTCCGAGCGCATCTCAAACGCGTAAACTCCTCGGCTGCCGATGACTTGCTCGGGAGGGATGCCGTAGGTCTCCTCCGCAAACGCACGAATGAAATCCACCCCGCCTCCGGACACAATGTAAGTCTTGAATCCGTGAGCGCGCAGGTACTCCAGGAGTTCCAGCATCGGCTGATACACCATTTTCGTGTACGGTTGCTTTGTTTCCGGGTGCCGGGCGCTCGCAAGCCATCCTATGACCGCTGCTTCAAACTCGTCAGTCGTCATGCCGGCATGGGTTGCTTTGACGATTTCGCCCAGCGACTTCTCGCCCCCGGCAAGAACTGTCTTCAGGTCACCGCGCAAGACGGATGCGAATGGCACCTTCTCCCGCCATTCCGGATGCTGGTCGGCAAGCACCTTCACGCGGTCGAGGGCGAATGCCAATTGAAAGTAGAATGGCTGCTCTGCCCAAAGGGTTCCGTCGTTATCGAACACCGCGATTCGCTCGGCGGGTGGAATGTAACTCTCGGAGCCGCGACGACTTACGTCGCCAACGAAGTTGACAATCTGCTTCTTCGTGCCCCCATCATTCCAGGAAGCGAGCGGATCGGCGGCGCAGGAAATCGAGATCGCCGTGAGAACGCACAGGACCGAGTGGCGAACAAACTGGTAGCTCAACATGATCGCGCCTCTCCGTGATCAAAGCTGTTTGGGCAACAATGACCCAGGCCGCCCCCGCAACATTGCGGGGAGCGGCCTGGGTGCCGTATGAGCCTCTGGCGTTACTCGCCGCCAATGGTCATCCGTTTGATCTGCTGTTCAAGGGAATCCAGACTCCAGTCGCCCGGACGCTGGCTTGGAGGGAACTCCTTCATACTCATGAGAAACTCGCTGGCAACCGCCTGCAGCGGCACCAGGACAAACGCGCGATCGATCATCCAGTCGTGGTAGGTGTTGGAATTCTGCTGCGCCTTCTCAAATGGGTCGCGGCGAAGATTGAAGAGCAGTGGCAGTCGCAGATGAACGAATGGTTCGCGCCACACGTCCAGTTGATACGCGCGGTTCTCGAGGTAGGTGGCCTTCCAGTCGCCGACGCGAATCGCCACGATCTCGCCACCGTCATTGGTGTAGATAAATGCCTTCCGCGGCGATTCCTTGACCTTTCCCGAGAGATAATCGCTCAGATCTTTGCCATCGACGTGGTTCTTATAGGTTCTTCCGTTGAGTTCCACGCCTTGGAGCAGCTTCTGCGTGATGTCGGCAGCCCCCGCCGCGGCGGCGAAGGTGGGGAGCCAGTCTTCGTGCGACACAATACCGTTCAGGGTTTCGCCGGCGAGGTAGTTTCCGGGCCAGCGAATGAAGCAAGGCACGCGAAAAGCGCCTTCCCAGTTGCTGTTTTTCTCCCCGCGGAAGGGCGTGGTGCCAGCATCGGGCCATGTGTTGTAGTGCGGGCCGTTATCGGTTGAATACTGCACAATTGTGTTGTTGGCGATGCCCAGTTCGTCGATGAGGGCGAGCAATTCACCGACGTGCATGTCATGCTCGACCATGCCGTCGTGGTACTCATCGCCGCTGGGGCCGGCGATGCCCTTGTGCTCTTCCTTGACATGCGTGCGAAAGTGCATGCGGGTTCCGTTCCACCAGCAGAAAAACGGCTGACCGGCCTCATGCTTCCGCCTGATAAACTCCTTGGCCGCGGCGACGGTCTCATCGTCGATGGTTTCCATCCGCTTTTTGGTCAGCGGACCGAGGTTTTCGATCGATTGCCCTCCGGCGCCGTCCGATTTAGTTCGCAACAGCCCCCTGGGACCAAATTGTTCGCGAAAGGTCTTGCCGTTGGGCAATTTTACGTCACTGGGGTAATCGCGGTTCTCCGGCTCTTCCTCAGCGTTGAGGTGGTAGAGACTGCCCATGAACTCGTCAAAGCCATGAACGGTGGGCAGGTGCTCGTCACGATCACCCTGGTGGTTCTTCCCAAACTGACCTGTGGCATAACCCTGGCTTTTCAGCACGGTGGCCATGGTCACATCGGTCTTTTGCCATCCTTCTTTCGCGCCCGGCATGCCCACCTTGGTCATGCCCGACCGCACCGGAACACTCCCGCTGATGAACGCCGCGCGTCCCGCGGTGCAGCTTTGCTGCGCGTAGTAGTCAGTGAACGCCACGCCTTCTTTGGCAATTCTGTCGATGTTGGGAGTTCGATAGCCCATCATTCCGCGATTATTGTGGCTGATGTTCCATGTGCCGACATCGTCGCCCCAGATCACCAGAATATTGGGCTTGGATTGCTGCGCCTGTGCGAGCGAGCTCGACAGGATGCAGAAAAGACCGACGACCATTGAGGTCAGGGCGCATGGTCGCACGAGACTGTTGCACCAATTCATTCTTGCTCCCGTGTTAAGCGGCCTTCCCTACGAATGGTGAGCGAGACTCGAGCCCGGATAATGTCCGGCCAAGGAGACGCTCAGCACGGCACGGAAAACCTACAAACAAATGTTCAAGTCCGAGGCTTGCCGCCTTGTGACCGTGGAGAAGTATCGCAAGTCTGAAGTTTACAGCAAGTTTGCGTGTCGTATCAGTCACTGGACGACTGGCCGCTCACACGCGAACCGACCCCTGCCAGGAGGCATTGAAGATGGCGTTGACGACGCGTCGGCCTGGCATGACATCAAACCGAGCATGAGCCGCCGCCGATTTGCAACCCGGGCACAAGCAACGAGTTCGATCTTTGAATGGGTCGAAGGATGGTACAATCGCCGCCGAAGGCGCTCGGCGCTAGGCTATGTCAGCCCCGAAGAGTTCGAGGCAAGCCTCAATTAGTGACAGCCGTCGCGCTTGCCGTTCGTGGGGAAGGCCACAGATACTCGGTGGGACTTTCGATTAAAATGATGAACGAAAGTGCAGATAACCAAGACCCAGTGCTGGTGATTGATCTAGGAAGAGGCGACCGAACCGGGCTTCTGTGGTTGAGTGCTGTCTTTGGAGGATGAGGCTTGTTTGGAGTGATTGCGTTGTGGACGCTCAGACTCGCAGAACGCCAGCACCTCCATCACCAAAACCCGGCGTGGCAATAAGTGCGAAAGATTCTTCTGGGCCTGCCAGGATTCCAATCACGCTGCCAACGTGGGCTGGATCGAGTGGTTTTCTGTTGGCTTTCTCGTGGTTTTCTGGCTGTTTTCTGACTAATCATCTTCCGCGTGCGGGTGGTACGCGCCGACCAACTGTTGCTGCACCTGCGGGGGGACGGGGTCGTAGTGGCTTAGCTCCATGCTGAAGCTGCCCTGTCCGCCGGTGACGCTCTTTAGCTGGTTTTGATAGGTCATCACCTCGGCCAGCGGGGCCTGGGCTTTGACGACGGCCATGCCGCCGCCCAGAAAATCCTGGCCCATGATCCGGCCGCGTTTGCCGGAGAGGTCGCCGGTGATGGCACCCATTTTGTCTTCGGGGCAGGTCACTTCCATGTTGACGATCGGTTCGAGAATGCTCGGGCGGGCCTTGAGGATTGCATCGCGGAATGCGTGCTTCCCGGCGGCCTTGAAGGCGACTTCCTTGCTATCGACGGGATGGTGCTTGCCATCGTAAACGATCACGCGGACATCCTGCAGCGGATAGCCTGCGACGGCACCTTGCGTGAGCAATTCTCGCACGCCTTTCTCAATTGCGGGGACAAACTGCCCTGGAATCGCCCCGCCGAAGATTTCATCGATAAACTCGAATCCCTTGCCGCGCTCCATGGGTTCGATGCGCAGGTAGACCTCGCCAAACTGCCCCGCCCCGCCGGTCTGCTTTTTGTGGCGGTGATGGCCCTCGGCTTTTTGCAGGATCGTCTCGCGATAGGCGATTTTCGGGGGCTTGGTGTCAACGTGCAGCCCCCGGTTGGCCAGCCGCTGCAGCACGAGGCGCAGGTGAAGCTCCCCGAGGCCATTGATGACGACTTCATGAGTTTGCGAGTCATTGTGCCATTTGAATGTCGGGTCTTCCTCTTCAAGCTTATGAAGCTGCACGCTCATCTTCGCTTCATCGCCGCGGGCCTTGGGGGTGATGGCCAGGCCGTACATCGGCGTGGGGAGCTTGAGCGGCTTGCAGTGAACGCTGTCGAGCGCGTGATCGTCGTGCAGCACGTCGTTCACATGAATCTCTTCAATCTTGGCCACGGCCCCGATGTCGCCGCAGATGATTTCGGGGGCTTCCCGGTGCTCCTTGCCCTGCAGGTGAAAGACGTGGCCGAGTTTGATGGGCTTCTTGTTGTGCCCGATATACACCTGCGATTGCCCTGTCACGCGGCCCTGGTGAATGCGGAAAATCGAAAGCTTGCCCACAAACGGGTCGGCGGTGACTTTGAACACATGCGCCAGCAGGGGATGCTCGGCGTCTTCATGTATCTCGTAAGGCTTTTCGTTGGCACCTTCGCCGGTAAGGAAGGCTGGCATATTGCCTTCGAGGGGGCTGGGGAAGTGCTTGACGATGGCATCGAGCAATTCGGTGACGCCGACGCCCGTCTTTGCGTCGGTAAACAGGATGGGAACCACATGACCATCGTCCATGGCGCGCTCGAAGGGGTCGTGGAGCGCGTCGTAGTCGGGTTCCTCGCCGCCGAGGTATTTTTCCATCAGGTTTTCGTCCATTTCGACGATCTGATCGAGAATAGCCGCGTGGCACCGGCGCACGGTATCAAAATCGGCTTCGCCCGAGGCGTTCAAGAGGCACTCGACAACGGCCTTGCCGCCGCCGGTGGGGAGATTGATGGGGAGGCATTCCGGCCCGAAGGCTTCCTGAATGCGTTCGACGAGCGCCGCGAGATCGACCTCGGGCATGTCAATCTTGTTAATGATGATGGCTCGGGGCAGATTTCGATCTTTGGCGGCTTCCATCATGCGCCGGGCGATAACCTCAATGCCGCTTTGCGCATTGATGACGACCGCAACAGTTTCGACCGCGGGCAGGCACGCGATAGCCTGGCCGATGAGATCGGGCGAGCCTGGCGTGTCGATGAGGTTGATGCGCTTGCCGAGATGGTCGCAATGCAAAATGGCGGAGTAGATGCTGTGTTTGTGTTCTTTCTCTTCCTTCTCAAAGTCGCTGCAGCTTGACCCGTCGGCGGGAGAAGTCTTGCGGTTGATGGTGCCGCTGGCGAACAGCATGGCATCGACCAGCGAGGTTTTGCCGCTGGCACCGTGGCCGGCGATGAGAACATTCCTGATATCACCCGTGGTGTAAGAAGGCATGAGAAGACTCCGTTTGCTGGCGTCGGTAAGGACCCTCGTTGCTCGACAGGGAGGCAGGATGTGTCAACGCCACCGGCATGACGCCACAGCCGGCGCGCTGGCGTATCGACAGGATTCTAACACCGCAGGGGGTGGATCGCTAAAAGATTCTGCAACAATTGACGCTGGCTCGGTAAATGGGTGTATTGCCGGTAACATTCGAGAATGCTCCGATCAATCACCACCTTCCTCCTGTTAGTCAGCGGCTGCGCCATGAACAAAACAAGTGAGTCCAACTTTCTGCAAAGCGATCTTCGCGTGATGAGCTTTAACATCCGCTTTGCCACCGCCCCGGACGGCGAAAACCACTGGGACCTGCGACAGGATGCCGCGGTGAAGGCCATCCAAGCATTCGACCCCGACATTCTTGGCACACAGGAAACTCTGCTCGTGCAACGCGACTTCATTCCCGTGAGGCTGCCACAATTCGCCGCGGTGGGGGTGGGGCGGGACGACGGCAAAGAGAAAGGGGAAATGACAGCGGCGTTCTATCGGCGCGATCGGTTTGAGTTGCTCGATTCCGGCCATTTCTGGCTCAGCGAGACGCCGCAGACACCGGGGAGCAAGAGCTGGGACACTGCCATCACGCGCATGGCCACTTGGCTGAAGCTGCGCGACCGAAACGACCCAACCACGCGGCCTCTGCTGGTCATTAATGCACATTTCGATCACGTCGGAAAAGTGGCCCGCGAAGAGTCGGCCAAGCTCATCCGGCGGCAGGCGGAAACACTTGGGGAGGGATGCTCGGTTCTCATCATCGGCGATTTTAACTGCACGGAGAGTGATGCCCCCTATGCGCAGCTCGCTGGCCAGCGCGTCGGCGCAACGACGTTGATTGATACCTACCGACAAGTTCACTCGGAGCGCGCCGAGAATGAAGCCACTTTCACCGCGTTTAAGCCAGAGGCGATTAAGGGCAACCGAATCGACTTCATCTTCGCCAGCGACGACCTCAACCCCACAGCGGCGGGCATTGACCGCAATCTTTACGATGGCAGACTGCCCAGCGACCACTTCCCAGTGACCGCGACACTGCGGCGCACCGGACGGCCGGCGAAGCCGTAGCCAAATCTGGAAATCCGTCTGGCGCTGCAGATCGCGCCGCGGTTGAAGTGCGTCTGATCTTGCCTTATATCCTTCGTTTTCATTGCGCAACGCCGTTTCCCTCGGCGCAGCGGCTTACGATCCTGCTTAGCTTGATTTAGAGGTAAAAAGAATGGCTCATCGTGTCTATAACTTCAGCGCCGGACCCGCCATGCTCCCGACCGAGGTGCTGGAGAAATCGGCCGCGGCATTGCTTGATTTTCAGGGCAAGGGCTTTGGCATCGCCGAATGCAGCCACCGCGGGAAGGAGTTTGACGGTGTGATGGATGAGTCCATCGCGCTTTGCAAGAAGCTGCTGGGCCTGGGCGACAGCCACGACGTGCTGTTTCTGCAAGGCGGCGCGACACAACTGTTTACGCAAATCGGAATGGCATTCTTACACAACTCGGCCGACTACCTGGTGAGCGGCGAATGGAGCAAGAAGGCCGCCGGCGCGATCAAGGATCTCGGTGGGAAGGCCAACGTTGTCGCGACCAGCGAGGCGAGTAGTTTTGATCACTCTCCGGCAAAGGGCGATTGGAAACTGAGCGACGCAGCCGACTATTTTCATGTCTGCTCGAATGAAACCGTCCACGGTCATCGCCTGCCGCAGTGGCCGGTGCATCGCAACCTGATCGTCGATGCCAGCAGTGAGTTTATGAGCCGCCCGCATCCCGTGGCCGATTGCGCGCTGGTGTATGCTGGAAGCCAGAAGAATCTCGGGCCCGCGGGGGTGGTGGTCGCGATTGTGCGCAAGGACATGTACGAAAAACAGAAGAAGATGCCCGCCAAGCTCTGGAGCTTTAAGGACATGGCCGAGAACAAGAGCATGATCAACACGCCGCCGACGTTTGGCGTGTATATCCTGCTCGAAACGTTTCGCTGGCTCGAACGCCAGGGTGGACTTGCAGCGATCGAGAAGATCAACGCACAAAAGGCTCAGGCGATTTATGGGGCGATTGATTCGTCGAATGGCTTTTACACCGGCACCGTCAGCGTGAAGGACCAGCGAAGCCACATGAATGTCACCTTCCGCCTGCCGAGCGAAGAAATCACCGACGCTTTCATCAAGGAAGCGGCCAGGAACGGAATGGTCGCGCTGAAGGGCTACCGCACCGTCGGCGGGATTCGCGCCAGCATCTACAACGCAATGCCCGCCGAGGGCGCGGCGGCGCTTGCGGCGTTTATGAAGGATTTCGCGTCCAGGAATTCGTGACGGGTTACTCACCCACTGCCGCACGAAGTTCCTTGAAGCTATAGATTCCCGCCAGAATCTGGGGCTCGCTTTCGCCGGCGCGCCAGACCGCTGTCACTGGAATTGCGCCGACGGCGTTGAGCTGGCGCAAGAGCGGCCAGCCGATGGCCGATTGGTGCGTCAGGTCGGCCTTGATGGTTGTCACCCGGTTGGCGCGGAGCCATCGCACGTTTTCTTCCGAAGCGAAGACGGTCAGTTCGATCGTCTGACAATTGGCACACCAGTCGGCGGTGAACTTCACCAGCACGGGCTCGCCAGTTGCGCGGGCCTTTGCCAGTGCCTCTTCAGAATAGGCGGTCCAATCGATTGGAGGATTGGCGAGCTTGACGGTGATGGCCAGGGCAGGGCCGATCAGCCCCGCCGCCACGACCGTCGCCGCCACGATGGCGAGCTTATGCTTGGCGACCTGTGCCGCCCGCACGACCAGGAACACCCCCGCCGCGGCGATGAGCGCGAAAATGACCCACCAGAAATTGGGCCCGCGGAGCGCGTCGGGCAAAAACATCTTGCCAAAGTAGGCCGCGGTCGCCAGCAGCAGGAAGCCCATCATTTGCTTGATGATCTCGCTCCACGCGCCCGCCCGGGGCAATTTCTGCGCCACGCCGGGAAACGCCGAGAGGAGCACATAGGGAGACGCCATACCCGCCCCCACAACCATCAGGAGCAGCACACCCACCACCGCCGGTTGAAGCGCCGCCCATGTCAGCAGCGCGAAGAAAAGCCCGAAAGTGCAAGGCGTGCTCAGCACCGCAGTAAGGATGCCGAAGAGGAAATTGCCGCTCACGGTGTCATGCCGCGGAGTGACGTTGTAGACCCAATATGGCATGTTCACCCCAAACACCCCGAACATTCCTGCGGCCATGCCGATGAGGATTACCGTGACCGCGCCTGCAAACCAGACATTTCCGAACAATTCCCCCCAGCTAATCGCCTTGAACACCAGCACCGGCACCGCCAGCGCAGCAAACGTAGCGATTATGCCCGCGGAGAAGATCAGCCCGAACATGAAGCACTTCGCGCGATCGTGCTGCGCCACTTCATAAAAGCCCACCGCCTTCAGCGGCAAGACCGGCAACACGCAGGGCACGAGATTGAAGATGATCCCCACAACAAAAGCGCCCGCAAATGCCAGCAGATAAGCATTGTCGCGCAGTTCGAGACCGAAAAGCGACTGCGCCTTTGCCGCAGGCGCAGGTGGCTTGGCGGTGCCGCTGGTTGCGTCGGCGATCGCTGCGAACACCGACGGATCAAAGTCCTTGAAAATCGCCTGCTCGACCGGTTCAACCGAATCGGTAGCGGCGACGATTTTCGTTTGCCACGCCACCTCAGGCGATTCCGGCGCGAAGCAGCTACGGTCGTCACAAATCTGGTAGGTGAGCGTGCCCCGAATGCTCAACTCGCCTGTTGGCGAAGCGTCCGGCTTGACCTGCACGGGCACATAAACCACCACCCTGCCGTCGTAAAGGTTCAGCGCGCCAAGTGCCGGATAGGTTCGATCATGCCCCTTCGGGTAGATCGGCTTGCCGATGATCAGTTGATCATTCGGCTCCATCGCAAGCTCGAAGGCGATAAAGTTTTCGTCGCTCGGCGTGGCTGATTGGGCGTGATAGCCGGGCTTGATGTCGACGACCACTGCGAGCACGGCGTTTTCACCCACGCGCAACGCCGATTGCCCGACCACGGCGCGCGACGAAGCCAAATCGACCGGCTGCGCCCCCGCGGCGGAACAAATCCCGGCCAGGAAAGCACAAACCAGCATCGTCCGCTGCAGAAAGCTCATCGCCTGCATCATCCGAACACCCGCGCTCCAACGCAGTCCGAACACCCCTCACTATCTGACATCATACAAAGTCGTCGGGAAAGTTGACGCGCATCCGTCAGCGCAGAAGATCGATCGACTTGCCCCATATCAATATGGGACAAATCGTAGGGAGTAACCGTTGCGACTGTCGAAGCGAACCGAATACGGGCTGCGCGCACTCGTTCATCTCGGGAGGGTGGGTGACGAAAACTTCGTGCAGTCGCGCGATCTCGCCCAAGCCGAGCATTTGCCCGGGAAATACGTCGAACTTGTCCTGATGGCGCTGCGCAGGGCCGGGCTGCTCAAAAGCCGGGCTGGCGTGGGAGGGGGCTATCGGCTCGCCCGCGCGCCGGCACACATTCGCATCGCCGACGTCATCGACCTGCTGGAGCGCACCGACGATGCCGAAGCCGACCGAGCCGCAACCCGTTCGCCCGGCGCGGCCGCGGTGGCATTTGTTGTTGCCAAGGTGCAACAAACAACCGAAACCGCGCTCGGCGAATTGACGCTGGAGAAGCTCCTCGATCAGATTCCACGCAACGTCGGGTCGAAAGACTCAATGTACTACATCTAAGTTCGGGTGTGACGCCCAAGTACGGCAGCACGAGGCAGAAACGCTTATGTTGTATCTCCTGGCTTTCAGTATCGATACCGTTCGCGACTGGGTTCAAAACCATGGCTTTTGGGGCGGGGTGGCCGTGGTGTTTGGCCTGCTGTTCTTGTGTGGGCTGGGCCTTCCACTCCCGGAAGATATCCCGCTGATCGTCGCGGGGGCGTTTTTGGTTCACGACACACGCAGTTGGATCATTGTTGGCTCGGCCTGCTGGGCGGGCATCATCGGCGGGGATATCTGCCTTTACATGCTGGGGCACAAATACGGCATGAACATCACCAAGCTGCCGTTCATCGGAAAACATGTGACCGCGGAGCGAATTCAGCACGTTGAGAAGCTCTTCGAGCGCTACGGCGTGCTGGTGGTGGCTGTCGGCAGGCTCTTTGCAGGCATCCGCGGCGCGATGGTCGTCACCGCGGGCACCATTCGCTACAACTTCTTCAAGTTTCTCATCGCCGACGGCATCGCGGCATTCTTCTCCGGCGGGCTGTTCATGCTGCTGGGGCACTGGGTCGGCCAATCGCTGAACGATGATCGAATCAAGGAATTCAAGCACTGGTTCATCGCCGGAGCGATCGTGCTTGTCTGCCTTGTCGTGGCTTGGGTCATATGGAAACGCCGCACAGGATCGAGCGTCAGCCAGAAGATTGAAGAAAAAATTGAACAGCGGATCGAAAAGAAAATCCACGCGGCAGGTGAACAGCACCGGCAAGCCTCGGCTGCCCACGAATCTTCACGAACGAAACACGAATGAAGAAAGACGAAAGTGTAAGGGATTTTTGCACGAGGGGTAGGCTTGGCGCCAAGGTTACGCTACCGGCGATGCGTTGAATGCGCACATCATTCGTGACTGATTCCTGCAAATTCGTGGGCGACATTCCGTAAACGGTTTGACGCCCGGCCCCCCGCGTCCTACGCTTTTGTTAAGTAAACAACAGGAGATCATTTATGCCCGTCGAACTTATGAAACTGCCCTACGCGACCGACGCACTCGAACCGCACATTGATAAAGCGACGATGGAAATCCATCACGGCAAGCATCACAACGCCTATGTAACCAATTACAACAAAGCACTCGAACAAGCCCCGCAGTTGGTGGGGAAGAGCGTTGAAGAGGTCATTGCCAACAACCTTGCCGCAGTGCCCGATGCCATCAAGGCCGCCGTCCGCAATAACGGCGGGGGAATTGTGAATCACAATCTGTTCTGGCAGACGATCGGCCCGGTCAACGGCACGAAATTTGGCGGCGCCCCGGTGGGCAACCTCGCCAAGGCCATCGATGCCTCTGTCGGCTCGTTCGACAAGTTCAAAGAGGCTTTCGCCGCCGCCGCCACCACGCGGTTTGGGAGCGGGTGGGCCTGGCTGGTGAAGAACGGCGGAAAGGTCGAGATTTATTCGACCGCAAACCAGGACAGCCCGATCATGGAAGGCAAAACGCCGATCATCGGCCTGGATGTGTGGGAACACGCATATTACCTGAAGTATCAGAACCGTCGGCCAGACTACATCGCCGCCTACTGGAACGTGGTCAACTGGACCGCCGCCGAGGAGCGATTCAACGCTGCAGGATAGTTTTTCGGCGATGCCGGTGCGGTAGCGGTGTCGTTCGGATTCAAGCTCAGTTTTCGCAGACAGTTTGCAATCGGCGGCGGGTGCCGGTAGTGGTCGTCTTATTCAAAGATGTTCACCAGGCTCATTCCCCGGTTTTCCAGGCAAATCAAGCTCACCGGCTCCCCCGGTGCAGTCGCGCTCCCCGCGATCGAGAGCGAGGGGGAGGCGCGCTATAAGCCCATCTCTTTTGCGATGGTCCGTCGGCTGCTGACGTACCTCACCCCCTACCGCAAGACTTATGTCACGGGAATTGTGGTCGGGCTGTTACACGTCCTGCTCGATCTACTATCGCCGGCATTTATCGGCTTGCTGATCGCGGTGTGCGCCGGATACCTCGACGGCACGCTGCACATCACCGCGGGCGAGGCCAAGACGCGGCTTGCGCTCATCATGGTGCTGTGGGGTCTGGCATTCACCGGATCGGTCCTTCTCCAACGCTGGTGCATCATTCTCATGACGCGGGCCGGAGAAAGCGTGCAGTTTGATTTGCGCCAGAAGATGTTTGCCCATCTGCAGTTGCTCTCGATGAGCTATTACGACAAGACCAAGCTGGGCCGGATCATCAGCCGGCTCACTAGCGACATCAATGCGCTGCGCGAGGTGAACGTGTGGGGTGTGTGGCAGATCATCGCCAATGCAATGATCATGCTCGTCGCCGCCGCCGCCATGGCATGGACAGATTACCGGCTGTTCCTGGCTGTTTGCTGGCTTGGCATTCCGCTCTTCATTCTGACGCGCATTTACCTTCGCACGCTGGGCCGCCAGCAGCAGGTGGTGCGCGAGTGGTGGACGCGCGTCAGCACCAATCTCGCCGAAAACATCACGGGAATGCGCGTCGTCACCGCGTATGACCGCCAGGCGCCCAATCTGGGCGTGTTTAATCGGCTGCAGGAGCAAAACACCAGCAACAACGTAAGTGTCGCCCGCACCAACGGCATTTATCAACCACTGCTCGAAGCCATTCGAAACACCGGACGAGCGATTGTTCTGCTCTTCGGCGGATATCTCATCGCGACGGGACGTATCGGCAAAGCCCAGGGCGTGGGCGCGGTGGTTGCGGCGTTTTGGTACTGGGATTGGTTTATGGGCGCAATTATCACGCTCGGCAACTTCATCAACCAACTCATGATGGCCATGGCCGGCGGCGAGAGGGTGTTTAACCTGCTCGACACGCCACCCGACGTGCACGACCTGCCCACCGCGCGCCCGCTGCCCCGCATCAAGGGCGATGTCACGTTTGAAAATGTCACCTTCGGCTACAACCCCGAGCGCCCCGTGCTGCACGACATTTCCTTCGAGGCCCGCGCCGGGCAGACTTTCGCGCTCGTCGGCCATACCGGAAGCGGGAAAAGTTCGATCGTGAGCCTGATCGCCCGATTCTATCAGCCTCAGCAGGGCCGGGTGCTTGTCGACGGCATTGATGTGCGCACCGTCACCGGCGAATCGCTGCATCGGCAAATGGGATTGGTGCTGCAGGTCAACTACCTGTTCACCGGCACCGTGATTGAAAACATCCGCTATTCCAAACCCGACGCCACTGACGAGCAGGTTTTTACCGCCGCGAGGCAGTTGGGCACCTTTGACGCGATTATGACCCTCAAACAGGGCTTCGACACCGATGTCGGCGAGCGCGGCGCCAATATGAGCCTGGGCCAGCGCCAGCTCATCTGCTTTACAAGGGCATACCTCGCCGACCCGAGAATCTTCATGCTCGACGAGGCAACCAGCGCCGTAGACACCGCGACCGAGATGCTTGTGCAGCAATCGCTGGAAAAGCTGCTCGCCGGGCGAACGACATTTATTGTCGCCCATCGCCTGAGTACGATCATGCGGGCCGACATGATCCTGGTGCTGGATCACGGCCGGATCGTGGAAAGCGGCACACATGCGGCGCTTCTAAGGCACGAGGGCAAGTATGCCGAACTGTACCGCCAGTTTGCCCAGTCCGCCGCGGGCAATTGATGATTTGGACTCGCTCTCCTGCAGGACAAAGCGCAATCAGAGGATCCACAGAAGTAGAGGCGGCGGAAGATATCAACGGGATCGTCCTGCAAAGCAGGCAAGTGCGAGAGGTATGCGATGGCAAGATTGAGATTCGACGAACAAGCGGCGCTCGCAGCCGGAGCAACCCCGCTGGCTGTCAGGCTCTATAAGGCACACAGGTTTCTCTCGCTATCGCTGCTGGTGTGGTTTGGGGTGTTCGTCCTCTTCGGCGTGGCTTACCATGTGTTTGGCAAGCCCAGGCCGATGCTCGATATTGGTACAGCGATCGTCATGGGTGCCTTCATCGTCCTCTGGCTGGCTTCAGTCACCACCCTGTTTCTGACCAACTTTCTCGTCCGCCGACTATACGTCGCTGCGTTCATCGGGGTTGTGTTCCACGGCGCACTGCTGCTTTTTCCTCTCCTCAATGCTGTCATCATGGAGACGATGGCACCTGACATGCCCGGTCAGGCCCAGCCTCCGAAGACTCCAGCGGCCTCTCCCGGCGGAAACGTCGGTGGCACGAAGAGCTGATCCCGGGTAATCGGTTCTGCGGCCCCTGTCCATCTCCATCATGCCGCAAGGTGCGCCCCGATTGCCTCCGTTGCGGCGATCGTTAAACTCCGGCGGCGAATTGTCTTGGCGTTCTTACCGGGCTATCGGCTCGGTGACGATCTGTTTAGGAGGTTTCATGCACGTTCAATCGCTGGAAAATCGTTGCCTGTTCGCCATCTCGCTCAGCGATGGGCTGCTCGAAATCGACGGCAATAACCTCAGCGAGCGCGTCCACATGCGCGTCAGCCGGGGCGATCTGATTGTGAAGCTCTTCCGCGAACCAACCGCCCGGCAGATCGCCCAGGGCAAAACGGGGCTTCAGACCATCGCGTCCCGAAAATATGACCCCGCCGACGTGCAACGCATCGAAATCGACATGCGCCGGGGCGACGATGTTGTCTTTCTGCAGCGCATCAATTTCAACGCCGATATCACGTTTAACGGACGCGCCGGAAATGACTTTCTAGAGATCGATGCCTCGCTCAGCACGCCGGGCGATGTTCCGCCCAGAATCGTTCTCGTCGGCGACGGCGGGAATGACTCCATGACCTATTTCGGCCCCGCGAACGTCTCCATGAGCGGCAGCGAGGGCCAGGACACGCTCATCGGCGGAAATGGCAACGACTTCCTCGACGGCGGCGACGGCAACGACTCCCTCATCGGCCGCGGCGGGGGCGATACGCTCTTAGGCGAGTCCGGCCACGATTTCCTTGATGCCGGCCAGGGTGCCAACGGAACCGTCACCGAAAGTGTGCTAGGCGGCAGCGGTGGCGATACCATCTTCGGGGGCAACGGGCCGCAATCGCTCTTCGGCGGCGGAGGAAACGACGTCATCACCGCAGCATTCGGGCCGGCACAGATTTTTGGCGAGTCCGGCAACGACAGCATCACCGGCGGAGACTTCGGCGAACTCATCGACGGCGGCGACGGCGACGACACCATCGACGGCAACGCCGGCAATGACACCCTCCTCGGCGGACTCGGCAACGACCAGCTCCGCGGCGGCGACGGCAACGACAGCATCCTCGGCCAAACCGAAAACGACATCCTCATCGGCGGAAACGGCAACGACACCCTCGACGGCGGCGAAGGCAACGATCTCGTCGTCGGCCACGCCGGACAAAACGCCCTCACCGGCGGCCCGGGCATCGATCACTTCATCCGCTCAGAAAGAGGCAACATCCTCGATTTCGAGCGCGGCATCGATGGGCTGATCTGATTGTTGGGCTGATCTGATTGTTGGGTTCATCTAATTGCCGGGTCGATCTGATTGATCCGCCGACCGAGTCGTAGCAGCGGGACGGGGGCGCCGATCCTGCATTCACCCCCGAACTTGCCGCCGACGACGATTTACGGCGATGCCCGCCAACATCACAATTCCCGCCCCCGCCGGTTCCGGCACGATCGGGTCCAGGCGGAAGTACGCAAACCCGCTGCCGTCGTCGAATCGGGCTTCGGCCAGTATCTGCCCGGCGTTGTTGATGCGGTAGGCGTCGATGAGGGTTACGCCGG
>ERZ761602.1268-NODE-1268-length-46954-cov-10.719909_pt1 | contig 46954 bp, 46 predicted proteins | sample MGYA00512165_ERZ761602 | MGnify/ENA primary metagenome ERZ761602 (study PRJEB28899, sample SAMN02445085) | bioreactor sludge metagenome | biome: EBPR sludge; isolation source: Thorneside wastewater treatment plant | place: Australia: Brisbane, Thorneside...
ACAAAAGTGTGGATACTACGCTGCCGGAAAGTCGCCAGCCCCGCTGCTGCGAGTTAGTTCAAACTTTGCCACCCGTTAGGATTCCCGATGACGATACGACCGGAATTAATCGATAAGCTGCGCACCAAGCGCACACAGCTGACGGAAAACGTCAGTCCAGAGAAGCTGGAAGAGCTGCACGCCAAGGGTTTGCTGTCGGCCCGCGAGCGCCTTGGCACCCTCTTTGTCGAGGGAACGTTTCAGGAACTCGGCTTGCATGCCTCGCACAGTGCCACCAACTTCGGCATGGCGGCGAAAACACTGCCCGCCGACGGCGTGGTCTGCGGCACCGGCTATGTCGGCGAGATGCAGGTCGCCGCTTTCAGCCAGGATTTCAGTGTCGTTGCCGGAACGCTTGGCAAGATGCAGGCCAGAAAGATCAACCGCACCATGCGCCACGCCCTCAAAAACGGCGTACCGGTAGTGGCCTTCAAGGATTCCGGCGGCGCGCGTATCCAGGAAGGTGTTGACGCACTGTCCGGTTACGGCGACGTCTTCTACTCCAACGTCCTGCTCTCCGGCGTGGTGCCGCAGATCGCGGTGATCTGTGGTCCCTGCGCGGGCGGTGCAGCCTACTCGCCAGCGCTGATGGACTTCGTGATCATGACGCGCGAGAACGCGCACATGTTCCTGACCGGACCGCAGGTGATCAAGGCAGTGACCGGGCGAGCAACGACGATGGCCGAAGTCGGCGGCGCCGAGATGCATGCGACGATCAGTGGCAACGCCCATTTCATTGCCAACGATGACCAGGACGCCATCGGCGTGGTCAAGCAACTGCTCTCCTACCTGCCGTCCAACAACACCGAAGATCCACCGCACGACCTGACGGTACCGATCGAGGAAATGGAAGATCCGGGGATCAACGACTGCATCCCGGACAGCCCGTCGGAACCACTCGACATGTACGCCATCATTCGCCGCCTGGTGGACAATGGCGAGCTGCTCGAAGTCCATGCGGGCTTCGCCCGCAACATCATTGTCGGCTTCGCGCGCATCAACGGCGTGGTCATCGGGCTGGTTGCCAACCAGCCAATGGTCATGGCTGGCGCCCTCGACCTCAATGCGGCCGACAAGGTGGCGCGTTTCGTTCGCACCTGCAACGTCTTCAACGTGCCGGTCGTGACGCTGGTTGATGTGCCGGGCTTCCTGCCCGGCGTCGAACAGGAACGCGGCGGCATCATTCGCCACGGCGCGAAAATGCTTTTTGCCTACGGCTCCTGCACCACTCCGAAAATCACGGTCATCCTGCGCAAGGCTTATGGCGGTTCGTATCTCGCCATGTGCAGCCAGGAAATGGGCGCGGACATGGTCTTCGCCTGGCCAACGGCCGAGATCGCGGTCATGGGCGCCGAAGCGGCAGTCAAGATTCTCTATCGCAAGGAAATCGCGGCGGCGGAAGATCAATCGGCAAAGGCCGCCGAAATGGCACAGGAATACCGCGAAAAGTTTGCCTCGCCATACGTATCGGCGAGCAACTTCTACATTACCGACGTGATCGAGCCGCAGGATACCCGCTGGATGGTTTCCCTGGCGCTGCGCAAAGTGCTCGACAAGCGTGAACTCAGGCCGACCAAGAAGCACGGCAACATCCCCATGTAACCGGCGACGGAAGGAAGAGAATCCCATGATGACAGCAGCCATCATCACATCGCTACAGGTCTACGGCATCGCCATTGTGGTGTCGGTGATCGTGGCCGTATTGATCAAGGTGCTCGTTGTAGTGACCGCCAGGATGGAAAAACGCCCAGCGGTCGAAGTCCCGACCGGAGACGTTTGCCCCGTGTTCCTCGGCGTTCCGGAAGAGGACGTCGCGGCCTTGTCGGCGGCGATCTTCGCGGCCATTGGCCCGCACCGCATCTTGCGCATTTCACAGCCCGGTCACGGCTGGGCAGTTGGCGGTCGCGCCGCCCAACATTCATCTCATACGCCGGGACATGCTCCCGGCCGAAGCCACCGCTAAACAGGAGCAAAACATGCCCAGACAATTCAAGGTCACGGTCAACGGACGCGAATACGACGTCAGCGTACTGGAACTCACTGCCGGTCAACCGGCACCATCAGCAGCCCCAGCAGCCGTAGCCGCCGCACCGCAGGCCGGGGGTAGTGCACCAGCCGCGGCAGCGGCAGCTCCGGTCGCCGCAGCAGCCGCTCCAGCTGGCGACGGCGACGTTGTCGCCGGCATGGGCGGCACCGTCGTCGAAGTCAACGTCAAGGTCGGTCAGACCGTTGCCGCCGGTGACCGACTTATGGTCCTCGAAGCCATGAAGATGAAAACACCGGTGATGGCCACCCGTGCCGGCCAGGTCACCCGAGTTCTGGTCGCGGCCGGAGATCCCATCGAGGGCGGACAGCCCCTGTTGACAATCGCGTGAGCGGATATCTGCCGAAACCCGGCACCCCGCATGGTCCGCGAATCGGTTTCTACGCCGATGCGCGGCTCCTTGGGTGCTGCGGCTAGGCGCAAGGACTGAAGCGCATGGAAAGCATAAATTTTGTCGATGTGTTCCAGGGTGTAGCCACTCTGGTAGCCGCCGAGCCGCAGATCATGTTGGGTCGTATCTTCCTGATGTTGCTCGGCTTCCTGCTCATCTATCTGGGCTCACGGAACGTCCTGGAACCCCTGCTGATGATTCCGATGGGCATGGGCATGTCCTCCGTAAATGCAGCGGTGATGTTCCTCGAAGGCGGCAAGCCGGGAACACTCTTCGTCGATCCATTGATCACCGATCCCCTCCAGTTGATCAACATCCTGCAAATCGACTGGCTGCAGCCCATATATACATTAACCTTCAGCAACGGCCTCATTGCCTGCCTCGTGTTCATGGGTATCGGCGTGCTTCTCGACGTCGGTTACGTGATGGCCCGCCCCTTCCAGAGCATGTTCATTGCCCTGTTCGCAGAACTCGGAACCTTTGTGGTCTTCCCGTTCGCCATTGGCCTCGGTCTCACGGCACCCGAAGCAGCGTCGGTCGCCACCATCGGTGGCGCAGACGGGCCGATGGTGCTGTTCACCTCGCTGGTTCTCGCCAAGCATCTGTTCGTGTCGATCACCGTCGTTGGCTACCTCTACCTTGGTCTGACCTACGGCGTGTACCCGTACATGATCAAGTGGCTGGTGCCCAAGCACATCCGCGGCATCAGCATGGCCGCCGATCAGGGACCGAAAATCAGCCGTTCCCAGAAGCTGATCTTCGCCGTTGTCGCCTGCACGCTGCTGTGCTTGCTCTTTCCGGTTGCCGCGCCCCTGTTCTTCTCGCTGTTTGTCGGCGTCGCGGTACGCGAAAGTGGCCTAGAGAACTTCGCCAAGTTACTCGGTGAGACCTTCCTCTACGGTGCCACTTTCTTCCTCGGCCTGACCCTGGGCGTCCTCTGTGAAGCCAACACGCTGCTCGACCCAACGGTCTTGAAGCTGCTGCTGCTGGGCATGCTGGCTCTCGGAGTTTCGGCGCTTGGCGGCCTGGCGGGTGGTTACATCCTGTACTTCTGGAGCGGCGGAAAGTTCAACCCGATCGTCGGCGTTGCTGGCGTGAGTTGCGTACCGACCACCGCCAAGATCGTCCAGAAAGTGGCGATGGCAGCGAACCCGAGTGCGATCATCATGCCACATGCACTTGGAGCCAGCATCAGTGGCGTGATCACCTCGGCAATCATCGCCGCGACCTTCATTTCGGTCCTGCGCTAACCGGGCAAGCAGCGTGGCAATACAAAACAGCGCCTGACTACGCAAGTAGTCAGGCGCTGTTTTCCGTAAACGCCAGGCAATTCAGAGATCAGCGACGAAGCCCGGCAGCTAGAGTTGCTGCGCGCCGCCCTGCAATGACACAGGGATAGCCTTATTTCTTCTCGGTATCGTGGGGCTGCTGGGCGGAATCGGCGGGGAAGCCTGCCAGCGGGATGCCGTTGAACAGCGTCCGGGTCTGCGTTTTCAGCTGGTCCTGCATCTGATGGAGCATCTTTCTGCTCTGCTCCATATAGGTACTCATCATCGTCTGCATCGCCGGCCCCTGGAAATTCATGAACTGCGACCACATGTCGTTCTGCATCTGGCTGTTGCTCTCCCCATAGAGGGACTGCGACTGCTCCTGCAATTTCTTCTGGAAATCGACGAACGACTTGATGTTCGTCTCCAGGTATTTGCCAAGCATGCCCTGCATCGCGTGACCGTAGAAGCGGATCATCTGGGCCAGAAGGTCGGCCGTAAACAACGGCACACCCGACGCTTCCTCCTCAAGGATGATCTGCAGCAGGATTGCGCGGGTAATGTCTTCGCCGGTCTTGGCGTCCAGAACATTGAAGACCTCGCGCGACAAGACAAGATCCTTGACATCGGTCAGGGTGATGTAGGCGCTGGTCTTGGTATCGTAAAGGCGACGGTTCGGGTATTTCTTGATCAGTCGCAGCTGCTCGGGCATGACGACGCTTCCTCCATGTGCAGATGACTCGACAAGCGCTTTTCCAGCGCTCTGTGGTGCGGTGCAACACAATTATACCCCAGCAAAAAAAAACAGGCCCCTCTCGGAGCCTGTCGCGATGGCATGAAACCAGAAAATGTGCTTACTGGTAGTACAGACCACCGCAGATGTTCATTGTGGAACCGGTCATGAAGCCGGCAATATCCGATGCAAGATAGGCGCATGCGCCACCGATCTCTTCCGGTTTGGCCAAGCGCTTCATCGGCACCGTATCGACGATGCCCTGCAGGATCTCCGGCTTGATGGCCATGACCATCGGGGTCGCCACATAACCCGGGCAAATGGCGTTGACGGTCACGTTCTTGGCCGCCAGTTCGGCGGCAAGTGCCTTGGTGAAACCAATCGCGCCCGCCTTGGCGGCCGAATAGTTGGTTTGGCCTGCTTGGCCACGAAGGCCGTTGACCGACGAGATGTTTATGATCCGGCCCCAGCCACGCTCGGCCATCTTCGCCGAAACCTGTTTGGTCATGTTGAAGAGGCTGGTCAGGTTTGTCGAGATCACAGCATTCCACTGGGACGACTCCATCCGGCCAAACATCTTGTCTCGAGTGATGCCCGCGTTGTTGACCAGAATGTCGATTGGACCAGCCTGTGCTTCCGCTTCGGCAGCGAGGGCAACGCAGGAGTCGTAGTCGGAGACATCGCCGGCAACACAGATGAAGTCCTTGAAACCGGCTTCTTCCATGGCCTTTGTCCACTCCGCCGGCTTGTCGAACTCAGGATGGTAAGCGGCAACCACCTTGTGGCCGGCCTTGGCCAGTTCCTGGCAAATAGCCGTACCGATCCCACCCATGGCACCTGTAACCAAAGCAACACGTTGCGTCATAACTCTTCCTTTCCTGTTGACGAATGAAACGATTGGCGGCGATCCACCACCACGATTACAACATCTGCTGACCAAGCCAGGCAGGAACACCCCGCCGGTTCGGCAAAAAACCTTCGATCCTGCACGAAAGGCAGACAAACTGCAGCAATTTCCCCGGAGCCTGCCCAGCCCCCTGCGAAAACGCCACCCGCCATTCTCCCACGACGATCAGCTGTTGACGAGCCCCTGGGCAGCGAAGTTGAGCAATCCACGCACCCGGCGGAAACAAAAAGCCCAGCAAACGCAGGGTCCCGTGAGGCAAACGCACAGGGCGCCCCGCAGAGCCTCCTGGCACCCTATAATGCCGGCATGTATATCATCGCGATCGGCTGGCTATACGTCACCGTGTTGATGGCGCTGACCGAAAGCAGCGTCGTCGCCGGGATACTAAGCCTGAGCTTCTACGGCCTGCTGCCGACGGCGCTGCTGCTATGGATTTTCGGCGGCCCGACGCGTCGTCGTCGCGCCGCAAGGATGGCCAGCAAGGCCAGTGACACCAGCAGCCAGACCAGCGCTGGCGTAGACGACCACTCGCAGGATCGCTGACGATTGCTGGCTAAACCTCCGCCAGCCAGATCAGCGCCGCCATCCGCCCGGTCACCCCGTCTCGCCGATAGGAAAAGAAGTGCTCGCCGTCGCGCAGCGTACAGCCACTACCGCCGTAGATGGCCTTGACCCCCGCGCGCTGCAGGCTTTGCCGGGCCAACAGATAGAGATCGGCCAGCCATTTGCGCTCGGGCTGCTGCGCCGCTGGCCCGTTCGCCGCAGCGACTTCCCTTGTCGGCCAATCCGGCGGCGCCGGCAGGAATGCCGCAGCAGCCTCCTGGTGTGCATCGACGAAGGCACGACGCACCTCATTGCCGACCTCGAAGGCCTGCGGGCCGATGGCCGGACCGAGGTACGCAAGCAGCCGCGCGCCGGGCACCTCTAGCGCTGCCACCGCTCGCTCCAGAATGCCGGCCTGCAAGCCACGCCAACCCGCATGCAGCGCAGCAACCACGCTGCTCGATTGGTCGCAGAGCAGGACCGGCAGGCAGTCAGCGGTCATCACGGCACAGACGACGCCGGGCGCGCGCGCAAATGCCCCGTCAGCCACCGGCACCTCCGCCGCAGTGAGACCAGCGGCGTCCACCACGGTCGTGCCGTGCACCTGCTCCAGCCAGCAGGGCGATGCCGGCAGATGACCGGCGAGACGACGACGGTTCTCGGCCACGGCGAGCGGATCATCGCCGACGTGGGCGCCGAGGTTGAGGCTGGCGTACGGCGCCCGGCTCACACCACCGTCGCGGCTGGTGATCAGACTACGCACCCTGGGCGGCGCCGGCCAGTCAGGGAGCAGCCAGCCCTTACTGCTCACCCAGATCCTCATCATCGCCCGCAGAGCCAGCGTCGCCATCGCCGCGGACGATGATCACTTCCGGACCATCGCCATCATCGTCCCAGTCATCGTCCCAGTCGTCCAGTTCGTCGTCGCTGATGCATTCGCCAGCCTGTGCAGCAACCGCCTCCAGTCGCACGCTGGCGATCAGGGTCGCCATATCTTCGGGCACGGCCGAGCGCCAAAGCATGGCCTTGCCAGTACCAGGATGAAGCAAAGACAAACGGCAGGCGTGCAGCGCCTGGCGCGGGAACTCGGCAACGCGTGGCACGCGGCTGGCACCGCTGCCGTAGGTCGGGTCACCGACCAGCGGGTGCCCAATCGAGGTCATGTGCACGCGAATCTGGTGCGTGCGCCCGGTTTCCAGCGCGCATTCGATCAGCGTGCAAGCCAGAAACTGCTCCAGAACACGGTAGTGCGTGCGTGCGGGTTTGCCCGTGCGCACCACAGCCATGCTGGTGCGCAGCGTCGGATGCCGGCCGATGGGGGCGTCGACGCTGCCCGCACTGTCGACGACGCCCCGCACCAGGGCTTGATAACAGCGCTTTACGGAGCGCGCCTGCAACTGCCTGACCAGGTCGGTCTGAGCCTCGAGAGTCTTGGCGACCACCATCAGCCCACTGGTATCCTTGTCCAGACGATGCACGATCCCCGCCCGCGGCACCTTGTCGAGCTGCGGCGCGTGGTATAACAAGGCATTGAGCAAAGTCCCGCTCCAGTTACCGTTGCCCGGATGAACCACCAGACCAACTGGTTTGTCGATGACAATCAGGGATTCATCCTCGTACACCACTTGCAGGGGGATATCTTCGGGCGCCGAGGATTCGGCTCGCTCGTCCGGCGCTTCGGCCACTTCGAGACTTTCGCCAGCCCACAGCTTCTGGCGCGGCTCGACGACGCGCTCTCCGCCGACCGTCACCCTGCCCTCACGTATCCAGTTCTGCAGACGGCTGCGGGAGTGCTGCGCGAGGAGCCGTGCAAGAACCTGATCGAGCCGCTGACCGCTGCAATCGCCGGGTACGCTCAGGCCAATTCGGGGGTTTGCGCTATAATCCGCAAGCTCACTGTTCCGCGTCGACTCCTCCGCCAGTGCTTCTTTTTTCTGTGGGTTTTTCATCATGCGTAGTTTAGCGGTTATCGCAGCGCTTTTCCTCGCCTCTCTGGTCGCTGGCTGCGGGCTACTTCCCGACAGCAAGGATGAAACCATCGGCTGGTCGGCCAACAAGCTCTACGCCGAAGCCAAGGATGCGCTCAACGACGGCTCCTACACCAAGGCCATCGGCTACTTCGAGAAGCTCGAGTCGCGCTACCCCTATGGTCGCTATGCGCAGCAAGCGCAGGTCGAGATCGCCTATGCGTACTGGAAGGATCAGGAGCCGACCTCGGCGATCGCCGCCTGTGACCGCTTCATCAAGCTGCATCCAAACCACCCGAACGTGGACTATATGTATTACCTGCGCGGGCTGATCAACTTCAACGAAGACCTCGGCTTGCTCGGTTCGATCAGCAATCAGGACATGACGGAGCGCGACCCCAAGGGGGCCCGTGAATCCTTCGATTCCTTCAAGGAACTGGTCACCCGCTTTCCGAACAGCAAATACACCCCCGATGCGCTGTTGCGCATGAAGTACCTGGTCAACGCCTTGGCGCGCCTCGAACTGCACGTGGCCCGCTATTACATGAAACGTGGCGCCTATCTGGCCGCCGCCAATCGCGCCCAGTTCGCGATGATCAACTATCCCGACACCCCGTCCAGCGAAGAAGCGCTGTTCATCATGGTCAAGGCCTACGACTCCCTCGGCCTGAACGATCTGCGCGACGACGCCGAGCGCGTCATGCGCAAGAACTACCCGAACAGCGAATACTACGTGCGCGGCCTCAATCGCGAGGTGCCGTGGTGGAAGCTCTGGTAAGCCAGCGTCACTCGCACTAGTGCTGCCGACCCATCATCAGATCGACTGCTTGATGGCCAGCACCGCCTGATTGCGCAGGGTTCGCAGCAAGGACAGTTCCTGCTCGGCGATGACGATCTCGCCGGCCCGCTGACGGTCAGCATAGATCATCGCCAGCGGATTGCCCCTGACGCAGAGCGGGAAGACGACGAAGGTTTCCGCCGTCACCGCCCGCCGAAACCAGGCCGGGATACGTGGCGCGATCTTCGCGTCACGGGTATCGCTGATCAGAATATCCACCCCGTTGGCCAGGGCCGCATGAAAGATGTCGGCGCTAAACACCAGAGAGAACCGGAAGCGCCGGGCAATCTCCGGAGCGTCCGGACCAAAACCGAAACGACCGAGCATGGCATTGCTGCGCCCGTCGCGAACACACAGGATGACGTTCTTGAAGCCCTTCGCCCGATAGATCGTTTCGAGGATGATGCGCAGCACGTCATTGAGCTTGAAGTCACTGATCAGGGCGTTGCTGACGTCCTGAATCCCGGCCATCAAAATAGCTTCACTGTTCGCTGATGCGCCTGCCGAAGCGCATCTCGCCTCATCGACCGCCAGCGCATCGCTGGCCGGCTCATTGCCGAGCGGCGCCTGCGCGCTGACCTCGGAAAGAACCGTCCCGACGAGACCGTCGTCCGGGCTCGGAGGCGCTGCGGCAACTGCCAGCCCGCCTGCTGCACTCGCAGCACCACCCCAGGCCCGGAGCTGCTTGCCCAGGACTGTCTTCTGCAGATCGAGGTGCATGATGCCGGCAAACCGAGACATCTGCTCGAAGGACTTGACCAGCGTTCGCTGCAGGCCCTGCTCGTCGAGCTCGATGACCTCGCCGAAACGCGCCACGATCCGACGCAGCTCCTTCTGCGGCTGTTCGCCTCCGGCAGCGGCGACCAGACTACACAACTCGTTGGACAATGCCGCCAGCACGCGCAGGCGATCTTCCGCATTTGTCGGTCGGCGAATGCTGCCGACTGGCAGCTTTCGCATGCTATTGACGATCAGCCTCGGAAAACCCCAGCTCTGCGCGATGCCGACCCCGAGGTCTTCGAACGACAGCCCGAGAACCTGCAACGCCGCCACGTCATCGGCGCAGTTCTTCTGCTGCGCCAGACGCCGAATCTCGGCGCTTTCCTCAGGAAAATAATACTGGCTCAGCAAACGACCGAGGTTATGGAACATCGAGCAGATGAAGGCCTGCTCGACATCCCCGCGCGCAGTGCTCTTGCCGCCGATGTCCTTGGCCAGAACACCGGCCAGATTGGCGCGTAGGAACTCTTCCTTAAGTTGATCGGCGTTGTCCTTGTTCTGCAAGTGCTCGAAAAGCATCACTGTTATGGCAATGCTGCGTACCGCATCGAGACCGAGAACGACAACTGCACGTGACACGGTGCTGATGCTGCCACCACCGGCCTGCCGATAGTGCACCGAGTTCACCATCCGCAGAATCTTGTTGGTCAGGGAAAAATCCTTGAGGATGGTGTTCGAGAGCTCGGAGAGGTTCTGATTTTCCGAAGCGGTGATCCGGTTTATCGCCCCGACCGACTCGGAGAGTGCCGGAAAATCGCTTTTGTGGCGCATACGCCGGAGTAGGAATTCGATCGTGCTCGGCCGCGCATCCGCTGCGGGTGCAGGATTCTCGGCTGCCAGATAGTCGTCCAACGCGGCACGCATCTGCACCGCCGTCGCATAGCGACTCTCGGGATCGCGAGCCAGCGCCCGATAGAGCAGCGCCACCAGGCGCTCGTCGAGCGCGCCACTGAGTTCAGTCGGCAGCGAGACATCGCTACTGACAATCCGCTGCATCACCTCGTCAATGTTGCTGCCTGGGACCGCTCTCTGCCCGCTGAGCAGTTCGTAAAACACCAACCCGGCCGCGAAGAGATCACTCCTTTCGTTGCTTGTCCGATGCGCGATGTACTCCGGCGCCATGTACGCTGGCGTGCCAGACAGCTGTCCACCGTCGCGTGCCATACCCTCGGCGCGACTGGCGATGCCGAAATCCATGACCCGCGGCAGCCCGTCGTCGTCGATCAGGATGTTGCTTGGCTTCAGATCACGATGAATGATTCCCGCCGCATGCGCGTGCGCCAGGGCATCGAGAACCGCTTGCATGATGGCGATCGCCTTGTCCGCCGGCAGTCCACCACCAAGCCGCAGGTGTTCGGCGAGGTTCCTGCCCGGCACATGCTGGAACACCAGATAAAGATCGCCCTCGTCCTCGGCAGCCTCAAAGATCGGCACGATGCTCGGGTGACGCAGCTGGCTGACCGTCCGCGCTTCTTCAAGCAGTTGTTGCTTCTGCTGTGGATCCGAACAGGCGAAGTGCAACTTCTTAATCGCCACCTGCCGTTGCAGATGCGGATCGCGCGCCAGATAGACGACGCTCTGCGCGCCTCGACCCAGTTCACGAATCAGCTCGAAACGTCCAAGTTGCCTACTCACGGGCTGTGCTCGCTTGCGAAAAAAATCATTCTAGGCGTCTTGCTCTGACGGCCCGTGCCGCAAAAGTCACAGCCGACACGCAACTTCCGCCTCACAACCACAGCAAGCGCGGCGCCAAACCCGTTTCTCCATAGACGACCGCCAGCTGGCAGAATTCACGGCCCAGGGCAGCGACTTGCCATTCATCGACAGGAAGGACGAGATAGCTGGGTTCCAGCGGCCAGCCGAGATCAGCATCGACGTCGCCAGCTGCGATGTTGCTGGCGGCGAAGAAAAAACAAGCCGAAGCGGCGATGCGCTCGCGCAAGCGGCCCTGGCGACGCTCGTTCTGGTGATCAGCGAGCCGCTCGCCGGGATTGTATGCGGTCACGATTCCCCAGCCGATCGCTCGCCTCGTGGACGCTGCAGGGGCGACCGGCGGCTCGACTGAAACCGGCTGACGGCGCAAGAATTCATCAAACTCGGTGCTGACACAGCCAATACGCAAGTCGAAAAAACGCTCGGGAGTCTCCACCCGATAGGTCGTCGCCAGAAACGCAGCCTCCATTTCCGCCCTGGCCCGTCTCATGGCTCATCGCCCAACGCGCCAAGATCTTCAAGATCGCCCAGCCGCGAACGCACCTCGCTCGCCGGCAGCGCTTCAACGCCACGCAGTTTACGTTCGATCTGCCGGGTCCGCACGCCGGCCGCTTCGATACTGCGGCTAGCGTGTTCGAGCTTCCGGTGCGTGGCCTCGAGCACCTCGCCGAATTTCCCGAACTCGGTTTTGATGGCGCCGAGAACAGCCCAGACTTCTGATGATCGGCGCTCGATGGCCAGCGTTCGGAACCCCATTTGCAGGCTGTTGAGCAGCGCCGCCAGCGTCGTCGGCCCGGCGATGCAGATGCGCAGGTCACGTTGCAGGCTGTCCACCAGTCCCGGTCGCCGCAAGACTTCGGCATAGAGGCCTTCGGTCGGCAGATAGAGGATCGCGAAGTCGGTGGTGTACGGGGGTTCGACGTACCTGTCGTGAATCTTTCGTGCCTCGTCACGCAAGCGAACTTCCAGCGCCCTGGTCGCCGTGTCCGAGGCCACCGGATCAGCCCGTTCCTGCGCCTCGAGCAAGCGCTGATAATCCTCGAGTGGAAATTTCGCATCGATCGGCAACCACACCGGCCGCTGCTCCTCATCGCCGATTGCCCGACCCGGCAAACGAATGGCAAACTCAACACGTTCCGATGACTCCGGCCGCGTGGCCACGTTCTTGCCGTATTGCTCACTACTCAGCAGCTGATCCAGGAGAGTCTCCAGCTGCACTTCCCCCCAGCTGCCGCGGGTCTTGATGTTGGTCAGCACCTTCTTCAGATCGCCGACGCCAGCGGCCAGCGTCTGCATTTCTCCGAGCCCTTTATGGACCTGCTCTAGACGATCACCAACCAATTTGAAGGATTCGCCGAGGCGCTGCTCCAGCGTCGCATGCAGCTTTTCGTCGACCGTGCGGCGCATCTCTTCGAGCTTATTGGCATTGTCAGCCTGCATCGCGCCAAGGCGGGCCTCCACTGCCCGACGCAGCTGCTCGAAGCGCTGCTCGTTACTGTTCGTCAGGCGTGCCAGTTGCTGCGCAAAGGATTCGAGCTGCTGCGCCTGCAAGCGACCCAGCTGGGCCAGCTGCGAAGCAAGCGTCTGAGCGACGCGGTTCAGCGACTGCGACTGCTCCTCGCGATCACCACGCGCGGTACTGGCTGCTTCCTGCCGGCCGAGCGACATCTCCTGGCGCAACTCGCGCTCAAGTCGCTCCAAGCCGCCTTGAAGATCGCGGAAACGCACGCCCATCAGCCCGCGCGTGGTGGCCGCACGCAACAGCAGCACGAGCTGCAGGAGGATCACCAGCACAGCCAGCGACACCGCGGCATAGAACCACCATGCTTCGCTCATTCGGCCGCAAGCGCACGCGCAGTGGCGAGATTGGCGAGCACGGCGCCACCGCCGCTACTGCAGGGAAAAGACAACCCGGTTTCCCTTGCTCTGTCCAGGCGAGTCAGCCTTACCATCCGCCTTGGCGACTTCCACGGGTCGCAGGAAGAGCCGCTCGGCCGGAACCTTCTGCGCGAGCAGCCCGTCACGCACGGCGCTTGCCCGTCGCTCGGCCAGATCGCGCAGATCCTGCTCAGTGATGACCGTATTGGCCAGAATCAACTTCTCCATTTCCTCGACCGGCAAGCTCTTCACCATCCCCACCATGTTGCGCGGCTTTTCGAACGCCTCGGCACGATAGACGCGTTCGAGCAAATCGGGATACTCCTGGCTGTCGATTGCCACCGGCGCCAACGCCGTCTTGTCGCCATCGCGACTGCCCCCGATTCTGAGTGCCTGCAGCTTCTGTTGCAGGCGTTCGCGTTTCAATCCCTCGGGATCGCTTTCCGAATCCGCCTGCCCTTCAATGTCGAGCTTCAGTGCCGGCCGGTCAAGCAGCGCCTTCGCCAGCGCATCGATACGCAGCTGCGCCGCCGGGGCGATTGCCGCCAAGCCGGAAGCGAACTCGACGTTCGACAACTCCTCGCCGCCGCCAAAAACCGATCCCAGCAAGGCAAAGGGCGAGGTAACCGCCTTGACCAGGAGATTGCCGACCAACTCGCCAAGCAGGCCGCCAATGCTGAACTCCGGGTCGTCGAGCGAACCAGCTACCGGTAGATTGATGTCGATCTCGCCCTTGCTGTTTTTGAGGAGGGCCACGGCGAGCGTAACCGGCAACTTGGTCGCCTCGGCACTATCGACCGCTTCGCCGAAAGTCAGCTGATCGAGAAATATCCGATTCTCAGCGGTCAACTGATTTTTCTCTATCTTGTACTTGACGAACAACGACATCTTGCCTTTGTCAATGGCATAGCCAGCGTACTTGCCGGAGTACGGTGACAAGGCCGTCATCTCGATGCCCTTGATGTCGGCCTGTATGTCCAGATAGGGAGAGGCGATCAAGGGGTTGAGCTGACCAACGATCTTGAGCGGTGCGATGTCATCGTAGCTGCCGCGCAGGTCGAGCGTCGCCAGGCTTTCGGAAGCCGAGGACAGCCCGCTTATCGCACCGCCAATCTTCTTCAGATCGGCCGAGTAGTTCGGTTTGATGAAGTGGTCGCTGAACTTGATATCACCGCCCTGCAAGGTGATCGTACCAAGCTTTACCGGAAACGGTGCCTGCTCACCGCCAGCCAGCGGTGCCACGGCATGGCCTTTGGCCGAGTGCTCGGTGCGCGTCGGCGCACCGGTCTTGGGCGGCACGGCTGCTGGCGGCGCGTCAGGCTGGCGGACGATCTGCAGCAGGTTCAACTGGCCATCCGGATCAATGCTTACGCGCGCAAAGAAGTCAGCCAGCGCAAGCTCGCCAATTGACAGTGCGTCTGGATTCACGCTCAAATCGACACGCGCAAGGGACAGTGACGCCCATTTCAGGAGGTCAGCCGAATTCGCCTTGTCCACTGCCGAGAAGTCGGTAACCGCCAGTTTCCCGGAGAATCCCCCGCCCAGCAGCTTGCCACCCTTCGCGGCACCGCTGTCCACCTGGCGCAGACGAAAACCGCCCTCAACAGCGACCTGACCACGCTTTAGTCGGACGTTCAGCTGCTCGGTAAAATAGGGTTGCAGGGGCAAGAGCTCGAGACTCTTGATCGCCAGCTTCAACTCCGTGTCCAGCGGTAGCAGTGTGCCGCCGCCACTGGCTTCGACCGTAGCCTTACGGTTGAGCTTGAAGCGCGTGGCCAGCTTGAGCGTCGTACCCGGCTCAGTAGACAGATTTTCCGCCTCGACAGTCATCTCTTCAATGCTGTGCGTTACCGCCGGCGACACGCCGCGATCTTCGAAACGCAGGCCAAGGTTCTCACCACGGTATTTGGCCACCGTCAATGTCCACGGCGCCGCCGAATCCTCCTGCGCCGCCTCGACGGCGCGCAGGGAGGGCGGCTGGACGAACTCGATGCTGCCCCCTTCGGCGCGCCGAACCAGCACTTGGCTATCGCGTACCGCCACCTCACCGATCAGCACTGCGCGCCTGGCCAAATCTAGCCGGCCGCCCCTCACCGAGAAAGCGGCGATCTTCACCCATTGCTCAGCGTCGAGCCGGAAGGCCAAATCGAACTTTGCCGGCACACCGCTCTTGCTGCCGAGTTCTTTCAACTCGACCGTCAAACCATCGACCCGGGCGTTGAATGGCGCTCCGTGCGACTCGTCGAGCCAGCGCAGCGCACCACCATTGATGCTCGCCTCGGCGAGCGACCACTCGACAGGCGCTGACTTCGCCGCGCTTTTCTCTTCCCGCGTTACCACAGCGCCGGCTGCCAGTTCCTGGCTCAGGAAGTCGACCCAGTTGATTCCGCCCTGCGGACTGACCCGGGCATGGATTTCCGGCTGCTCGAGCGACACCCGTTCGATGGCGAACTTCCCGTTGAGCGGATCAAGCGCTTCGAGCACCACTTCCAAGCTGCGCAGCGAGAGTAATGGCGAACCGCCCTTGTCCTTGACGACGACATCCTTGAAAGCCACCGTGCCCGAGATCTCCAGGGTCGCCCGGTCCGCTTCCTGGCGCCGAAAGGCCACCGTCAACTCGCTGCCAAGAACGCCGGAAACAACCTCGATCGGCAAATGCAGCGGCAAGTAATCAACATATTTCGCCAGCGGTACTTCGCGAAGATCGAACCTCAGCTGGCTTTCCAGAGAAGCGTCAAAAGGTTTGCTCCTGCCCTGGACGAGCAGCGGCGAACCATCAAGTGAGGCGGAGAACGTAGGCTCGACAAAGATCTCGAGCGCCTGTGGCAAGCTGGAGATAAATGGCAAGCCGATGTTGAGCTCCCTGAGCAGGTGCTGTTCACCAAGCATCTGGTCGTCGAATTCGATTTTTCCGCCCGAGATCTGAATGTTGTTCAACGAGAAGCGTGGCGTGGGAGCGTCCGATTCCGGCTGGGCCGAAATCTCGTCGATCAGATCGGAGAAATTGAATCGCCCGTCGCTCAAGCGCACGACCTTGAACGTCGGTGCGACCAAACTCAGCTCGCTGACCACCGGGCCGCCACGCCATAGCGAACTCCACTCGCCATTCACATTCAAGCTGTCAAAGCCCGCCACCAGCACGCCACCGCCCTTTTCATGAATCGCCAATCCAGAAATTTGCAGCGACAAGGTATAGGGGTTTATTCTCACCCCTTCGACCGTCACAGATCGCTGCAAGACCTTGGAGAGCTGTTCGACGAGCACCGACTTGACGACCAGCGGCAGAACCAGAAAGCCGAGCATGCTGAAGACCAACAAGGCAAGAGCAAAGGCTAGACCGAATTTTCTTGCCTTGATGGAGGCATGGGCCTTGGTAGAAACAGGTTTTTCAGACATTGCAGCAGGCCGCGGGCTGGCTGAGAGAACGGCGAATTTAGCACGAAGGCGGCGTTCCCGCACTCGCTACACGGCAAGTAGCGAGGCGCCAACAGCCTCTTTTCGGGAGGGCGCATGCGCGATGCTTGCGACAGGGTGTTGGTAGCCAGCACTCCGGCGGCACCGGCGGACCCGAAGGTATTGATCGTTGATGACCACGAACTCACGCGCACACTGCTGCGCAGCATCCTGCGCGGCAATAGCTATCAAATCGTTGGTGAAGCCCGGAATGGCGTCGGCGCACTCGAACTCGCGGAGCGATTGCGACCCGACATCATCTGCATGGACTTGTCCATGCCCGAGATGGACGGCCTCGAAGCACTGCAAGCGATCAAGACCATGTACCCGCAGATCGTCGTCGTCATGGTCACCGGCACCGCCAGCGTAGACAATGTTCGTGAAGCAATTCAAAGCGGCGCCAGTGGCTTCATTATCAAGCCGTTCAAGGTCGGCAAGGTACTTGACACACTGCGCCTAGCCTGGCCCGCAGCGGGACGGACGGTCGCCAGCGCCGGCAACGCTAGTGGCGATGAATCCAGGGCCGGCACCGACCCCACCTGAAGGCCGATTCAGAAGCTGTTCTTCCATTCGCGCAGTGCGGCAAACACGGCGATCTCGTCGGCCACGTCGGACACCCGGCGCCGCGCCGACGCCACTACTTCCGACTCAGCGCAGCGCAGGAAGGGATTGGTGGCCTTCTCGATGGCAATCGTCGATGGCACCGTCGGCCAGCCCTTGGCGCGCGCCACCGCGACTTCATTGACCCGGCTTTGCAGACAGCGATTGGCAGGCTCTACCGCCAGCGCAAAACGTAGATTCGCCTCGGTATATTCATGAGCACAGTAAACCGCTGTCTGGTCGGGCAAGCTGGCCAGCCGGGACAGCGAGTCGAACAGCTGCGCAGCGCTGCCCTCGAACAGGCGCCCGCAACCGCCGGCAAACAGGGTGTCGCCACAGAACAGGCAGCCTGCGCCATAATAAGCGACGTGTCCAAGGGTGTGTCCGGGAACCGCGATGACCTGGAACTCGTCGTCACAGAAAGCCGCGCGAATCGTTTCGCCGCCGCGCACGGGCTTGGTCACGCCAGCAATTGATTCCGCCGCGGGCGCAAAAACCTCGGCCGGAAAGTGTGCCAGAAGAGTCCTCACCCCACCCTGATGATCGGCATGGTGGTGGGTGACGAAAATGGTGGTCAGCGACAGTCCCTCGCGCTCAAGAACCTCGAGTACCGGGCGCGCATCACCTGGATCAACCACGGCAGCGGACGCACCTTTGCGCAACAACCAGATGTAGTTATCCTTGAAGGCTGGAATGCGGATTACGTCGAACATCGCTCAATTTTGGAAGAACTGCGGAAAATGTCAATTGCTGGCCTCGACGCCTGGCTTCAAACGCCGCAGGGACGGTACGTCATGGCCTGGGAACAGGCCACCCTCGACAGGATGGTGGCCGATGTCTTCGGCTACAATGCGATTCAGTTGGGGCTGCCTCAATTCGATTTCCTCGCACAGAATCGCATCCCTCTCCGCCAGCTGGCACACGACGCGGGCAAGGTCGATGTCCTCTGCGACCTGCGGCAACTCCCCTTCGCCGCCAACAGCATCGATCTGGTGGTCATGGCGCATAGCCTCGAGTTCCACGATGACCCGCACCAGATTCTACGCGAGGTTGAACGTGTTCTAATTCCCGACGGTGAAGTCGTCATTGCCGGTTTCAATCCGATCTCCATCTGGGGCCTGCGTCGCCGGCTACCCAACTGCCCACAGCAGTTCCCCTGGAATGGTCGCTACCTTTCGCTGGCGCGCCTCAAGGACTGGCTGCAGCTGCTTGGTTTCGAGGCCGAACATAGTAGTTTCGGCTGCTACGCGCCGCCCTTCCGCAATGAACGCTGGCTGAAACGTTGGCATTTCCTGGAAGCCAGTGGCCAGCGCTGGTGGAGTTTTGCCGGTGGCGTCTACGTCCTGCGCGCGGTCAAGCGCGTGCATAGCATGCGTTTGATCATGCCCAACTGGAAGAAAAACGCGGCACCGCGCAAAGCGCTCTCGGTGCTCAGCAAAAAGGAAACAGCAAGACATGAATGATCAGCAAGTCGTTATTATCCACGCCGACGGCGGCTGCCGCGGCAATCCTGGACCGGGTGGCTGGGGCGCGCTCCTGCAGGCCGGCGAGCAAACCAAGGAACTCTGGGGCGGGGAGCAGGATACAACCAATAACCGCATGGAGCTGACCGCCGCCATTTGCGCCCTCGAGGCGCTCAGCAGGCCCTCAACGGTGCACCTGCATACGGACTCACAGTACGTACAAAAAGGCATCAGTGCCTGGATTCACAACTGGAAGCGCAATGGCTGGCGCACCTCGGACAAGAAGCCGGTAAAAAACGCCGACCTCTGGCAACGTCTCGACGAACTCGCCAGCCGGCACCAGATCAAGTGGTTCTGGGTCAAGGGACATGCCGGGCATGTCGGCAACGAACGTGCCGACGTGCTCGCCAATCGCGGCATGGATGAGTTGCGCACCAAGAAGACCTCCTGAGCACGGACTCGCCGCCAAGCAGCAGCGGCCCACCCTCCGGCAGCCGCCGCCCGCGCCGAGCACAGAATCGGCGACCTCGCCACCGCTTCACCAGCTATGGACCAAGCCCATGCGCCAGATCTTTCTCGATACCGAAACCACCGGCCTGGAGCACAAACTTGGCCACCGCATCATCGAAATCGCTGGCGTCGAGATGTGCAACAGACGGCTGACCAATCATCACTTCCACCGCTACCTGAATCCCGAGCGGGACATTGACGCCGGCGCCCTGGCGGTACACGGCATCAGCCGTGAGTTCCTGCTCGACAAGCCACATTTTGCCGACGTCGCCGCCGAGTTTCTTGATTTCGTGCGCGGTGCCGAACTGGTCATCCATAACGCGGCGTTCGACCTTGGCTTCCTGAACGCCGAACTGGCGCTGCTCGACATGGCTCCGCTGGATACCGTCTGTCACGCCGTCTGCGACACCCTGCGCATGGCCAAGGATTTGCACCCCGGCAAGAAGAACAACCTCAACGCCCTGTGCGACCGCTACGGCGTCGACAACTCGCACCGGACTCTACACGGCGCTCTGCTGGATGCTGAAATTCTCGCCGAGGTCTATCTGGGAATGACCCGCGGCCAGGAAAGCCTGATCATGGATCTCGGCGATGACGGCGCCAGCCGCCTCGCTGCTGCCCGCCCGCTGCCCTCCTCGGGTCGGCGTAAAGCCCAAGTAGTCAAGCGCGCCAGCAACCAAGAGCTCGCTGAACACCAGCAAGCCCTGGCAGACCTTGACCAAGCAAGCCAGGGCAAATGTCTGTGGCTGCATTCGGAGACCAGCAACTGATTCAGCACGGTCAGCAAAGTTACAGCAGTAGCCGCGTGCGGCCTCTGCTCTTGCTATCCGCACGTGGACACAGACTCCTGCTCGCAGCACTGCGAACGCTTCTTCTCGCCACGCTGCTCGGCGCCGATCTCTCCGCACCGCGGACCGCGCACGCGAAGTCGACTGCGGCGCTGCCACTGCTGCAAACCTGGATCGACCTCACGCCGACCGGCGACCGCTTGCAGGCGCCTGCAGGCACCTATGCGGGCCCGGCGGTGATCAGCCGGGCGATGGTCATCGACGGCGAGGGCAAGATCATTGTCGACGGTGGCGGCAAAGGGACGGTGCTGAGTGTGAAAGCTACGGGCGTGACCATACGCGGGCTGCATCTGAAGAACTCGGGCGATTCGCACGACAGCCTCGATTCGGGCCTGCTGATCGAAAACGGCAGCGACAACCTGATCGAAAACAACCTCATCGACGATGTGCTCTTCGGCGTGACGCTGCAAGGTGCCAATGACAATCGCGTCATCGGCAATCGCATCAGCTCCAGGCACAGCGACCCTGCCGAGCGCGGCGACGGCATCCGCCTCTGGTACAGCATGCGCAACCGAGTCGAGAACAACGACATCTCGCGGATTCGCGACATCACGGTTAGCAACTCGCTACGCAATCGCTTCATCGGCAACCGCATCACGGAAAGTCGCCGCGCGCTGAATCTGCTTTTTTCACACCGCACCCTGATCGAGAAAAACCGCCTGGCCAACAACTCGACCGGCATTACGAGTATCAACTCGAGCGGTGTCATCATCCGCAACAATCAGATCATGCATTCCGTCGACGCCAGCGGCGCCGGTATCGCCCTCAAGGAAAGCGGCACGACGCTGATTCAGGGCAATGAAATCATTCACTGTGCGGTTGGCCTGATGTCCGATTCACCAACCCATCCTATCAACCGCATCACGGTGATCGACAATCGCATCGCCCACAACTTCACGGGAGTCAGCTTCTACGGGGAGCGAGGCGGCCATCTCGTCCTGCGCAACCGCTTCGAGCACAATCTCTGGCAGGCGCTGGTCGGCGAAAGCGGCCGGGTCGACCGCAACGAATGGCGGGGCAACTACTGGGACGACTATCAGGGCTTCGACCAGAACGGCGACGGGGTCGGCGACAGCGCTCACGAAATCTGGGCCTACGCGGACCTTATCTGGATCGAAACGCCGATGGCCAAGTTCTTTCGTAGCTCACCGGTGCTAGAATTGCTCGACTTCCTCGAACGCCTGGCCCCGTTTGCCTCGCCGAAGCTGGTCCTGCGCGATCCCGAACCGCAGGCCCACAACAAGGAAGCGCCGAAGCGGGCAAAGGTGGCAACCAACTAGCGTGGCAACAAACCGGCAGCAGTCACGACGACGAGCACCGACCGCACGCGAGCGCGACAGGTGTCAGAGCTGCACCCGCTAGCTGTCGCTGGGGGCCTCGGGGGGACGCCTGGGCCGCCGGCCATGCCGCTTGGGAGTCGCCCTGGAATCGGGAGAACGCCCGTCAGGCGACCCACCATCTGCCACGCCTTCGGCTCGCGCAGCAGGCTGTCGCTGGTCCTGCTGGCGGGGAGGCCCGACCGAACGTGGGCCGGTCTTGCGCTGCTCCGGTCGACGGCCTTGCCCGGAAGCGTTCGGGCGCTTCTCCGGATGCCCTGGCAGCCGGTCCGAATTTCGATCGGACTCACGGTTTCCCGGAGCGAGAGTAATTTCGAGCTCGATGATTTCATCCCATTGCGGATCGCTGCGATCACGCTCGGGGATGGAGAGAAGCTCACGGAGCCGGCGTCGCGGATCCTGGGGAGGTGATTCGTTCATTCCGGCATTATGACTCACACCGCGGCTGTCGTCCAACTACAACAAGCCCGCGCAACCCCAACGCCTTGGGCTCTGCGAAGGCAGATCTACACCTGCGACAGGCATCGCGGCCCCCTCTGCACCTGCAAGAGTGCGCCCATGCTCGGCGCCAGCCCGAAAAAAACCCGCTAACAGCGGGTTTTTTTCGGGCGCAGCGAACTCGATCACAGCTCAATCGACAGCCACGACCGCTTTGAGCGTGCCCAGCAGCCGGAAGCTAGTGCGCGGCGCGAAGGCTGGCGGCAAAGGAGTTTTCCAGCTTTGCCGGGAACTCGAAGCGGGCGAAGGCACGGTGGATGTCGGCGTCGTTGACGCCGCTACTGGCGTCTTGAAAGCGAATCCCCAACTGGTGGCCATTGGCGGCCAGCGTCGCGAACGCGAAACGCCAGCGCTGTGCTTCTGCCAGACGTTCACGCAACTCACGCTCGTTGCTGATTTCAATCCCAGCCGCTTTCAGTGAATCTAGAAATTCGTCGAAAGACTCCGTGCTCACGCTACCCATTTTGTTCTCTCCTGTTGAAGGTTCGTTTTTTGCGTCCCGCCCATGCAGCGCTTAACGCTCGCCTGGGGGAGCGGTTGACAGGAATCAACAAGAAACCAGCCGCTTCGAACACAAGCATCCATTGGCGGGAAGTCAAAGGGCAGTAGAGGTCTCCGGCAAGAGCGTCTCGGGGCGAAAACGAAGGGGAACGGCGGATCTCCGACGGATGATGGCAAGCCGGAGCAATCACCGTGAATCAGTAGTGTGGAGGGATTTCTTCGTCGGCACTGCGCTTCTCGGCAGCAGGTGGAGTGTCCTGCAATTGACGGTAGAGATGGCGCAACTGCTGCTGCAAGAGATCGATCTGCTGCTGCTGTCTATAGACGGTGAGGTTTAGCGCCTCGACCAGATCTTCGGTAAGGTTTAGCCGCACTTCCAGTTCGGTAAGGCGAGTTTCCAAGTTTGACTCCGCTGAGTTTGTGGCGCCGGATCCGACATTGACAGACGACTTGCCCTGCCGGGAAAAGCGAAGCTGGCCGGAGGGAAAGCCAGGCCGGGCTAGGCACCGCGCCGCTAACGTCTGACAGCGGCTTGCTTCGTCGCCAGCGCCTCCTCCACGCCGCCAGGCGCGGCGCTGGCCTTGCCGGGATCGGCCGTCTTCCTGAAGGCCATGGTGTTGAGAATTGGTGTCAGTTCGTCCACGGGGTAGGTCAATGGCACCATGGTCTCACCAACGCGGGTGAAAACGCCGACCTGACTGGGATTGGCACTGAACAAGACGTGGTGGTTGTCGATGCCGTCTACGTTCAGCCACAGCGTGTCCTCGCGGTCGATTGGCGTGTGACCAACGATAAAGGGCGTCTCCCGGTCAAGGTTCAGGTTCTTTCTGAAGCGCTTGACATCGCGGCGGCTGTAACCTTGCGGGCGATTGGCTTTTTGCAGGCGGTTGTTGATCAGTTCGAGAACGAGGTCGGGGCGCTGGTAGAGCTGCACCAGCATCTTCTTGCTGACCTTGCTTTTTGGCGCCGCCGCATGGCAAGCGAGAAAATCGGGGGACATGACCACATAGGGCAACAACTTGTAGAAGTCACCCATGGCCTTTTGATAGACCGCGCCGCGCAGCTCGCTCAGCTCCCTTGCCCAGAGCAAGCCTTGCGGAACGCCCTCCTTGGCCAGATCTTCCGAGAAGGAATCATGGTTACCGCGGACGTAGAAAACCTGCTCCGGAAAACGCAGCTTGAGGCGGAAGATGAGGTCCATCAGCATCATCGAGCTTTCCATCGCCCGCAACTGCCCGTCCACCTCGCAATGAACGGCATCGCCGAGAATCACCAGGGCGGCAGTTCCATCCTCCAGCGCTTCCAGGAAGGCGTTCTGAGTCAGCACGGTGAGCAGATTATCAATCTGCGCATGCATGTCCGCGAGCACAATAGGGATCAACTCGCGCGGCAGCACCAGCAATCCGCCAGGCAGGCCTCTATCGTCCCTGGCCCGATAAACCTCGTTCTGCATCAGCCGATTGACTTCTTCGATGAGGCTTAGAGCCTCATCTCTGGGCAACAGCGTAATCGGCCCACCGAAGATATTGCGCAGTCGCCGCAGTCGGTTCATTCGCAGCGCGCGGGCTTTGTCGAGCATCGGTGCGACGGGGATGCCCTGATCCGCCAGCCTGCTACGCTTGTGCAGCCGCCGCAAGCGCTTCAGGCGAATCACCTTCGGCTGCTCGACGATCGGCGCGATGGTCGTGCCGGCATCACAGAGGTTGCGGAATACCAAGCCGTCACGGCCATGGATCAGGGCCAGATGATGCCCGTCCACCGCTTCCGGGTAGTCGAAGATCGCTTGCTGGATACGATCGTCGGAACCCAGGACCAGCCAGTTCTTGGGACTCAAGCGCAGAAACCCACCAATCTGGCGAAGATGGGTAGCGGGATCGACAACGACGAAACTGCCGACCTTGATCGCCTCGCCCAAGCCGTTGATGCGTGTCTCGGGATAGAGTCGAAGACGTTTGTCGTCCAGACCAAGGGTGATCTCAATCGGCAAACCGCCGAGCGTCACGCGGACCTTGCTATCCCCCAGGCGATAGGCGGCGCGCAAGCGGAGGTGACGGCCAACGCCGAAGCCCAGTCGCGCGGAGAACGCCTTAAGCCGGCCGAGAAGATTGGAGAAGCTGAATCGGCGCCTCCGTGGCGCTGCGCTCTTAGCCACGCCGGATGGATCGACAAATCGTTGCGGCGCGCTTTCGAGCGCCTCACGTACGTAGACGTTGAAGCCCTTGCGGTGCAGGTACTCGGCCACCTGGCGGAAGGCTTCGATCTGTGCCGTGCAGATCTTCAAGCTGAGGCGAGCGTCTACCGGATGCGTACTGTGCCGTGCACGTTCGCTGCGGCGCTGAAAAACCAGCTCTGGCGGCGGCAGCAGAAAGTCAAAAATATAGCGTCGATACCAATCGACGGAGAGAAAGAAGAGCTGCCGGGGCGGCAGCGCGATGCGCGCCAGATCGACTGCCGGCAAGGGATCACGGTCGAGAAATTCGGCATCGTAGACCGACACCGCGTCGGCCAGCCCATGCATGGGTAGCCCCAGATGAATCTCGCGTGGCCGGATGGAAAGCAGTTCGGAACGCCACCAATACTTGCGGCTGATGTCCAGGTAACCTTCCTCGGACCAACCGCCAAGGCGGCGGATCATGGTGCTCTTGCCCGAGCCGGGAGGGCCGGTCACCAGGATCTGGCGAAAACGGACATCGCTCGGAAAAGCGATCCCTTTGAAGTGCTGCAATGACTCTACGGGCTCTGTAGGCATTTCCGGCATGGCGGCAAGTCGAATGAAATCCTTCAAAAAAACCAGGCGGCGCCCCCGTGAGGAGGCGCCGCCTGCAGCGCTGGCTTTCCAGACTTACGAGAAGATCGCTCTCAGGATGTAGAAAACGATCGCCGCCAGGATGGCGCCGACAGGCACGGTGATGAACCACGACAGGATGATGCCGCCGATGACCCGCAGGTCAAGCGCACCAATTCCGCGCGCCAGGCCAACGCCCATCACCGCACCCACTGCGATATGGGTGGTCGACACCGGCAAGCCGAGGCCGGAGGCGAGCACCACCACGAAGGAAGCAGCAATGGTCGCGCAATAGCCGCGCGTCGGGGTCAGTTCGGTGATCTTGTTGCCGATGGTGGCCATCACCTTGTAGCCATAGGTCGCCAGACCGATGACGATACCGATGCCGCCGAGGAACAGCATGAACGGCGTCACGGCCGACTTCGACGAGACCTGGCCGGTCTCGATCAGCTGCACGACGGCGGCCATCGGGCCGATACCGTTGGCGACGTCATTCGAACCGTGTGCAAAAGCCATGGCCGCACCGGTGAACACCATCAAGGGAATGAACAGCTTCTCGACACTGGCGTAATGGAAGTCCTTGTCAGCCGTTTCATTAATCTTGATACGGTTCATCATCAGCTTGGCGACGATGGCCAGGAGGATGCCGATGCCGAGAGCCAGGACCTGGCCGGTTGAAGGGGCGAGGTGGATGTTGATGTGCTTGAGACCCTTGGTGATGGTCACCAGGGACACCAACCAGCCAACCAGGAACGCATAGAACGGTCCCCACTTGCGGGCCTGGCCGATGGGATCCTCGGTGTTGAGAATCAGCTTGCGGATGCTCAGGGTCAGCAGTAGCGCGAAGAAGCCGCCGAGCACCGGCGAGACGAACCAGCTGGCGACGATTTCGCCCAGCTTGTCCCACTGCACGGCGTCCGGGCCAATCGCCGCCACGCCGACACCGACGACGGCACCGACGATCGAGTGCGTGGTCGATACCGGCCAGCCGCGCATGGAAGCGACCATCAGCCAGATGCCTGCAGCCAGCAGTGCGCCCAGCATGCCGTAGACCAGCAATTCCGGTACCGGCTTGAACGCGTCACCGTCGATGATCCCTTTCGAGATCGTCGAGGCCACGCCACCGCCGGCCAGATAAGCGCCGGCAAACTCCATGATGCCGGCGATGATGATGGCCTGCTTGACGGTCAGTGCGCCTGAACCGACCGAGGTGCCCATGGCATTGGCCACGTCGTTGGCGCCGATCCCCCAGGTCATGTAGAGGCCGAAACCAAAGGCCATGATTAATAATACCGTTTGATGCTGGTGAATAATTTCCATGTAATGAACCTTAACTGTAGAGTTTGCTAGTAAACACGCGAACAGAATACGGTCGATCGGGCAGCTCGGGCTGCGCGAGTACCATGCCCATGTTCTCGATGTTCCGGGCTCAGCGGGCGATCAGCAGACGCAGGCGGTCGCCGACTTTCTCGGCGTTGTCGGCCAGATTGCCGACCCACTGGATCAACTGGTACCAGAACACCACCGACACCGGCTTGATGCTGTCTTCCTGGGCAAAGAGAACGCTGATCAGCGCCATGCCCATCACGTCGGTATCGCTCTCCATCTGGCCAAGTTCCAGCACCATGGCATTGACCTGGTCGACTTCACGGCCACGAAAACCCATTTCCAGCAGCTCATCGAGTTCCTCGATGACTTTGTGCGCCTGTTCGCAGGTCTCTACGCAACGGTTCACGAAGCGCATCAGCGGTTCGGCCATGCCTTCGGGAACTTCCATCTTGCGTTCGACCAGCAGGCCGGCGATATCCTGCGCCGTATCGGCGATGGCATCCTGCATCGCCAGCAGTTCCAGCAGGTCGCGCCGGTCGACGGCCAGCATCATGCTTTTTGGCAGATGGTCACGCAGATTGTTCTTGAGTGCGTCGGCCTCACCCTCCTTGACAAAAACGCGGTCCTTGTGGGCTTCGAGCTTTGCTGCATCCTGCTCGATCACGGCACTGAAGAGCCCTGGCATCTCAGCCACGCATTCGCAAACGATGCGCATATGTTGCTGCATTGGCTTGAAAGGCGACTTGCCAAACAAGGCTGCAATCGGATTGGTGGATAACATTTGTCCTCCGGTGTGGTTGGTAAAAAAAAACGAAAATTCTGCAAAGCTCGGTTTTCGGCGCACACGAAGACAGTCAACCACCCCCCGTGAAGCGCCTCTCCGCGCCTCTGAACCCTCGGCAAATTGTAGTCCTAAATGCCGCAACAAGGGACCGTGTCAAGCGCCTTTTTCGGACTCAAGTACCCGAAATTACAACTTTTTTTGATCAAACGCAGAGTTGGGCGATTTCGCTATAGACAAGCACCGAGCGCTCAGTACTGGCGCCCGAACGACCAGCCGGAGGGACATGGAGACCGTTGTCGAGGGTCCGGCAGGGCCATGCTCGGCGGACGCCAGATGGCGGCATGCACGAAACGTGCGAAGAACCCACCATTTGGCAGCGGCCAGGGGCGACAAGAGCCTGTTCGTGGGTGATTCTCGCGCCGACTACCGTGAAAGTCGCTTACGCGACTTCCACGAACCACCAACGGTTCAGGACATCAGCTTGCCCGGCAGCGCGTCCTGCAAGCACTGGGCCAGACGATCCATATCCTGATAACCCTCGAGGCGGATCCCGCGACGGTTCTTGAGCAGCAACTGGATGTGCCGCAGTCTTCCCCGGCGTCGGAACAGGCGCAGCGCGGAAACCTGCTCCAACTCCAGTTCGGTCCATTTCCCGGCGCTCAGGAAGCGCAACTTGCCCGGCACCAATTCGATGCAGTGATCGTCGATCACGCGCAGATAACGAAGCAGAAACAATAGATTGCCAAGGTTCGCCGCGCCCAGAAGCCAGACCACCGACCACCACAGGAGGCTGCTGTAGCGTTCGGGATCCTGTTCGTGCCCGACGCTGACCGCGATGACCATCGCAGCGCTGAACAGCAGGCCCCAGCCAGCGTTGAGCCAACGCCGACGCTTTTCCTCTTTCCCGACTACGAAACGCTCCATCATCGTCCTGCCACTCACTCATGAATCCTACAAGCTTGGCCATCATGCATAAAAAAGGCGGTGAGCCTCACCGCCTATCTCGAGATCAGCGCCTGGTTGTCAGCGCTTTTTTTTCTTCTTGCCTTTCTTCGCTTTCTTGCCGTCAACCGGTGCGGCCAGCGAGCCAAGCAGGGCCTGCATTTGCTCCAGTTTCTGTTCCGCGAAGACCTGCACGCCGGCGCGCAGAATATCAGACTTGGTCGCCGCCCAACCGGCAACCCTGGACAGCTCGTCGCGCAATGCTTCGATCGCTGCCTCCTCGCTCTTCAATAGCTTCACGGTGTAGCTGACCAGCTTGTCGCGTTTCTGCTTGGCCACTTTCTCGAGCATCTCGACCGCTCCTGCCGACTTGGCAGCCCTGGTCTTGGGCTGAGGGCCAGTCGCGGCCACTTTACTGCTGGCCGTGGCCTTTGGCGGCGCGGCAAGCTCGGCCGCCGGCGCCTCCACTGCCGCCTTCCTCGCTGTCGCCGGCTGCTTTGCAGCTGGCGCTTTCGCTGCCACCGCCGGTCGTGGTGCTGCAGCCCGCCGCGCAGGGGCGCTGGGAGGGGCGGCAACAGCGGCGCTGGTGGGCAGATCAGGCTTGGAGGCGTCGCTGTGATTCGTGGCCTCAATGGGAGCATCCGCAGCCACCAGGCGATCGGCCAGCGAATCGTCTTCTTTCTTGAGGCTGGCCCGCAACGCGGTCTTGTTGCTGCTCGTGCGTGAAGATGTCGTCATCAATTTCCTCCCAATTGTTTAAGAACGGCTGCGATGAGCTTGCGGACCTCTTCCTGAGCGGCGTCAGCACCCGATCCGAGCTGAAAAACGGAGGCTCCGATCACCGCGCTTTGCGCGTAGGCATTTCGCTGGCAGAGCATAGCATCGAGGATCGGCAAGGTAAATTCGTGCAATAGTTCAAGCACATCGGTCGCCAGCGCTGTGTTCTGTACCCGGTTCGGCACGATGCACCCGTGCAGACGATGGCTCTGCTCCATGCGGGTCAGGATCAGTCGCTCGACAGCCAACGTCGACCACAGGTCGGTCGGGCTGGGAACGGCCGGGATCAGCGCCAGATGCGCCACCGCCAGCGCCGCCAGAGTAGACGGATGGTAGATTGACGGCGGCGTATCGAGGACTACGTAATCGGCTTCGCGTTGCAGCTCGCCGATGTGCTTGATCAGCTCAAGGCCGGACATCTTGCGGACATCGAGGTGCAGATCGGAGTCCAGCAAGGGGGCGGACTCGGCCCAGCGAAAGGCACTCTCCTGGGGGTCGAGGTCAACCAGCAACACAGAAGCGCCGCGGGCGTGAAAGCCGCCGCCCAATTGCATGGCAACGGTCGTTTTCCCGGCGCCGCCCTTCTGCGAAACAACGGCAATTACCCGGCCTAGTGACATGGACATAAAACCTGCCTTATGAACAGCTTGATGAAGAAAATGCGCATTGCCCAGCAATTATGCCATCACTGGCCGCACAGGCAAGGACAAAGCACCGGCGAGCCGCGACCAACAGAGGACCCTTCTTTACCGGAGCAGCCAATAGCGGACGAGGCAGGCCGCGGCGCTCTTTTCGCAGCGCACTGAGCATCAGCCTCGGTGTCGGGCGGCAAGCGGTTCCTGTCCGCTCAACGGCGGTCGTTCGTGCCACCTGCCAGGAGCGCGTCGATCTGCGCATCCTTCTCGCGCCAGATTTGCTGCAGCCACTGCTGGAACGCCGCGCGAACCGCCGGGTCATTGGCGTAATCACCGTTCGCCAGATGCCTCGGTACTGGCAGGCCCTGGACCCGTACACGCACGCAGCGCATACGGCCGCAGAGAAACTCCCAGAAACTTGGTGCGCCGTCAGGATAGACAATGGTCACATCGAGAATCGCGCGGAACTTGTCGCCCATCACGTTCAAGGTCAGCGCGATACCGCCCGCTTTTGGCCGTAACAAGTGCCGGTAGGGCGACTGCTGCCGCTGCTGCTTGGCCGGTGTAAAGCGCGTCCCCTCGCTGAAGTTCATGACGCTGGTCGGAATCAGCGCAAACTTCTCGCAGGCCTTGCGCGTCGCCTCCTGATCCCGGCCACGCAGTTCCGGATGCCTGTCGAGCATTTGTTCGCTGTGCCGGCGCATGAACGGGAACTCAAGCGCCCACCATGCGAGCCCCATCACTGGCACCCACAGCAGCTGCCGCTTGAGAAAGAACTTGAGCAAAGGAATGCGGCCGGTCAGCAAGTGCTGCAGCACAAAGATATCGACCCATGACTGATGGTTGCAATTGACTAGATACCAGCCGCCGCGGTCGAGGTCATCGATTCCTTCGACGTCCCAGACGGTTTCCTGTGTGAGGCGCATCCAGCCGCGGTTGCCGGCAATCCACGCCTCGGCAATGCGTAGCAGAACCGGGTCGAGGTGCAAGCGCAGCGCTCTGAATGGCAGCACCAGCTTGACGATCGCCAAGGCCAGCAGGATCGGCACCCAGAACAGGGTATTGAGGGCCAGCAGCAGCAGAGCGATCAGGCCCAGCACGGGGGCAGGCAGGGAAGTCAACAGGAATACCAGGCGGGTAGCGATAGAGAACTTGTTGCCGTAGAAAATGATGCGCCTTGGCTAGCGCGCACTATCCTCGGGCACGCATTCCAGGCGCGGCGGCGGTCCAGACAGAGGCTCCTCGCCCGCGGCCTGCGCGCAAGCCTCCTGCCTGGCTTCGTCGGCAAGCATCTGGCGACGCGTTACCGGCGTCTCCAGGCTGATTCGTCCCAGCAGACCGTCACGATAATCCTGCAGCAGCACTTGCGCGGCTTTATCGAGATCCGCGGCACCACCACGCAGGCGCAAGCCGCGACGTGCAGCAATCCGCTCGATGACATCTATGGCGTCGAGCTTCGCGAGTTCAGCACTTGGCAAGCCGTAGCGATTCGCCAGCAGCGCCGGATAGCGCGCCAGCAACAGACCAGCGAGAAAGCCCGCCACTTCTTCATCGATCATCGCATTGCGGCCGATGGCATTGCTGGCGGCGAGCATCAGACCGTCGCTCGGATGGTCAATCCTCGCCCACATCAGTCCCGGCATGTCGGTGATCGTGTGACGAACATCGAGCTGTGAAGTCTGCTGCTGGCGGGTCACCGCCGGTTCGTCGCCGACTTTGGCGATCTTGCGCTTGAATAGGACATTCATCAGGGTCGACTTGCCAACATTGGGGACGCCCATGATCAGCATGCGCAGCGGCTTGACGTTGTCGTTGCGGTGCGGCGCCAGCGTCTGGCACAGCGTCGGCAGGCGCGTCGCGTCGCCAGGCTTGCGGCACGACAGCGCAACCGCACGCACACCCTGCTGCTTATTGTAATGATCGATCCACGCCCGGGTCGCCGCGGGGTCAGCCAGATCAGCCTTGTTGAGAACCTTCAGGCATGGGCGCTGACGCTGCAGGCGAAGCTCGCGGACGAGCGGATTGGTGCTCGCCTCAGGCATACGTGCATCGAGTAGCTCGATGACCACATCGATCGACAGCATCGTCTCGGCCGCTTTCTTGCGCGCCGAGTTCATGTGTCCGGGAAACCACTGGATGGCCATGAAAATCCAAAGACTGACTGAAGGAGCGGTCATTATCCCACCGCCCAGCCCCTTCTGCCGCGCTTCTGGCACGCGTCTGCAGCCTTTCCACCCCCTGCCGCCACTTGCACCACAGCCACAGCAGTAGCGAAGGCGCTAGAATACACGTCTTTCGTCAATCAGCCTCAGGACAAACTTGCCGCCGATCCCCGAAATCAGGCCCGAGCAGTCGATCGAACTGCTCAAGGAACTGCACCTCCTGACCCGCGACGGCAAGCTCAACCAGGACAGCCGGCGCAAGCTCAAGCAGGTCCACCACCTGTTCCACTTCATCGAGCCACTGCTCGCCGAACTCATCGCCACCGACAGCCACCTGACCCTGGCCGACCATGGCGCCGGCAAATCCTATCTCGGCTTCATCCTCTACGATCTCTTCTTCAAGGCCAGGGACAACGGCCACATCTATGGCGTCGAAGCGCGCCCGGAACTGGTCGAACGCTCACGCCAGCTGGCCCGGCGACTCGGTTTTGCGCGCATGTCCTTCCTCAATCTGTGCGTCGAGAACGCCATCGACTCACCGGCCTTGCCCGAACGAATCGACATTGTCACCGCGCTGCACGCCTGTGACACCGCCACCGACGACGCCATTCGCTTCGCTTTTGAGAAGCAGGCGCGGTTCATCGTTCTCATCCCCTGCTGCCAAGCCGAAGTCGCCGCGCAGCTACGCAGCAAGAAGAACGAGTCCTTCGCCAAAACGCCGCTGTCGGAAATCTGGCGCCATCCGATCCACACCCGCGAGTTCGGCAGCCAGCTGACCAACGCCCTGCGTTGCCTGCAACTCGAAGCGCGCGGCTATCAATTAACGGTGACCGAACTCGTTGGCTGGGAACACTCGCTCAAGAACGAGTTGATCATTGCCAGGCATACCGGACAGGCACGCGGCAACGCCGCCACGCGACTCGAACAGATCCTGCACCAGCTGAATCTCGACGAACTGCGCGATCGCTTCATTTATTGACCACTCATTGACCACTTCGGGGAATGTCGAGGCCGCCGCCACCTTGGCGAATCGTCAGAATGGTCAGCAAGGAACTTGCATGGAAAAATGGATCACCCGCGTCGTCGCAGCCCTCGTCGCCTGCGGCAGCCTCGCCTTGTTCTGGACCTTCGGCGTCTTTCTTGCCGTGCCCTGGCATGAGAGCCGCATGCGCTCGCTGAACAGCGTCGAATGGCAGGTCCTCGGCATTCCGCTGCTCGTTGGGCTGGCCGTTACCTGGGGCGCCCTGCACATCCTGGCGATCGCCGACCGCGAAACGCGCCCGCGGCTATATTTCACCACCTGCGCGCTACTAATGATCGTTTCCGCTCTGGCCGTTCTCGGTGGCATGGCGTGGACCATCGCACGCATTGCCTGAACAGGCCGCCTCCCCCATCACAACTGGAACCCATGATGAATATAAAAAACAGCGACTTACTGGTTCAAAAAGCAGTTTTCCCGGTCGCCGGGCTGGGCACACGTTTCCTGCCGGCCACCAAGGCCAGCCCCAAAGAAATGCTGGCCGTGGTCGACAAGCCACTGATCCAGTACGCGGTGGAAGAAGCCTACGCGGCTGGAATTCGCGAGATGATCTTCGTCACCGGCCGCAACAAGCGTGCCATCGAAGACCACTTCGACACCGCCTACGAGTTGGAAGCCGAACTTGCCAGCAGCGGCAAGGCCGAGCTGATGGCGCTGGTACACTCGATCAAACCCGACGACATGGACTGCGTCTACGTGCGCCAGCCGCGCGCGCTGGGTCTCGGCCATGCGGTCCTGTGCGCCGAGCGTCTGGTCCGCGGCGAACCCTTTGCCGTCCTGCTCGCCGACGACCTGATGATCGGCGAACCACCGATCATGCAACAAATGACCGAACTGTTCGCCGAGCACCAGTGCAGCATCCTGGCCGTCCAGGAGGTGCCACGAAACCAGACGCAGCGCTACGGAATCGTCAAGGGCCAGCCACAGGGACCCGACCTGCTCGGAATCAGCGGCCTGGTCGAAAAGCCACAGCCGAACGTCGCCCCTTCCAATCTGGCGGTAGCCGGCCGCTACGTCCTGACTCCGGCGATTTTTGACCTGATTCGCCAGCAGCCACGCGGCGCCGGAGGCGAAATCCAGCTCACCGATGGCATCGCCGCGCTGCTCAACGCCGAACAGGTACTTGCCTATCGCTACCACGGCACGCGTTACGACTGCGGCAGCAAGCTGGGCCTGATGCAAGCCAGCGTCGTACTCGGCGAAACACACCCCGAACTCGGCGCAGACTTCTCGGCCTGGCTGCAGAACCGACAGGCCGCACAGAAACTGAGCGCCTGACCCGCGTTGACTGGCGGAAAGGATGCGCGCCAGTCAGCCTGCCAGCGGCGCCGGCTCAGCCCCTGTCGATCGCCGTCGTCTCGGGGCTGGCACGCCACAGCCGATAACGGACTTCGACACCTTCCGGCGCGTACACGACGATCGGCAAACGACTGTTGTAGCGAATGAGATAAGGTTCGCCGCCGAGAGCGACGAAGCGCCGGACTTTCGCTGCGTCCGGACCGGTCGCCATCAAGGTGCCCGCCAATGGCCCCAACTGGCTGACAATGTAGCTTGGAAATCCCCAGCCGCTGACCGTTTCCTTCGCAATCTGGCCGCTGAAGAAATAGCGATTGCCGGCGTCGATCTCGACCGTTCTGCCGACAAGCAGTTCGACTTTCAAATCGGCTTCCTCGGCCTGTTCCGGCTTTGGCAGCGGCAGGACATGGCGAACCATTCCCTGCTCGGCCGCTGGAAAGGCTTGCAGATTGTCCACCGCCTGGACCTCCGGCAAGACGAAAATCAGGCACAGCACAGCCAGTAGACGAATCGCGTTCACATTCTCTCCCAAGGGCAGCTCCTTGCGCGGCAGCCCGGACGAGCTGATCCGCCAACTATAATTGCAACAGCAACGAGCGCTGTGAAAGCACCCGCCCCGACATCTGCAATGGTGTGGTCAAACGATAAAGTGCAGACTTTATACTACCGGAGCCGGCTCCTGGCGACACACGCACTGGTCGTCGCACTGCTGCTGTCCCTGGTCGGATGCGCGGCTCCCGAACCTTCGCCCGAACGGGATTCACCTTTCCATGTATCCGCGGCTACCTGGTGGCAGATCGATCACGACATTGCCAACGCCTCGCTGGCCGCAGAAGAAGCGGCCGAAAACTACGCGCGCGGCCTGATGGACGGATGGATGCGCAGGGTGGGCGAACTCGGCGAAGAAGACTTCATCCCCTGGTATACGGGCTATTGGACCCAGCAATGGCTGGCGATCAAAGTGGCCTGGTACAAGATGGGTGATGGCGACGACGATGGGGACGAACCGGCCGTGCGGCGACTGGCCGCGTATCTGCAGGAAGAGTACCAGGAGCGGGTCCTCGGTCCGGCAGCGGAGGAAGTAGACCCCAACGCGGTCAGTGAACAAGCAACGAAACTGTATGTCAAGCTGCTGGCGGAACAGCTGCCGGCCATCCCGCGACGCTACGAGGTACCGCTGGCTCAATTCGATCGCCGGCTGCAGGCCATTCCGGCGATTTCTGCCGCGACGCCAGGCGCCCAGAACGCTTCGCTCTATCGCCTGGTGCACAGCGACCCCATTGCCGCCCTGCCGGCCTATGCAAGCTTGCTGGCGCACCTGCGCGAGCTGCGTGCCGGCCTCGGCAGCGGGCCGTCGGACGCCCGCCTATCGCCAATCGCAGAACGCGCCGCAGAAAGACTCACTGATCAGCTGGCGATCAAGAGTGGCGCCAGTGCTGCGGCTGCGGCGCTTGGCGGTGTCGCCGGGATGGTCTTCTCGCTGGGCGCAGCGGGCTTCGGTGCGATCGCGCACGCACAGGAAAAAGCGGCGCTGGAGGCGCAGCTACGCGACATCCTGGCGGTGGCTCAGGAGGAAATGTGGCGGCAGCTGGTGGAAGATCGGGCGAGCGGTGTGCTGGCCGGGATCCAGCATATTGCTGAGCAGATCGAGCACGGCCTCGCCAGCGCAAGAACCGAGCGCTGGCCGTTAGGAGCAGCGATGTCGGCACCCGAGATCACCGGCAACAGACCTGAAGGCGACCATCAGCTGCAGCCCTTGCGTGCCGATTTTTCGGGCGGCGGCTAATCCTTGCATGCTGACGTGGCGCACACGGGCAAGACCTGCGCTCCAGCCGGAAACTACTTGCCTGGCGACAAACGCCAATCCGGAAAAGCCGCGCGGAAGGTGCTGCCTGCGCCGACTTCGGACTCGATGCTCAAGTTCGCCTGATGGCGCAAGAGAATGTGCTTTACGATCGCCAGACCAAGGCCAGTCCCGCCGGTGCCGCGCGAACGACCGCGGTCCACCCGGTAAAAGCGCTCGGTCAGGCGTGGCAGGTGTTCGGCCGCGACACCGACCCCGGAATCGCACACCGAAAACACGCCACAGCCATCGCTCGCCGCCCATTCGATACGGATCTCGCCGCCTGCCGGCGTGTAACGGATGGCATTCGACACCAGATTGCCAAAGGCACTGTGCAGCTCCTTGCGGTTGCCATGCAAGGCCGGCCCCTGGCAAATCACCTCAAGACGGTGGCGACCGTCACTGAGGCTTTGCCCTTCCGCCCGCAGTTGCGCCAGCAGGTCAGCCATGTCGACATCCTCCTCGCTCGCCGGAGCATCTTCTGCTTCCAGCCGTGACAAGGTCAGCAGATCGTCGACCAGGGTCAACATGCGCGCTGTCTGGTCACTCATCAGGCGCGCAAACTGCTTGCGCTGTTCGGCATCCACCGCGCCTTCGTCGTTGAAGTACTCGAGAAAACCGCTGACCACGGTCAATGGCGTGCGCAGCTCGTGCGAAACGTTGGCCACAAAGGTACTGCGCATCGATTCGACGCGCCGTGCATCGGTCACATCCAGACTGACGACCAGCTTGTTGGCATCGCCGAGGGGAACGACGCGGATCGTGTAGACGCGTGTTCGTGCCGCCGGTACCTGCAGCACGAAGGGGCTGGACGAGTCCGCATTGGCCAGATACTCCGCGAAGCCCGGTGTGCGCACCAGGTGCTCGATGATCACGCCGTCATCGCGCGGCAAGCGGATTCCCAGGTGCGCGCCGGCGGCGCGGTTGCTCCACTGGATGCGATGCCCGGCGTCGAGAATCACCAGTCCGTCAGGGACCGCGTCCATGGCTCCCGTAAACGAGCCTAGCCGTGTTTCAACTTCCTCCAGACGCCGCGCCTGATCATTCTGCCGCTGCGCCAGTTTGCCCAGCACTTCGCCCCAGACACCGCCAGCCTGCGGGAATTGGCACCTCTCCGTGCTCTCCACAGAATCGAGCCAGGCGGCCAGTGCTGCCCACTGCCTGCGGTGCATGAAAACGAGCAGCAGCCATCCGAGCGCAGCGATCGCCCACCCCCAGGCCGGACCATGGCTGAACCCGGCCAGCAGAGCGAGACCGCCAATCGGTAGCACGCTGCGCAGCAGGAATTTCGCAAACCACGCCCAGGGACCGGTCACGAGGCCGAAAACGTCGGGCCCGAGCGGGCACTCATCTTGTAGCCAGCGCCCCGAACGGTTTCGACCATCTGCTCGGCCGCCGGTCCAAGAGCGACGCGCAAACGCCGGATATGAATATCGACGGTGCGATCTTCGATGTAGACATGATCCCCCCACACGTTGTCGAGCAGTTGCTGACGGGAGTATACACGTCCGGGGCTGGCCATCAGAAAGCGCAGCAAACGGAACTCGGTCGGCGTCAGGCTTATCGGCTGGCCGTCGACACTGGCTTCGTGACTGACCGTGTCGAGTGTGATCGGTCCCGCGCTCAGGGACCCCTTGACGTGCTCCGGCGAGCAACGCCGCAGCACCGCCTGTACCCGAGCCAGGAGTTCCTTCGGACTGAAGGGTTTGACGACGTAGTCATCGGCACCGCCTTCGAGGCCGGCCACCCGGTCCGGCTCTTCGCCGCGCGCCGTGAGCAGGATAACCGGCAGGCTGCGCGTGCGCATATCCTTGCGCAACTTGCCGATCAGAGTCAGGCCGGACTGACCGGGCAGCATCCAGTCGATCAGAGCAAGATCGGGCAGCGTCTCGCGCAGGAGGGTTTCGGCGTGCTCGGCACTGTCGGCGCAGAGCGGCTGATAACCACCGCGCAGCAAGGCAAAGCGCAACAATTCCTGAATACCCCTGTCGTCCTCGACAACGAGAACGCGCGGCAGGCTATTGGTCTCCGGTCGTGTCACGCGTCGTCCGCCTTCATGCGCGCCGCACCAGTGTGCCGAACATCGTCGCCGCTGACGACGTAGATCACGTTTTCGGCAATATTCGAGGCGTGATCGCCGATACGTTCGATGGCCTTCGCGATCCAAATGATATCCAGCGCTTCGCTGATCGTCCGTGGGTCCTCCATCATGTAGGTAATCAACTGCCGCAGAATGGCGTTGAAAGCGGCATCGATCGCCTTGTCGGCGCCGATGACCTCGCGGGCGGTATCGACATCCATGCGCGCCAGCGAGTCCAGTGCACTCTGCAGCATGTCCGTGGCCAGCCGCCCGCAATGCTGGATGTCGGACAGCCGCGGAATACGTTGGCTACCGGCGGCGTGCAACTTGCGGGACATGCTGGCAATTTTCGCAGCCTTGTCGCCGACCCGCTCGAGGTCGGTGACAATGCGCGAAACAGCCATCACCAGGCGCAGATCGCGAGCTGTCGGCTGCCGACGGGCAATCAACAGAGTGCAATCTTCGTCGATGCCAACCTCGTTGGCGTCGACGTCATGGTCGCGTTCTACGACCTGCTGCATCAACTCCAGATTGCCACTGCTGAAAGCTTCGATCGCTGACTGCACCTGACTTTCGACCAGGCCGCCCATCTGCAGGATGCGGGTGCGAATGTGTTCAAGTTCCAGATCGAATTGCTTGCTGAGGTGATCACTCATGGGCTTGCACTCGTGTTTGCATTGAGAAGAACAGCCGGGAGCCTACGCGGCCAATGTTTCGGCGCGATGACGCGGCCCCGCGTGGCCAGACCCGCCCTGGCTGGCGGCCTTGCCGACGGCACGTCGGCCGCCCGCTGCGCAGAAGGTTATAATCCGGCACAGGGATCTTGGCGGAGCCGGCCGCTGTCGAGCGAAACGACGCGCTGAACAAGCCGCGCCGGGCCCGGCAACGCGGGCAGACAGCAGGCCCGCCACGATCAAGCGAGCGGAAAATCGCAGTTTCTGCAATAGTCGCACCTTCGGCACCTCCGAGTCACCCCTGGACAATTCACTCCTGGATCGGCCTTTGTGAATTCGAACCTGCTGCTCCTGGCAATTCCCGGCACAGCCTTGGCGGCATTCCTGCTGCCGCTGCTGCTGCAGCGCTTTGGACGAGTCGCCGCAACGCTGGCCGCGGCAGCGGTCATCGCCACCTGCCTGGCGCTGGTTCTGCAGTTGGCGCCCACCATCTTCGCCGGCGAAACGCAACTCGCACGCTTGCCCTGGCTACCCGCCTACGGGCTGGACCTCAGCCTGCGCATGGATGGCCTCGGACTGCTCTTCAGCCTGCTGATTTGCGGCATCGGCTTGCTGGTCGTGCTGTACGCCTTCTACTATCTACCCGGAAGCGACCGCATGGGACGCTTCTATTCGATTTTGCTGCTGTTCATGGCAGCGATGCTCGGCGTCGTGCTTTCCGAAAACCTGCTCCTGCTACTCGTTTTTTGGGAGATCACCAGCCTTTCCTCGTTCCTGCTCGTCGCCTATAGCCACGACAAGTATGAGTCGCGAATCGGCGCCCGCATGGCCCTGGCAGTCACCGGCGGCGGCGGCCTGGCGCTGCTCGCCGGCATCCTCCTGCTCGGCCACATCGCCGGCAGCTACGAGCTCTCGGTCATTCTGGCGGCCGGCGACCAGATCCGGGCACACGCGCTCTATGCGCCGACGCTGATCCTGATTCTGCTTGGCGTGTTCACCAAGTCGGCGCAGTTTCCCTTCCACTTCTGGCTGCCTAATGCCATGTCGGCGCCGACGCCAGTGTCCGCTTACCTGCATTCGGCGACCATGGTCAAGGCCGGCGTCTTCCTGCTTGCCCGGCTGTACCCGGCACTCGGCGGCACCGACCTGTGGTTCTGGCTGGTCAGCGGCACCGGCGCAGTCACCCTGGTGTACTCTGCGGCAACGGCACTTTTCCGGCACGACATCAAGGGCCTGCTCGCCTACTCGACGATCAGCCATCTGGGCCTGATCACCCTGCTCTTCGGTCTCGACACGCCACTGTCGATCGTCGCCGGCGTCTTTCATATCATCAACCACGCGATCTTCAAGGCCTCGCTGTTCATGGCCGCCGGGGTCATCGACCATGAATGCGGCACACGCGACATGCGCCGGGTCAATGGCATGTTCAAACGCATGCCGATCACCGCCAGCCTGGCGATCATCGCCGCCAGTTCGATGGCCGGCGTGCCGCTGCTCAACGGCTTTCTGAGCAAGGAAATGTTCTTTGCCGAAACCGTCGCTCACCCGCAATTCGAAGCCATCGACTGGCTTCTGCCGCTGGTCGCCACGATCGCCGGCATGCTCGCCGTCGCCTACTCCCTGCGCTTCGTTCACGACGTCTTCTTCAATGGCGAGCCGATCAACCTGCCGCGCGAGCCGCACGAGCCACCCCGCTGGATGCGCGCACCGATAGAACTACTGGTCTTGCTTTGCCTGCTGGTTGGCGTCTTCCCGGAATGGACCGTCGCGCCACTGCTCGACGTCGCTGCGGCAGCCACCCTGCAAACACCACTCCCGGCATTCGAACTGGCTCTGTGGCATGGCTTCAATCGGCCCTTGATGATGAGCCTGCTGGCCCTGGTCGGCGGCATTTTCATCTACGCGCTGCGCTGTCCGCTGTTCGCCTGGCAGGCACAATTGCCGCCAGTGCGACCACGCACCGCCTTCGAGCGCATTTACCGACTGTTCGTTGCCGCTGCCCGACGTGTCGTGGCGGCGCTCGACAATGGCTCGCTGCAGCGCTATAACGCGCTGCTGTTCAGCTTTATCCTGGTACTCGGCGGCTGGGCCTTCTTCTCGGGGCCGGCGGCGACGCTCCGGCTACCCGTTCAGCCGGCCGGCGAAGCCGCCTACATTGCCCTGTTCGCGCTTGTGCTGGGCAGCATGGGCGGCACGCTCCTGTATCGGAAACGATTGCTGGCAGTCATTCTGGTCGGCGTCGTCGGTCTGATCGTGGCGCTGATCTTCGTTCGCCTGTCGGCACCCGACCTGGCGCTGACCCAGCTGGCCGTGGAAACCGGGACAATCATCCTGATGCTGCTGGTCCTTTATTATCTGCCCGCGCGCGAAGCACCGCGAAGCAGCGCCAGTCGCTTGGCCCGCGACCTGCTACTGGCGATATTCGCCGGCGGGGGCATGATGCTGATCACCCTGCAGATGCTCGCAGCGCCCTTGGAAACGATCTCGGGTTTCTACCTTCGGGAATCGGTTCCCGGTGGTGGCGGCACGAACGTCGTGAATGTGATCCTGGTAGACTTTCGCGGCTTCGACACCCTTGGCGAAATCACCGTCCTGGCCATGGTCGCCCTGGCTTCACACGCACTGCTCGACCGGCTGATTCTTACCGCGCCACGCCGGGATAGCGATGGTCGCCCGTGGTCGAGTGAGGCCCACCCGCTGTTTCTCTCCATGCTCATGCGTCCCTTGCTGCCCCTGACGCTGACCGTTTCGGTGTACATCTTTCTGCGCGGTCACAATCTGCCCGGAGGGGGGTTCGTCGCCGGCCTGATCACCAGTGTTGCGCTGGTCGTGCAGTACCTGGCCAATGGCAACGCTTTCGCACAGCGGCGCATACCAAGTAACTCGGCCGGACTGCTGTCACTGGGGCTGCTTCTGGCAGTCGGCGTGGGGATGGCAAGCGGGTTGTTCGGTCGGCCTTTCCTGACCACCGCGCACGGGCATGTGTCGCTACCGTTGATCGGCGAGTTCGAACTGGCTTCGGCGATGATCTTCGATCTCGGGGTATACGTGGTGGTGGTCACCGTCGTGGTGACCGTGCTCTCCGGACTTGGCCGGCTTTCGGAACGTGCCCATAGGCATAACCAGGAGGCGGTCAGCTGATGGAAGTCGTGCTGTCGATTGCCATCGGAGTGCTGACCGCCTGTGGCGTCTTTCTCATCCTGCGCTCGCGCACTTTCCCGGCCCTCCTCGGCCTGACTCTTCTCTCCTACGCCGTGAACCTGTTTCTCTTTGCCAGCGGCCGCCTGCGCATTGATGCACCACCGCTGATTCGTGCCGGTGCCAGCTATGCCGACCCCCTGCCGCAGGCGCTGGTGCTAACGGCCATCGTCATCGGCTTCGGGATGACCGCCTATCTGGCGATCCTTGCCTTGCGCGCGCTTGCCGAATCGGGTGCCGACCACGTCGACGCCCACAAGGATCCATGAACGCCCACGCGCCGATCCTGCCGATTCTTATTCCCATGGCAGCCGCCCTGCTGCAGATGGCTTCCGGTCGCGTCTCGTTCCAGCGTGCGGTTGGCTTGCTGGCTAGCGCGCTGCTGGTGTTCGTCACCGGCTGGCTGACGCTGCTCGCCGACGATGGCCTGCTGCGGGTGTACGCGCTGGGCGACTGGCCGGCACCTTTCGGCATCGTGCTGGTCGTCGATCGGCTGGCCGCAGCCATGACCCTGCTTACCGCCATCCTCGGCTTCCTGGTCCTGCTCTACGCGAGCGCCGGCTTTGACGAGACGGGGATTCATTTCCATCCCTTGTTCCAGTTTCAGCTGCTCGGCTTGCTCGGCGCCTTTCTCACCGGCGACCTGTTCAATCTCTTCGTCTTCTTCGAGATCATGCTCCTCGCTTCCTACGTGCTGCTGGCGCACGGAGGCGGCCTGGCCCGCACGCGCGCCGGTATCAGCTACGTGGTTCTCAATCTGGTCGGCTCGGCCCTTTTCCTGATTGCGCTGGGATTGATCTACGGCACGCTGGGCACGCTGAATCTGGCCGATGTGGCGCGCGCCCTGACCGTGCCTGGCCACGATCACGCGCTCGCCCGCCTGGCGTTCGCCCTGTTGATAACCGTCTTCGCCCTAAAGGCCGGACTGCTGCCGCTATCCTTCTGGCTACCACACACCTATGGCGCAGCCGGCGCACCGGTCGCCGCGCTCTTCGCGATCATGACCAAGGTCGGCATCGTCGCCATCCTGCGCGTGCAGGCCATCGCCCTGGAGCCGGTGATGCCCGACCTTCTCGACAACTGGTTGACCACCCTGGCCCTGGCCACCGTCGCCTTCGCCGCACTCGGCGCGCTGGCGGCCACCCGCCTGCAGGCGCTCGTGGCGTGGCTGGTCCTGCTGTCGGCCGGCACCCTGCTGGTGACCCCCGCGCAGGCCAACAGCGAAGTCACCGCCGCAGCGCTCTACTATCTACTGCAGTCGACGCTTGCCGGCGCCGCTTTCTTCCTGCTTGCCGGCCTGATCGCCGAGCAGCGCGGCAAGGCCGCCGACCAGTTCGTGGCCGGCCCGCCACTGCGTGCCACTTGGCTGAAAATTGCCTTCCTGTTGGTGGCAACAACAGCCGCCGCCCTGCCGCCGTTCTCGGGCTTCGTCGGTAAACTGATGCTGCTGACCAGCACTCGCGATGTCGAAGCGGCAACGGCCATCTGGGTGGTAGTGCTGGTCTCGGGCTTCATCGTCATGGCTGCACTGGCGCGTGACGGCTGCTATCTGATCTGGAAACACAAGACGGCGGCGAGATCCCTGCCGGGCGCGCCCGTCGGCTGGCAACGTGCAACGGCGACTGCGTTGCTGATCGCTGCCGGACCGCTACTGGCAATCGCTGCACACCCCCTGTCGAATTACGCCGCGCGCACGGCCGCCCAATTGCATGCACCTGGCGTCTACGTGGCGGGTGTCCTCGGAGCAGGCGCAATCACCACTGGCCACGAGGAAAGACCATGATGCGCGCTGTCCTGCCACTGCCGCGCGTGTCGCTGATGGTCTTTGTGCTGTGGGCGGTGATCACCAACGCCGCATCGTTCGGCCTGCTCGTGCTCGGCGCCATACTGGCGATCGTCATCCCCTTGCTGAGCCGCAATTTCTGGCCAACTCCCCGGCCCCTCCTTCGTCCCTGGCGCGGTCTGCGCTTTTTGGGCCTCTTCGCACTCGACATCATCACCGCCAACTGGCGCGTTGCGCGCCAGATCATCGGGCCCCTGCACCGACTAGCACCGGCGTTCGTCGAAGTTCCACTCGATCTGCGCGACCCGTTCATCGCCACCCTGCTTGGCAGCATCGTATCCTTGACCCCGGGAACAGTGTCTATTCACGTCGACCAGCAGCGCTGGGTGCTGCTCGTACACGCCCTCGACGCGCCCGATCCGCAGGCACTGATAGACGAGATCAAGGAGCGTTACGAGCGGGCGCTGAAGGAGATTTTTGCATGCTGAATGCCGCCATCGAAATCGCTTTCGTCCTGATTGCCGCCGCCTTGGCGCTGAATCTCTATCGCCTTCTCATCGGGCCGGATACCACCGATCGCATCCTGGCTCTCGACACCCTCGGCATCAACAGCATCGCGCTCCTGGTGCTCTACGGAGTCAGCAAGAACAGCACCGCCTACTTCGAGGTGGCACTCCTGCTCGCCCTGCTTGGCTTCGTCGGCACCGTCGCGCTGTGCAAGTTTCTCCTGCGTGGAGACATCAGCGAATGAGCACCGCCACCGAACTCATCATCTCGACGCTGATCGTTCTCGGCGCGCTTTTCGTTCTCCTCGGCTCGGTGGGCCTCGCCCGACTCCCGGATTTCTTCATGCGTCTGCACGGCCCGACCAAGGCCACGACCATGGGGGTCGGCGCAACCCTGCTCGCTTCGGCGATCTTCTTTTCGGTACAGGACCGCGGCGTCAGCCTGCACGAGCTGGCTCCTTTGTTCTTCCTGTTCATCACCGCGCCAGTAACAGCACACCTGCTCGCGAAAGCAGCGCTGCACCGAAAATCGAGCGGCGACACTTCCGGGCAGGCAGCGCAGGCAAGCGAGCACGAGCCGGGACAGCACTGAAAGACATCCGCTGCAGCGTAGCGGGCAATCACGGAAGCTGCGCCCTCCTGTTCACCGGAACTGGGAGTGCGACGTAAGTACTCCCTTGCGCGCATTGTCGCTGACCGCCTGCGCGGCGGGGTGGGTCAAGCGCCGCTCGGCTGAAATGAGGAAAAACCGCTCGCGAATCTCCTCCGTTTCGCCGAGTTTGACGAGCTTGTAGTGTGCTGTCACGTCCGGGACGCTGGCGGTCGGTATGACAAACATCCCGGCACCGGCTTCGCCGAAGACCTTCATCAAGGCGCTGTCGTCGAATTCGCCAACAATACGCACACGCTTCCCCTGCCGTTCCAGCCAGCGCGGCAGGGTACGATGAAGGGCGCTATCGCGCCCGGGGAGCAGCAGCGGTGCGCCATCCAGGCAATCCGGGAAGCCGCCCGTCAGTCGCGCCGCCAACTCGGGAGCAGCCATGAAAGCCACCCCCGAGTCACCGAGCGGATGGCTGTAGCCCTTGATTACCGTGCCCGGGGGCATGGGGCGGTCGGCCAGCACCATGTCGAGACGATGGATCGCCAGGTCGGCCAGCAGGCTTTCTAGCCGGTCCTCCTGACAAATCAGACGCACTGGCGTCGGCAGGCACAGCACTGGCGCCAGCAGGCGATGGGCGACGAATTTCGGCACGACGTCGCCAATGCCGACCCGGAAGGTGATGAAGCGCTCCTCGGCGCCATTCTTCAGCAGGTCCTCCAGTTCGGCCCCGGTCTGGAAGATCTCCTCAGCGTAAGAGAACGCCAATCTTCCCGCTTTGGTCAGTTCCAGCCGGCGCCCGACGCGCCGGAACAGCGCCACGCCGAGCCGCTCCTCGAACTGGGAAATTTGCCCGGAGAGCGTCTGCGGCGTCAGATGCAGGCGTTCGGCCGCGCGCGTGACACCGCCCGAACTGGCGACACTGACGAAGTAATGCAAGTGCTTGTAGTTCAGCATGCCACGCCCCTTCCAATTGTTCGCATTTTTCGATCATAACGCATATTCATGCCTGCTTGTATCGAACAATCAACGGGCCAATAATAGGCCTGTCGTCTTCCAATCCAGCCCGAGGAACGCCATGAACCTGAAGATCCAAGCTCCAGACTTCCCGCTGACCGATGGGCTGCGTCAGCACGTGAGCTTGCGCCTCGCACACGCCCTCAACAATGGCCGGGACGTCGTCACGCGCATCGTCGTGCACCTTTCCGACGTCAATGGCCTGCGCGGCGGCGAAGACAAGTGCTGCAGTATCGAAGTGCGCCTTAAGGGCGCTCCGGCCCTGATCGTCGAGGATATCCAGACCGACCTTTACCTGGCCATCGACCGCGCCAGCGAACGCATCGGCCGCGCGCTCGACCGCCACTTGGCGCGGCAACGCGATTTCCCCATGGTTTCAAGCTCGCGGCCAGAGCCGTTCAGCGAGGAAACGCCATGAAGCGTCCTGTCACAACAATCAGTAGCCGCGATTTCCGCGGCGATCGTCGTGCGGCGAATACCGCACAAGGCCCCATCAGGCCTCTGAATTTGTTGGATTGATTCTTGCAGGAGTAGATTTCTATGAGCAAAGTTAACCTGGGCTTCCAGATACCCTTGTCGGTGCAGGAAATTCTCGACGTTTGTCCGAAATTCACCGTCGCCAGTACCTGGCAACAGCTGTACGAACTGGCGACCTGCGACGCTGTGAATGGCGTCCATGAGGTGGCTTACGAAGTGCCTGGCCGGGGCCGTGTGCTGGAAGCCAAGGTGTGCCGGGTCAAGAACGGTATCGCGGCCAATTACGTCGAGCCTTACATGCGTCGCCGTGATCCCGATTGCATGGTCATCGCCGACGACCTGCCAACCGACAAACCACGCTTCGAGAATCAGTACGGCGAGTCCTTCGAGCCTTTGCGTGCGGAAACCTTCGCCTGGCTGAAAACCCAGGAACTGGCGGTGTTTCCCTTCATCGCAGGGGTTCCCGGGATGGGTATGGATGCCCTGGTGGTGGCGCCAGCCAACGCCGGCTTCTTCGCTCTCGGCCTGGCCTTGCTACAGGGAATTCTCGACGAAAAGACCTTGTCGCCGGACTTCGACCCGAAGGCGGTGATCTTCGTTGCGCCACCATTTCGCCATACCCATTTCAAAGGCAAACAGATGGTGGTGCACAACCGCCGTCCTGGCCGGCACGAATTGTTCAGCTACAACCTCTATCCGGGCCCGAGTGCCAAGAAAG
>ERZ761602.1269-NODE-1269-length-46952-cov-10.291554_pt1 | contig 46952 bp, 43 predicted proteins | sample MGYA00512165_ERZ761602 | MGnify/ENA primary metagenome ERZ761602 (study PRJEB28899, sample SAMN02445085) | bioreactor sludge metagenome | biome: EBPR sludge; isolation source: Thorneside wastewater treatment plant | place: Australia: Brisbane, Thorneside...
GCCTCACCACGGGGCCTCACCACGGGGCCTCACCACGGGGCCTCACCACGGGGCCTCACCACGGGGCCCAAACAGGAGCCTCGTGATGCGAAAGTCGGTCAGCAACGCAGCCATCGTCTCCACGGTCCTGGGTACCCTGGTCTTCGGGGTACTCTCGCTCACCATCTTGGAGTCCCCTTCGTGGGCCACTCTCCGGCGCCTTCCGCGGACCTGGTTCTTCGGCCCCCAGCCTGTCTGGACCTTGGGGACCACCTCGACGGTCTTCCACCCGATGAGCGAGCCGATGGAGAGCGCGGGCCTGTTGGAGGTGCGGGCAGCCTACGAGCTCAGCCAGGACTCGGGCGACTGCGAGCTTCGGCCGGCGCTGCGCTACTCCGACGACGGGGTAAGCTGGGATGCGTCCAAGCCCATTCACACGGCCTACCTGCAGGGCAACGGTACCATCCCGGCCACCGTGTACGTGGACATCACCCAGCTCGCCACCACGGTCCGGTCGTTCGTCCAGTTCGGCGTCGAAGCGAAGAACGGCTCGGCCGGCGCCATCCAGATGTGCAGCGCGACGATCCGCGTCGAGCCGAAGGAAGTCCGGTAGTGCGTCGCGGGGAAATGGTCGGTCTGGCGGCCCTGGCGGTCGTTGGGGGGGTCGGGTGTGGGTCGGATTCCGGCTTCAAACCGATTCCGGAGGATACAGGCATCATCCCCGGCGGCGATGACCCGTGCGATGACATCGAGGTCGACGGCTGCATGGAGGCTGAGTACACCGTCGATTCTCCTGCGCTGGAAGTTGCGGGAATCTGCTCCCTCATCTATGACCCGACAGAACACGGCATGGGCGACACGGTCCGATTCGACGACCTGACCGGCTTCGCCATCGTTGGGGAAGACGTCCCCGATCCCGCCGGGCTGGAGATCAAGCTCGCGTTTGACCAGGACAAGTGGAATCCAACTAACACTTGGCCACTCGCGACCGACACCTACCGGTCCAACGCCGTGGAGGTTGTCACCATCGGAGAGGACTGCTGGCGAGCAAAGACCGTCACGACGGATGACCTGGGGACGCTTCGGGAATGTGAGTCGGAGTCTACGGACGGAAGCTGCGAGGTCGACCTGCTGGTCGTGGAGATTGCTGACGCGACACGGGCAAGTGAGGGGAGATGTGACGAGTATGTCCGAGGGGATCTGTCTATCTGCTTGTATGGCCGATCACCCCTCGAAGTCCTTCCGACTGTAGCGACTAGCCCACGCTTCGATCCTGGCACAACCTGCCAGGCAGGAAGCGGCCAGTTCATGCTGATCCCCATCCAGACGGTGAACCTGGACGGCGACGATCGCTCGACCTCCTTGATGCGCCCGGTGATGATCTCCGGAACCGGCGCGCTGACTGCCACCTCTCGGATCCTGTCCATCCAGCCGCGCGCCCGCTGGCGCCAACCGGTCAAGCTCCTCCGCGGCGACCGCGAACGATGGCGGGTCGGCCATGACGACCGCCTGCAGTCAATCGGAGACTCGGTGGTCGTACTCAACGGAGCGGGCGCCTCATTCCCCGATGGTGATGTCGTGGGCTCGTCGACCTTCGTCGTGGAAGAACACCTCTCCACCCGGGCGCCCCTGACCACGGTGTCGATGGAGTGGCGATGCGGCGAGCCTACACTAGCCCAGCTCCACGACGAGGACGAAGGGTTTCAGGCGACCACCTACGGGACGACCTTGTCCGAGCTGGGCTGTATTGGGGGCTGGGCCCAACGAATCGGCGTTCAGGTGAACGAGGACGCGGACCGGCGATGGATCACCCTGTCGCCATTCGGCATGCCAGACCTGCAGGTGTCAAGCCGGCTCGTGTTGCGTAGCGGGGTTGAACGGTTCACCGGGTCACGGGACGGCATCCGGGTCACGGGGGCTGTCCTGTCCGAGAGCACGGCCAAGGGACTGGTGTTGCGTCTGGACTCGGTTCTGTATCAGGGTCAGGAGTTGTGCACCGCCGGCATCTACCTGCTTCAGGCCGGGTGATCCCATGCGCCGTCTTGTGCCGGGAACCGGACCCTCTCACGCCATCCTGCTCTTGCTGTTCCTGCAGGGCATTGCCTGCCACCCGTACATGAATCATTGCGAGCGGTGGGACTACGAGGATCTGATGGCTGTCTGCGGCTATGATTCGGACGACCCCGACTCTGGCTACCTGATGGGTCGGCTCGAGTACTCAGTCGACCTCGGTTGTGTCGAGGCGATCAGCCAGCACTACTGTGTGGACTGGAGGAGCTTTGACGAGGAGCCGGCCCCCTTCAACTATCCAGACTCTGTTGGCAAGAACCTCATCGCCTCTCTGCTGACGATCGCCGGGACCACGGCTGGACCGCTGAGCCCGGAGCAACTTGATCTCGCACCGGCCAAGATGCAGCAGTTTGCGTCCGATATGCCAGACGGCGTCGGACTTGGGGAGGTGATGTTCGAGTTTACCACCCAGGCCATCGAGACCATTCGGTACGAGGATAATGACCGGAGCTACATGGCCGCCCATAAGGACGGACTGGTGAAGCTGCACGGCGAGAGCATCTCCTGGACTGACGGCCCCAGCATTGGCGGTGATGGTTCGAAGACCAACGTGGGGTTGATCAGCCTCATCCTAGTTCACGAAGCCTCACACCGAATCTACGGCGACCACATCGGGTGTGACCTGGATCCCGAGCCTGTGAGCTGTGATCCCGACATTGAAGGGGCCTATGGGCTCTCCACCTGGTGGAGCATGACATGGATGAAAGCGACCCTGGACCGAATCTACGGTACCGCCTGCAGCCGAATGCTCGGAAAGACGGAACATTACGGATGCGGACGGATCGGCGACCATGGAGTCTGGCCCTATTGCGACGAGGAAGCAATAGAGCCGTACATCGACTGCGACGAGGCGTGGTGGGATGAAGGGGATTGACCTCTGCGAGCTGACTTCCCCAACCGGGTGATGGTAGAGTACGCCTCGGCTGTTAGCCCCAACCCATGCTCCTCGCCCTGCTCCTCGCCTGCTCCCTCCCCGAGACCCCCGTGCTCGTCGAGTCCCCCGTGCTCGTCGAGACGCCGCCCGCCGTCCCCGAGCCCAGCCTCGGCCCACCCTTCCCCTACGACTACGTCCCCCGCGACCTCAAGGGCGAAAAGGCCTCCTTCAGCCAGTGGGTCGGTCAGCCGGTGCTGGTCAACCTCTGGGCGACCTGGTGCGGGCCCTGCATCCAAGAGCTGCCGGCCCTGGGCGCCCTGCACGGCGAGTGGGCGCCGAAAGGCCTGGTGATGCTGGGCGTCGCGGTGGAGGACTTCCCGCCAAAGGTCGAGGCCACCGCCAAGGAGCGGGGCATGGCCTGGGTGATGCTGCAGGACGGCGCCGCGACCACCAGCAAGGCCTTTGGGGCGGACACGCTGCCGGTCACCCTGGTCTACGGCAAAGACGGGCGGCTGCTCTACAAGCACCTCGGCGTCGTGACGGCCGAGGACGCCACCCTGCGGGCGGCCTTGGAGGCGGCGGTGCGCTGAGCGGGGCGAGGTGGTCGAAGCGTGGTACCCTGACCCCATGCCTCCTGAGCCGAGCCCCGATCCACGCGCCTTCCTGGAGCTCCGAGCGGCGGGACGAGATCGCGCGCGCGCCGAACAGGCCAGCCAACACAAGCAGGCCGCCCAGGCCATGGCCGCCCTGCTCGCCTCTCGCTTCGGCGTCGACCGGGTCTGGCTCTTCGGCTCGCACGCCTGGGGCCGCCCCGACCATCGTTCCGATCTTGACCTCGCCGTCGAGGGACTCGCGCCCGAGCGCTTCATCGAAGCTCTCGCGGCCCTGATGCAGGTCGCGCCGCCCTCGGTGGACCTGCTCCGGCTGGAGGAGGCTCCCGCGACCCTGCGAGCGCGGGTCCTGGCCCATGGGGAGCTGCTGCAAGAGCGCGGCTGAGAGTGAGCTGCGGGTCCTGGAGGCCGAGGTTCAGTCCGATCTGTCCTCCTTTGGTGTTTGGATCGAGAAGCTCGATGCACCACTGCACCAGGGAACCTGGACCGACGAAGACCCTGAGCTGTACGTCGTCGCGGTCTGCCTCCACCACTCGTACGGGAGCCTTGAGAGCGCCCTGGCGCGCATCGCCCGTGCCCTTGAGGGCTGTCCTTCGGCCGGTCCCCGCTGGCACGCCGAGCTGTTGGACCGCATGGCGCTGCCCATTGCGGGAATCCGACCCGCGGTGCTCGGCCCCCCTTCGTTGACCGCGGCTCGCGAGCTCCTCGCCTTTCGGCACTTCTTCCGCCACTCCTATGGGTCCGCCTTGAACCCCCGATCGCACCGCGAACGCGCACAGGCCCTCCGCGATGCCGGCCCTGCGATCCAGGCCGATCTGCGCGCCTTCCTCCGCGCGCTGGCCGCATATGCCCCCTTGCCTCCCCGGCGGTCGGTGCCTACCCGACCCCCACCAACCCCAAGGGAGATCCCCATGTTCGACACCCCGACCGCCGAACCCGCCACCCACCGCTACCAGGCGGACGTCCGGCAGATCCTCGACCTCGTCACGCACAGCCTCTACAGCGACCGCGAGATCTTCCTGCGCGAGCTGGTCAGCAACGCCAGCGACGCGCTCGACCGGGCCCGCTTCGAGGGCCTCTCCGACACGGCCCTGCTGCCCGCCAGCCCGCCCGAGGGCCAGGAGGCCGGCATCCGCGTCACCGTGGACGAAGCAGCTCGCATCATCACGATCGAGGACGACGGCATCGGCCTCACCGCCGAGGAGGCCGAGAAGAACCTCGGCACGATCGCGCACTCCGGCACCCGCGCCTTCCGCAAGGCGCTCGAAGAGCAGCGCGAGGGCAAGAAGGACAACGCCGACGGCCTGATCGGGCAGTTCGGCGTCGGCTTCTACTCCTCCTTCATGGTCGCCGACCGGGTGACGGTCGACAGCCTCTCGGCCCGGCCGGGCAGCGAGCCCATCCACTGGGCCAGCGAGGGCGGCGACGGCTACACCCTCACCCCGGGCACCCGCGACCGCCGCGGCACGCTGATCACCCTGCATATGCGGGAGGACGCCGAGGAGTTCGCCGACGCCGACAAGCTGCGGGAGATCGTCCGCAAGCACAGCGACTTCATCCCCTGGCCGGTGCGCGTGGGCGAGGAGCGGGCCAACCAGGAGCAGGCCCTCTGGCGGCGCGAGCCCTCCGAGATCCAGGCCGACGAGTACAAAGCGCTGTACCGGCACCTGGGCGGGGACTGGCAGGAGCCGCTGGCCTGGTCGCACGCCCGGGTCGAGGGCAACGTCAGCTTCGACATGGTGCTCTTCATCCCGGCCAGCCGCCCCTGGACCATGGATCGCCTCGACTTCAAGCCGGCCCTGAAGCTCTACCAGCGCCGGGTCAAGGTGCTGGACAGCGCCGAGGGCCTGCTGCCCCGCTACCTGCGCTGGGTCAGCGGCGTCGTGGACAGTCCCGACGTCGAGCTGAACGTCAGCCGCGAGATCCTCCAGCAGACGCCGGCCCTGCGGGTGATCAAGAAGCAGCTCACCAAGCGCGTCCTCGACCGCCTGAAGGAGCTCGCCACCGAGGAGCAGGAGGGCTACGCGAAGTTCTGGGAGCAGCTCGGCCACATCCTGAAGGAGGGCGTGCACGAGATCGCCCTGGACGGAGGCGGCGACAAGGACAAGGAGCGCCTCGTCTCGCTGCTGCGCTTCAAGACCACCACCAGCCGCACCGCCACCGACGTCGTCGACCGCTGGCGCAGCTTCGCCCAGCTCAAGGAGAGCATGGGCGAAGGACAGAAGGAGATCTGGTACCTGGCCGACGTGGACAAGGAGCGCATCGCGCACAGTCCGCTGCTGGAGGCCTTCAAGAAGAAGGGCTGGGAGGTGCTCCTGCTCGACGACCCGGTCGACGAGTGGGTGACGATGAACCTGCCCGAGTTCGACGGCGTGCCGCTGAAGAGCGTCGCCCACGGCGATCTGGAGAGCCTGGAGGAGAAGCAGGAGGAGGAGGACCCCATCGCCAAGGAGGCCAAGGCCCAGGCCGCCCCCCTGGCCAACTTCATGGAGGCCCTGCTGGGCGAGGACGTCGCCGGCGTGCGCATCTCCAGCCGGCTGGTGGACAGCCCCTCGGTCCTGGTCAACCAGGAGGGCGCGATGAGCGCCAACCTGGAGCGCATCCTGAAGGCGGCCAACCAGGACGTGCCGACCTCCAAGCGGGTGCTGGAGATCAACCCCGAGCACCCGATGGTCAAGACGCTGGCGCGCCTGAACGGTGAGGGCAAGACCGGGCTGGAGCCCTTCGCGCGGTTGCTGCTGGACCACGCCTCGATCGCCGAGGGGCGCCTGGAGGACCCGGAGGGCTTCGCCAAGCGGCTGCAGGCGCTGATGGAGAAGGCGGCGGGGGCGATGTGAGCGTCGTGTGATCGACGCAGATGCCCGAGCCCGCGCGCGACAACTTCGCCACGCCCTCACGGAGACGGAGGCGCGGCTATGGTCGTCGTTGCGCGGGCACCGGCTCGGAGGGCATCGTTTTCGTCGCCAACATCCCGTGGGGTCGTATGTCCTCGACTTCTACTGTCCGGCAGCGCGGCTCGGGATCGAGGTTGATGGACCGGACCACCTCGACCGCGAGGACAGAGACGAGGCGCGGTCGAAGTGGTTGGAGGGACAAGGGATCGAGGTGATCCGGTTCTGGAATCATGAGGTCTCTGGAGAGCTGGAGGCCGTGTTGCAGGCGATCCTGGACCGGGTCGAGGCACGGCTGGGAAAGAGGCAGAGCTGAGGTTGCCCTCCCCACCCCGCTGGCGGAGGTGGCGTTCACTGTAGGTTCACCAACCCCCCTCCGCCCGCTACGCGGGCACCTCCCCCCGCAAGCGGGAGGAGGGAAGCGGCTCCTCCCGTTTACAAGGCACCCCCCTCCGCCCGTTGCCCGCGGTGGTAGCGGCCGCGCGCTGCTGTTGCCCTCCCCTCGCTTGCGGGGGGAGGTGGCCCGAAGGGCCGGTGGGGGGCTGCCTCCTATGAAGAATCGCCCTCCCCCTCAAAACTGGTACACCCCCTCCACATACACCTGCGGCCGCACCAGCACCAGGTCATCCCCGACCACCGTGCTGAACTGCCTGAACAGATACCCCCGCGCCCCCGTGCGCAGCCCGACATCCCCGCTCCTCACCATGAACTCCCCCCCCACGAACAAGGCCGGATCCGCGTGCGTCCGGAACCTCTCATTGGCGGCGAGGTTGTTGTCGGGGTGGACGTCCTGCGTGAAGATCGCCGCAAACCCCGGCCGCAGCAGCAGGTCCCACTGCAGCTTCTCGCCCTGCCGATGAGGCAGCCGCAGGCCGGGCGAGACGTACAGGCCGTGCCGCAGGAAGATGTAGTCCTTGGCGTCCTCGCTGTCGGGGACGACGGTGTCCTGCATGGCGAAGGGGCTGACGAAGCCGCCGACGTCTACCGAGACGATCCGGGTCAGCCGGGAGTCGAGGCCGCCCATCAGGCCGATGTTGGCTCGGTCGTTGTAGGAGAGGCCCAGGTGGATCCGGTTCTGCGGGTCCATGGGCAGGCGCCGCGCGTGCGCGGGGGAGCCCACGAGGGAGAGGACGAGCAGGGCGGTCGCGAGCAGGGGGCGGATCATGATCTCTCCGGTGCGGGCACTATAGCCGCCTGGCAGCCGTCGGCTGCGGCAGGGGCTCGAGCAGGTGTTCGGCGGTGGCGGTCAGGGCGCGCAGGTCATGGACCTCGCCCTCCATCCGGGGGACCCGCCACATGGCCTGGCCCGGGGCCATCGCCCGGCGGAGGTGGTCGATGCGACGGGCCTCGGCCTGGGCGAGCTCCCGCAGGCGCCGGTCGGCGGCGCCCAGGCGGGCGAGGAGGGTCTCGGCGGTGTGAGGCGAGAGGTCGGCCGACAGCGCCGAGGCCAGCCCGGAGAGCAGGGCGACGTCGGGGACCTGCTCGCTGACGAGGTGGCAGCGGTTGACGACGGCGCCGGCGCAGCGCATCCCGCGACCGCGCAGCTCGCCCAGGAAGTAGCGGGCGGTCTCGACGGAGGCCTCGTTGGGGGCGGTGATGACCAGGAAGGCGGTGTCACGGGCGCGGAAGAGGGCGATGACCTCCTCCGAGCGGCTGCGGAAGCCGTCGTAGAGCTCGCGGAAGGCCTGGAAGAACTCGCTGAGCTCGTCGAGGAAGGCCCGACCGAAGATGTGGCCCAGCAGGCGGAAGACGATGCTGCTGGTGCCCATCAGCAGGCGGCCCAGGCCGGCCTGGGGCTCGTGGGGCGCCAGGAACCACTTCATGATCTGCCGGTCCGTGAAGCGGGCGAGCCGGCCGGGGGCGTCGAGGAAGTCCATCGCGTGGGTGGAGGGCGGCGTGTCCAGGACGACCAGGTCGTAGCCGCCGTGGGTGACGACGTCGTGCAGCTTCTCGGTGGCCATGTAGTCCTGGCTGCCGGCGATGCTGTCGGCGATGGCCCGGAAGATGCGGTTGCCGAGGATGCGCTCGGCGACCTGGGGATCGGGGCTGACCCGCTCGATCAGATCGCGGATGGTGTGCCCCGGGTCCAACATCATGGCCCAGAGCTCCCCCCCGGCGGCGGCCCCCTCCAGCTCGACCCGCACGGCCTCGTTGCCGAAGAGCGGCAGGCCCAGGCTGTTGGCGAGGCGCCGGGCGGGGTCGATGGTCAGGACGAGGACCCGCTTTCCCTGCATGGCCGCGCCCAGGGCCAGCGAGGCGGAGAGGGTGGTCTTGCCCACGCCTCCGCTGCCGACGCAGATGAGCAGCCGATGATCCGAGAGCAGGCTCACGCGCCCTCCCCGGCGGCCTGCTCGCGGACGAGGGCCCGGGCGAGCTGGATGACGACGGCCTCGGGACCGCCCTGCAGGCCCCCCTGGGCCCCCAGCCGCGGGATGCTGAGCAGCCCCGCCCCGGCCCCGGCGAGCCGGTCGAGGGCCCGGCGGCTGGCGTCTTCGAGCTCGGCCTCCCAGCGCCCGGCGGCGACCAGCTCGCCCCCAGGTCCGTCGGCGGGCATCAAGGCGCCGATCCGGGCCAGGAGCGCGCGCTCGTCGGCGGTGATGCTGGGGGGGGCGACCTGGTTGAGCAGGACCAGGGGCGGGGCCAGGACGGGGACCATGACCTCCAAGCGGCCCAGCAGCTCCAGGGTCTCGTTGACGACGATCTCCTCGGGCAGACCGACCAGCACCATCCGGGTGTCCGGCCGGCCCAGCAGCTCGATCAGCTCGCCGGCGCGCTGCTGGATGGGGCCCTCCGCCACCAGCTCGCGGGCCACCCAGGGCACCTGCAGCAGGGCCAGGGCGTGGCCGCTGGCGGGCATGTCGACGACGACCTGGTCGTAGTCCTCGCAGAGGCTGGCGATGCGGGAGAGGCCGACGATCTCGCGCAGGCCCGGCGTGGCGTCCAGGAAGAGGGCGACCAGGCGGTTGCGGAGGATGAGCCGGACGACCCGCTGCACCGGGATGGAGCGCTCCAGCCACTCCTCGAGCGCGCGGTCCCAGGTGATGTTGCAGACGTCCAGGCGCGGGCCGACCGGGCGAGGCTCGTAGCTGGCGGCCCGGCCGAGCAGGCCGGACATGGCGCTCTGCCGGACGTCGACCTCGACGACCAGGGTGCGCTTGCCGGCGTCAGCGGCGCGGCGCCCGAGCGCGGCGGCGACGGTGCTCTTGCCCGTACCACCCTTGCCGGTGACCAGGATCAAGCGGGCGTCGAGCACGGGGCCGAGGGGCAAGGGCCTGCCGGGTCACAGAGGGCTGCGGGTCACGGGGGGGCTGCGGGTCACGGGGAGGCTGCGGGGTCAGATGTCCAGGTTGCGCACGTTCAGGGCGTTGGTCTGGATGAAATTGCGCCGCGGATCGACCGCGTCGCCCATCAGCAGGCTGAAGACCTGGTCGGCCTGGACGGCGTCGTCGACCTGCACCCGCAGCAGGGTGCGGGTGCTGGGATCCATGGTGGTCTCCCAGAGCTGCTCGGCGTTCATCTCGCCGAGGCCCTTGTAGCGCTGGATCTCGTAGCCCTTGCGGGACTGGCTCATGACCTCCTCCAGCAAGCGCCGCCAGCTGCCCAGCTGCTCCTCGCCGACCTGGACCGGCAGGGGCAGGACGAGGTGCAGCTCTTCGGCCAGGGCCTCGCCCCCCATCAGCTCGCCGCCCTCTTCCACGCCGTAGAGCCAGGTGGTGCGCTCCTCGCCGTTCTCCAGGCTGAGCACGCGCAGGCGGATGCTGGGGCCCTCGTCCGCGTCGCCGCCGGGGTGCTGCACCGCGGCGAGCTCGGAGATGTGCAGCCCCGGCGCCACCCGGTCCAACGTCTCGCGCAGCATCGTGATGGCGGCCTGGGCCGTCTCGGGCTGGCTGAGGTCCAGCCGGTGGCCCCTCATGGCGAACCAGCCGTCCCGCACGGCCGGCACCGCCCGGCGGCCGGCCCGCTCGACCGCGGCGACGTAGCGCCGGACGAGATCCATGGCCGTCATCAGGGCCTCGCCGCTGAGCGCCTCGCCCCCGGCAGGCGCCAGGCTGCTGCCGACCGAGCCCTTCTCGATCAGGTAGCGCTCCAGCGCGGCGTCGTCCTTGAGGTACTCCTCGCGGCGGCCCTTCTTGATCTTGTAGAGCGGGGGCTGGGCGATGTAGAGGTGGCCGCCCATCACCAGCTCGCGCATCTGGCGGAAGAAGAAGGTCAGCAGCAAGGTGCGGATGTGGCTGCCGTCGACGTCGGCGTCGGTCATGATGATGACGCGGCTGTAGCGCAGCTTCTCGGTGTCGAAGTCCGGGCCGACCCCGGTGCCCAGCGCGCTGATGATGGTCCGGATCTCCTCGTTGCCCAGCATCTTGTCGAAGCGGGCCTTCTCGACGTTGAGGATCTTGCCGCGCAGGGGCAGGATGGCCTGGGTCTTTCGGTCACGGCCCTGCTTGGCCGAGCCGCCGGCCGAGTCGCCCTCGACCAGGTACAGCTCGCTGCGGGCGGGGTCCTTCTCCTGGCAGTCGGCCAGCTTGCCGGGCAGGTCACCGCCCTCCAGCGCCGACTTGCGGCGGGCCAGCTCGCGGGCCTTGCGGGCCGCCTCACGGGCGCGGCTGGCGTCGACCGCCTTGCCGACGATGGACCGGGCGACCTGGGGGTTCTCTTCCAGGAAGCTGTGCAGGCGCTCGGCGACGATGCCCTCGACCAGGCCCTTGACCTCGCTGTTGCCCAGCTTGGTCTTGGTCTGGCCTTCGAACTGCGGCTCGGAGATGCGCACGGCCAGCACGCAGGTCAGGCCCTCGCGGATGTCGTCGCCGGAGATGCTCTCGTTCTTGGCGGCCTTGAGGATGCCGCTGCTGAGGGCGTACTGGTTGACGATGCGGGTCAGCGCGGCCTTGAGGCCCGAGACGTGGGTGCCGCCTTCGATGGTGTTGATGTTGTTGGCGAAGGAGAGGATGGTCTCGGTGTAGGCGGTGGTCCACTGCATCGCCAGGTCGGCCTCGATGCCCTCGCGCCCGCCGGAGATGGTGACCGGATCGCTGTGCAGCGGGGTCCGCGCCTCGTTGAGGTGGGTGACGAAGGAGCGCAGGCCGCCGTCGTAGCGCCAGACCTCCTCCAGCTCGTCCCGCTCGTCCTTGAAGCTGATCGTGATCCCCGGGTTGAGGAAGGCCATCTCCTGGAGGCGCCGGGCCAGCACATCGTAGGAGAGCTGCACGGTCTCCTTGAAGATGTCGGGGTCGGGCTGGAAGCGGACCCGGGTGCCTCGCTTGTCGCTGGGACCCTTGTTGACGAGGGTGGTCTCGGGCTCGCCGACCTTGTAGCGCTGCTGGTGGTGGGAGCCGTCGCGCCAGATGTCCAGCAGCAGCCAGGAGGAGAGGAAGTTGACGCAGGAGACGCCGACGCCGTGCAGACCGCCCGAGACCTGGTAGCTGCCCTTCTTGAACTTCCCGCCGGCGTGCAGCACGGTCAGGGCGACCTCGGCGGCGGGGCGGCCCTGCTCGGGGTGGATGTCGACGGGGATGCCGCGGCCGTCGTCCTCGACGCTGCAGGAGCCGTCCTCGTGCAGGATGACGCTGATCCGGGTGCAGAAGCCGGCCATGGCCTCGTCGATGGAGTTGTCGACGACCTCGTAGACGAGGTGGTGCAGGCCGGTGGGGCCGGTCGAGCCGATGTACATGGCCGGGCGCTTGCGGACGGCGTCCTTGCCCTCGAGCACGGTGATCGACGAGGCGTCGTAGTCGCTGCTGGCGGCCGGCAGGATGGGCGAGGACGAGCCCTCGACGGGGGCATCGGGGGTGAGCGAAGACATGCCGGGGATCCCGTGGATGGAGGGCGCGCGAGAGGGGGAGACGTGAAGACGCCGGCTGGGTGCGCACCGCGAGGAACAGCTCTCCCTAACCCGTCTGCGACCCCTTCTCAAGCCAGACCTGGCCCTCGCGGACCCGCCAGAAGCGCGCCTCGCCCGCGGGCAGCGGGCCCAGGAAGGCGGGGTCGGTGGTGGTGATCCAGACCTGGCTCTCCTGGGCGGTCAGCAGGGCCAGGAAGCGCTGCATCCGGCCGCGATCCAGCTCGCCGGTCAGGTCGTCGACCAGCAGCAGCGGCGCCACCCCGCGGGAGCGGGCGACCGCCAGCTCGGCCAGCTTCAGGGCCAGCACCAGGGTCCGGGCCTGGCCCTGGCTGGCGTAGTCGGCGGCGTTGCGGCCCTCGACCCGCAGCTGGAGATCGTCGCGGTGGGGGCCGACCAGCACCCGGCCGCGGCGGCGCTCCTCCTCGCCGAAGCGAGCGATGGCGGCCTCGATGCGCTCGGCCACGGCGCTCAGGCCGAGCTCCTCGCCACCCAGGCTGCGCAGCTGCAGCTCGACGGTGCGGGCGTCGGCGGCCGGCCCGCTCATCTCGGCGCTGGCCGCCAGGACATGGGGGCGCAGCGTCTCGACCATGGCGTGGCGGGCGAGGGCGATGCGGGCGCCGAGCTGGACGATGCGGTCGTTCCACGGCGCGAGCTCGGCCGGGCGGGCCTGCCCGGTGCGCAGCAAGGCCGCCTTCTGCTGGACGGCGCGGCGGTAGTCGGCCGCGAGCTCCAGGTAGCCGGGGGAGACCGTGAAGATGGCGCGATCGAGGAAGTCGCGGCGCTCCTGGGGCACGCCGCGCACGATGCGGATGTGGTCGGGGCAGAAGAGGATGGCCCGCAGCAGCTCGAACCAGGAGCCCAGCGAGGTGGGGGCCACGTCGTCCACCCGCAGCCGGCGCTTGCCGGGCAGCAGCCGCAGCTCCAGGCGGCGCGTGTCGTAGGGGCCGACCACCTGGGCCTCCACCCGGGCGAAGCGGCTGCCCTCCTTCACCAGGCGCCGGGGCTGGCTCTCCCGGAAGCTGCGCAGGGCGGCCAGCATCCAGACGGCCTCCAGCAGGTTCGTCTTGCCCTGGGCGTTGTCGCCGTGCAGGATCACGAAGCGCGCGTCGGTGGTCAGCTCGGCCTTGCTGAGGTTGCGCCAGTCGGCGATGGCCAGCCGGGTGATGCGCACGGCGGGGTGTCCAGCCAGCTCCAGGCGCCTCAGTCCAGCCGCATCGGCATGACGACGAAGAGGGCGTCGTCCCGGTCCGGGAAGCGCACGATGCAGGGGTCGAGCACGTCCACCAGCTCGAGCTGGATGATCTCGCTGCGCGTCGCGGAGAGGATGTCCTGGAAGTACTTGACGTTGAAGCCCGTGAAGAGCGGCTCGCCGTCGAGCTCGGCGGGGACGGTCTCGCGGGCGTTGCCCAGGTCGACGTTCTCGGCCGAGAGCACCACCTGGTCGGGCTCGAAGGCGAAGCGGACCGAGTGGTTGCGGTCGCTGGCGACGATCGAGACCCGCTTGATGGCGGCGGTGAAGGCCTCACGCGGGACGCGGATGGTGCGTCGCGAGGCGCCCGGCAGGACCTGGCGGTAGTTGGGGAACTCGCCGTCGACGAGGCGGACCATCAGCGTCATGGTGGGGGTCGAGAAGCTGGCGGAGCGTTCGCCGAAGCCGACGCTCCAGGTCTCGTTGTCCGACTCGACCAGCTTGCGCAGCTCGCCCAGGGCCTTGCGAGGGACCAGCATGGAGCGGCCCATGCCGAAGGTGCCCTCGAAGGCGGCCTCGGAGAGGGAGAGGCGGCTGCCGTCGGTGGTCACCAGCCGGACCCGGGTGGCCCCGTCGGTGGTGGTCATCTCTTCGAGGTGGGCGCCGTTGAGGCCGTAGCGCGTGTCGTCGGGGCTGATGCTGAAGGAGGTCTCTTCGATGACCCGCCGCAGATCGCCGCCGCGCACGGTCAGGACGGCCCGCTCTTCCTTGGTGGGCAGCGGGGGGAACTCCTCGGCGGCCATGCCGTTGATCTGGAACTCGGCCGAGCCGCACTTGATGGCGAGGCGGTTGCCCGGGCGGCTCTGCAGGTGGACCGTCGGATCGGCCAGCGAGCGGGCGATCTGGAAGAAGTGGGAGGCGTCGACGGTCAGCTCGCCGGGCTCTTCGACCCGCGCCGGGTAGGTCGCGACCAGGGCCAGGGCGCTGTCGGTGGCAGAGACGTCCAGGCTGTTGCCGCGGGCGACGAGCAGGACATGGGCCAGCGCCTGGGTGGTCGGGCGCCGTTCGACGATGCCCTGCGCACGCCCGAGGGCACGAATCAGCTCGTCACGATCGATGTAGAGGTCCATGAGGAGTCCCTTGCTGGGTAGGGCCGGAGATTCAAGCGGTGCTGGGCATGGTGACCTACTTTCCCGCGGACCTCGCGGCAATGCCTCAGCTCAAGGTCGGGGCTCGGGTCGGGGCTCGGGTCGCTACGAGCGACTGCAAGGTTGAAGAGGGATCTAGATCATCCGTAGTCGATAGTAGGGCGGCCGAAAGCTGTGGATAAGTCAGCGGGGCGCGATGGTGACGGGATCGTGGCGGGGGTCAAGCTTGTGGGTCGGACCGGATCCCGACTATGCATGCCTGGGGAGAAGATCGGGGCACCCCTGCGGGCTGTGAAGAAGTGGCGATCTTGCGAGCGCTCTTTGGGGGGGGCCATTCACAAGTTGCCCGCAGTTGCCCATATGGTTTTCCACAGGGGCTGAAAAGCGCAGCCTGCACCTCGGGCGAGCGCTCCTCGAGCTGGAGCATCCGCCGACCCTCGATCTGGACCCCCCGGGCGAGGGTCAGCGCTGCAGCATCCGCTCGAGGGTCTCGATGACGTTGCGCAGATCGGCGTCCTTGATCATCAAGGAGCGGATCTTCTTGCAGGCGTGCTGGACCGTGGCGTGGTCGCGGTTGCCGAAGGCCCGGCCGATGTCGGGGAAGGAGAGCTCGGTGTGCGCGCGGATCAGGTACATCGCCACGTGCCGCGGGCGGACCACCTGCTTCAGGCGTCGGGCGCCGTGCAGATCGGCCGGCTTCAGGTTGTAGAAGCTGGCGACGATGTGGACGATCTCGGCCACGCTGGGCGCGGCGGGGGCCTCGGGCAGGATGCCGACCAGGTGCTTGCGGGCCGCGTCCAGGTCCGGCTTGACCCCGTGCAGGCGGCAGGAGGCCTTCAGGCGGTTGAGCGCGCCCTCGAGCTCGCGCACGTTGCCGCGCAGGCGGGTGCAGATCCACTGGGCGAGGTCCGGGGTGATCTCCAGGCCCATGTCCTCGGCCTTCTGCCGGAGGATGGCCACCATCGTCTCGACGTCGGGGGGCTGGGTGTCGGCCAGCATCCCGCTCTCGAAGCGGGTGCGCAGCCGGGGCTCCAGCATCTTGATCTCGCGAGGCAGCACGTCGGCGGTGAAGACGATCTGCTTGCCCCGCTTGTGCAGGTCTTCGAAGGTGTGGAAGAGCTCCTCCTGGGTCGCGTCCTTGCCGCCCAGGAACTGCACATCGTCGATCAGCAGCATGTCGGGCAGCTTGCGGTAGCGGTCCCGGAACTCGTGCATGCGGCGGTAGCGCAGCGACTCGATCAGGTCGTTGGTGAACTGCTCGGCGGTGACGTAGACGACGTTGAGGCGCTCGTCCCGCTCGCGCATGGAGTTGCCGATGGCGTGCATCAGGTGGGTCTTGCCCAGCCCGGTGCCCCCGTAGATGAAGAGGGGGTTGTAGTTGGCGCCCGGGTCGTCGGCGACCGCCAGCGAGGTGGCGTGGGCGAACTGGTTGCAGCTGCCGACGATGAAGTTGCGGAAGGTCTTGTCGACCGCCACGCCGGGGATGGGCGCGCTGCGTCGGGCGCTGCGCTGGCTGGCCTCCTCCATCGTCTCGGCAGAGGCGTGCACCTCTTCGCTGCCCGCGGCCTCTTCGAGCTCACCTCCGCCGCCCTCGCGGTCCTCGATCAAGAAGTCCACGGGTACAGGAGTGCCCAGCACCTGGTGGAACTCCTCGGTGATGGCCTCGCCGAAGTTCTCCTTGACCCAGTCGCGGAAGTACCGGTTGGGGAGCAGCAGCCGCATCGAGGTCCCTGTGGTGGGAGCGAGGCGGATCGGCTCGATCCAGATCTCGAAGTTCTGCGACCCGAGTCGGTCGCGAAGCGAGCCCTGGACAGCGAACCAGACTTCCTGCACGCACCCCTCCCCGCCGCGCAGCCGAAAATCGGCGAGCGCGTAGATCGTGTCGTTCCTGCGACGCCGCGGCGCCCCCTCGATGACCACTGCGAGGCTAACAGGCGCCCCCACGGCACTTCAAGCCCGGAGGGTGTTCGCAAGTGGCAGCAATCCCGTGGAACAATTTGGAAACTTATCAGGTACAACCACGATAATGAACGATTATGAAAAACCTGAGGATAGATCGCGGCTGCCTTGGCCCGACCAGGTCCCTGGCGTTCCACGGGGGCCTGAAGCGCGCTCGCCATGCGGAAAACCTATGCGTAGAGCGCTGGACCCCTCAGGCGGTGCTTGACCCAGGTGGAGTCGCGGAGTAAGGGCCTCGGCCTCCTGTCCCTGCCGGGTCCGGCTTCGCCGTGATCGCCTGGGGGGTGGGGTCCATGCCTTCGAGGAACTCGTCATGAAGCGCACCTACCAGCCCAGCAACATCAAGCGGAAGCGCAGCCACGGCTTCCGCGCCCGGATGAAGACCCCCAACGGCCGCGCCGTGCTCGCTCGTCGTCGGGCCAAGGGACGTCAGCGCCTCGCTCCGACCGTCCGGACCAAGGCCACCTGACGCTGCCCCGGCTCGGCCTCCCGCGCTCCGTGCGGCTGGTTGCGTCCTCGGACTTTCGCCGCATCCAGGGGGATGGGCGTCGGGTCCGATCGGCCGACCTGGTCGTGCTCTACCTGCCGACCCAGGCAGCTCAGGCGCGGGTCGGCTTGACCGTCAGTCGAAAGGTAGGAGGCTCCGTGGTTCGAAACCGGGTCAAGCGCCGACTCCGCGAGGCGGTGCGTCATCAGCGCCACCTGCTTGGCGAGCGCGTCGACGTGGTGATCATCGCCCGGCCCTCCGCGGCCCTGGTCAGCGCGGCTGCGCTGCAGGACCAGGTCGAGGCCTCCTTCCGGCGGATAGGCCAGAGTGAGCGCCATGCGGGCCGCTGATCCGCTGGTGTGGATGGTGCGCGGCTATCAGCGCCTCATCTCTCCGTTGACCCCGCCGATGTGCCGCTTCGAGCCCACCTGCAGCCAGTACGCGGCGCAAGCCCTGAGCGCCCATGGCCTCCTTCGAGGCGGCTGGTTGGCCAGCGCCCGCCTGCTGCGGTGCCACCCGTTCAACCCCGGGGGCTACGACCCGGTCCCGATGTCGGCCCCGCCCTGCATTGAAGGAGAGCGCCATGGGCAGTGAGAACGACCGTCGCGTGCTGCTGGCGATCGCGCTCATCATGGTCGTCTACTACGTGTGGGTGGCCTTCATCAACCCGCCGCCGCCGGCCGTGGCCCCGCCCGAGCCGGTCGCCGAGCAGGCTGCCGAGCAGGGTGCCGCGCCGCTCGGCGATCCGCTCTCGGCCTCCCCGTCGGTCGGGGTCGCCCTTCCGGCGGTGGAGTCCCAAGCGGTGCCGGCGCGCGCCGAGCCCTACCAGGGCCAGAGCTTCCGGGGCGTGATCTCCTCGGCGGGCGGCACGATCGGGGGCGTCCAGCTCGACGACTACGTGACCTCGCCGACGACCACCGCCTGGTGGACCTGGGCGATCGCCCGGCTCAGCGGCGGCACGGGCGAGTCCTGGAGCGCCTACAAGGGAGGGGGCGATCCCCGCGAGGTCCTCGATCTCCAAGGTGCCATCGGCCTCGCCGGGGTCGGGCCGATCGGCGGCGACGGCGGCTACCTCCTCGAAGGCAGCGGCGTTCGCTGGACGGCGACGCGAACCGACGCCTCCGGGCTGATCATCCGCAAGCGCATCGCGCCGGGCGAGACCCCTCACACCCTCGAGGTCGAGGTCGAATTCGACAACCGCGCCGGTCCGGCGGTCGACCAGCTGTGGGTCGGGGTCGTCGACGAGATGAGCGGCACCGCCGGGCGCTTCGACAACGCCTCGCGGCCCCAGGCCTACGTCGATGACAGCATCGAGCACCTGCTGGACCTCTCCGATGTGGCCGCCGGCGAGGAAGAGCGCTTCGACGGGCCGGTCAGCTGGTTCGGCGTCGGGGATCGCTACTTCATGTCGGCGCTGGCCCTCAAGGACCCGCTGACGGCCAGCGTCGTCTTCGATCTGCTGCCCGACGGGCGGGGCGGGGCCTTCCTGGTGGACGGGCAGGGCCTCGAGGCCGGGGCGACGCGCAGCTACCGCTTCGTGGCCTGGATGGGTCCCAAGGACCTCGATCTGCTCCAGCGGGTCGGCTACCAGCTCGACGAGGCGGTGGAGTTCGGCTTCTTCGGCTTCTTCTCGCGGATGCTGCTCTTCCTGCTGAAGGTCGCCCAGAAGGGGGTGGTCAACTGGGGCCTCGCCATCCTGGCCCTGACCCTGCTGGTCAAGGCGGTCTTCTACCCGCTGACCCAGAAGGCCTTCGTCAGCAGCAAGCGGATGCAGGCCATCCAGCCGCTGATGAAGGAGATCCAGGAGAAGTACAAGGACAACAAGGAGCTCGCCTCGGTCGAGACGATGAAGCTCTTCAAGGATCAGGGCGTGAACCCGATGGGCGGCTGCCTGCCCAGCCTGGTCCAGATGCCGGTCTGGTTCGCCCTCTACGGCGTGATGCTCAACAGCGTCGAGCTCTACAACAGCAAGTTCCTGTACCTCAACGACCTGACGGCGGCGGATCCCTACGGCCTGCTGCCGGTGATCTACGCCGTGTTGATCTTCCTGCAGCAGCAGATGATGCCGATGACCGGGCTCGATCCGGCCCAGCAGAAGATGATGAAGATGCTGCCCATCGTCTTCGCCGCCTTCATGTTCACCTTTCCGTCGGGCCTCGTGCTCTACTTCTGCGCGAACATCCTGCTGACCATCCTGCAGCAGTGGCTGATCAACCGCACCTTCGCCTCAACGCCGCAGACCCAGGTGGCTGCACCCTGAGCCCGCACCGGCGCGCACCATCGCCGCGCCCCATGGAGATCCCGTGTCCGACCAACCTACCGTCACCGCCGAGGGCCGCACCCTCAAGGAAGCCCTCGACCTCGCCGCCGGCCAGCTCGGCGTCGCCGTCGCCCAGGTCCAGCACAAGCTGGATCTCAGCCACTTCCGCAACCAGTTCGGGATGACCACCGGGGTCGACACCGTCAAGATCATCGCCTGGGCCCGGGATGCGCAGGAGGTCGCCGGCGCCGAAGCCGCTCACGCCTGGGTGACCGAGCTGGTCTCCAAGATGGGCATCGAGGGCTCGGTGCGCTTCCGCGTTCGCGAGAACCAGCAGGCCGATGTGCGCATCGACAGCGAGAGCGCCCGCTTCCTGGTGGGCAAGCAGGGTCGCACCATCAAGGCGATCCGGCACCTGCTGGCCGAGAGCGTCGGCCGCCAGTTCCCCACCTGGACCTTCCACCTCGACGTCGTGGGCGGCGAGCGTGAGGACGCCCGGGAAGAGGGCCGACGGGAAGAGGGGGCCGACGACGGTCCGCGCCACGAAGGCGGGGGCCGCGAGCGCGGACGCGACGGTGGACGCGGCCGGGACCGCGGCGGCCGCGGTGGGCGCGGCGAGCGCGGCAACGAGCGCTCCGAGGCGGACGTCGAGGAGCTCAAGCGCCTCGCCCGCAAGGTGGCCGAGCGCGTTCGCAGCACCGGCGAGACCGAGATCATCCGCAAGCGCCTGAACAGCTTCGAGCGCCGCATCGTGCACCTCGCCGTCAAGGAGATGGCCGGCATCGGCAGCGAGAGCATCAAGCAGGGCGAGGACAAGGTGATCGAGGTCTACGTCCTGGACAAGGATGTCATCGGCGAGGAGTAGCGGCCCGCCGCCCGGCGGCCCCTGCATCGTCGCCTGCGCCAGCCCGTGGGGGCGAGGTGCGATCTCCGTGCTGCGCCTCAGCGGCGCCGACGCCCTGGCGCTGGCCCGGCGCCTCTCTCCGGGCGGCCCCGCCTGGCGACCGCGGCGCGCCAGCCTGCGTCGGCTGGTCGACGAGCAGGGTGAGCTGCTGGACAGCTGCCTGCTGACCTGGATGCCCGGGCCGCGCAGCTTCACCGGCGAAGACGTGGTGGAGATCGCCTGCCACGGCAACCCGCTGATCGTCGAGCAGCTCCTGGACGCCTGTGTCCGGCTGGGGGCCCGCCCGGCGCGGCCGGGGGAGTTCAGCCGCCGGGCCCTGGAGCATGGCCGCCTCGGCTTGATCGAGGCCGAAGCCCTGGCCGAGCAGATCGCCGCGCGCTCGCCAGCGGGGCTGCGCCTCGCTCGACAGGCCGGCCAGCAGCTCGCTCCCGCGCTGGAGCTCCTCTACGAGCGCCTGCTCGACCTGGCCGCCGAGCTGGAGGCGAGGCTCGACCACCCGGGCGAAGATCTCGGCCTGATCGAGGACCAGGATCTCCTCCTCCGCCTGGCCCGGATCCGGGCCGAGGTGGGTGAGCTGGCCGGCTCCTGGCGCGCCGGTCGCCTCGCCCTCTCCGGCCTGCGCCTCGCCCTGGTCGGGCCGGTCAACGCCGGCAAGTCGAGCCTCTTCAACGCCCTGCTGGGTCGGCCGCGGGCCCTGGTCAGCGCCACGCCCGGCACCACCCGCGACGCCGTCGAGAGCAGCGTCCGGCTGGGGGATCTGGACCTGGTGCTGGTCGACACCGCCGGCGAGCGCTCGGGCGCCGACGCGCTGGAGCAGGCCGGCATCGAGCTGGGCCGGGCGCTGGCCGAGGAGGTCGACCTCTGCCTGCTGGTGGTGGATGGGCATCGGGAGGCGGATCCGGTGGAGGCCGCGCTGCGGGACCGGCTGGTCGGGCGGGAGCACCGGGTGGTGCTCAGCCACGCCGACCTGGGCCTGCTTCCCGAGCGGCGCGGGGACCTGGCCATCAGCAACCTCACGGGCCAGGGCCTCGACGAGCTGCGGGCCGCGCTGCTCGTCTGGGCCCGCGCGGGCGCCGGGCCGGCCGGGGGGCAGCTCGCGGTGATCAACCAGCGGCAGCACGCGCTGTTGCTCGAGCTTGGCGGCTGGCTGGCGCTGGCGGAGGAGGCCCTGGGCGGCGAGGCCGGGGTGGCCCTGGCGGCCGAGGCGGCGCAGCGCGGCCTGGCCACCATCGGCGAGCTGACCGGCCGCGATGTGCGGGAGGAGGTGCTCGACCGCCTCTTCGCCCGCTTCTGCATCGGCAAGTAGCGGTCCGAGACCTTCGACGGGGCCGAGATATGCTTGGCGCTGGGGAGCGTGAAATGAAGACCCTCTTCGTGATGGACCCGCTCGAGCGCATCAACGTCTCGGGCGACTCGACCTACATGCTGATGCTCGACCTCTGCGAGCGGGGCCTGCCGGTCAGCTTCTGCACGCCCTCCGATCTGCGGGTCGAGTCCGGCGTGGCGATGGCCTCGTGCCAGCAGGTGCGGGTGGGCCTGCAGCCCCCTCACTTCTGGCCCGAGCCCGCCGCCGACCGGCCCCTCGGCGACTTCGACGTCGTCTGGATGCGCAAGGACCCCCCCTTCGACATCGACTACATCTTCTCGACCTATGTGCTGGAGCTGGCGCCGCCGGGCACCCGGGTCTTCAACCGACCGGCCTCGCTGCGCACCTTCAACGAGAAGATGGCCATCTTCCGCTGGCCGCAGCACTGCGTTCCGACCCTGGTCACCTCGGACATCCAGCGGGCCATCCGCTGGGCCCGGCAGGCTCCCGACAAGGTCGTGCTCAAGCCCTGGGATGGCAACGGCGGCCGCGGGGTGCTGATCAGCCACGGCCAGGACGGCAACCTCCGCTCGATGCTGGAGCTGCTCACCGTGGAGGGCAAGCGGGCGATCATCCTGCAGCACTACATCCCCGAGATCGTGCAGGGCGACAAGCGCATCATCCTGATCGACGGCCAGCCGGCCGGCTGGATGTTGCGCGTGCCGCAGCCGGGGGATCATCGCGGGAACATGCACGCCGGGGCCAAGGTCGTAGCTTGCGAGCTCTCGGCGGCGGACCGGCGGATCTGCGCCGACCTGGGACCGGTCCTGCAGCAGCACGGGTTGCTCTTCGTCGGCATCGACGTGATCGGCGACTTCCTGACCGAGGTGAACGTGACCAGCCCGACCGGCATCCAGGAGATCAACCTCCTCTACGGCAAGGCCCTGCATCGGGACATCAACGCCTGGGCCCTCAACCCGCCGGTCTCGCCGTGACCCGCGCGCTGTCGGTGCTGCTGTTCTCCGGCCTGCTCGCCGGGCCGGCGGGGGCCACCGAGCCGACCGAGGATCAGAAGAAGGACGAGGTCGTCGAGGAGACGATCACCGGCACCCGCGCCGGGGGGCTGGACACCTCGCAGTTCCAGGTGACCGAGGGGCACACCCTCAGCCTGGACTCGGGGATCGACGCCTACTCGGCCCGGGTCAAGCGCGGGGCCAAGGTCCTCAACATGCGCGAGGACTTCGTCCGGGACTGCATCCTGGCGGTCGAGCACCTCTACAACCGGCGCTACACCGAGGCCAAGGCCGGCTTCGCGGCCATGGGCAAGCGGTACCCGGGATCGGGCATCGAGCCCGCCGGCCACGTCCTGGTCTGGCAGGCCCTGATGCTGGAGAACTTCGACTACCGCTATGTGCCTCAGTACGAGGTGGCCGCGCGGCAGGCCCGAGTCGAGCTCCAGGTCGCCATCCAGGAGCCCGGCAACGACGCCTGGGAGCACTTCCTGATGGGCGGGATGCTGGGCATCGACTCGATCCACACCATGCGGACCGGGGAGTACCTCAAGGCGCTCAGCCGCGGGGTCGAGGCGATGAAGTTCATCGTCCAGGCCCAGAAGCACGCCCCCGAGTTCGTCGACGCCTTCCTCGGCGACGGCCTCTTCAACTACTGGCGCAGCGTCATCTCGATGAGCACCAAGGCCATCCCCAACCTGGGCGACACGCGCGCCAAGGGCATCGCCCAGATGCAGCAGGTCGAGCGCGAGGGCATCTTCCTGGCGCCGGCCTCGACCCTGGCCCTGGTCTTCACCTGGATGGAAGAAGGCGACATGCCCAAGGCCCTGGCTCAGTGCGAGAAGAACAAGAAGCTGTACCCCGGCAACGTGATCAACAACCTCGTTCACGGCCGGGTCTACATGTACATGCGCAAGCACGCCGAGGCCGAGGCCATCTTCATCGACGTCATCCGCCAGGATCCGCAGAACCAGCGGGTCCACTACTACATGTCGCGGATGTACCTGCGCAAGGGTGACCTGACCCGGGCCCGCTCGGCGATCGACACCTACCTGGCCTTCAAGCTCGACGACGAGACCCGAGGCTACGCCTACTACCAGAAGGGCCTGATCGACTACCGGCTCAAGAAGTGGGACGAGGCCCAGGCCTCCTTCGAGGAGTCCTGGCGCCTGGCACGCCTGGACATGGCCAAGAGCCGGCTGGAGAGCATCAAGACCAAGCGCGCCGGAGGCTGAAGCTCAGGGCTGAGCGGGGATCTTCAGCTTCATGCCCAGCTTGAGGTTGGTCCCGCCGTTGAGCTGGTCCTTGTTGGCCTTCTGGATCGTCGGCCACTCGCTGCTCTTGCCGTAGTAGCTGCTGGCCAGCGAGCCCAGGGTGTCGCCGGCCTTGACGGTGTGCACGCGGGCACCTCCGGCGGGGGCGGGGCTGGCTACGGGCTTGGGGCTGGCGGCGACGGCGGCCGGCTGCGCGGCGACGGCTGCCGGCTGCGCGGCGGCGGCCTGCACCGGGCTGGCGCCGACGCTGGCCACACCGATGTTGTCGGGGGTCGGCGTGATCAGGACCTCGTCCACGACCGGGGTGGTGCTGCTGGTCAGGGCCGGCAGCTCATCGCTGGAGCCGCCGCCGAAGAGCAGCATGGCCAGGATCAGGGCCGAGGCCACGCCGCCGATCACGGCGGTCGAGCCCGACCACAGGCGCACCCGGCGCTGCAGCTCCTCGACCTCGAGCTCGAGCACGGCGTTCTCGCTGCGCAGCTTCTTGGCCTCGCTCCGCAGGGACTGGACCTCGCCCCGCTCGCGCGCGACGACCCGGTTGCGGTGGTCTTCGGCCTCGGCCACCTGCTTGCGCAGCCCGGCCTCGACGCGGTCGCGCAGCCCGGGGGTCAGCACCGCGCCATGGGTCACGGCGGCGTCGAGCGCCGTCAGCGCCTCCTGGTTCTGGCCGCGGGTGGCCAGGATCTTGCCCAGCAGCAGCGAGGCCTCGGCGTCGGAGGGGTCCAGGCAGAGCAGCATCCGCAGCCGCTCGACCGCCGGCGAGAGGTGGCCTTCCTGGGCCAGGGTCAGGGCCTCGTCGTAGAGGCCAGCGGGCGCATCGAGCCCCGAGTCGCGCAGCAGACGCGCGATCTGCTCGATGGCACCGGTGCCCCCGTCGCCGCGGGGCACCTCGTCGAAGGCGAGGTTGGACTGGTTGGACATGGCGGACACCCAGGAGGGAGAGAGCGGAGGGACGGGAGAGGGAGAGGCGGGAGAGCAGGAGCGGAGGATCAGGGGATGATCACCGCCGAAGCGAGGAGGGCTCCCCGCTGCCTATTGACATAGCAAGAGGTATCCTGACAATCAAGTACAAAGAAACAAAAACCGCTCCCGGAGGAGCGGTACGTCGTCTGCGCTGTGTGCTCCGCCGCTGCGATCAGCCCGGATGGAGCTCGTCCAGGGTGGACTGCGCGGCCAGCAGCGCGCTGGCGACGGCCTGGTCGAGCTCACGCGCGTCGGCCACCACGGCGCTGTGATGACTGGCGCGGCCCTGGCTGAGGATCGCCTCGGCGCTCTGACGAACCCGCCAGGCGCGCTCACGCACGGTCGTGGACGCCCCCAGCAGGCGCGAGCAGCTCACCGCCCAGCGCGGATCGGCAGGAGGAGGGGCCTCCTGCGCGCCGAGCGGTGCGCTGAGGGCCAGCGCCAGCAGCAGGCTGGTCACCGGCCTAGACCGGCGCGGTGCGACTGTTCGACGAGAGCAGCTCCAGCTTGACCAGCGAGAGCGCGCCCTGAGCCAGCCGCTTGAACTCCGCCGGGGTCGAGAGCCCCAGCACCTGCCGGGCGAGGAAGCGCGGCCGGGCGTAGAACTTGCGGTGCGAGATCTTCAGGAGCTCGAGGATCTCGGCCTTGGTGAGGTGCTCCTCCCAGCAGACCGGCACGTCGACGCCGCAGAGCGGGTCCTTCATCAGGCGGTCCCAGCAATCCGCCGCGTACAGGCCGAGCTTGGCCCCCTCGGCGAAGCTGTCCGTGCCCGGGTAGGGCGAGAAGACGGCGAAGACGGCGAAGTCGGCGTCCAGCTTGATCATCTCGTCGACGTTGTGGACGGCCTCGGCCAGGGTGCGCTCGTGCGGGCCGGCCAGCATGATGTAGGCCACGCTGCGCACGCCCTCTTCCCGGCACCACTTGAAGACGCGGTGGACGTCGTCGGTGTCGCAGTGCTTGCCCCAGACGTCCAGGCCCTCGTTGTTGGCCGACTCGACGCCGAAGTGGATCTTGGTGCAGCCGGTCTCGTTGCAGCGACGGATCTGCTCGCGGGTGGTGCCGGCGATGGTGGTCTTGTAGCCCCAGTTGAACTTGATCCCGCGCTGGTCGATCGCGTCGCAGAACTTGAGCACCCACTGGCTGTTCGGGGTGAACAGGTCGTCGATGAAGTGGGTCTCGGTGATGCCCATCGAGACGCAGTGCTCCATCTCGTCGAGGATGTCGTCGATCTCGCGGATGCGGTACTGCTTCTTGTAGGTCAGGCAGAAGGGGCAGGAGTGCGGGCAGCCCCGGCTGGTGATGGCGGTGGTGACCAGCGGCTGCTTGGTGCCCGGCAGGTAGTAGTCCTTGTAGCGGCTGCGGCTGCGGTCGGGCCAGGGGTAGGCCGTCAGGTTGCGGGTGCTGGGGAGCTCCTTCTCCTTGTGGACGGTGCCGGACTTGTCCTTCCACCAGATCCCTTGCACGCCCTCCCAGCTCTTGCCGGAGTCGAAGTTCTTGACGATCTGGAGGAAGGGATCCTCGCCGTCACCCGTGGTGATGGCGTCGGCGCCCTGCAGCTGGATGGCGTACTCGGGGAACATCGCCGGGTGCGGTCCACCCAGGATGATGTTGGCCGCCGGGTTGATCTTGCGGACCAGGTTGATGGTCATCTGCACATCAGGCAGCGAGTGCGTGAAGGCGCTGATGCCGACGAGGTCCAGCGGGTAGCGCCGGAGCATCTCTTCGAACTCGGGGTAGTCGAGGTCGTCGACGACCGGGTCGCAGATCTCGGCCTTGTAGTGCGACCGCTTCTCGATCGCCGCCTGGACGTACATCAGCCCCAGGGGCGGGAAGCAGTAGACCCCGTGCGCGTGAGCCTTGGGGATGCCCGCCCAGACGCGCAGCTTCTCGGGCGGATTGACGAGGGTGATGTCCATGGCACGCTCCCGGGCGCTGTATTGAGGACGCTGGCCGGCTACCGCCGGCGGAAGAAGATCTTCCAGGGGATGAAGAGGGGGACCTCCTTGCGGTAGGTCTCGTACTCCTCACCGAAGATTTCCACGAGCTGAGGCTCTTGTCGCCAGACCTTCTCGACGAGCGAGCCGGTCAGGAGCAAGGGCAGGATGATGAAGCAGAACGCGAAGGAATTCAAGGCGAAACCGACGGCCAGCACGCCGACCAGCTTCCCCCAGATGCTGGGGTTGCGGCACCAGGCGTAGACCCCGGTGGTGACGAGGCGGGTGGTGCGGCCGGCGGTGGGAGAGGGCGAGCCCTCGCCGCGAAAGATGAGCTGCTCGTAGGTCAGCAGCCAGAGCGCCACGCCGACCAGGAAGGTGATGGCGGCGATGAGGAGGCGGTGCTCGTGCGGGAGGAAGCCGTCCTGGAAGCCCAGCAGGCGGTCCAGCTGCAGGCTGACCAGCCCGATCAGGAAGGTCAGGGGAAAGAGCACCGGCACGTAGACCTTGGCCACCATGAGCAGCAGCTCGGGCTTGAGCCCGGCTTTGAGGATGGTTATCGGCGTGGTCTGCACGAGAGGCGGCCCTGTGGCGTGGGTACACGGCCCGTATAACCACGCCTTTGTGGATCCCTATGGGGAGACTGTGGAAGACTTCGCCAAAGCAGGACCACCAGCCTCGGAGCTGCGATGAGAGCTGCGTCGTTGGCCTTGTTGTTGCTTGGCGCCTGCGGTCGCGACCCGATCCTCAAGCGGGCCGAGGACCTCCAGGCGGGGGCCGATGGGGGCGGAGGCGTTCCCGGCGCGGCGGGCGCCGGCCACCAGGGACCCGGCAAGCCGGTCGAGCCCGCGCCCGGCCGCCCCGACCAGCCTCCCCCCGGCAGCGCGACCCAGCCTCCCCCGGGCAGCGGAGAGCCGGGCGCCCCTGGTGCCCCCACCCCGCCCACTCCGGCCGCCCCGGGCACCGTCGACGGCCCCTCCGTCACCATCCGCGGCGAGGTCCGGGTCGAGGACTACGAGCTGGGCTCGGTTCGCATCGACGTCTTCGACGGGGATCAGCGCAAGCTGGACGGCCCGCGGCCCTCGGTGGTGGGCGTGCTGACCCTGGAGCGCCCCGGCCCCTTCGAGCTGCAGGTCCCGGCCAGCGCCGAACGGATCTGGCTGGGCGCCTACATCGACGAGAACCTCGATGGCCGGCCCGGCCCCCAGGATCCTTCCGGCTGGTACGCGGGCAACCCCGTCAGCACGGCAGGAGGCGCCAGCGGCATCGTGATCGAGCTGACCCGCCAGCCGCCCCCTCCCCAGCACGGCCTCTAGGTGCCGCATCCGCTGGCGGTGGTCATCCCCCACCACCACCGGGGTGATCTCCTCCCGCGGGCCCTGGCCGCTGTGGAGGGCTGGCCCCGGGTGGTCGTCGACGACGGGCCCGCCGGGCGCCCCTCGCCCGCGCTGCCCGAGGACGTCCTCCTGCTGCGCACCGCTGGCGACCAGGGCTTCGCGCGGGCGGTCAACCTGGGCCTGCACGCCGCGGAGCGCGAGCTCGGGGCGGAGCGCGTCCTGCTGCTCAACGACGACGCCGTGCCCCAGCCGGGCTGCGTCGAGGCGCTGCTCGCCGCCGCCGGCCCCGGGGTCGGCGCGGTCGGCCCCCTGCTGTGGGGGTTGCAGGGCCTGGAGTCGGCGGGCATCACGCTGAGCCGCTGGGGCAGGGTCCGGCAGATCACCCGGGTGCCGCCTCGCCTGACCGCGGTCGGCGCGCTCTCGGGCGCCTGCCTGCTCGTCCCGGCCTGGGCCCGCTTCGACCCGGACTTCCCGCATGGCTTCGAGGACCTCGCCCTCTGCCGGGATCTGCGGGCCCGCGGCCTGCGCGTCCTGGTGCAGCCGGCTGCGCGCTGCCTGCATGTCGGCGGGGCCTCTCTCCCCCGCGCCTCCCGCCGGGCACAGCGACACGCGGTCGCCGGACACCTGCGGCTGGTCGATGGCGGCTGGAGAGGTGGGGTCGCCCTCGGCCTCGCCCTGGCCCAGGTCCTGAGAGAGGGGGGCCCGCCGGATCGGCTGCTGGGCATCGCCGAGGGCTGGCGAGACTGGCACAACCGCACCCGAGCGGCTTCACCTGGCCCGGATCATGCTTAGATGAGAGTCCTACCCAGGGAGCTTTCATGGACCTCAGCGAGATCTTCACCGTCCCTCCGATCGACCGCTTGATGCAGGACCCGACGATCACCGAGATCATGATCAACGGCCCCGACCGCATCTTCATCGAGCGGGCTGGCGTGCGCACCGACAGCGGGCTCACCTTCGAGGGCGAGCACCGCCTCCGGTACGCGATCGAGCGCATGCTCGAGGCCAACCCGGGCTTCCGCGTGGACCTGTCCAGCCCGATGGTCGACCTCGCCCTGCCCGACGGCAGCCGCGTCAACGTCTGCATTCCCCCGGTCGTCGTCGGCGGCCCCCACGTGACCATCCGGCGCTTCAACCGCCCGGTCAAGGTGCCCGCCGACCTCGTCGACGTCGGCACCGTCAGCGAGCCGATGGCCACCTTCCTGGGCGAGGCCGTGCGCACGGGCGCCTCGGTCCTCTACTCGGGGGCCACCGGCAGCGGCAAGACCACGTTGCTGGAGGTCCTCGCCACCCGCCTCGATCCCAGCGAGCGCGTCATCGTCATCGAGGACACGATGGAGCTGCACCTCGCGCAGCCCAACGTCGTGCGCATGCTGGGCCGGCCGCCCAACCTCGAAGGCAAGGGCGAGATCACCCTGGGGGTCCTCTTTCGCAACAGCCTGCGCATGCGCCCCAAGCGCATCATCCTGGGCGAGATCCGCGGGGCCGAGGTCATCGACTACCTCCAGGCGATCAACTCGGGCCACGGCGGCGCGCAGGCGGTCATCCACGCCAGCAACGCCCGCGAGGCGGTGCTGCGCATGATCCAGCTGGCGATGATGTCGGGCCGCGGCGCAGACCGTCGCTCGGTCAGTCAGCAGATCATCGAGGGCTTGGACCTGATCGTCCAGCTCGACCAGCACGCCGACGGCGTCCGCCGGGTCGTGGCCGTCACCCAGGTCAACCCCAACCCCGGCGCCCCCGACGGCATCGCGCTGGAGGACATCTACCGCTGGATCCCGCGCTCGCTGGAGGGCGGTCGGGTCGAGGGCGACTTCCGGGCCACCGGGCGGGTGCCGCGCATCCTGTCCAAGATGCGGCTGGCCGGCGTGCAGCTCGACGAGGCCTTCTTCACCGGCGAGGTCGACGACTCCGACCTCGCGCCGGAGGTCTTGTGAGCACGGCGCGAGAGATCCTCGATCCCGCGCCCCTGGTGGTCGAGCAGGCCACCCCGGTCCGCGAGCTGGCCTCGCGCCTGCTGGCCTCGGGGGCCGAGGGCGCCTGCGTCATGGAGAGCGGCCGGCTGGTCGGCGTCGTCACGGCGATGGACCTGGTCTTCCAAGAGAAGGACCCGCGCCTGCCGACCCTCTTCACCTTCATGGACGCCGTCATCCCGCTGGGCTGGAAGCGGGTCGAGGAAGAGCTGCACAAGATCGCCGGCGTGACCGTGGGCGAGATCATGACCGCCAGCCCCGTCACCGTGGGTCCCGACGAGGACCTGCACCGCATCGCCACCCTGATGGTCGAGGGGCACCTGTCGATGATCCCGGTGGTCGAGGACGGCCTGCTGCTGGGGGTGGTCGACAAGCGCCGGGTCCTGCAGGCGGCCTTCGCGAGCGCCGCGAAGGCTTAGGGCGCAGGCGCTTCGGGCGCAGGCGGCTCCTCGGCGGGCGGCTCCTCGGCGGGCGGCTCCTCGGGCGTCAGCTCGTCGACCAGCTTCAGCTCCAGGTCGCGGGCCAGCATCTCGCGGGCGGCGCGCAGCGCCTCCTCCAGGCCGGGCTCCATCAGGGCGAGGTAGAGCAGCACCTCGCGCCGGGCCTCGTGCAGGGCGCCGCCCGAGAGCGGGGGCTCGTCGGACCACAGCCCCCCGATGTTGAGCGGCTCGCGCGCCCAGCGGGTCGTGCCGCGGGTGAGGACGGCGTACTGGCCGGGCTCGTAGGTCGTCCCGACCAGCGCGCGAAAGTCACCGGGGTTGCCGATCGGGTCGAGGTGGTTGCGCAGGAAGAAGAGCGCGTCGCTGAGCAGGGCCTCCTGCCGGGGGCTGAGCGTCGCCAGGAAGCCCTGCTCGGCGTCCAGCACCGCCCGGATGCCCTCGATGCGGATGCGCAGCAGCTCGCGCTCGCGCTCGGAGCCCTCCTGCATGGTCTGCAGCTCGGCGCCCAGCTCCACCACCTCGGGGGCGTCCCCCGGCGCGCCGGCCGAGAGCCGGGTCCAGAGCGCGCGGTAGATCTCGTCCTCGCGCGCCTGGTACTGCGCGGCGGCCTGCGTCTCCGCCTGGACGATCTGGGCGGTCCGCTCGGCCACGAGCTGGCGCAGGGCCTCGAGCTGCTGGAGCTGGGCCTCGCCCAGATCCATATGCCGCAGCCAGATCAGCATCCGCACCCGCTGCTGGCTCTCCTGCGAGGCCGGGGCCAGGGCCGGGCTGTAGAGGATCTGGTAGAGCGCCGGCTGATCCTCGCGGGTGATGGACTCCTCCACGGCGTGCACCGTGGGCATCGGCGTGGGCTCGCGCAGGCAGCCCCCGGCCAGCGTCAGGGCGGAGAGGAGGAGGTAGGGTCGCACGCCGGCAGGGTACACTCTGGCGCCCTTGCTGGAGCGGTCGAGGATGGAGGAGCGCGAGCACAGCCTGTCGGAGCGGCCCTCCGGCCGCCAACGCCGGGTGGTCCTGCTGGGCCTCGCGCGGGCGCAGTCGGAGCGGCGGCGCGAGCTGGGCCTGGCCGCGGCGCTCTCGGCCCTCCTCGCGGTGATCCTGACATGGCCCGTGATCCTCCGGCCGGCGGAGCTGCTGGTCGGGCACCCCGGCAACGACACCTGGAACCACGTCTGGGGCCACTGGTGGGTCGGCTCCGAGCTCTCGCAGGGCTTCTGGCCGCTGCGCACGCCGCTGATCAACTTCCCGCGCGGCGGCACTCTCTACTACATCGACACGACGCAGGCCGTGCTCTTCGCGCCCTTCACGATCCTCTTCGGGCCCGAGGTCGGCTACAACCTGACCGTGCTCTTCGGCCTCGCCCTGGCCGGCTTCGGGGCCTGGCTGCTGGCCCGCCGCCTGAGCGGCGACCCCTACGCCTCCGTGCTGGCCCTGGTCGTCTACGGCGCGGCCCCCCACCTCGTCGGCCAGTCCTACAACGGCATCTCCGAGACCGTCTGCGCGGGCTGGTTGCCGCTCACGCTCTGGGCGCTGGTCGAGCTGATGGACCGCCCCACCGTGGCCCGGGCGCTGCGGCTGGGCCTGCTGGGCGGGGTGACCATGCTGACCAGCTGGTACTACGGCATCCTGGCCGGGATCGCCGGCGTGGTGCTGATCCTCTGGATGGTCCTGCGCCGCCGCCCGCACCTGCCCTGGGGCCGCTTCCTGCCGCTGGCCAGCCTCTCGGGCGCGGTCGCCCTGGCGCTGGTGGCGCCGATGCTGCTGCTCTTCCGCCTCTCGCTCTCCGCCGCCGACGCCGTCGTCACGCGCGACCCCGACTTCGTGCGGACCTCGCTCATCAACCACAACATCACCGACCTCGCCGCCTTCTTCCTGCCCTCGGACCGGCCCAGCCCCGACCTCAAGGCCCTGTATGGCGAGGAGCTGGTGATCATCATCTACCTGGGCTGGGTGGCCCTGGGCCTGCTCGCTGTCGCCTGGTTCTCCGCCCGTCGTCGCCGCACCCTGGCCCCATGGCTGATGCTGGGCGCGATCTTCTTCGTCTTCAGCCTGGGCCCCTACCTCAACGTCGGCGGCGACTACCGGACGCTCTTCGGGCACCGCGTGCCCCTGCCCTTCCTGGCCCTCTTCAACGCCCTCCCGCTCTTCGACCGCATCAGCCACCCCTTTCGCTTCGTCACCGGGGTCAGCCTCGTCCTCGGCCTGGGCGCCGCCGTCGGAGCCCGCCACCTGCTGCGCCGCTGGTCGGCCCCGCGCCGCGCCTTGTCGGTCGGCCTGCTCAGCGCTGCCGTGCTCATCGAGACGGCCTTCGCCTCTCCCGCCGAGCTGCCGGTGCCCCACAGCCTCTCCCGCATCCCCAGCGCCTACGAGGCCATGCGCCAGGATCCGCTGCCCGGGGCCGTGCTCGACCTGCCGCTGACCGTGCCCAACCTCGAGCGGGCCGTCTACGTCTGGTACCAGTCCAGCCATCGGCGCCCCATCCCCTGGGGCCTGAACGACCCCATGCCCCGGGGGCTGCTGGACAACCGCCTGACGGCCACCCTGATCCGCATGGAGGCCTCCCGCGCCTGGACCCCCTCCCCCATGCTGCCCGAGCTCGACGTCGTGGTCGGCTCCCGCGCGCTGGCCCGCCAGGGCTACCGCTACATCGTCGTCCACCGCTCCTTCTACCCGCCCTTCAAGCTCGACCGGGTCCAGGCGCTGTTGACCGTGCTGTACGGCGAGCCCCAGCTCTGGGAGGAGGACGATGTCCTCGTCTACCGCTTGGGCTCCGAGGCCGGCTGAGGCCCGCGTTTCGTGCGTCGGCGGGGGTGGTGTGCTATCAGGCACAGCCGAACGGAGGGTGGATGGCGCGGAAGGGCAGCTTGCTGATCGTGGACGACGAGGAGCTGATCCGCTGGTCGCTGTGCGAGCACCTCAAGGGCGAGGGCTACCAGGTGCAGGAGGCCGCCGACGGCCTCGCCGCGCTCGACGCCATCGACGCCAACGTCCCCGACCTCGTCATCTCCGACCTGAAGATGCCGCGCCTGGACGGCATGGGGCTGCTGCGCAAGCTGAAGGAGCGGGACGATCCGCTGCCCGTGATCGTGCTGACCGCGCACGGGGCGGTCGAGAGCGCCGTCCAGGCCACCCAGCTCGGGGCGCGGGCCTACCTCACCAAGCCCTTCGATCTGCGTGAGGTCAGCATCCAGGTGAACCGGGTGCTCGAAGAGCAGCGCCTCAGCCACGAGGTCCGCTACCTGCGCGGCCAGCGCTCGCCGGCCTACGGGCGCATCATCGGCGCGTCGGCCTCGATGCAGCGCCTCTTCGAGTCCCTGACCCGGCTGGAGAGCATCGAGGCGCCCACCGTGCTGATCACCGGCGAGTCGGGCACCGGCAAGGACCTGGTCGCCAACGCCATCCACGAGCGAGGCCCCCGCAACAGCGGCCCCTTCATGGAGGTCGACTGCGCCAGCCTGCCCGAGAACCTGATCGAGTCCGAGCTATTCGGTCACGAGAAGGGCGCCTTCACCGACGCCCGCAGCACCCACCGCGGCCTGTTCGAGGTCGCGCGCGGCGGCTCGGTCTTCCTCGACGAGATCGGCGAGATGAGCCCGACCATGCAGGCCAAGCTGCTGCGGGCGATGGAGAACCGCCGCTTCCGGCGGGTGGGCGGCTCGGCCATGCTGATCCTGGACGCCTGCGTGGTCGCCGCCACCCATCGCGACCTCGGCCAGCTGGTCAAGGACGGCCGCTTCCGCGAGGACCTCTACTTCCGGCTCAACGTCGTCCGGCTGCAGGTCCCTCCCCTGCGCGAGCGGCGCGAGGACATCCCGGCCCTGGTCGAGCACTTCGTGGAGCGCTTCAACCGGGAGTACCGCCGCAACGTCAAGGAGATCGCCGAAGAGGCGATGGACCGGATGCAGCGCTACACCTGGCCGGGCAATGTCCGCGAGCTGCGCAACGTCCTGGAGCGGGCCCTGATCCTCGAGGCCTCCGACCGCCTGGAGCTGTCGCACCTCCCCGCCGAGATCCGGCTGGGTCGGCGAGACGTCCCCTCGGGGGGCATCCAGCTCCCCGAAGAGGGGCTGGTGCTCGACGAGGTCGAGCGCTCCCTCATCCAGCAGGCCCTGGCCCGCACCGAGGGCAACCAGTCGGCCAGCGCGCGGCTGCTGGGCCTGACCCGCTACCAGCTCCGCTACCGGATGGAGAAGTTCGACCTGGTCGAGTGAGGCGGGCCGGGCTCGGCCCCCCGGGTCTCGGGCAGGCGCAGGCGGAAGACCGCTCCCCGCCGCTTGTCCTCGGGCCAGCTCAGCGGGCCCTCGTACAGGTCCAGCAGGCCGCCGACCTCGGCCGCGCGGCGGCGGCAGATGGCCAGGCCCAGGCCGGTGCCCTTGGTCTTGGTGGAGACGAAGGGCTCGAAGAGCTCGTCGCGCACCGCGGCGCTGATCCCGGGACCGGAGTCCATCACCCACAGGTCCGGACCGGGGCCGACCCGGAGGCCGATCCATCCGCCCTCGCCAGCGGCGTCCCGCGCGTTCTGCAGCAGGTTCACCAGGATCTGGTGCACCGCGCCGGTGTCGGTGAAGATGGAGGCGTCCTGCAGGACCTGCACCTCGGCCTCGATGGCGGCCTGCCGCAGCGACTCGCGAGCCAGCGAGGACAGGGTGGTGTCGGTGAAGCTGAGCGAGGCCGGACGGGCGTAGTTGAGCAGGTCGCGGACGAGGTGGTCCAGGCGATGGACCTGCTCCTGCACCCGCGAGAGGATCTCGCGCCGCCGGTCGTCGTTGGGCATGGTCTGGACGATGACCTGCAGCGTCCCCGAGATGCCGGCGATCGGGTTGCGGATCTCGTGCGCGAGCTGGGCGGCCATGCTGCCGATGCGGGCGAGGCTCTCGGCCTGGAGGGCCCGGGCCTGGGCGTCCAGGGCGTCGGTCATGTCCTCGATGTGCACCAGCAGGCGGGCCTTGCCCTGGTCCAGGGGCACGATGTGCATCCGGTAGTGCCGCGCGGGCGGCCCGGGGAGCAGCACATGGGGCAGGGTCTGGGTCTGGCGCGAGGCGCAGGCCGTCTGGATGTTGAGCTCGAGGTCGGCGGCCACGATCAGCTGCGGAGGCAGGAAGGCGGTGTAGTGCTGGCCGACCCGCGCCTGGTCCGAGAAGACCGAGCCACGGGCGTGGGTCGCCGCATGGACCAGCCCGTGCTCGTCCAGCAGCAGGACGGTCATCGGCAGGTGCTGGATGATCACCTGCTGCAGGGCCCGCAGCTCCTGGTCCTCGTGGGCGGCGTGGTAGGCGCCCGTCATCAGGCAGAGCTCGAGATCGGTGACCCGGTTGATCGCCCGGCAGGCCGCCCGGGAGCCGGGCGCGTCGACCTCGTGGGCGATGTCGCAGAGATCCTCGCGGATCAGGTTCATCGCCGCGAACATGTAGCGCTCGGGCAGTCCCACCCGCACGTGCATCTGCCCGATGTGGCGGCTGCGGTCGGCCCAGCTGGTGTCCCAGGGGCCCTGCAGCAGCCGGACCAGCCAGCCCTGCAGGCTCTTGTGGAGCCGGGCGATCTGCGCGTCGTCGACGAAGACGGCATGGGCCACCGGCGAGGAGGAGATGGCCTGGTAGAACCGATCGGCGATGCGGGCGAGGTGGGGCTGGACGTGGGGCAGCAGCGCCCGCAGGACTTGCTCGTCTTCGGCGCCGAAGCCGATCCAGGTGCGCAGCTCGTGGAGGTCGTCGTTCATGCTCGTCGCCGCCGACGGGTAACCCATCAGCGCGGCGAGGCGGCGCCAGGCCTCAGTGCTGGGCGGTGGCATCGGTCTCGCCGGGCACGGCCGCCGGGGAGAGATCCGCCCGGCTGGCAAGGGTGAAGAGGCCGATGGCCAGGATCGCGGCCCCCAGGACCCGTCGCCGCGCCAGGCTGCCGGAGGACAGGCGCCGCAGGCCGGCCACCGCGAAGCTGAGGGCGGGCACCGTGCCCAGGCCGAAGGCCAGCATCGCCAGGGCGCCGCCGAGGGGGTCGGCCAGGGCCACCGGGATGGAGAGGGCGGCGTAGACCAGGCCGCAGGGCAGCAGCCCGTTGACCAGCCCGAAGGCGAAGCGGGAGGCGAGGTCCGGGCGCCGCAGCAGTCGCCCGCCCAGCCGGGAGAGGGCCGTCGGCACCGGCAGCCTCGGCAGGGGCAGCTCGGCCAGGCTCGCCGCGAACCAGAGCAGCATCATCACCGAGAGCAGCAGCGCCGCCTGGCGCGGGAGGGGGATGTGCTCGGCGAAGGCGCCAGTCAGGGCGCCCAGGGTGGCATAGGTCGTGAGCCTCCCCAGCGTGTGCGGCCACGAGGGTCGCTGGGCACCGGAGGCTGCCGCGAGACCCCCGCACATGCCGATGCAGTGCGGGCTTCCGGCGAGTCCGGCGAGCAGGGATCCGGCGAGCGTGGTGAGCATGATCCTCGTTGAGCAAGGGCCGGTCGGGGTTGAGCAAGATTTGTGCCCGCCACTTCGATGGCGTGGAACCGCGGCGTTCCCTGATCGCCTGGGTGATACTCCACGACTGCGTGTGGCATTTGGCACAAGCCGGGCGTCCTCCTGACCCTGGATCGGTCATTCATCCGGTCCCGGAGGCCTGGCACGGTTTCTGCAGCGCGGCCTCTCCACCCGGAGGCTCTGTGTCCACCGATACGCCTGCTCTCGACTCTTCGCCTGCCATTGCCAGCGAGGCCCACGGCGCCGTCAACTACGACGATGCCATCGTCAAGAAGTTCATCATCGCCACGCTGGTGTTCGGTGTCGTCGGCATGCTGGTGGGCGTCATCCTCGCCCTGCAGCTCGCCTGGTGGCCGGCCAACCTCGGCCTGGAGTGGACCACCTTCGGTCGACTTCGGCCGCTGCACACCAACGCCGTCATCTTCGCCTTCACCGGCAACTTCATCTTCGCGGGCATCTACTACAGCACCCAGCGCCTGCTGAAGGTGCGGATGTTCAACGATGTGCTCTCGGCCATCCACTTCTGGGGCTGGCAGATCATCATCGTCGCCGCGGCCCTCTCGCTGCCGATGGGCCTGACCCAGGGCAAGGAGTACGCCGAGCTGATCTGGCCGATCGACATCGCCATCACGCTCATCTGGGTCGTGTTCGCGATCAACTTCTTCGGGACCATCGCCGTCCGCAGGGTCAAGCACCTCTACGTGGCCATCTGGTTCTACATGTCGATGGTGCTCACCATCGCCGTGCTGCACATCGTCAACAGCCTGGCCCTGCCGGCCACGCTGACCCGCAGCTACCCGGTCTACGCCGGCCTGACCGACGCCCTGGTCCAGTGGTGGTACGGCCACAACGCGGTGGGCTTCCTGCTCACCACCCCCATCCTCGGCCTGATGTACTACTTCCTGCCGAAGTCGGTGAACCGCCCGGTCTTCAGCTACCGCCTCTCCATCATCCACTTCTGGGCCCTCATCTTCCTCTACATCTGGGCGGGCCCCCACCACCTGCTCTACTCGGCGCTCCCCGACTGGGCCCAGACCCTGGGAATGGTCTTCAGCGTCATGCTGATCGCGCCCTCCTGGGGTGGCATGCTCAACGGCCTCCTGACCCTTCGCGGCGCCTGGGACCGGCTGCGCACCGACCCGATCGTGAAGTTCTGGGTGGTCGCCGTCTCCTTCTACGGCATGAGCACCTTCGAAGGCCCGATGATGTCCATCCGCGCCGTCAACGCCCTGTCGCACTACACCGACTGGACCATCGGACACGTCCACAGCGGCGCCCTGGGCTGGGTCGGGATGTCGGCCTTCGCGATGCTGTACTGGCTCGTCCCCGTGGTCTGGAAGACCCGCCTGCACAGCGAGAGCCTCGCGACGGCGCACTTCTGGATCGCCACCACGGGCATCGTCCTCTACGTCGTCGCCATGTGGAGCTCCGGCATCACCCAGGGCCTGATGTGGCGGGCCATCGACGACGCCGGGCAGCTCGCCTACCCCAGCTTCGTCGACACCGTCCTCGAGCTGATGCCCTTCTACTGGATCCGCCTCGTCGGCGGCACCATGTACCTGGGCGGGATGCTGGTCGGCTGCTGGAACATCTTCATGACGGCACGGGGGGCGTCTGCCTCCGCTGCCTCTGCCCCTGCCGCCTTCGCGAAGTGACGGAGCGAACCGATGACTACCGACACCAAGGCCTCCTGGCACCGCAATCTGTTCGAGCACCGAAGCGCCCTCTTCGCGGTCGCCATGACCGTGGCGATCAGCATCGGTGGCATCGTCGAGATCGTGCCGATGTACACCCTCGCCGCCAAGGCGGACACGCTGGCGGGGGTCACGCCCTACACCCCGCTGGAGCTCGCGGGACGGGACATCTATGTCTCCGAGGGCTGCTACAACTGTCATAGCCAGATGGTTCGCCCCTTCCGCGACGAGACCCTGCGCTACGGCGCCTGGTCGCGGGCCGACGAATACCAGTTCGACCGCCCCTTCCAGCTCGGCAGCCGCCGCATCGGCCCCGACGTGCACCGCCTCGGCGGCAAGTACCCCGACGCCTGGCACTGGGAGCATATGCGCGATCCGCGCAGCACCTCCCCCGGCTCGATCATGCCGCCCTACCCCTGGCTGTACGAGAAGACCTACGATGTCGAGGACATCCAGGCCTCGATGAAGGCCATGCAGACCCTGGGGGTGCCCTACTCCGACCAGGACATCGCCTCGGCCGGCGAGAACATCCAGGCCCAGGCCGCGGCCATCGTCGCCAACGTCGGCGCGACAGGCGCCACCGCCAAGGGTGACGAGCAGGTCGTCGCGCTGATCGCCTACATGCAGCGGCTCGGCGTGGACGGACGCGCCGCCCTCGAAGCCGAAGCCAAGGCAGGTGGACAGTGAACCCAGTCTTCGACGCCGCTCGCAGCGCCGTCACCGACGGCCAGCTGATGGGCGTCATGACGATCTTCTTCTTCCTCTTCTTCGTGGGCTACGCCATCTGGCTGTGGTTGCCCGGCAACCGTCCGCACATGGACCGCATGGCCCAGGCGCCCCTCGAAGACAGCTCGACCGGGGTCACCCCCGCGCCTCGCACCTCCGGAGCCAGACCATGAGCAACGACGCCTTGCAGGACCAGGTCCTCGGCCACGCCGACGAGGCCGATGGCATCGAGGAGTACGACAACCGTCTGCCCCGCTGGTGGGTGGGCCTCTTCCTCTTCTGTGTGGCCTGGTCGCCGGTCTACGCGGTGCACTACCACTTCGTGGGAGGACGCTCCCAGGCCGGCGAGTGGCAGCAGGAGATGGACGCGGCCGCGATCCGCTGGCCGCAGCCGACCGCCGAGCAGGTCGCCGGTCTGACGGTCACCCCCGAGGTGCTGACCGAGGGCGAGGCCATCTACAAGACCAACTGCATCGCCTGCCACGGCCCGACCCTGGAGGGAGGCATCGGCCCCAGCCTGGTCGATGACGTCTGGATCCACGGCAACAGCCGGGAGCAGATCCTGGGGGTCGTCACCAACGGCGTGACCGAGAAGGGAATGCCGCCCTGGGGCCCGATCCTGGGTCCGGAAAAGGCGTTCAAGGTGGCTGCGTTCGTACATGATCTGGGTACAGGGCAGCCGTAGGAGTTGTCATGTCCATCATCGGTCAGACAGAGGACGGCAAGCGCCGTTGGGTGTTCGCCCAGTCCGTGAAGGGGCGCTTTCAGAAGCTCCACCGCATCAGCGGCTGGATCCTGATGGCCATCCTGCTGGGTACGCCCTGGATCAACATCGGGGGCCAGCCGGTCCTGCGAATGGACCTGGCGGGGCGGCGGCTCTTCGTGGTGGGGGCGACCTTCACCCCGCACGACGCCATCTTCATCGTCCTGATCCTGCTCTCGCTGGCCTTCGGGCTCTTCTTCTTCACCTCGCTGTACGGGCGCATGTGGTGCGGCTACGCCTGCCCGCAGACCGTCTTCCTCGAAGAGCTGATCCGCCCGATCGAGAAGCTCATCCAAGGCGATCGCAGCGCCCGCAAGCAGCTCGCCAGCAAGCGCTGGTCGGGCGAGTGGTGGCGCAAGCAGCTCGCCGTCTGGGCCATCTACCTCGCCCTCGCTGTCGGCCTCTCGCTCAGCTTGATGGGCTTCTTCGTCGACCCCCGCCTGCTGTGGACCGGCGGCGCCTCGACGGCCGCGTATGGCCTGACCACCTTCTTCGCGGGGACCCTCTTCCTGGACTTCGCCTGGTTCCGTGAACAGTTCTGCATCTACCTCTGCCCCTACGCCCGCTTCCAGGGAGCCTTGACCGACGACCACTCGCTCAACGTGATGTACCGGGTCAGCGTGTCCGAGCCGCGGGCCACCTCCCGGCAGCGCAAGGCCGAGCCCGAGGTCCAGCACGGCGCCTGCATCGACTGCAAGAAGTGCGTGGTCGTCTGTCCGACCGGCATCGACATCCGCGACGGCTTCCAGCTCGAGTGCATCGGCTGCGCCCGCTGTGTCGACGCCTGCACCGAGGTCATGCTCAAGGTCGACAACCAGCCCTCCCTGGTGCAGTACTCCAGCGTCGCCGCCCAGCAGGGCCAGCCCTCCAAGAAGCTGCGCCCGCGCACCTTCGCCTACGGCGGGCTGCTGACCGCGCTCTCGGCGGCCTTCTTCATCCTGCTCGCCGGACGGCACCCGATCGAGGCCAACCTCAACCGTATGCCCGGCACCCTCTACACCGTGGACGCCGACGGCTGGGTCCGCAACACCTTCTTCCTCCAGGTCACCAACAACAGCGGCGCCGAAGGCCCCGTCCCCGTCCAGGTCGATCTGCGCGGCCTGGAGGGCGCCGAGCTGGTGATGCCGTCGCTCGAGCTGTCCTCCACCGAGTCCACCCGCATCCCCGTCGTCGTGCGCATGCCGCCCTCGAACGACGCCGATCGCACCCGCTCCTTCGAGCTCGAGCTGAGCACGGACTTCGATCGGGTGACGGTCGGCGGGACCTTCAAGAGCGGCACGAGCGAGGTGAACTGATGCGCTGGATCGTCGGGATCGTGCTCTCCCTGTTGTCCGTCGTCGCGGTCAACGTTTTCATGCTCTACAAGGCCCTGCAGAACCCCGTCCAGGTGGAGGCCTCCTATACGGAGGGCCAGCGGTGAGCCTGGCGGTGCGGCGCGAGGTACGTCCCTGCGCCTGGTGCGGGGCCGGGGTCGAGGCCGAGGGCCCCGGCGAGGCCTTCTGCTGCCCCGGCTGCGAGACCGCCTCCGTGATGGTGCACGGCGCCGGCCTGGAGGCCTATTTCGCGAAGCGCGATGTGCTGCCCGCCCGCCCCCAGGGGCGCAGCAGCCTCAGCTGGGCGCAGATCCCCCGCCAGACGCTGCCCGACGGCTGTGTCGAGGCCACCTTCCACGTCGACGGCCTGCGCTGCGCCGCCTGCACCTGGCTGACCGAGCGGGTCATGCTGGACGCCCCCGGCGTGGTCCAGGCCCAGGTCAGCTACGGCACCGGGGCCGCACGGGTGCGCTGGGATCCGCGGACCGCCAGCCTGGAGGAGGCCCTGCAGCGGGTCAGCCTGCTCGGCTACAGCCCCCGGGCCGTCGACGCCGCGCCCACCGACGACCGGGACCTGCTCAACCGCCTGGGGGTCGCCGCCTTCGCCGCCGGCAACGTGATGATGATCGCCGCGGCCGTCTATCTGGGCTGGTTCTCGGGCATGGACGAGGGCTTCCAGGTCCTCTTCCGCTGGGTCTCGCTGCTGCTGGCCACGCCGGTCACCTTCTACTCGGCCGCGCCCTTCTTCCAAGGCGCCATCAACGGCCTGCGGCATCGCCTGCTGCACATGGACCTGCCGATCGCCCTGGCCGTCGCCGCCGTCTACGCGCACGGACTGTACGCGACCCTGGTCGGGCGCGAGGGCTGGCTGGACAGCCTGACCATGCTGGTCGCGCTGCTGCTTGTCGGCAAGGTCCTCGAACAGAGAGGCCGCCGCCGCGCCGCCGAGGCCGCCCAGGCCCTGGCCGTCCAGGCCCCCTCCCGAGCGCGTCGCATCACCCCGATGGGACTCGAAGAGATCCCCGCCTCCGAGCTGCGCGCCGGCGACCGCATCGAGCTCGCCGCGGGCGAGGAGATCGCCGCCGACGGCCGCGTGCTCGAGGGCCACGGCCGCGTACAGATGGGCCTGCTCACCGGCGAGAGCGAGGCCGTCGCCGTCGGCCCCGGCCGCACCGTCATCGCTGGCGCCGTGCTGGCCGAGGGCCACCTGCGGGTGCAGGTCCAGGCCCCCGCCGCCGAGTCCATGCTCGCCCGGATGGCCGATCTGCTGCGCGAGGCCGCCTCCCGCCCCCCCGAGCCCACCACTGCCGACCGCCTCGCCCCCTGGTTCGTCGGCCTCACCCTGCTCGCCGCCGCTATCACCTTTGGGGTATGGACTGTTCTCGATGGCCCCGCCCACGCGCTGGAGATCACCGTCGCCGTGCTGGTCGTCGCCTGCCCCTGCGCCCTCGCGCTGGCCGCGCCCCTGGCCGCCCACGCCGGGCTCGGGGCCGCCGCCCGCCGGGGTCTGCTGCTTCGGGGGGGAGACGCCGTCCGCCGCACCTCGCAGGTCGATCTGATCGCGCTGGACAAGACCGGGACGCTCACCTGGGGCCAGCCCCGGGTCGTCGCCGCCGAGGACCGCGTCCTGCGCATCGCCGCCGGCATCGAGCGCGCCAGCGTGCACCCCATCGCCCGGGCCATCGTCGACGAGGCCGGCGCCCGCGGCATCCCCCTCCCCCTCGGCGAGCGGGTCCGCGAGACCCCCGGCCAGGGCATCGAGGGCCTGGTAGACGGTCGCCTCTGGCGCGTACAGAGCGGCGGGGCCGGCGTCGTCGAGGTCCGGGAGGAGGGCGGCGCCCTGCTCGGCCGCATCCACCTCCGCGATCGCCTGCGAGAAGAGGCCGTCGCCGCCGTCAGCGGCCTGAAGGCCCTCGGCGTCCAGGTCGTGCTGCTCACCGGTGACCACCCCGAGGTCGCCCGGGAGATCGCCGCCCAGGCCGGCATCGACCAGGTGCTGGCCGCCCGCTCGCCCGAGGACAAGGCCGCCTGGATCGCCGCCCGCCGGGCCGAGGGTCGTCATGTGATGTTCGTCGGCGACGGCGTCAACGACGGCCCCGCCCTGGCCGAGGCCGACGTCGGCATCGCCATGGGCCACGGCGCCGCCAGCAGCGTCCTCGTCGCCGACGGCATCCTGGTCGGCGAGCGGGTCGACGCATTGCGCAGCGGCCTGCTGGCCGCGCGGGCCGCGGCGCGGGTGGGGCGGATCAGCGTGTGGCGATCGGTGGTCTACAACGTCGCGACGGTGCTGCTGGCCATGTTCGGGCTGATCAACCCGCTGGTGGCGGCCGTGCTGATGCCGCTGTCCAGCGGGCTGGTCATCGCCGGGGCCATGTCGGTCGAGGGTCGTGTTCTCAGGGGGCAGCGATGAACGCGGTGTTCTTCTTGATCCCGGCGGCGCTGCTGCTGTCGGGCACCTTCCTGGTGCTGTACCTGCGGGCGGTGCGGCAGGGGCAGTTTGACGATCTCGACGACCCGCCGCTGCGGATGCTGGAGGAGGACTGAGGAGGTTCGGCAGCAGGTCAGCCGTGGTAGGGTCCAAGACCCGCGAGGTCCCCATGCGCGTCGAGATCCATGGCTCCTATCTCCACCTGGACGAGCACCGCCGCCCCTTCGGCGAGGCCGACCGGACCGTGCTGGCCGAGCTGGGCCGCGCCTGGGACGAGGCCGCCGGTCCGGTCCGCTACGACGCGCGCCTGCCGGAGATCGGCAACCGCCTCTACCGCTGGCTGGACGGGGATCAGGGCTGGGGCGCCCTCCTTCAGGAGCGAGCGGCTGACGAGCTGATCGAGCTGTGTGCGCCGCCCTCCGAGCCGGCCTTCCTGGACGCCCCGTGGGAGATCTTGCGCGACCCCTCCCGGCCCCCGTCGGGGGGCAAACCGCTCCAGGACGCCGCCTTCTTGGTGCGCGGCCTGCGCTGCTGGCCGGTGCGCCGGGTCCAGACCGGCAAGCGCGCAAGGCCGCGGCCCCCCTCGCCTCATGCCCTCAGCCTGCTCTTCATGGCGGCCTCGCCCGAGGGGCAGACTCGCCTCGCCTTCGAGGCCGAGGAGGCGGCGATCACCCGCGCGGTGCAGGGCATCGAGCTGGACTGCCTGGTCGAGGAGTCCGGCGAGCTGTACCAGCTGGCGTTGCGCCTGGCCCGCCTGCAGCCCGTCGACGTGCTGCACCTGAGCTGCCACGGGCAGGCGGGGGCCTCCCCGGTCCTGCTGCTGGAGGACGAGGCCGGCGCCCCGGCCCCCTGCACCGTCGACCAGCTCCTCGCCGAGCTGAGCGCCCACGCCCGCGGGCTGGGCCTCTGCCTGCTCTCGGCCTGCCAAACGGCGACGGGCAGCCCGGTCGGCCCGATGGCCCGCTCCCTGGTGGAGCGAGGGGTGCCGGCCGTGCTGGGCTGGGCCGCCAACGTGCACGACGCCGAGGCCAGCTCCATCGCCGCACACCTCTACGGCCACCTCGCCCGCGGCCTGTCCCCGGCGGTGGCCCTGCGCGAGGGCCTGAGCGCCTGGCTGCTGCAGCGCCCCGACAGCCAGGACTGGCACCTGGCCCGGCTCTACCTGGGCCCCGCCTCCGCCGAGGCACCTCTGGCCGACATCAACGGCGATCGGCGCTTCGGCCGGGTGCTCAACCGGGTGCGCTTCTTCGGCGAAAACCGCGACGTGCCCGTCGCCCACCCAGACCGCTTCATCGGCCGGCGCTCGGTGCTCAAGCGCTGCCTGAGGGTCCTGCGCGGCGCCGACCACCTGGGCGTGCTGCTGCACGGGCCGGGCCAGCAGGGCAAGTCCAGCCTTGCCGCCCGCCTGGCCGATCGGCTCTGCGTGGACGCGAAGCCTTACCGCCTTGTCGTCTGTCATGGCGCGGCCCAGCTCGACGCGCGCAACATCCTAGAGCAGGTCGAGAGGGCGATCCAGGACGAGCCCTGGCGCCTGAAGTGGCAGCCCGCTTGGGAGCAAGACGCCGCCGCCGCCTTGCTGCCGGCCCTGCGCGAGGTTGTCGTCGCCCATCGCCTGCTGCTGGTGCTCGACGACCTGGAGCAGGTCCTGCTGTGCGAGCGCGACCCCGTCATCCCCACCCCGGCTTTCTCCCCGGTGCTCACGGACGTGCTGCGCGCCTTCGACGGCGAGGGCGCCTCGCGCCTGATCCTGACCAGCCGCTTTGACTTCCAGCTCCCCGGCCCGCAGCGCCTGCACCGCGAGGCCCTCTCCGGCCTCGCCCCCGAGGAGCGGCTGCGCCTGGTCGAGGGTGGCCAGATCGACGGCCCCCTGCGGCCCCGCTGCCTGGAGCTCGGCCTTGGCAACCCCGGCCTGAGCACCCGCCTGCTGGCCCTGGCCGAGCGCGACCCGGCCACCGCCGCCAGGGTGCTGGACCAGCTCCAGGCCGATCCGCGCTCGGTCACCGAGCCCGCGGTGGCCGACTTCTACGCCCGGGTGGCCCTGGAGGCCTTGATCGGCCTGCTGCGCCCGGACGAGCGGGAGCTGGCGGTGGCTGCGACCCTCTTCCGCTGGCCCGTCCCCGCCTCGGTGCTGGAGGCCCTGGGCCGGCACCAGGGATTGAGCTCGCCCCCCGCCGGCATCGAGCGCCTCTGGGCCCTGGGGGTGCTGGAGCGCCACGCCGACAGCGTGCAGCGGGACCGACCGGCGCTGCTGCCCGGCGAGCTGGTCCGCAGCCATCTCCCGTCCCTGGACGCCGCCACCGCGGCTGCGCTGCGACCGGTCGCACTGGACGCGCTGGAGGCCGCCTGGGGGCTGGTCGAGCTCCCTCCTCCCGCCTCCCTGGAAGCCTACCGCCTCGCGCTGGAGGCGGGCGACGCGCGGCGGCTCCAGACGCTGGCGGGGCCTGCGCTGCGGCAGTTGGAAGCGCAGCATGAGACCCGAGAGGCGGCGCGGCAGGGCGAGTCGGTCTTGCGCCTGGTGGAGCGGGCCGGGTTGGAGGTCTCTGCTGGCCTGGCGATGGTCCTCTTCGACCTTCATGGATTCGCGGACACCTCGGGCGAGCCTGATGCCACGGACCTGCGGCGCGTGGTGAAGTCCTGGGATGGGACCGGCGACGCGTTTACTCGGGGGGCGCTCTTGCTGCGCCAGGCGGAGATGGCCAGCACCGAGGGAGATGCAGAAGGGGCGCTCGTGCTTTCCAGCCAGGCCCGAGAGGCAGCGGTGGAGGCAGGAGATGAGCGCGCCGCCGCCATCTGCGCGGGCAGAGTCGCCGACATCCTGGAGGCCCGCGGCCAGCTCGACGAGGCCCTGCGCATTCGCACCGAGGAAGAGCTCCCCGTCTACCAACGCCTCGGCGATGTGCACTCCACAGCCGTCACCATGGGCCAAATCGCCGACATCCTGGAGGCCCGCGGCCAGCTCGACGAGGCCCTGCGCATTCGCACCGAGGAACAGCTCCCCGTCTACCAACGCCTCGGTGATGTGCGCGAGAAAGCCGTCACCATGGGCAAAATCGCCGACATCCTGCAGGCCCGCGGCCAACTCGACGAGGCCCTGCGCATTCGCACCGAGGAACAGCTCCCCGTCTACCAACGCC
>ERZ761602.1270-NODE-1270-length-46933-cov-264.399932_pt1 | contig 46933 bp, 44 predicted proteins | sample MGYA00512165_ERZ761602 | MGnify/ENA primary metagenome ERZ761602 (study PRJEB28899, sample SAMN02445085) | bioreactor sludge metagenome | biome: EBPR sludge; isolation source: Thorneside wastewater treatment plant | place: Australia: Brisbane, Thorneside...
GCGTAGAGCTGCTGACGCAGAAGCTGCCAGAGCTTCTCGTCGGCCAGCGATTCCGTCAAGCTCTGGCGCGGGCCGCGGGTCTCGCTCAGAGCCGCGATGAACTTGCCACGAAAGACCGTACATGCCGGCGGAAGACCTCGGCCAGGCTCACTGGCGAGAACTCAACCGAGCGGGGCGAGCAGATCCGGGGGCGAGGTGTTGCCGATCCGCTTCGAGCGCGCCAGATGCAGGTAGCGCGAGGTCGTCGACAGATATACTCGCAAGCCGGCGGCGTAGGTGGTCATCAACAGCGTGCGTCCGCGCAGGGTTCGCGCCGCGTCGATCAGGCGTGCGACCTCTTCGCGCGACAGGATCTGCGGCAGGCGCTTGGGCACCTTCGCCATCGGGATGTCGAAACCGGCTTCCGGGCGACCGAGCACCCGCCGATAGAGGAAGCGCAGCGCACACGATGCCTGGTTGACACTGGCGTAGGCCAGCTTGCGGTCGCGAATCAGGTGCAGCAGGTAGGCCGGCACCTCGACGGGCTGGGCATCACCGGTCGAAGTGGCAACAGCGCGCTACTTCCTATGCGCCCAGTAACCAGAGCGCCAGTGGAGCAACGACAAGCTTCACCTCAGCGACGCACGAACCTGTGCAAGTGCAAGTGGCAACAGCGCGCTACTTCCTATGCGCCCAGTAACCAGAGCGCCAGAGGAGCAACGACAAGCTTCACCTCAGCGACGCACGAACCTGTGCAAGTGCATCAGCAATTGGAATGGTTTGTACCGCTCCACTCTCGATGTCGGAAATTCTGCGCTCGGTTTCGGCGGCCCATGCTTCTTCAACCTCAGCATCTTCGTCGAGACTGGCAAGCAATACCTGGGCGAACGCCGCGCGTTCACCGGCTGTAAGTTGCAGGGCTTCGGCTTCGAGCAATTCGAGTTTACTTCCCATGGCGAGTGCCTCCGTAGAGAGAGATGTCATTGTACTGCGGGCCTGGCGCCGAGTGCTTGCCCCGGCGGCCTACGCGCCGTCGCGAATGGCGCACCCCGTCGTCGGGCGCTTCCATTCCCGTAACAATCCCAAGCGCAGCGCGCCGGAGCGCCTGAGCGCGCGATCGGCCGGTAGCGGTTCCGTTTCGGGCGCGATGCTTCCTCGCCGAGGCGGCGTCGCTTGTCTTCCTCGTACTCGTGGTAGTTGCCGCTGAAGAAGGTCCATTGCGAATCGCCCTCGCAGGCGAGGATGTGCGAGCAGATGCGGTCGAGGAACCCCGAGATCTCCTCGCAGACCGTCTTGTTGCCGTCGAGACAGTCGCGGCTCTGGTCCACGTAGGCGAGGCGGACGGTGTCGCCGATCTCGATCTCGCCCGAATCGGGCTGCTCGCTGCCGGTGAGCATGCGGAAGAGCGTCGACTTGCCGGCGCCGTTCGGGCCGATGATGCCGACGATCGCTCCCGGCGGCACGCTGAAACTGAGCCGGTCGAGCAGCAGGCGGTCACCGAAGGACTTGCTGACGTTGCCGAACTCGATCAGCTTGCCGCCGAGGCGCTCGCCGACCGGGATGAAGATCTCCTGCGTCTCGTGGCGCTTCTGGTACTCGACGCTCGCGAGTTCGGTCTGGTTGTCGAGGTCGGCGCCGCTGCTGGCGATGATCGCCTCGAGCCGCGCCTGCTCCTCCCCCCGGGTGCCCAAGCCCTGCAGCATGCACACTCGGCGCCGTCGATCCGCCGCGCGCGGCGCAGGAACGCGGACAAGCGCATCAACAGCTTGCCAGAAGGGGCGCAGCGCGCTAATTTCCCTTCGGCAGTCCTGCCATTGACCCTTTACCGGAGACCCCATCATGAATGACCGAGAAACTCGCCGTTATGACCTGTTCGGCCGCGTCCAGACTTTCGGAAGTGGCAACGCGGCGGATTTCGCCGCCGGCAGCAAGGCGGCCGGGCATTTTGCCCGGCTGGCGCAGATCATCTGGGATCTCGATGTCGAAAAGGCGCGGCAGGGGGGCGGATCGGCGACCGCCAAGGAGCTTCTGTTCGATTCGCTGCGGCTCGACCTGCAGAGCATTGCGCGCACGGCGCGCGCCATCGATGTCGGCGAACCCGGCTTCGCCGACCGCTTCCGCAGCCCCGAAAGCCAGACGCAGAACGTGCTGCTCACCGCCGCCGATGCCTTCGCGCGCGAACTCGCCGACCCGGCCGTCGTGGCGAAGTTTCTCGCCTACGAGTTGCCGGCCGATTTCGTCGCCGAACTCGCTGATGATGTTGCCGCGATCCGTTCCGCCGAGTCGAGCATGCAGTCCGACGACCAGATCGGCGTCGCCAGCACCGCCGCCGTCGGCCGCCTGATCCGCGAGGGTATGGCCGAGGTGGTGCAACTCGACGCGATCATGAACAACAAGTACGCCCGCAACCCCGCCAAGCTGCGCGCCTGGGACAGCGCCAGCCACGTCGAGCGCGCGCCGCGGCGCGAGAGAAAGCCCGCCGGCGGCACGCCACCCGGCACGTCGACGGCCGCGGGGTAGCCGGCCGCGCGCCCACGCCCGCAGGGTTGCTCGCGACGGTCATGACTGATGCGGCTCATGACCGTCTCCGTCATCCCCGGCCCTTCTCCCGCGCGTCCCCTGCCAGGGCTCGCCCGACCGGCTCCAGGATCGGGCTCGCACGCACCACGCTCCAACTCGCACGGCCCTCGCTTCATCTTGCACGTCCGTGGCTTCAGCTTACACGTCCCTGGCTTCATCGCGCACGTCCCTGGCTCCATCTCGCACGTCCCTGGCTTCATCTCGCACGTCCCTGGCTTCATCTCGCACGTCCCTGGCTCCATCTCGCACGTCCCTGGCTTCATCTCGCACGCCCCTGGCTTCATCTCGCACATCCCTCGCTCCATCTCGCACATCCCTGGCTTCATCTCGCACACCCCTGGCTTCATCTCACACGTCCCTGGCTGCAACGTGCACGGTGCCGGCAGCGTCGCGCCCGTGGCAGCGGGCCGGCGCGTGGCCGCGCGCTACCGAATTTCGGCAAAATGGTTTATATTGCGCCGCAACAGACGCGCCCGTCGCAGCACCGGCGGCCGGCCATCGAGCTGGCTGCGGTCCGCCGGCCGGCGTTGCGTCTCACCCCGGCCATCGCTACCATGCGCACGCCAGAGCGCCCGAGCCCCATCGACACCGGCAGCAGACCGGCGCCGGGCCCGTCTGGCGGCCGTCGCAGAGCCACGGCCGAACCCGCGAACACCCGACCGCGCCGCCAGCGCGGCAGACACCAGGAACCATCCATGAAAGCAGCCAACCCATCCCTGTTGAGCAGAATCTCGATTGCCTTCGGCACCTTCTTCGCCGTCCTTGCCGACGGCGACCTCGCTGCCCGCATCCAGGCCTTGCGCAGTGGCGAGCAGCGCCGCGAACCAGCGGCGCCGCCGGCCCCGCCTGCCCCCGCCGCCAGACCGGCGCCGCCGCCGCTGCTCGCCGCGGCGCCCGACGGCGCGCTGCAGCTCCTCGGGCTGCTGCAGCGCGAAGCCCGCTTCATCGACTTCATCCAGGAGGATGTCGCCGCCTACGGCGACGCCGACATCGGTGCCGCCGCGCGCGTCGTCCATGAAGGCTGCCGCAAGGTGCTGCGCGAGAACTTCAGCATCGAGCCGGTGCGCGACGAGCCCGAAGGCAGCCGCCTGACGCTGCCGGCAGGCTTCGACGCCGCGGCGATCCGCGTCACCGGCAACGTCGTTGGCGAGCCACCATTCAACGGCAGCCTGACGCATCGCGGCTGGCGGGTGCGCGAAACCCGTCTGCCGCAACTGGCAAGCGGCCACGACCTGCGCATCGTTGCCGCGGCGGAGGTGGAACTGTGAGCGAACCCAGATTCTCGATCGGCATCGACCTCGGCACCACCCATTGCGCGCTCTCCTATGTGGACCTCGCAGCCTGCGACGGCGAGCAGGTCAGCCAGCAGGTGCTGCCGATCCCGCAGCTCACCGCGCCCGGCTCGGTCGAGTCGCTCGGACTGCTGCCCTCGTTCATCTACCTGCCGCACGCCAGCGAACTCGCCAGCGGCGATCTCAGCCTGCCGTGGACTGCCGAGCAGGACTACGCCGTCGGCGAAATGGCGCGCAGCCGCGGCGCGGCGACGCCGATCCGTCTGGTGTCGAGCGCCAAGAGCTGGCTTTGCCACGCCGGCGTCGACCGCCGCGCCGCCATCCTGCCGAGCGACGCGCCGCCGGAAGTTGAGCGGCTGTCGCCGCTCGCTGCCTCGCTGCGCTACCTCGCCCATCTGCGCGCCGCCTGGGACCAGGCGCAGCCCGAGGCGCCCTTCGTCGAGCAGGATGTCGTCGTCACCATCCCCGCCTCCTTCGATCCCGCCGCGCGCGAGCTGACTGCCGAAGCGGCCCGCGCCGCCGGCTGCGAGCGGATGATCCTGCTCGAGGAGCCGCAGGCGGCGCTCTACAGCTGGATCGAGAAGAGCGGCGGCGGCTGGCGCAAGCAGGTGCAGCCCGGCGACATCATCCTCGTCGTCGATGTCGGCGGCGGCACCAGCGACTTCTCGCTGATCGCCGTCGTCGAGCGCGACGGCAACCTCGAACTGCACCGCGTCGCCGTCGGCGAGCACATCCTGCTCGGCGGCGACAACATGGACCTGGCGCTCGCCTACGCGGTCGCCGGCAAGCTGTCGGCGCAGGGCAGCAAGCTCGACGCCTGGCAGTTGCGGGCGCTGACGCACGCCTGCCGGTCGGCCAAGGAGGCGCTGCTCGGCGACCCCGATCTGGCGTCCGTGCCGCTGGTCATCGCCAGCCGCGGCGCCCGGCTGATCGGTGGCTCGCTGCGCAGCGAGCTGACGCGCGAGGAACTGGGCGCGACGCTGGTCGACGGCTTCTTCCCGCCGGCGGCGATCGGCGACCGGCCGCAGGGCCGCGGCCGCGCCGGCCTGACGCAGCTCGGCCTGCCGTACGCGCAGGACGCCGCTGTCACCCGCCACCTCGCCGCCTTTCTCGCCCGCCAGGTGGCAGCGACTGCCGACCTCGAGGGCTTCAGCAGCCGCCTGCCGGCCGATGCCAGCTTCCTGCATCCGACCGCCGTCCTCTTCAACGGTGGCGTCTTCAAGTCCGAGCTGCTCGCCGAACGGACGTTGACGATCATCAACTCGTGGCTCGCCGCCGAAGGTGCAGCGGCCGCACGCCTGCTCGAAGGCGCTGACCTCGACCTCGCCGTCGCCCGCGGCGCCGCTTACTACGGCTACGTCCGGCGCGGCCAGGGGGTGCGCATCCGCGGCGGCACGGCGCGCGCCTACTACGTCGCCGTCGAGTCGGTGATGCCCGCCGTTCCCGGCATGCAGCCGCCGGTGCAGGCGCTGTGCCTGGCGCCTTTCGGCATGGAGGAAGGAAGCGAGGCGGCGTTGCCGGCGATGGAGTTCGGTCTCGTCGTCGGCGAGCAGGTGCGCTTCCGCTTCTTCGGTTCGTCGGTGCGCCGTCAGGACCAGGTCGGTACGCTGCTCGAAGAGTGGGAGCCGGACGAACTGCAGGAACTCGACGAGATCCAGACGACGCTGCCGGCCGACGGCCGCGCCGCCGGCGAGGTGGTGCGCGTCCGCCTGCACGCGCGCGTCACCGAAGCCGGCACGCTCGAGCTCGAGGCGCTGCCGCACGATGGTCCGCAGCGCTGGAAGGTCGAGTTCGACGTGCGCGCCGGCGCCGGCGATTGATCATTCAGCGCAGGATTTCACCCCCGTTGCCGTGCCATTGGAGATGTCGATGACTCTGAGAGATTTGCTGGCATGCCTCACCGTGCCGGATTTGAAGGAGCTGCTGGGCTTCCTGCCGAGCGGCGCCTCGAGCCCGCGCAAGGACGATCTGGTCGAACGCATCGTCGCCGCGATGTTCGGGCCCGAGCTGAAGGCAGTCTGGGCGCTGCTGGACGAGACGCAGCAACTTGCCGTCCGCGAAGCGGCGCATCACCCGCTGGGCGAGTACTCCGACCGGCGGTTCCGCGCCAAGTACCAGCGCGCACCGGCCTTTCACATCGCTCCGGTGAGATCGTACAGCCATTCCGCAGGCAAGAAGACCGCCTTGTGCCTGTTCATCCTGTACTCGCCGAATGAAGGCTGCTACGTCGTGCCGACCGACCTGCGGCCGCACCTGGTGGCCTTCGTTCCGCCGCCCGCACCGCCAGGCATCGCAAGCTCGGAAGCACTGCCCGAAGACCCGCTCCTGACCGTCCGCCTGACCGAACGCGAAGCCTTGCAGGAAGTGCTGATCATGCTGCGCACCGTCGAGCAGGAGCGCGTGCCGGTCAGCGACAAGACGGCGCTGCCGGGCGCCGCCAGCCTGCGCCTGCTGAGCGACAGGCTGGCGGGTGGCGACCATTACCCGCATGAGGTGAAGCAGTACGACTGGAGCCAGGAAATCGGCGCGATCAAGGCCTTCGCCTGGCCGATGCTGTTGCAGGCCGGCGGTCTCGCGGCGGTGGTGTCAGGCCGCCTGCAACTCAGCCCGGGCGGCGTCAAGGCCCTCGCCACGCCGCCGGCACAGGTGCTGCGCGGACTCTGGCAGAAGTGGCTGAAAAGCACCCTGTTCGACGAGTTCAGCCGCGTCGAAGCGGTCAAGGGGCAGAATGCCAAGGGACGCGTGATGACCGCCGTCGCGCCGCGGCGGGCGGCCATCGAGGAGACGTTGCAGGCCTGCCCGATCGGCCAGTGGATCGCCGTCGATGACTTCTCGCGCTTCATGCAGGCGACCGACCGCGTCTTCGCGGTGACCCACGATGCCTGGAAGCTCTACCTCTGCGACCGCCAGTATGGCAGCCTCGGTCATGCCGGGTGGGGCGGCTGGAACATCCTGCAGGAACGCTACATCTTCGCTTTCCTGTTCGAGTACGCGGCCACGCTCGGGCTGGTCGACGTCGCCTACGTCCATCCGGCGCAGGCGCGCTCGGACTTTCGTGACCAGTGGGGCACCGACGACCTGTCGTTCCTGAGCCGCTACGACGGTCTCAGAGCCTTTCGTCTGACGCTGCTCGGCGCGTATATCCTGGGTCGCGAGCCGGCCTACCAGCCACCCGCCATTGCCAGCAGCGTCGCCCTGTCATTCTCCCCGGAACTGCAGCTCGATATCGTCAGAGGCGCCCTCGCGGGCGAGGAAGCGCTGCTGCTCGACAACTGGGCCGTGCCCTTGCAGCCGGGAAGCTGGCGCCTCGACCGCGACAGGTCGCTGGCGGCGATCGAGAAGGGCCACGCCATCAGCGAACTGAAGGGCTTTCTCGAAAGCGCCGGTGGCCAGCCGCTGCCGGCGCCGTTCGCATCCTTCATCGCGCTCTGCGAGCACAATGGCACGGCGCTGAAGATGCTCGGCAACGCCGTGCTGATCGAGTGCCGCGACGCGGAGACCACCGCGCAGATTGCCGGCCGGCCGGAAACCTCCGCTCTCTGTCTGCGCGCCGGGCCCAGGACGCTGGTGGTGCGCAGCAACCAGCTCGCCCGCTTCCGCGAGCGGGTGCGCGCGCTGGGCTTCGGGATGGCATCCTGAAGCCCCCGGCGCAGCGCGCCGCGAAACGCTACGGCTGGCCGGCGCGCAGTTTGGCGAGACGCTCGGCCACCTGCAGCGACCACTTGTCGAAGGCATCCTTGGCATAGGTCCATGCCTGGAAGGAGCTGAGGTAGCCATTGGCCCAGGTCTGCGCCGCACCGACCGCCGAGGAGTTGACATCGACCGCGTACTTGCGGCCGATCTCGGTGTCGCGGCACTCGCCGAGAATCCGGCCCGACGCGCCGTCGCGGAACTGCATCTCCATGCCGGTCTCGCCCATGTACGGAGTCGATCCCGCCGGCCGGCCGGTGGCCGCACCGGAACCCGCCTCGGCGACGAAGCCGTAGGGAATCAGCGTCCCCGCCACGCTGTCGGTGACCTTGGTCGGCACGAGATCGGTGAGTGCCACGCGCAGGACGACGACCCCCGGTCCCGGCTGGTTGACGATCTGCATCTGCGGCCGCAGCGCCTTGACGAGCGCGTGATGGAAGTAGTCGGTGAGGGTCGCGATGTCCTTCGGATCGAAGGTCTGCGGTCCACCATCGCGCGACCTGAGCGAGACGTCGATGCGCGAGACCAGGACCGCGTTGTAGCGCGTGGCATCGAGTGCCGGATCGCGCCAGCACTCGATCCCGTGCCCCCAGGCGGTCGGCCGCAGCCGGGCATAGTCGGAGAGAAAGCCGCTCTGCGTCAGCCGCGCCTTGTCCGTGGCGACGGTCGTCGTACCGCTGCCCAGCAGGCTGCCGCCGTCACCGGCGCAACCGGCGAGGAGTGCGCACCCGGCCACGGCGAAGGCCCGCAGGCTGCGGCGACTGCCCGCCCGATGAAGAACTTGAAGAACTCGTGCTCGCTGCATCGTCTACCCCTCCGCGAAAAAATGACGCCGGCGATGGTAGCACGTCGGCTGCCTGACGCGCGCTTTGACACGCTGCCGGGCGCCGCCGATAATCGCCGCGCAGGAGAGTCAGGGGAGCCGTGCCGCAGGTTCCAATCGTCGTCTGCCATGGCCGCTGTGCGACCGGCGGCGCCGACTCGCGAGTCGCTGCAGCGATGGTCGCATCGAGGGAGCGCATGAAGATTCAGGAAGGCGCCGTCAGCGACGGCGGTGCAGGGTCGTCGAGCAACGACAACAGAGCGGGGTGCGGCCGGCTGGCGGCCATCGGTCACCCCAAAGGCCGACACCGGCGCCGCGGCGGCAGCCTCCTGCTCGCACTGCCGCTCGCCTGGGCACTGCCGCTGCTGGCCTGCGAACCGCATGTCGAGGCGCTGGCCGACCCGGCGCACGCCGTGCTGCGCGCCGACCGCTCGGCCTCTCCGCACTGCACGCTGGGCGAGGCGGACTACCGGCGGGTCGTCGGCGAGTGGCTGGCGAGCCGCGGCAACGACGCCCCGGCGCTTTCGTCGCTCGCTCTCGGCCGCGCCGTCGAGCACCCGTGGATTTCTCGCCACCTGGTCGAGGCGGCCGCCCGGAGCAGTGAATGGACGCCACGGCTGGCGCGCGCCACCGCCGCCGAACACAACCGCTTCGTCGCCCGGCTGCTCGCCGCGCCGGACTTCCTGCAGCGCCTCGATGCACCCTTCACCGCCAGCATCTACCGGGTGCACGCCGTGGTCGTCGAGAAGGTGCTGCTTCTGTCGCCCGGCGGCAGCGCACCGGCACCTGCTGACATGCGCCGCACGCTGCCTTACGATGCGCAGCTCTGGTTGCGGCTGGTCGCCGATCGCGCGGCCCGCGGCGGCGGTGAAGGCGCCTCGCCGAGGCCTGGAGGCAAGCCACGGCGCCGCCGGCAGGCGGGCGCCGGGCGGCCCGGGCGCGGTCGCCACCACACTTTTGATGCAAGTTCCGGAAGGAGTCGATCCATTGTCGATGCGTGCCCAGGTGGAGTTCGTTTCCGCCGACTTCCCGCCCTACCCCGGCGAGGACCAGCAGCTCAACCCCGGCCGTTACGGCATCCGTCTGGCGGAGTTCCTGGCACAGGAACTGCCGGCGCACGGCTTTCCGGTCGAGTCGGTGACGGTCGAGATGTGGGGCGTCCGCGTCGGCCTGCAGCACGCCGATTATCCGTTGTGGGTCGGTTGCGGCAACTACGAAGCGCATGAGAACGGCTTCCTCTGCTTCATCGAGCCGGCCACGCCAACCGTCCGCAAATGGTTCCGCAAGCTGCCGAACGCGCCGACGGTCGAGCGGCTGGCGAGCGCGATCGAGTCGATCCTGCAGGGCAGCGGCAAGGTTTCGCAACTCCGCTGGTGGTCGGAGAACGAGCTGCGCCGCCCCTGAGCCCAATGCCCCGCGGCGACGGCGGTCGGCGTTTGACGGGTCGCCGGACATCGGGGATACTCGGCGGCCGGTTCCGATCCACCACGACCAGAGGAGTTGCACGCCGCCATGCGTACCCGCCGCGTCTTCCTGAATCGCCTTGATCCGATCCGCGAGCCGGTTGACGCGGTGGTGGTGATCGACGTCCTGCGCTCCTTCAGTACTGCGGCCTACGCCTTCGTGGCCGGCGCCGGAACGATCTACCCGGTGGAGACGATCGCCGCTGCCTTCCGCCTGCAGCGGCAGCTGCCGGATGCCGTGACGACCGGTGCCGTCGGCGGCGGCGACCCGATACCCGGCTTCGATTTCGGCAACTCGCCCGCCGAGTTGCAGCACGTCCACCTGGCGGGCCGGCCACTGATCCAGACCACGGCTGCCGGCGTGCGCGGACTGACGCGCTTCCGCCACGCGCGGGCGCTGTTCGCCGGCAGCCTGGTGCTCGCGCGCGCCACGGCCAGCGCGCTGCTCGAGCTGCAGCCGGCGGAAGTGTGTTTCGTCATCACCGGCGAGTGGGTCGACCGCGATGGCGACGAGGATGTCGCCTGCGCCGACTACATCGATGCCCTGCTGCAGGGCGAGCAGCCCGATCCCGAACATTACGCGGCGCGGGTCCGCGAATCGGATTTCGGCCGCCGTTTCCTCGCCGACGACAACCCCAATCTGCCGGCACGCGATCTCCACCTCTGTGCGCAGCCCGACCGCTTCGATTTCGCCCTCGCGGCGGCGCACGTCGATGGCCATCTGCAGATTCGCCGCCTGCGCTGCGCCGCCCCTGGAAACTCGTCGGCGGCAGGCGAAGTGCGCCATGCGCTGCGTCTGCCCGCCACCCGCGGCACACCGCCAGCGGCGCGGACGGACGGCTGCTGAGGCGACCGTCGCCGGCGGCGACGATCGCCTCGCCGCTCAGTTGCCGGCGAGTTGCGCCAGCGGCGCGTAGGGCGCAACGCTGCCGTGGCCGCCGGCAAAGCGCTCGGGGTCGATGCCGTAGCGCGCCACCGCCGCCCGCAGCGCTGCCTGGCCGGCGTTGAGGCGGCTGCCGAGCGGGTCGCGACCAGGGCTCCAGAGATCGGTGACGAAGCCGAGCCGGACATCGGGAACATGGCCGATGAGCATCGCGCTGGCGTGCGGATTGTCGACCTCGAGCACCAGCACCTCGCGCGCACCGTCGCTGATCCGCAGGCGATCGTTCACCTCGATGATGCGCGGCTCGCCGACGGCGCCCGGCAGCAGCGGGTTGCGGCGATGCGGGACGAGCGCCATCCGCCGGTAGTGATCGGCCGCGCCGGCGCCGACGACCAGCGTCGCGCCGGCGGCGATGAAGCTGCGGGCGCCGGCGATATGGTCGTGGTGGTGATGCGTCAGCACCAGATGACGGACGCGCTTGTGTGGGAACTTCTCGCGCAGCGCGTCGAGCGTCCATTGCGCCTGCGCATCATTGATCGGTGCGTCGAAGACGACGAGCGAGTCCGCCAGCTCGACGACCATGCTGTTGTGCGAGCCACCCTGGACGAGCAGCACGCCGGGAGCGATCTCCTGCAACGCCAGACCGCGGCTGGCGCCCGCGTCCCAGCCGAGCATGTCGGAGTCGAGGAAGACGCCGATGTACTGGCGGCGCAGCACCCACTGGTAGGCGGGAATGCCCGGCCCGCCGGCGAGCGCTGCCGGCCGCCGACCGGCCGGCAGCTCGAACTGGCCGGCGACCGGCGGCGGATCGATCGTCACTTCGCTGAGGACGGTGTCGGCGACCACCTCTCCCGCCAGTTCGTAGACCTGCCTGTGCGCGACCTGGATGCCGCCGACCGGACGCCAGTCGGAGAGGACCAGGTCGAAGTCGAGGTCGCCGCGGACGAAATCGTAATCGAGGCTGCGCACGCGCGTCGGCAGGCCGCTCTCCGGATCGAAGAGGACGATGAAGTCTCGCCCGGCAGCGGCGTAGCGCACGGCCGGCAGGCTGCGCCCGCCGACCGGGATCGCCGGCAGCGCCTGCGTCCGTGCAGCCGCGCGCTGCATGTCGAGCGCCAGCAGCGGCGAACTGCGTGCCAGCTCGCGCAGCGCCGCCTGCAAGCGCAGGCCGGACATCGCATGACCGGGCGGATCGGCCGCCCGGCTCTGGCTCGTCCGCGTGCTGCTGTCGATGCCGTAGACCTGACCGCCCTCGCTGGTCATCACTTCGCTGAAGCGATACTCACGCGCTCCCGGGTACGCCAGCTGACGCTGCCAGTCGATGCGGGCGGCGCCGCTGGCGAAGTCGCGCGTCAGGGTGAAGGCCGACTCGCCGGCGAAGCGTTTCTCGCCACCCGGCACCCGTGACTGCTCGGGTTCCCAGTGCTTCACCGTACCGCGGATCTGCACGCTGCGGACGGCAGCCAGCGCGTCGCTGCCGCCGAGCGCCCGCACCGCCCGGTCGACGTCGGCATCGCCGAACACGCGGCCGCTGCCGAGCAGCGTCGCGATGCCCAGCAAGATGAGTGTGATTCGCTTCATGTCTCCTCCAGTCAGCGCCAGGCGCCCGTTTCGATCTCGCCGGCGAGCGCGAGTCGCCGGCACCTGCTGTGATGGACCCGGGGCGGCGGCGGATCGTTCCGGTCGCGCGCCAGCGGCCGCCGCATCCTCGTCGACTGTCGCTGCCTGCGCGGGCACTCAAGCGGCAGGCCCGTCGCGCGGCGGGCGCGCGAGCTGCCGCGCCAGCCGCCAGGCCATCCCGGCGAGCACGCCGACACCGAGCAGCAGGCTGGCCCAGAGCCCCCAGAGCCGCCAGTCGATTCGGAAGCGGCCGGCCCCCTCGCCAGCCAGCGGGTGCACCGCGGCTGGCGTCGCGCGGCCGATCTCCAGGCCGCTGTCGGCGGCGGCGACCGGCTGCCCGTCGTCGCCGATGCGGTAGCCCGGTACCAGGGTGCTGATCGGGTAGGCGGTCGGTTGTGCACGGTCGCTGCCGAAGGCGAGCTGGAACGGTGCCGGTCCGCGCGCAGCGAATACCAGCCCCTGCGTCAGCCAGCCGGCGGCCAGTTCGGGAACGCCGGCACCGAGACCGCCGCCGCGCTGATCGACGCGCAGCAGCCAATGGCGGTCGCCGGTCGGCGCGATGGCGATCTCGGGACTGACGATCTCCTGCCCGGCGCTGCCGAGCCGGTAGACGGTGGCCGTCGTCACCCGCCGCCACGGATCCGCTTCGCGCGCGCGCGACAGCAGCTCGACGGCGGCGACGCTGTTGGCTTGTGGCAGCAACAGGCGCAGGCGGTCGGCCGGGAACTGGCCGGCAAGGTCGAAGCGATGGCTGCCCTTCTCGTCCGGCACGGCGCTGCCCGCCACCTGCCGCCACTGTCGCGGCAGCTCGACGACGGTCGCCGCCGGCTCGCCGCCGACGGCCGACAGTCGCAGCGCCGGGGTGTCGGCCGCCCAGCTCAGGCGGAAGTACTTCGCCCGCCGCGGCGCGAACTCGATCCGCCGGACCTCGAGCCGCTGTCCGCCGGCAGCCAGGCGGAGAACCGGCGCGTCGCCGACCAGCGTCGTCCAGCGGGCAAGATCGTCACTCGCCTCGACCCGTACGCGCGCGACGACATCCTCGCCCGTCGCCGGCAGTTCGAGCGCGAAGGCCTGCAATGGCTGTTCGACGGCGCTGGCGTCGACGAGGTAGCCGAGCAGCAGCGTCGGCGCGCTCGCCCCTGCCCGCTCGTCCATGCGCAGCACCGCCCTGCCCCCCTGCCGCTCGATGCGGACCTCGACGCCCTCGACGCCGGCGGTCGCGGCACCGCGCAGCGCGAACAGGGGCAGCGGCAGCAGCGTCGGCCGGGCGCGCGCTGCCGGCGGCTGCGGCAGCCAGGCGTGCGGCACCGCCTCGCCGGCAGCGTTGAACACCCGCAGGTCGCCGAGATCCGGACGGCGGACGCCGGCATGGACCGCCGCCGGCAGCTCGACGCGCAGCAGTGGCTGTGGGCCGTCCGCCTGCAGCAGCATGCCGAAAGCGAAGTCGCCCGGCGCTTCGGCGAGAGCCAGGACCGACCACAGCAGGCACAGGCAGCCGGCAAGGGTCTGCTTCATGGCGCATCCTCCTTCGGCGGCGCCGGCGCAAGGTAGCCGATCACCAGCATCAACAGGCCGACGCCGACGAACGAGACGATCCGTTCGATGGTGCCGGCATTCGACAGATCGACGAGCAGGAGCTTGCCGACGACGACCGCCATCAGCGCCGCGCCGGCGAGCCACAACGCTCGCCAGCGACGACGCGTCGCGACGACCATCGCCGCCAGAGCGAGCAGGGTCCAGAACAGCGACAGCGAGGCCTGCACGAGTTCCGAGCGCAGCATCGCCGCCAGCTGCAGCGGCACCCCGGCCCAGTGATGCAGGGCACGCAGGAGGACGGCATTGGCCCAGATGAAGGCGGCGCCGCCGAGGATTCCCCAGGCCAGCGGCAGCGGCGCCGTGGCGTACGGCGGCAGCTGCAGGCGACGCAGCTCGCTGAACCAGGTGGCGAGCAGCAGGAGGACGCCGGCCTGCGCCAGGTCGAGCGGGTTGAGCAGTGGCAGGTACGGCAAGGGCCACGGGTTGCCGTCGGAGAGGACATTGCCGGCGAAGAACCAGACGGCGAGGAAGACCGCCAGCGGCGTGCCGCCGACGACGAAATAGGCGGCGCGGTGCGCGGCCACCGGCCAGCGCAGGCGCTCGCCACGCAGTGCCAGCGCGGCCAGCAGCGCCGCCGGCCACAGTGCCCAGCCGAGCAGCGGCCAGGCGGCGCGACCGCCGACCCAGCGATCGATGTTCCACGCCAGCTCCCAGGCGCCGATCGCCGCCAGCAGCCACAGGCCGGCGGCATGCAGCCAATCGACATGCCGGGATCCATCGGCCTCGTGTCGCTGCAGGAGCCGGAAATGGGCGGCAAAGGCGACCGGCCAGGCCAGGTATCCGAGGTGCGCAAAAGGATGCGGCAGGTGCCCGGCGGCGAGCAATGCGAGCGGGAACAAGAGCGGCAACAGGGCGAGCGCAGCGTGCCGCGCCGCCGGCCAGTCGCAGCGCCTCTCGAGCCAGGAGAAGAGCAGGCACGAAGCGGTGAAGAAGACGATCGCCGCGTTGAGCTGCAGCGACTGCGGCAGGAAGCGGTCGATCTCGTGCAGGCCGCTGCCACTCCACCAGGCGACGCCCCAGACGAAGAGCAGCGGCGCCAGCACGCGCTCGGCCGACCGCAGGGGCCGCGGCTCCTGCCGCCACGCGCGCTGCAGCAGCCAGGCGCCGGACAGGCCGGCCAGCGTCAGCAGCACGCCGCCGAGGAAGACGCCGTTGAGCAGCGGCCATCCGCCGGTGCGCGCAGGCAGTTCGGCGAGCTGGAACAGGCCGGCGAGGAGCTGCAGCAGGATGCCGAACAGCCGTGCCGGCAGCCGCTGCTGGCGGACGCCGACCCAGACCAGTGCAGCCCCCTCGATCGCCCAGGCAGCTGCGGTCCAGCGGCCGTCGAAGGCGAGCGGGATGGCCAGCGTGGTGAAGCCGATGCCGAGGGCGAGGAAGGCTTCGACCAGCAGGCGCTGCCCCTCGCCGAGACGCGACCACAGGGTGCGCGCCAGCATCAGGTAGAAGGCGCCGAGGGTCAGGGCACTCCACGCCGAACCGTAGGCGAAGTCGCGCACCAGCGCGACCTGCAGCGCGAAGGCGATCAGCGGCAGGGCAAAGACCAGCGTCGTGTCGAGGCGACTCGCGCGCGGTCCGCCGGCGCGCCGGGCGAACAGCAGCGGCATCGCGGCGTAGATCAGGAAGAAGAGGATCAGGAAAGGCTCGGTGGAAGCGAAGTGCTCCGGCCGGTAGCGCAGCGCGCCCCAGACCGTGGCGATGGCGAAGGTGAAGACGAAACCGACCAGGTTGAGCAGCCGCCACGCCTTGAAGAAGGCGATCGCCAGGATGCCGACGTTGAGCACGGCGTAGTAGCCGAACAACATCACATGATTGCCGGCGCCCGTCGCGGCGATGATCGGTGCGAGAAAGCCGCCGACCACGCCGAGCACCGCCAGGATCAAGGCATCCTGCAGCACCGCCAGCGTCGCCGCCAGCGCTGCGACGGCGAGCAGCATGATGAACGCCGGCGCTGCCTCGAGCAGCCCGAACAGCCGCAGCGCACTGAAGATCGTCAGGTAGAGAAGACCGATGGCGCCGCCCTGCAGCGCCAGGGCGTAGGCCTCGCGGGTCGTTCGCAGGCGCCAACCGAGCAGCAGCAGGACCACGGCCGCCAGCGCGACGCCGCTCAGTCGCAGCTCGAGCGGTACCTGCAGGTGCTGGTAGCTGTACTTGAGCAGGAAGGCGACACCGAAGAAGAGGACGATGACCCCGGCGCGCGCCATCAGGTTGCCGCGCAGCAACCACTCCACGCCGGCCGCCACCCAGCCGCTCGCCGGCTGTGCGGCGAGCGCTGGTGGCGCCGTCGAGTCGCCGGCGGCGGCCGGCGCGACGACGAACAGCGCGGCTGCCGCCGGCGACAGCAGCGGGGTCGTCGCCTCGGCCGGCAGTTCGCCGGCAAGCCGCTCGTCGCCGCCGGCAAGGCGCGGCGGGGTCGCGTCGACCGATGCTGCCGCGGCCGGCGCCGGGACCGCCGACGGCTGCGGCTCTGCCGGCGGCGACTGAGGCGACCGCAGCAGGCGATCGACGGCGCTTTCGAGCCGCTGCAAGCGCTCCTCGAGCAGGCGGTGGCGCTCTTCCTGCCGCTGGCGCGCGCGACTGCCGACCGACCAGCCGACGATGCCACCGAGGAGCGCACCGAGCAGCCACAGCCCCGAGTAAAGCTCGCCGGCGAGCAACGCTCCGAGTACCGCACCGAGAAACCACATCCGCGCCTCCGCACTCTGCGCCCACCGGCTTCGTGCCCTCCCCTGCCAGCCCGTCCGGCATCGGGATGCGGCCGGCAGACCGCGCGCGCCCTAGTCTACGGCCATTCGCCCGGCAGGTGAAGCAGCGGCGCCGGCGCGCCCTGTTCCCCGCGCGGCGCCTGCTTGGTGCACAATGGCGACACCAACGGCCGCCGCCGCACCCCCCGCACGCGCTGCGCCCGCCGCGCCCGACGCCGCACGAGAATTCCCGGAGCTCCGCCTTGCTCACGACCATCCGCCACTGGCTCGACCGCAACATCCTCGAACTCGGCCGCGAGATGCGGCTCTCCTTCCTGCCGCCACTGATGGTTTACGTCGCTGCCGGCGTATCCGGGCTGACCGGCATCGTCGGCACCTTCTTCGTCAAGGAGCACCTCGGACTGTCGGCCGCATTCCTCGCCGCCCTCGGCTTCTGGGCGGGAATCCCATGGGCACTGAAGATGCCGGTCGGGCACCTGGTCGACCTGATCTGGCGCCACAAGGCGGCCCTGGTATGGCTCGGTGCGGCGCTGATCGCCAGCAGCCTGCTGATCATGTACGGGCTGGTGGCCGAACCGCTGCGCATGGGCGCCATCATGTCGCTCGAAGCATGGTTCGTCGTCTCGGCACTGCTGTCACCGGTCGGCTATGTCATCCAGGACGTCGTCGCCGATGCGATGACCGTCGAGGCGGTGCCGCGCGTCGACGAACACGGGCAGCCGCTGCCTGCGGAGACGCGGCGACTGATGAACACGACGCTGCAGACCCTCGGCCGGGTGGCGATCATCGGCGGCGGCGTGCTCGTGTCGGTCATCAACGTCCTCATGTTCCAGGGCGTAGAGACGCTGCCGCAGACGGCAAAGGTCGCCGTCTATGCCGAGGTCTATGGCATGGCGCTGCTGATTCCGCCGGTCTCGGTGGCCGGCGTCGTGCTCGCCGCGTTGCTCCGCCGGCGCGACGAGCGACGGCTGCGCGCGCGCGGCTTCGACGAGGAGCGCCTGCGGGCGTTGCTCGAGCCACCGCTCGAAGCGGTGCGACCGAACTGGTGGATTCTCGGCGGCAGTGCGGCCTTCGTCGCCTTCAGCCTGGGCGTCGGCCTGGCGCAGTTCGAGTTCGGGCAGGAGATCATCTTCTTCGGATCCTTCGCCATCATCAGCTTCCTGATGGCGCGGCTGATGCGCGAACTGGACCAGGATGCGCGGCGAACGCTGCTCGGGACGGCGATCATCATCTTCGTCTTCCGCGCCATCCCCGGTCCCGGCGCCGGCTCGACCTGGTGGATGATCGACGTCCTCGGCTTCGACCAGTCCTTCCTCGCCAGGCTGTCGCTGCTCTCGAGCGTGCTGACGCTGCTTGGACTCTTCCTCTTCCGCCGCTTCATGGGCGAACGGTCGATCGCCCACATCGTCGCTTTCCTCACCGTCGCCGGAACACTGCTCAGCCTGCCGACGCTCGGCATGTACCACGGCCTGCACGAATGGACTGCGGCGCACACTGGCGGCATCGTCGACGCCCGCTTCATCGCGCTGATCGATACGGCACTCGAGTCGCCTCTCGGGCAGATCGCGATGGTCCCGATGCTGGCGTGGATCGCCAACTCGGCGCCCGCCGGCCTGAAGGCGACCTACTTCGCGGTGATGGCCTCGTTCACCAACCTGGCGCTGTCGGCTTCGCAGCTTGGAACCAAGTACCTCAACCAGATCTACCAGGTCAGCCGCGAGGTACGCGACCCGGCGACCCAGGCCATCAAGGTGGCGGCCGACTACGGCGAACTCGGCAGCCTTTTCCTGACTGCCATCGTCCTCGGGCTGGTGCTGCCCTTCGCGGCCATCTGGCTGACTCGCCTGTGCCGGCTGCGCAGCGCCTGAGCCGCGGCGGGAGAGCGTGACTGGCCGGCCACGCCCACCAAGCGCCGAGGATGGTTTATCCTTGCCGGCATGCGACGAGCTGTCCTGCCGACGACGGGCGCGTTCTTCGCTCGACTTGCCGGGCGGGCGGAAGGCGGTGATTGCGAACCTTCCCGCCAGCCACATGCCCAATTCGCAGCAACGACCCCGGAGGAATTCCAGCATGTACCCTGACCTCAGACGCCTCTCCCTGGCCGCCGTCATGGGCGGCCTCGTCGCCGTCACCGGTTGCGACTCCAATCCCCAATACGATCAATACGATCGCCCTTACGACGGCTATTCCTACGGCCGCCAGCCGGGCTACGGGCAGCCGTCGTACGACCAGCGTGACGCCTACGATCGAGGTTACCGCGACGCGCAGCGGCAGCAGGGCTACAACCGCTACGGCGGCCAGGACTACGAGCGCGGCTATGAGCGCGGACGACAGGAGGCGGAGCGCGAAAACAAGCGTGCCGCCAAGGAAGAGCGCCGCGAGCGCGAGGCGCGTGACGAGTGGCGCCGTCGCGAGGAGCAGCGGCGTAGCTACGATTACCGTCGTCCTGCCGATGTGCGCCCGCCGATGACCCCTCCGCAACAGCCGGGATCACCGCCGCCAGCTCCGGGAACCTGGGGCATCAACGACGGTTGACGGGCGCGTCGCGCAGCGATCGTTTGCGCACGCTGCGTCCGGCGCGCGACGACCACCTCAAGCCACTCAGGCCGGCAGCAGCGGCGTCCGGTGGGCGTCGATCACCTGCAGCAGCTGGGCGAAGACCTTCGGCGTGCCGGCAACCACGTTGCCGGTCTGCAGGTAGCCTTCGTTGCCCGCCAGATCACCGATCAGGCCACCGGCTTCACTGATCAGGAGCGCCCCACCGGCGATGTCCCACGGCGACAGGCCGAATTCCCAGAAGCCATCGAAACGACCGCAGGCGACGTAGGCGAGATCGAGCGACGCGGCTCCCGGCCGCCGGATTCCCGCCGACCGGCGCGCCAGATCCTTGAAGATGGCGAGATAGGTGTCGATGTGCTCGTAGACCCGATAGGGAAAACCGGTCCCGATCAGCGCCTCTTCGAGGCGCAGGCACTTGCTGACCCGGATGCGGCGATCGTTGAGGAAGGCACCGCCACCCTTGCTGGCGCTGAACATCTCGTTGCGCACCGTGTCGTAGACGACCGCCTGAGTGACCTGTCCACGATGCGCCAGTGCGATCGAGATGGCATATTGCGGAAAGCCGTGGATGAAGTTGGTCGTGCCATCGAGCGGATCGATGATCCACTGGTACTCGCTGCCCGCCGCGCTGCCGGCGACCTGCCCGGACTCTTCTGCTAGAATCCCGTACTCCGGATAGGCCTCGCGCAGGATGTCGATGATCGCCGCCTCCGCCGCCTTGTCCACCTCGGTGACGAAGTCGTTCTGGCGCTTGCTGGTGACCTGCAGGTGCTCGATGTCCAGCGCGGCACGATTGATGATCTGGCTGGCGCGGCGCGCCGCCTTGATGATGATGTTCAGAGCTGGATGCATGTCTGCTGGTGAACCTGACGGGCGGCCGCGGTCGCCCGGTTGGGGTGGAGGAGCCCCGATTCTAATATGAACCGCGCCGCCGGGGCCGATCCTTCGCAGCTGCCGCTCGAGCGTGTCCGCGTCGTCCTCTCGCACACCAGCCATCCCGGCAACATCGGCGCCGCCGCCCGGGCCATGAAGACGATGGGACTGACGCGCCTGCTGCTGGTCAACCCGAAGCGTTTCCCGGACGACGAAGCGCGCGCCCGCTCGGCTGGCGCCGACGATCTGCTCGCTGCCGCACGGGTGTGCAGCAGCGTCGACGAGGCCCTCGCGGATACCCGCTTCGCCTGCGCCGTGACGGCGCGCCAGCGAAATCTCGGACCGCCACCGCTGGCGGCGCGCGCCGCGGCGGCAGAGATCCTGGCAAGGACCGGCGATGGCGAGGTGGCACTGCTTTTTGGCAACGAGAGTGCTGGCCTGTCGAATGTCGAGGTGCAACGCTGCCAGCGCACGGTGTTCATCCCGGCAAACCCGGACTATGGCTCGCTCAACCTCGCGGCAGCGGTGCAGGTCCTCGCCTATGAGCTGCGCCTCGCGGCCTTCGACAATGACCCGCCGCCGTGCACCAGGACCGTCGCCTTCGCGTCGCCACCGGCGAGCCACCAAGACATCGAGCGCTTCTATCAACATCTCGAACGGGTGATGGTGCACAGCGGCTTCCTCGACCCGCAACGCCCACGCCGGCTGCTGCCCAAGCTGCGGCGCCTGTTCGGGCGCGCCGCACTCGAACGCGACGAGATCAACATCCTGCGCGGCCTGCTCGATGCGGTCGAACGGCAGAGCAACGCCGGGCACGTCGATCGCCGCGAAGGCATAGGTGACTAAATTGGTCGGCTATTGTACAATGGCGCCAAGCTTTTCCGTTGCCCCGCTCAAGGACTTCCACCCCATGTTCAGCCACCTGCGCGAAGACATCCAGTCGGTTTTCGACCGCGATCCCGCTGCCCGGACCTTCTGGGAGGTGCTGACCTGTTACCCGGGCGTCCATGCCATGGCCTCGCATCGCCTCGCGCACTGGCTGTGGACCCATCGACTGCGCTGGTTCGGCCGCCTGGTCTCGCATTTCGGGCGTTTCCTGACCGGCATCGAGATTCACCCGGGGGCGGAGATCGGCCGCCGCCTGTTCATCGATCACGGCATGGGTGTCGTCATCGGCGAGACGGCGGTGATCGGCGACGACGTCACCCTCTACCACGGCGTCACCCTCGGCGGCACCTCGTGGAACAAGGGCAGACGACATCCGACTCTCGAAAACGGCGTCGTCGTCGGCGCCGGCGCCAAGGTGCTCGGACCGATCACGGTCGGCGCATCGGCCAAGGTGGGCTCGAATGCGGTGGTCGTCAAGAATGTTCCAGCGGGCGCCACCGCCGTTGGCAACCCTGCCCGCATCATCGACCCGGCGCAGGCGCAGAAGCGGGAGGAGATGGCCGGGCAACTCGGCTTTTCCGCCTATGCCCTGGCGGCGGATCAGGACGATCCGCTGGCGAAGGCGATTCACGGCCTGCTCGACCATGCCGTCGAGGTGGACCGCCGTTTTGCCCTGTTGCTGACGCGGGTCGAGGCAGCCGGAGTCGAGGTTGACGGCGAACTGCTGCGCAGTGACCCGTTCGACCCGCAATACCTGAGTAAAATAGTTGACTAATCGCCGCCGTTGCACTATATTTCAATTGTCCGAACAACCGCTCTACAAGGAGGAGCCATGCGACTGACAACAAAAGGACGTTTCGCCGTCACAGCGATGATTGACCTGGCGCTGCGCTGCAGCGACGGTCCGGTTTCTCTGGCCGGCATCAGCGACCGCCAGAAGATTTCCCTTTCCTATCTCGAGCAACTGTTCGGCAAACTGCGCCGCTACGGCCTGGTCGAGAGCGTGCGCGGCCCCGGCGGTGGTTACTGCCTGGCCCGCCCAACCACCCAGATGACCGTCACCGACATCATCCGCGCCGTCGATGAACCGCTCGATGCGACGCAGTGTGGTGGCCGGGAGAACTGTCACGACGACGAGCGCTGCATGACGCACGAACTGTGGGCCACGCTGAACGACAAGATGTACGAGTATCTCAGTTCGGTCAGCCTGTCCGAACTCGTCGACCAGCAGATACGCCGGAGCGGCCACGTCGCGATCCTGCAGGATGCGCGGCGCAGCCGGCAGAAGTCGCGCAACGCCAAGACCATGGCGGTCGGCGGCTGAGAGGCGGAGAAGGGATCGAGTCGGTTGATCGACGACTGCTGAGCATTCGCAGCTTCATGTTCGCGCCCGTCTATTTCGACCACAACGCCACGACCCCGGTCGACCCGGCGGTGGTCGAGGCGATGTTGCCCTACTTCTCGCAGCAGTTCGGCAATGCCTCCAGCCGGCACGAGTATGGCCGGGCGGCGCGACGGGCGATCGATGAGGCGCGGGCGCAGGTGGCGGCCGCGGTCGGCGCCCACGCCAGCGAAGTCGTCTTCACCAGCGGCGGCTCCGAAGCCAACAACCTGCTGCTCAAGGGCGCCGCCGCCTGCCTCAGGCCGGGCCTGCTGGCCGTCGGTGCCGCCGATCACCCGTGCGTTCTCAGACCGGCCGAGCAACTCGCACGGCGCGGCTGGAACCTGGAGAAGCTGCCGACAGACCCTGCCGGTCGGATCGATCGCGAGCGCTACGCAGCGGTGATGGCGCGCAAGCCGAAGATCGTCTCGCTCCTGCTCGCCAACAACGAAACCGGTGTCATCGAGGACGTCGAGCCGCTGGCCGCGAGCGCCCGGGCCGCCGGTGCCTGGTTTCACAGCGACGCGGTACAGGCCTTTGGCAAGGTGCCGCTCGATTTCCGTCGCCTCAACGGTTGCGGCGTGCACGCGCTGACGCTGTCGGCGCACAAGATGGGCGGACCGAAGGGCGCAGCGGCGCTGATCCTCGACAAGCGCCTCGAGCTCGAACCGCTGATCGCCGGTGGTGGCCATGAGCGCGGCCTGCGTTCGGGGACCGAGAACGTCGCCGCGATCGTCGGTTTCGGCGTCGCCTGCCAACTCGCGATCGAGCGACGCGCCGCGCTTGCCAGCCAGCTCGACCGGCTGCGGACGCAGCTCGAGGAAGGACTGGTCGCGTTCGGTGGGCAGATCTTCGGGCTCGCTGCAAAACGCCTGCCGAACACCGTCTATTTCGCCTTCGCCGGCGTCGATGGCGAGACGCTGGTCGGCCATCTCGACCGCGCCGGCTACGCCGTGGCCAGCGGCGCCGCCTGCTCGAGCGCGAACCCGGAACCCTCGCACGTGCTGCGCGCGATGGGCGTCGCCGATGAACTGGCGCGCGGCGCGGTACGTGTCAGCCTGGGCCGTGGCAACACCGAGGAACAGGTGGCAGGCTTTCTCGCCACCCTGCGATCGACCGTCGACCGGCTGCAACGATTGACGGCCATGGCTGTCTGAGCGGCGAGTGAGTTGGCCGACGCCTGCCGGCAACGACGGCAGCGGCGACGAGCCGGACGCCGATTTCCACAACCCGGAGCAAGAACCATGTTGAAGCTGCCCATCTACCTCGACTACTCGGCCACCACGCCGGTGGATCCGCGAGTGGCGGAGAGGATGATCCCCTATCTCGTCGAGAAGTTCGGCAACCCCGCTTCGCGCTCGCATTCCTTCGGCTGGGAAGCCGAAGCGGCGGTCGAGGAGGCGCGCGAGGAAGTGGCGAAGCTGGTCCATGCCGATCCGAAGGAGATCGTCTGGACCTCCGGCGCCACCGAGTCGAACAACCTGGCGCTGAAGGGCGCGGCGCAGTTCTACTCCGGCAAGGGCAGGCACCTGGTCACCGTCAAGACCGAGCACAAGGCGGTCCTCGATACCTGTCGCGAACTCGAACGACAGGGTTTCGCCGTCACCTACCTCGATGTGCAGGAGAACGGCCTGCTGGACCTCGAAGCCTTCAGCGCGGCCTTGCGCCCGGACACGATCCTCGCCTCGGTGATGTTCGTCAACAACGAGATCGGCGTCATCCAGCCGATCGCCGAGATGGGTGAAATCTGCCGCAGTCGCGGCATCCTGCTGCATGTCGACGCGGCGCAGGCGACGGGCAAGGTGGCGATCGATCTGGAGACGCTGAAGGTCGACCTGATGAGCTTCTCCGCCCACAAGACCTACGGACCCAAGGGAGTCGGCGCCCTCTACGTGCGGCGCAAGCCGCGCGTCCGCCTGAACGCGCAGATGCATGGCGGCGGGCACGAGCGTGGTTTTCGTTCCGGAACCCTGCCGACGCACCAGATCGTCGGCATGGGCGAGGCGTTCCGCCTGGCGCGGCTGGAAATGGGTGCCGAGAACGAACGCATCCGCATGCTGCGCGACCGCCTGCTGCGCGGCCTGTCGGACATCGAGGAAGTCTATGTCAACGGCGACATGGAGCATCGCGTGCCGCACAACCTGAACCTCAGCTTCGCCTATGTCGAAGGTGAGTCGCTGCTGATGGCGATCAAGGATCTGGCGGTGTCGTCGGGATCGGCCTGCACCTCGGCGTCGCTCGAACCTTCCTATGTCCTGCGCGCGCTCGGGCGCAACGATGAGCTGGCGCACAGCTCGATCCGCTTCACCCTCGGCCGCTTCACGACCGAGGAGGAGGTAGACCACGCGATCCGGCTGTTGCACGACAAGATCAGCCGCCTGCGCGAGCTGTCGCCGCTCTGGGAGATGGTCCAGGATGGTGTCGACCTGAACACGGTCCAGTGGGCCGCTCATTGATGCAGTACTGAACTGAAGGAGTAGCAACATGGCATACAGTGTCAAGGTTCTGGACCACTACGAGAACCCGCGCAACGTCGGTTCCTTCGCCAAGGACGAGGAAGGCGTGGCGACGGGAATGGTGGGCGCCCCCGCCTGCGGCGACGTGATGAAGCTGCAGATCAAGGTCGGCAAGGGCGGCGTCATCGAGGACGCCAAGTTCAAGACCTACGGCTGCGGCTCGGCGATCGCTTCGTCGTCGCTGGTCACCGAATGGGTCAAGGGCCGGACGATCGACCAGGCGATGGACATCCGCAACACGCAGATCGCCGAGGAGCTGGCGCTGCCACCGGTCAAGATCCATTGCTCGATCCTTGCCGAGGACGCGATCAAGGCGGCGGTGGCCGATTACCGGAAGAAGCACGGCGAGCAGGCCTGAGAGGCCTGGAACAGGTACGAAAGGAGATGGCTTTCATGGCAGTGACGCTTTCTGAGCGGGCGGCGACGCACGTCGCGAGCTACATGGTGAAGCGCGGCAAGGGAATCGGGCTGCGCCTCGGCGTACGCACCAGTGGTTGCTCGGGAATGGCCTACAAGCTCGAGTTCGCCGATGCCGCGCAGCCTGACGACATCCAGTTCGAGTCGCATGGCGTCAAGGTCCTGATCGACCCCAAGAGCCTGCCCTACCTCGACGGCACCGAGCTCGACTACGCGCGAGAGGGGCTCAACGAAGGCTTCCGCTTCAACAATCCGAACGTCAGGGACGCCTGCGGCTGCGGCGAGAGCTTCAACGTATGAGGTTGGCGGCTTGCCGCTGCCGCCCGCGCCCGGCCGGCAGATGGCGCACGGGCGGGGCCCGCGCTGCTTGCCGGAACGCCTGACGCGCACAGCTATGGACTTCGCAGCCGACCATTTTTCGCTTTTCGGTCTTCCGGCCGCCTTCCGGATCGATCCGCTGCTGCTCGACCGGCGCTACATCGAATTGCAGACGCAGGTGCACCCCGACCGCTTTGCCAGCGCCGGCGAAGGTGCGAAGCGCCTGTCGCAGCAATGGGCGACGCGGGTCAACGAGGCGTACCAGACGCTGCGCAGACCGCTGCCGCGCGCCAGGTACCTGCTCCAACTCGCGCGGCACGATGTCGGCAGCGAGAACAACAGCGCGATGCCGGCCGATTTTCTCGTCGAACAGATGGAGTGGCGCGAAGCCGTTGCTGAAGCACGCGCCGCCGGCGACCACCACGAACTCGAGCGACTGCATCATCGCCTGCAGCGCGAACTGGCAGCACGCGAGGAGGAGATCGCCGCTCTTCTCGACGAGCAGCGCGATCTCGAACAGGCCGCCGATCAGGTGCGACGGCTGATGTTCGAAGAAAAGCTGCTGTCGGAGATCGACGACGCGATCGCTGCCGGCGAAGAATGACCGCAGCCCCGTCGGCAGCCGCCGGCACCCGCAACCAGCCTCAGGATCCCGTTTCTTCATGGCACTGCTCCAGATAGCGGAACCCGGCGAGTCGACCCCGCCGCACCAGCACCGGCTGGCCGTCGGCATCGACCTCGGCACCACCAACTCACTGGTCGCCACCGTCCGCAGTGGTCTCGCGGTCGTCCTCAGCGACGACCTCGGCCGCCCACTGCTGCCGTCGGTGGTCCGTTACCTGCCCGACGGAGAGGTCGAGGTCGGCTACGACGCGCAGGCGAGGCAGGCAACCGATCCGCGCAACACGATCGTCTCGGTCAAGCGCTTCATGGGCCGCGGGTTGCGCGACGTCGCCAATCATGAGGGACTGCCCTACCACTTCGACGACCGCCCCGGCATGCTCCGCCTGCACACCGTGGCCGGCGTCAGGAGTCCGGTCGAAGTCTCCGCCGACATCCTGCGCGTCCTGCGGCAGCGTGCCGAGGCATCGCTCGGTGGACCACTTTCCGCCGCCGTGATCACCGTTCCCGCCTACTTCGACGATGCGCAGCGACAGGCGACGAAGGATGCCGCCCGCCTCGCCGGGCTGCCCCTGATCCGGCTGCTCAACGAGCCGACCGCAGCGGCCATCGCCTACGGGCTCGACAACGCCGCCGAAGGCATCTACGCCGTCTACGACCTCGGCGGCGGCACCTTCGACATCTCGATCCTCAGGCTCACGCGCGGCGTCTTCGAGGTGCTCGCCACCGGCGGCGACTCGGCGCTCGGCGGCGATGATTTCGACCACCGCATCTTCTGCTGGATACTTGAGGCGGCGGCACTGCAGCCGCTCTCGGTCGAGGACGCACGCATGCTGCTGACGCGGGCACGCGAAGCCAAGGAGTACCTGACCCTGCATGGCATGGCGCCGATCAGCGCACGCCTGAACAGTGGCGAAGTGGTCGATCTGACGCTGAGTACCGAAACCTTTGCCGAAATCACGCGCACGCTGCTCGCCAAGACGATGCAGCCGGTGAAGAAGGCCCTGCGTGACGCCGGCCTGTCGATCGGCGACGTCAAGGGTGTGGTGATGGTCGGTGGTGCGACGCGCATGCCGCAGGTGCAGCGGGCGGTCGGCGATTTCTTCCGGCAGGAGCCGCTGAACAACCTCGACCCGGACAAGGTCGTCGCCATCGGCGCCGCCATGCAGGCCAACCTGCTCGCCGGCAACGGCCGCGCGGGTGATGACTGGCTGCTGCTCGACGTCATCCCGCTATCGCTCGGGATCGAGACGATGGGCGGGCTGGTCGAAAAGATCATTCCGCGCAACTCGACCATCCCGACCGCCCGCGCGCAGGAGTTCACGACCTTTCGCGACGGCCAGACGGCGCTCTCCGTGCACGTCGTCCAGGGCGAGCGCGAACTGGTCAGCGACTGCCGTTCGCTTGCCCGTTTCGAGCTGCATGGCATTCCGCCGCTGGTTGCCGGCGCCGCGCGCATTCGCGTCAGCTTCCAGGTGGACGCCGACGGTCTGCTGGCAGTCAGCGCGCGCGAGCAGACCGCGGGCGCCGAGGCGAGCATCGTCGTCAAGCCATCCTACGGCCTGACCGACGACGAGATCGCACTGATGCTCAAGGACTCGCTGCTGCACGTGCGCGAAGACGCCGCGGTACGGGCGCTGAAGGAATCGCAGGTCGATGCGCAGCGACTGCTGGAAGCCGTGCGCACGGCGCTGGCAAGCGACGGCGAACTGCTGTCGGCGGACGAGCGAGCGCGCGTCGACGCGGGTCTGCTGCGGCTCGACGACGCCGCGCGCGGCGATAACCGGCGGCAGATCATGCTGGCGATGGACGACCTCGAGGCCGACACCAAGGATTTCGCCGCGCGCCGGATGGACAAGTCGATCCGGCAGGCCTTTGCCGGGCGCAACATCAGCGAGATCGAGACCGTCGCCCTGCCGGCACGCAGAGAGGAAGCGCCATGACCCAGATGATCGTCCTGCCGCACGTCGAGCTCTGTCCCGATGGCGCGCTGTTCGACGCCCGCGCCGGCGAGTCGATCTGCCAGAACCTGCTCGAGAACGGCATCGCCATCGAGCACGCCTGCGAGATGTCGTGCGCCTGCACGACCTGCCACGTCATCGTTCGCGAAGGCTTCGCCTCGCTCGAGCCATCCGACGAGGTGGAGGACGACCTGCTCGACAAGGCCTGGGGACTCGAGCCCGACTCCCGCCTCTCGTGCCAGGCGATCGTCGGGCAGACACCGCTGGTCATCGAGATCCCGCGTTACTCGATCAACATGGTCAAGGAGGGCAAGCGATGAGATGGACCGACATCAATGAAGTGGCCGTCGAACTGGCCGAAGCACATCCCGAGGTCGACCCGCTGCGCGTCAATTTCGTCGACCTGATGAACTGGGTCCTCGCGCTGCCCGGTTTCGAGGACGATTCCCGGCACTGTGGCGAGAAGATCCTCGAGGCGATCCAGCAGGCCTGGATCGACGAGCTGGCATGAAACCCGACGACTTCGGCGGCCGGCAGCGCAACGTCCTCGGCGGCATCCTCGGCTCGTGCAGCGAGCAGCCGATGACCGGTTTCTTCCGCGATGGCTGTTGCAACACCAGCGACGAAGACCTCGGCAGCCACACCGTCTGCGTCGTGCTGACCGCCGACTTCCTCGATTTCTCGAAACGGCGCGGCAACGACCTGTCGACGCCGCGCCCCGAGTTCGCCTTCCCCGGACTCAAGCCGGGCGACCGCTGGTGCCTCTGTGCCGCGCGCTGGCGCGAAGCGCTGCAGGCCGGCGTGGCGCCGCGCGTCGTCCTCGCTGCGACCAACGAGGCGTGCCTGCTGATCGTCGGTCTCGACGACCTGAAAAGGCACGCGATCGACCTCAACTGAGCCCGCCGGAGCGGCCACAGCCACCGGCGCGGCGGCCCGCGCCGACGGCTCAGCTGATCAGCAGCGAAGTCGGCGCGCTGGCAGTGGCGTAATAGAGGCGAACGCCAACCCGATGCAGACGCCCGGCCTGCAGGACCCGATCGATGCGCGCATTGGCGTCGGTGCCGCTGTCGTCATCGGCGGCGATCTGCACGTTGCCGGCCGGCGTCACCTCGAACAGCACCATGACGGTGTCCGAGCTGCCGCTGGTCTGCAGCCGGTAACTGCGCGTCGCCGGTGGCAGGAAATCGAAGACGCGGGTCTCGCCGCTGCCCAGCGTCAGCTTCTGCGCGACGCCGACCGTCAGCGCCGGAGCCGCCGGCTGGACAGCCGCGCCGGGGTAGGTCTGCCGAATCCACTCACGGTCGGCATCGGACAGCCCGCCTTTCGGCTGCAGGCCGGCGCGATAGGCGGCCGGCTCGATGATCAGCCCGGCGCCGAAGGCATATTCCATCACCGAATCGGGATCCCAGGTGCTTCCCTTGACCTCCGCCGGGCTGATCTTGCGCAGGATGTTGAAGTCGATGTACCTGTCGTCCCACTTGTTCGGCGGACCCCGGAAGTAGCGCTGCACCGCATCGGTATCCCAGGTGATGCCGGCGAACGGATTCTGGTGCTCATGTTCGAGACCGAGCGCGTGGCCGATCTCGTGCATCGCCGTGTCGCGGCCGTAGGGCGTATCGAGCGGCCAGCCGAAGTTCATCGTCCGCTGCCGCGGATCGCGAATCGTCAGATTGTCGCGCCCGACGTAGGACCAGGACCCGCCGGCCTGATCGAAGCCGATCCGCAGGCTGGCGTCTGCCGGCTGCGCGACCTCGCGGAAGCTGATGCCGATCCCCAACCCGAACCAGGCGGCGAATGCCTGGCGGACGGCTTCGATGTCACTCGCCTTGCCCTTCCAGCCTGCAGGCACATCGTCGCCAGCCTGGAAGCAGTGATAGCTCAACTGTGTGCCGTTGACCCACTTCTTGCCGCCGGCGACGATCGCCCGCGCCCGCTCCGGCGCCACCGCCGGATCGAACTGGCGCGCTTCGACGATCGGCTGGCAGCAATAACGCAGACCGCCTGCGCTGTCGCCAACCGCCGCCACTTCCTGATTCCGGGGATCGTCCGTCATCTGATTCTCCTTTGCAGCGCCAGTGATGATCACGGTGCCGGGGTGCTGCCGCCGGCAGCAGCTCGGGCGCCAGGCTCGACTCCCGAGTCGGCTGTCAGCATGCCGCCTGCCGCGCCCGTGGTCAACCGCTGTCGTCGCCCGGCACACCAATCCCGCGGCAGCAGCGATGCAGCAAGCCGCCACCGGCACGCGGACCAGCCGACGAAGGACACAAATGGCACGCGGCGCATTGACCCTGCTCCGGCCTGCTTGTAGAATGCCGCCTTCCTCGGGGCGTAGCGCAGCCTGGTAGCGCATCTGCTTTGGGAGCAGAGGGTCGTGAGTTCGAATCCCACCGCCCCGACCAGTTGGACAGGCAGCAGTTGCCAAGGCAGCAGGATGCGATACCCGGGGAAAGTGCAGGCAACCAGCAGGTCTCGCACTCTCGCGCCCGTAGCTCAACCGGATAGAGCACCGGCCTTCTAAGCCGGGGGTCGTGAGTTCGAGTCTCGCCGGGCGCGCCAGAATGACGGCGGTGTTAGCTCAGTTGGTAGAGCACTGGATTGTGATTCCAGTGGTCACGGGTTCGAATCCCGTACATCGCCCCAAAAAAACCAGACGCTTTGATTTGCCGTGCGGCCATGCTTCCAGCCACGCATGGTCCGGATCCCGCACGATCACGGCATGACGACTGCAGTCATCTTTCTCCGGTACCACCGCCAAGCTCCCCTGCCTTCTGCTTGCGCTTCCAGAGCTCCTCGCACGGCGTCGGGTGCTCGCGGATGTCTGGCACCTTTTCGCCGCCCAATCCCCATTTCCCCACCGACGCGTAGTCCATCAATTGCCGGCGCCGGTTCTTGCTGACCCATGCACCGTAGTGGCCTGCCGCATCTGGTTTGAGGTAATCGCCGACCACGGCAGCCACGAAATCAGACTCGGAATGAGCGATCTCCCGATGCCGCAGAGCCAGATCGTGCTCCACTTCGCCGGCGGGCGCGAAATAAGCGCTGTGGTCGAACAGCGTCGCCGACACGGCCAGCAGGTGGTCGAGCGACGAATCATGCCACAGCAAGTGCAGGACTTCATCGATGTAGGACGTACCCGACTTCGGAAAGACGATGCGGGCTCGCCCGAAATCCGCCTCACCGGGCGATGCATTCCGCCCCTCGTCATCGCGCACGTTGAACTTCGCCTGCGCTGACAGGCTGGCCAGGGATGAAGTCGAAACCAGCACCCCGCGTACCCGGAAAGTCCATGTCTGGCCGGCAAATTCCACCTTCTGGCCGCTGGCTGCCAACTGCCGTTCAACCACATGCGGCATGTAGAGCGTGCAAACGACCTTGGCGTCCGACCAGCCGCCCCCCGCCCCCAAGCTGAGGCCTTTCGGATCGACAAAACCGAACACTTGCGTCCGCGTTTCGTAGTCCACAATCCAGACGATGAAGTCCGGGTAGAACCAGTCCGAGTCGTCCACCCGCAGGCGAAACGAATCGTCGCGCTTCTCGATATTGCGCTTCAGCCAGATCTCCCTTTGGCCCCATTTGAGGGGCGTCTGGCTGCTCCTCGGGTGGTTGCCTGCCGGATGGAGACGACGGATCAGGTCACGAACAAAGGCTTCTTCATGCTCATCGAGCTTGCCCGGACCGACATCGATCGTGTCATCCCGAGGAGAAAGCAGCAGGGGCTGGTACACGCTGCCCGGTGCGAGCACCTCGATGCCACCCTGCGGTTCGACGATCAACGGCAGATTGTCGATGTCGGGACAGGACAGGGACGCGCCAAACAGGCCGCCCTGCCGCGGCGGCACCGATCCATTACGGGGCATGCTGGAATTCCTTGTAGTACTGTTCGGGAATGCCGCTCTGCGCAGCGTCGATCAGCGCGTAGCGACTCTTTCGGCCTTCCTGTTTGCGATACGCGCTTTCGAACAATTGGCGCACGACGCTGCTCGCCAAGCGGTTGAGACGCAGCAGATCGGCGGCATCGCGCACGTTCAGCATCCCGGGCAGACCAAGAATCTCGTACTTCTCGCTGGCAAGAGCGCCGTCGATGGCCGGTCGGTCAAAGGCAAAATTCCACCAGCGCTTGCTGCGTTTCCATTCGACCATTTCGCGATACACCCCGTCGCGATCGAGCAATACCGCCCAACGCCTGAAGTCCGCGGTGATGTCCTCGCCGACCGTTCCCTGCACGACCGCGACCGCGCCATCCCTGAGCCTTGATGTGGCAATCGAGGCAGTCAGCGACACAGTGACCTTGTTGATTCCGGTCAGCCAGCCCGATCCGGTCGCCGACACCTGGAAATCGCGCGCGTCGGGGGCAATGGCGCGGACGGCCCGGAGAACCGGGGGCGTATGCTTGCGAACAGCGCAACTGATCCGCTGCAGATCCGGCACGCCGTTATCGATCAGGCTCTGCAGGAAGGTATCGAGGTAGCCCGACTTGAGGCCAAACACGTACGCTGTCTGCAGGGGCGCGAGTTCCGCCGGCGGCCTGTCCAGGCGCTTGCCATCGCCGTCCTTGCCGGCGAAGCGCACCACACGCCCGAACATCTGGATGATCAGCGAGCCCTCGCCCTGGCCCAGACGCAGCAAGGTCAGACTCGATGCGCGGTAGTTGTCCCAGCCCTCGGCGAAGCGCCTCGATCCGATCAGCACATTGAGGCCATTGGACACCGTCGCCGGCGCATCGAGCTGCGCAAAGAGCGAAGCCGACATCGCGTCCTCCTCGACTGGCAGACTGGCCGATTCCAGCGCCTTCTTGAGCCCGGCAGCATCGCCGACGTTGACCACGCCGTAGTAACGCGAGCTGTCGCCGCGCAGCAGCCCCAAACCCAGTTCACCGGTTGCCGCCTTGATCAGCCGCAGGACGGGCTGGTCACCGGGCTGCCAGGCGAAGCAATCGGCGAGCACCCGCTCCGCGAGGACATGTGCTGCCCATCCGACCGTCGCCTGGCGGACTTCGGCGGGCAGCATTTCGCTGCCGCTGGTCGTCGCGGTGAGCAACTGACCGAGGCTCTCGGTCAGCCGGGCGGGCTGCGCCAGCATGGTCGACAGGTAACTCAGGACAGCGACCACGTCAGAGGTCTGCTGCTTGTCGCTCTCGTTCTTCTGACTGCCGATGACCGAAAGGCCAAGCAGCACCCACAGCGGCGGGGCGACCTGCAGCCCCAGGCTCTTTGCCGCCCCCTGCCCTGCGGCCGACCGGAAACACGCCACCTGATGCCAGAAGGCCAGCAGCGCGGCGCTCAGCGTCTGCCGCTGTGCCATGACGCTGGCGTCGTCCCGCGCCTGTACCCGCACGTGCCAGAAGTCCTTGCCGTAGCGGTCCTGGTGGAAGCGGTCGTAGGCGTAGTCGAAGATCACGGCCTTGGCATAGCGGTCGAAGGCATGCTCGCCTTCGGCAACCTGGCCGAAGGTGGCAGAGAACTCGATCAGCAGACCCCGATGCGCCGGCATCGGCGCATCGATACCGGCCAGATCGGCTTGCAGGGCCTTCCACACGCTGGCCTCGGACCGCTGCCCCTTGTGCCCTTCATCGACAAACACCAGATTGCGTCCGTCGGCAAACACCGAAGTCGGCACGGTCACACCGTCACCCTTCTTCTCGCTGGCCAGCTTGTTGACGTCGAGCACGATCACCACATCGGGGAGCAGGCGGGGAATGGCGGCAGCGTCGCCGTCCATCGGATAGGCGAAGACCTCCCACGCCGACAGTTCGCGCAACTTGTCGGCGTGCTGTCGGGTCAGCGATTCGGAAGGCGTGATCAGCAGGATCCGATCCCACGACCAGCCCTTCTGACCGCGCCCAAACCCGGCATGCCCGTCTTCCAGCAGCGCCAGGCAGGCGTGCAGGACATGCGTCTTGCCCGCGGCGGTCGCCATCCAGAAGGCAGCCAGTTGCAGGTCCGTCTCGACAAAGGCGGGCACCGCTTCGCCCTTCGGCGGATGCGCTTCCAGCCAGGCGTTCAAGCGCAGCAGAAGCGCCGCCGCATCATCGCGTTGCGCACCGAGCCAATGAGCAAACAGCATCAGCGCCAGATACTGCGCATAGCGCGGAGACAAACGGACCCTTGCACAAGCCTGGCGTACCTCGTCATCGAGAGCGGACAAATGGTGCGCGCCATCGGGGCACACCGAAGCGATCGCCTCCAGATATCGGCCGTCGCTCAGCGCACGCGGCGCGCCGATGTGGTTCTCGACCGTGCGCAACTGCGCCATCGCGGCCGGCAGCGAAACGCCCAGCTCCGCCGCCAGCGCGTCGCGCAAAACCAGCGCCGCTTTCAGCCGCGCGTGGCCGGAGCGCCTTACTGCAGCAGCCACTCGCCCGACTCCTTGATGAAGTGGTGCATGGCATCGGGCGCCAGGTCGAGCTCGCCGGGCCAAGTGACAAAATAGTCATTCACGTAGAGCTTGTTGAACTCCGCCGGATCGCGCAGTTTCGCGAACACGCCGCGATAGGCGCTGGGCGCAAAGCGGACCACGCCTTCGAGACCGTCGGCGAATTTCACCTTGAACACCCCATGCGCCAAAACGCGGGCCTCGACAACTTCCCAGTCCAATTCAAGCGCCTTCCAAGGCGGCATGCTCGGCAGTCACCGACCGGTCATAGAGGGTCTCCGGTGCGATATCGAGTTCACCCGGCCAGCACACCGTATCGAACGCGACATAGGCCTGCCGGAACAGAGCGGGATCTTGCAGGCGCACGAATGCTCCCCGGTTTAGATAGGGGCGGGCATCGAACAGCCGCTGTTCCCCGGTGTTGAACATCAATTCGAGATGCAGGTCATCACGAGCGACGACATGAGTAACGCATTCCATGGTTTTCTCCTCAACGCAGCGGGTCGATGCGAAACGGCGGTTCGCCGCTGATGGCCAGATCCCAGTCGGCCATCAGTTCTTCGCGATGAATCTCGATCCAGGCCTGCACCAGTCTGGCTTTGGCTGTGGGAATCTCGCCAGCCAGCAACTCGCCATCGACAATCGAGAACGAGGCGTCCTGCCCCTGGTATTTGGCATGGACATGGGGCGCCTTGTGACGCTCGTTGTCATAGCAGTACATGTAGATCACGATTCCGAAAAACATGCTGATGGTTGGCATCTCAGTTCCTCCCGAATTGCAGTGCGAAAACTGCCTCGATGGCCTCGAAGCGATCGCATCCCTCGAAGCTCAGGCTGGCGGGATCGTTGGTGTAGACGCGATCGGCCGGATGATGGGCCAGCTTGTCGGCGACCCATTGGGCTGAATCCCGCGCAGCGCACTCGCGGAAGAACACGGCCACGGATTGGCTGCGGCGGTTGCGCCCCAGCATGACCACGCCCAGCGTTTCGCGGTGGAGGCGGTCGACATCCATGCCCAGCAGGTAGGGCAGGCTTTCGACGAGGTCGACTGCGCAGGATCTCGCCTCGCCCCCGCCGTCGGCACGTTTCAACTGATAGCTGAAGGGGGAAAAGAAACGGTCCACGCTGCAGTACAGGTCGCGTGAGGTTCGGTCAAGGCGGTAACGGAGTGCGAAGGCCGGGTTGTCGAACGAGAGTTCGCCGGACTCGCCGTCGCTGATCTCGGTGTCAAGGCTCTCCAGCGTGTCGTCGTACTGCTCGATTCCCTGCACGCGCATGAACAACCCGCAGCCATCCAAACGTTCCGGCTTCTTGTAATCGGGGATAGCCGCTGCCTTCTTCAAACGCGGGATAAGCAAGCTGTTGAAGTGGGCATTGCACTCGACCAACAGAAATCGTCTGCCGGCCTTGTCCAGATGGTTTTGCGCCAGCACGGCGTGGCCGCTGGTGCCGGATCCGGCAAAGAAATCCGCGACCCATTCTCCATCCTGGTCCGCATCGGTGGCGAGTTTCAGGATCTGCTGGATCAGGCCGGTGGGTTTTGGGGTGTTGAAGACCGACTCGTCAGCGGCCAGGTTGGTGTAGGCCAACAACTCTTTCTTGGCATCCTGCGTGTGGCCGACTTCCTCATACGGCCAGATGGTTTGCGGAACGCGGCCTTGCTTCACCTCGGAGAGGAATCGCTTCAGCCTTGGAACGTTGTTGCCCTCTGTTCCCCACCACACGCGACCGTCCTTGTTCAGTTCATCGAATCTGGCTTTGGACACCCGCCAGAACGTTCCTGGCGGCGGCCCGGGAATCACTCTCCCCGAGGGACAAACAATAGGATAGATGCCTTCGCTGTACGGGTTCCTTGCGGCCAAGTCGCCGGATGTCCATACCCCTCTATCGTCATTCCCGTGGTTGACGTAGCGGGCTTCCATCTCGGGTGTGCGCGGCAGGAGCGCGGGTAGCCAGCGCGTTCCGTCGCGCGCATAAACAAGAACGTGGTCGTGGTCTTCGGAAAAGTGACGCGCCGAATTCTTGGGAGAGAAATTCTTCTGCCAGATCACGTTGGCGACAAAATTTCGCGCACCCAGACGCGAGTTCGCCAGTTGCCGAAAGGCGGAATGCTCTCGGTCATCAAGCGAAACGAACAGGGCTGCGTCCGGCGCCATCAAAGCTTGCCCTGCCTCCAGCCGGTTATCCATCATCGCCGTCCAGCTTGCATGCGGATAGGCATCCTTGTACGGAAATCCGTCCCCACCCGTGTTGTACGGGGGATCGATGTAGATGCACTTCACCCGTTCGCGATATTTTTCGCGTAGCGTATTGAGCGCCTGCCAGTTATCCGACTAGATCGCCACCCCATCCAGCACCTCATCGAGCGGCGTGGCGGCCGTCACCGCCTCCAGCATGGACCATTTGAACTCGCCATCAAAGTTGCCGGTATCCAGCGGCAACGGCAGATACTGTTCCGTCGCAGGGGTCGCCAGGTCACCTTCGGTCCGACGAATGCACGCCGCAGCGTCCGCATGGTCGCCGAGGCCAAGTTCCTTCCACTCCCGGCGCTGCTGCTCGACGATGCGATCGATGTTTTGTGCCAGCCATGCCGGGCAGTAGCGCGCCAGGCGGTCGAGGGTGATGACGTAGCGGGTTTCCAGCACCAGCTTCTTCTTCTCCCACAGCGCTTTCTGGAAATCCTCCAGTGCCGCCAGGAAGTCGATGATCTGCAGGCCCACCTCGCGCACGATACGGGCGACCTTCAACGCTCGCCGCGGCAGGTCGAGTTCCTGGCCAGCTCCCCCAAGCAACTGGTCGACGTCCAGCACTTCGCTCTTGAGGAAAATGTCGAGGTCTTCGGACAGCGCCTCCTGCAGCCGCTTGTGAATGAAGAAGTCACTCTGGTTGCGGGCGATGAAGCGGCCGAGCCAGCGACGGATGTCGGTAGCGATCTCCACCGACCCGCCGGCACCGGCTTGCTGCACGGCGGCGACGATTTCATCCTTTTGCTTCTCGCTCTTCGCACCTTTCAGGTATTTGAAGCGCACCTTGACGACTTCGCCGATCCTCGTCGCAGCATCCAGTTCGTAGTGCGCCTTGTCGTTCGGTTTCAGCGCCGATCGGGTAGCCTGCAGGCTTTCCGGTTCGACGCTGAAAACGACGCGTTGGCCATTGCTCAGGCACACCGGAAAGTCGGTGAAGATGTCGCCCGACTTGATGTAGTACATGTCCTCGGTGGCCCAGTGGAATTCGGTGTCCTCACCGGTGGATTTGACGTAGCGCGCACCGCCCCTGCCGTAGCGCCGCTCGACAATGAAATCGCCGTCCTGGTAGTGCCGCGAGAAGAACTGGTAGAGGCGATTGAGTACCTCGGCCCGATCCTGCTGCACCGTCTGCTGCTGCCCCAGGGCTTCGCTGCGGCGGCGATACTCGCTGACGAGATCTTTGGTTGCCGGCATTCGCTCGGCGTGGTCGAGCACCTCGGCACGCTGCGCCTGCGTCATGCCCGGTTTCAAGCCGAGCAGTTCCGCGATTTCCCTCACCCGCAATCGGTCTTCGGCCAGACCCTCGTGCCCCATGGCCGCAAAGGCCGCATCGAGCAGCTCGCCCAGCCGCCCACCCCGCAGTTCTCTGGATTCATGGTCGACGACGATCTCGCCGAGGAAGGCCCTGACTTCACGGTTGTGTCGCCGGATGACGCGATACAGACCGAAATCGAGCGCCTCGGCCTCGTCGAGCTGGAAGAGTTCGCTCATCAGCTCGACAAAACGGGTTTCCACCTGCTGTCGCTGAGACCGCAGCGTGGGGATCCTGGAACCTGCGTTCGCCATCGATCTTCCTGCAGTGATTCGAAAACTCGGCCAGTCCGTGTTCGCCGCTGGCTGGCGGAGGGGTGTTGCCGGCATTGTGGACGAAAACCCTGACCAAGTTAACCACCACCTCGATGCGCTCGCGGCGATGCCATGGTTCCGGCGCCCGCTCATCGGTCGCGACCGTAGTTGACAGCTCGGTCAGGACGGGTTCTCCAACCACGGGTTGACGACGCTGACCCCAGGGAGTTGGAAATCGCTCAGATTGCGCGTGACCAGGATCGAGCGGGAAAGCTCCGCCACTCACGGATCGATGTCCCGCGTCACCGCCCGATCCCGGCTGAGGTCGATGTCCACGTCCGTCAAGGGCGAGTTGCGGATGAGCTCGACGAAACTCTGTTTCGGCTGCGCCAGGTGGCGGCAGTCCTCCACCGACAGGACCACCACCGCCGGCTCGCCGCGCAGGGTGATTTCCTGCGGTTCGTGCTCCATCGCCAGCCGCACGACTTCACTCAGGCGCGCTTTCGCGTCCTGCAATGCCCATTCACGCATCGACAGCTCGCCAATCCGGCGCACCGGGCCGCTGAGCACACCGACCTCCGCCAACGGTCATGGCTCTGCCAGACACTCCGGATGATGAAAGCCATGACCGTTCCCCGCGCGCGGGCGAGGGGAGATTCGCCAATCGCTCGCACGACCTGCACGCTGACGCAGTACGGCCCCGGCAGCGTGAACCGCCAGGGCCGTGGGCCGAACTCGTCGCGGAATCAGCCGCGGCTGCGGCGCCGCCAGCCGAGTGCGCCGAGCGCCAGGCCGACCAGCGCGAGCGAAGCCGGTTCCGGCACACCACCGACCGCCGGCGCGCAACCCGGCGCAGTCGGGTTGGCGGTGCAGAAATCGATCGCCGTATCCTGTACGCCGACCGTGAAACCGTTCCAGTTTTCGTTGCTCAGACTGCGCCAGCTCACGGTGTCGAACGTCCCCTTGAACTGCAGCACGCCATGCGGCTCGCCGGTGCCCAGCAGCTGATACTCGGCGCCCACGACCTGCTTGTACGAGGTTCCGCACCCCCAGTAACCGCATGCGTTGCCGTCGCTGGCATCGCCGAAGCTGAGGATGTCGAAGTCCCGGTCGAAAGCATAACCGTTGCCGTTCAGACTCACGTAGGCGAAGACCGGGTTGGCGATCGCCTGCGAAAATGTCAGGGTTTGCTGCCCCTGCTGGTTCAGGGCGATGATGTCGGTGGTGGGCGGCCGGTTGTCAACCGCACTGCTCGTGTAGGGAGACGTTCCGCCGGGACCGTCCGTACCGTTGCTGTAATAGTAGATGCCGCCGCTCGGCTGATAGAAGGAGATCCCCTGCGGGTTCGTGTAGGTCACGCTGACCGTCGAGCTGCCAGTGGTGATCGTGCCCTGGGCCTGGAAGCCGGTGCCGGGATCGAGGTCGCCGCCGGTCCAGTCGGTCCAGAAGATCGGGGCCGCCGAGGCGCCGCCCGCGCTCAGGGTGATGGCCAGCAGCACGGCCTTGCACAGCGAAGATACAGTCGTTTTCATGTCGTCCTCCGGGAAATCAAGAAATCCTTCTTTGCACGGCACAACAAGAGCAAGTCCCATGCCAGAACCCTTAGCGATCAATCAACACCATTTATATCGGTGACTTGCATCAGCCGGGCGCAGAACGAGGGACTTCATCATCGTCTGCCTGTAAAATTCTCCGACATCGAAATGGCCGAGGAATCAGGAGGCGCCGAGCGAATCCGCCGCGCCGGGAATGGGCCCATGTCGCCGCCAGCCACTCGCGCCCGCGTGACGACCATGGCCGATCGTCTACAATGCCGCCGTGGGCTCACTGACACGCGACAGACACAAGGACATCGATGAAACCCAGCGCACCAGGCTCCTCGCGGACGACACCCGGCGACGGGCTGCTCGGCCGCATCCTGACCATGCTCGCCGGGGCCGTGCTGTTGATCGCCGCCTTCATGTTCTCGCTCGTCGCGCTCGGCGTCCTGGTGGTCGGCGGCGTGCTCGTTTACGCCTACCTGTACTGGAAGACTCGCCACCTGCGCCGCCATATCGAGGAGCAGATGCAGCAGGCGGCGCAACAGCGCGAACAACGCGACGGACGGGTGATCGATGGCGAGGTGCTCGGCGGCGCCGAGTACGAGGGGCAGCCTGAGCCATCCGCCGCCAGCCGCGCAGCCGCACGGCTGCCCCGCCCCGCCGACGGGCCGCCTGCCGAAGACCCACGCGATGAGCGGGCGCGCTGACACTCCGACGCCGTTCCTCCGACCTCACTCGTCCTCGACCGCCCACCCATGAAGACTGCCCACCTCACCCTCATCGCCAGCCTCGGCCTGATCGCTGGCCACGTTGCCGCCGAGAGCACCGCTGCCGGCGACCGCTTTGCTCCGTGCCTGGCCGGATTGCGCGCCGACGCGGCGGCGAAGGGCGTGCCGACGGCCAGCTTCGATCGCCTGACGAAGGGGCTGACGCCGGACATGAGCGTCCTCGAACTGCTCGATTACCAGCCGGAGTTCCGTACGCCGATCTGGGACTACCTGGCCGCCCTGGTCGACGAGGAGCGCGTCGCCGACGCGCTGGCGATGCGCCAGCAATGGGCCGCGCCGCTCGCCGCGGCCGCCGAACGCTACCGTGTCGATGCCGACACGGTGATCGCCGTCTGGGGCGTCGAGAGCAACTTCGGGCGCAACTTCGGCAAGCGGCCGTTGCTCACTTCGCTCGCCACCCTCTCCTGCTACGGGCGGCGACAGCCGTTTTTCCGCGGCGAGTTCCTGAGCACGCTGAAGATCCTCGACGCCGGCGACATCGCGCCCGAGCGGCTGGTCGGCTCGTGGGCCGGCGCCTTCGGCCACACCCAGTTCATGCCGTCCACCTTCCTGCGCCTCGCCGTCGATGGCGACGGCGACGGCAGGCGCGACCTCATCGACAGCGTCCCCGACGCCCTCGCCTCGACCGCCAACTTCCTCAACCGGGCCGGCTGGCGAGCGGGTGAGCCCTGGGGCTACGAGGTTCTGCTGCCGGCCGGTTTCGACGCCAGCGTCGCCGGGCGGACGAACAGGCGACCACTGTCCTACTGGAGCGAGCGCGGCCTGCGCCGTGCCGACGGGCAGCCGCTGAACGCAGCCGCCACCCCGGCCGGACTGCTCCTGCCGGCCGGGCCGAATGGCCCGGCCTTCCTCGTCCTGCGCAACTTCGACGCGATCTACGGCTACAACGCCGCCGAGAGTTATGCCTTGGCGATTGCCCACCTCGCCGACCGCATCAAGGGCGGCAAGCCCTTCGTCACGCCCTGGCCGACCGACGACGCGGGACTCTCGCGCCAGGAGCGGCGCGAGCTGCAGACACTGCTCGCTGCCCGCGGCCACCCGATCGGCGAGATCGACGGCATGATCGGCGCCAACTCGCGGCAGGCGATCCAGGCCGAGCAGAAGCGGCTCGGCATGACGGTGAATGGCCGTGCCGGACAGAAGCTGTTGCGCGCGCTGCGTTCGCCGCCGGCTGCCGTGCCGGACGCGTCCGCCACTGCCGGCGGCAGCCGATGAGTGCCACCGCCATGGCTGCCGCACCCGCGAGAGCACCGCTCGTCGTGCTCGCCGGCTGACCACGAACAGATGGCGACTGCCCCAGCTCGCGGCGACGGCGACATCCAGGAGGGCGAGATCGCCATCGTCGCGTCGCAGCTGCGCCCCGGCGTGCACGTCCGCCTGCCGGTGCCGTGGATGCAGCATCAGTTCCTGTTCAGCTCCTTCGTCATCGCCGATGAGGAGCAGGTCCGGCTCATCGCCGCCATGCGGCTACCGGAACTGTTCTGCGATCCGCGTCGCTGCCGGGTCGAACCGCTGCCGCGACCCGCGGCTGACACAGTCGACCCGAATGCAACCGCCGCAGCCGCCGCCGAGGAGGCTCGCCTGGCGGCCGTGGCGGCAGCGGCTATGGCCGAAAAGCAGGAGCGGAGCCGCGTCATGCAGCGCCACCGGGAGGGCCTCGACAAGGCACAGAAGCTCTACTTCCAGGCGGCGACGACGGTGTCGGGTGCCCTCCGCGACTTGCCCGCTCGCCCGCAGGCGGCTGTCGCCGAGGTGCTGCGCCTCAGCGCCGACTCGACGGCCGCGCTGCTCGGCGACACCGACAGCGCGCTCGTGCTGATCGCCGAAAGAGCGCACGACGACCGGCTCGCCGCGCACTCGCTGGCGGTGATGACGCTGGCGCTGCTCATCGGCAAACAGGCGCAGATACCGCCGGCAGCTCTGCCGGCGATCGCCAGCGGTGCGCTGCTGCACGACATCGGCAAACTGCAGATCAGTCCGTCGATCCTGCGCAGCAGCGAGCGCAACCGGCACGAGGAGGCAATCTACCAGTCACACGGCGCGAGCGGCCACGCGGCGGCAAAGCGCGCCGGAACCCTTGCAGCGCCCGTGCTCGACGCGATCCGGCACCACCACGAACGCTGCGACGGCCGTGGCTTTCCGGACCGCCTCAGCGGCAGCGCGATTCCCCTGACCGCACGCATCGTCGCCATCGCCAACCGCTTCGACAACCTCGTCAATCCGCTCGAACCCGGGCGCGCGCTGTCGCCCTCGGAAGCCTTGTCGGTGATGTGGACCCGCGAGCGCCCGGCCTTCGACGAGCACCTGCTGCAGTTCTTCATCCGCGCCATGGGCGTCTACCCGCCGGGATCGATCGTCCGCCTGACCGATGGCCGCATCGCCGCCGTCGTCGCCGCGGCAGCGGCAGACAAGCCGCTCCTGCCGACGGTCATGGTCTACACGCCGGAGATTCCACGCCAGCAGTCGATCATCATCGACCTGGCACGAATCGACGGCCCCGCCATCGAGCGTGCCCTGCGTCTGCAGGAACGCAGCCCCGAGGAGCTCGACTACCTGCTGCCGCGACGCAGGATCAACTGGTGCCACCTGTCCGAGCGGCGATGCTGACGGTCACCGGCCTGGCCAGGCGACACCGCCAAGCCAGCCGCGCGCTGTTCACCGACCTCGCGCTGAGCGTCGCCGCCGGCGAGATCGTCGCGCTGGTCGGTGAATCGGGGATCGGCAAGAGCACCCTGCTCAACTGCATCGCCGGCCTCGACACGCCGGACAGCGGCTCGATCGCGATCGGCTCGCCGGCGGTGGACATCGTCCGCCTCGACGAGGCCGCACGGGCAGCGCTGCGCGCGCGCAGCATCGGCTTCGTCTTCCAGGCCTTTCATGTCCTGCCGACGCTGACCGTCGCCCAGAACATCGGCGTGCCGCTGCTCCTCGCCGGCGTGCTGCCGGCCGAACACGCACCGCGCACGCAGGCGCTGCTCGACGACGTCGGCCTGGCGGGCTTCGCCGATCGCTGGCCGGCGTCGCTCTCGGGTGGCGAGCTGCAGCGGGTGGCCATCGCGCGCGCGCTGGTGCACCGGCCACGGCTGATCCTCGCCGACGAGCCGACCGGCAACCTCGACCCGCGCACCGCCGGCCAGGTGCTGGCGCTGCTGCTCGAACGGGTCCGCGAGCAGGGGGCGAGCGCGCTGATCGTCACCCATTCGCGGCACGTTGCCGAGTCCTGTGACCGCATCCTGACGCTGACCCCGCAGGGGCTCGAATGAGGATCCTCGCCGCCTGGCTGATCCGCGCCCAGTTCCGTACGCGGCGGGCGGCGACGCTGCTGTCGATGCTGGCGATCGCCCTCGGTGTGGCACTCGGCTACTCGATCCACCTGATCAACGAGGCGGCCCTCGCCGACTTCGCGCGCGCCATGAAGACCGTCCAGGGCGAGCCGGACGCCGTCATCGCCGCCCGCGACAGCGCCGGCGGCGTGCCTCTGCCGCTGCTCGACGAGATCAGCAGCGACCCGGCAGTGCTCATCGCCGCGCCGGTGATCGAAACCCGCGTGCGCATCGGCAGCCAGCGCACGCCGCTGCGCCTGATCGGCATCGACGTCTTCAGCGCGCCGGCCCTGATGCCCGCACTGCTGCCGCGCGATGCGGAGCGAGCGGCGACCGGCGGCATCCTCGATGGCGGGCTGTACGCCTCGCCAGCCCTGCTCGGCGAACTCGGCCTGCAGGCCGGCGCGACGCTGACCCTGCTGCGCGGCGATCAACGCTGGGTGGCGACGATCCGCGGCGACCTGCCCGCCGCCGGCCGCGACGATCTCCTGCTGGTCGCCGACATCGCCTGGGTGCAGGAACACTTCGGACCAGCCGACGCGGTCAGCGAGATCCGCATCCGGCTGGCAGCCGACAGCGATCTGGCTGGCTGGCGGGAACGCGTCGCGGCGAGCCTGCCGCCAGCCCTGCTGCTGCGCGTCGCAGAGGACGACGGCGAGCGTGCGTCCAACCTGTCGCGTGCCTATCGCGTGAACCTCAACGTGCTCGCCCTCGTCGCCCTGCTGACCGGCGCCTTCCTCGTCTTCGCGACCCAGCTCACCGCCGTTGCGCAGCGCTCGACGCAGTTCGCGCTGCTCGGCGTGCTCGGCCTGCCGCCGCGCATGCGCCTGCTGCAGGTGCTGCTCGAAGGGCTGGCGATCGGCCTGCCGGGCGCCCTGTTCGGCCTCGTCCTCGGTTACGCGCTGGCCATGGCCTTCACCCGCTTGCTCGGTGGCGACCTCGGCGGCGGCTATTTTGCCGGCAACGTGCCGGTGATCGTGCCACGCCTCCTGCCGGCAGCCGGCTTCCTGCTTCTCGGCTGCGCCGCCAGCCTGGCCGGTGCCGCCTACCCGGCCTGGCTGAACCTGCGCCAGCCGCTCGTCGCAGCGCTCAACAACGGCTTCACCGCGCACCCGCAGCGAGCGCGCGAGCGCGGCCGGCAGCTGCTGCTGCCGGCCGCGCTGGCACTGCTCGCCGGCGGGCTGCTGCAGCTGCCGGCGCTGTCCGGCGTGCCACTGGCGGCCTACATCGCCATCGCGCTCGTCCTCTTCATCGGCGTCGCCGGTGCGCCGCTGCTGACGCAGGAGATCTTCGGACGGGCTGCCGGATTGCGGCTGCCGGCGCCGCAGCGCATCGCCCTGCAGAACGTCGCACAGGCGCCGCTGATGGCGCAGGTGGCGGCCAGCGGGCTGATCGTCAGTTTCGCGCTGACCGCCAGCATGGTGATCATGGTGTCGAGCTTCCGCGTCGCGGTGGACCAGTGGCTCGACCATGTCCTGCCGGCACCGCTCTACCTGCGCGGCAAGGCGAGCCCGCTGCCGCAGGAGCTGCTGACGGCCCTCGAGCGCCCCGAAGCGCCGTTCCTGCGCGTCGAACGAAGCGCCCACGGCAGCCTGACGCTCGACCCGCGGCGACCGCCCGTGGCGCTGCTGGTGCGCGAGCTCGACCGTGACGACCCGGCCGCGCGCCTGCCGTTCACGGGAGCAGTTCTCGTCCCGCCGGCGGAGATGCCGGTGGTCTGGATCAGCGAGGCGATGCACGAGATCTACGGCAGCCGCCCCGGCCAGACCCTGCGCCTGCCCGTGCTCGGACGCGAGGTCGAGGTCTTCGTCGGCGGCATCTGGCGTGACTACGCGCGCCAGTTCGGCGCCATCGTGATCAGCCGCGAGGATCATCAGCGACTCGGTGGCGACTTCCGTCCAAACGATCTCGCGCTCTGGCCACGACCAGGGCAGGAAGGCGCCGCCGGCGACTGGCTGGCGGCGCAGGTCGCCGCGCACGGGCTGGAAGTCGCAAGCAGCGGCGCCATCCGCCGGTTGAGCCTGTCGATCTTCGACAAGAGCTTCGCCGTCACCTATGCCCTCGAGGCGGCAGCGATGGTCATCGGCGTCTTCGGTCTCGCCGTCACGCTCACCGCCAGCGTCTGGTTGCGCGCGCGCGAGCTGGCGACGCTGGCCGCGCTGGGCTTCGACCAGCGCATGCTGCGCCACTCGCTGATGCTCGAAGGCGCGCTGATCGCCGGCATCGGACTGCTGCTGGGCCTCGCCTGCGGCATCGCCATCGGCGCCGTGCTGACGCACGTGGTCAATCCGCAGGCCTTCCACTGGCGGATGCCGCTCGACGTTCCCTGGCTGGCCCTGCTCGCCGGCGCCGCCGCGACGCTGGCCGCTGCCATCCTCGCCAGCCGCCAGGCCGCGCGCCAGGCGACGCGGCTGCCGCTGGCGCAAGTGCTCGCCAGCAGCCAGTGAGCGGGCGCCGGCGGCAGCACGGCCGCCGGCGATCAACGATTGCCACCGCTGGCCGTGGGGCCACCTATACTGTCTACAGACCGCTCCCGCCCGCACACCCTGATCGTCATGCCGCTGCTGGACAGCCGCGGCCACCGGCAAGCTGCGCGGGATCAGGGAGTGTCGTGTCGGCATCGGCAGCGGCCCGTCGTGGCTCCTGCCGCCAGCCATTCGCAGCGGGCGACGGCGGTCGCCCACGAGGTGACGGGACAGGCTTGCAATGAGTTCGCTGGCGCAGCAACGGAGGCCACCGGGTCGTTGCGGGTACGCGCTGCGGCAGCGCGCCTTCACCCTGCCCGCCCTCCTCGCCCTGGTCGTCCTGTCGCTGCTGGCCATTTCCTGGCCCCGCCTGGCGAGCGCCATCCAGAACTGCCACGACTACACCTACCATGCCCTGACCGGCGAGGACGGCAACATGCTGAGTGCCGGCGAACTGCGCAGCCGCCTCG
>ERZ761602.1271-NODE-1271-length-46914-cov-55.617043_pt1 | contig 46914 bp, 6 predicted proteins | sample MGYA00512165_ERZ761602 | MGnify/ENA primary metagenome ERZ761602 (study PRJEB28899, sample SAMN02445085) | bioreactor sludge metagenome | biome: EBPR sludge; isolation source: Thorneside wastewater treatment plant | place: Australia: Brisbane, Thorneside...
TGGCGTTTTCGAGGGCGGTGACGAACTGGCTCTTCTTTTCGAAGAAGGCGGAGTGTGAGAGGGCGAGCAGGCGCGCCTGGCCGCGGCGGTCGATGCCGAGCGCGACGCGGTCGCAGGCGAAGCGGCTGGCGAGGTCGTTGACCACCGCCAGCGCCAAATCCGGCAGGCGTTCGTGTTCGGCGGCGACGGCGAGGACGTCGAGCGCGCTGCGCGCGCGCTCGACGCGCTCAGTGTCGGCGAGGTTCTGCCGGCGGAGGAAGAGCGTCTCGATCCAGCCGATGCCCCAGTGCAGTTGCCGCAGGACGTGTTGCAGCGCGTCATCGGGGCGCTCGGCGAGGTCGACGATGACGGCACCGTGCAGGCGTCCTTCGAGTTCGACCGGGTAGGCGACGACGACGAGTGCGCCAGGCTGTCCGCGCAACACCTTGCCCTGGCGTTCGCCGAGGCATTGCTCGGCAGCCGGCGCGAGGTAGCCGACGTCGGTCTGCGCCGAAGGCCAGACGGCGGCCGGGACGAAGGTGCCGCCACCCTGCTCGAGCAGCAGCAGCGCTGCGCGCACCTCTTCGATCTGCAGGCATTGCAGCGCCAGCCAGCTGGTGCAGAAGTCGGCGGCGGTGGCGGCAGAGGCGAAGGCGGACCAGTGGTCACTGGTCGTTCCTGCAGAATAGGCGCTTGACTCCACGAAAGCCCTCCGACGGCAACATCAGGACGGACTCGCGCGACGAGGCGGATAATCACGGCCCAGTAGCCCAACCAAGGGCCGCTCGCGAAGCCTGCAAAACGCGGATGGACTCGCCTCCAGTTCAATTGCCAGAGGTCTATGCGTCAGACCCCTTGGCCTCCTCCTTGATCTCCGCCATGGCAGCGGAGGGTATCGCGAGCCGGTCTTTCAGCGCGTCGAAGTTCTGCAGCGAGTGAAGGTGCGTGAAAGCCAGTTCCAACTCGTCAGTCTTCATCATGTCGAGAAGAGTATCGCCGGGCAAGCCTTTCAGGCGGCCACGGTTGAGCGCACTGAACCCCGCCAGGGTGAGGAACTGCCCTGTGTTTGTAGTCACCTCCGCTTGCATCGGTTCGAGCAAATCCAAGGTCTCCAACTTCTTGCAGAAGGCCCGGGTACGTTCGAACTCGGCTTGGTATCCCTGCAGGAATCGAAGCACGTTCTGCACATAGGACGTTGGCTTGCCTTCGGGATCGAACAGGCGCTCACCGCGGCCTTCCTGATTGAACCCGGTAAAAGCTTCATCGATACAAAGGGTCAACGTGCTGCCATCGTCGCCACTGGCAAAAACAAACGGGTAACGGCGGATGAATGCAGGAATGTACCTTCCCCGCCACTTGCCTTGATCGTCTACGTACAGGTTTTCGTTTCCGCGCATGCCCACGATGACGACGGGCATGAACGCCTCGTTGGTTCCCGCGAAAACGATCGGGTACTCGCTGGCCGCACGCGCGAACTCGGCTGCCATGATCGGAACCGAATTCAGGTTCCGGGTGAACCCGTAATCACCGCCTACCTCGACCGACCACTCACCGTGCCGCGCATGATTGACCGGCACGGCCGTTTCATAAACCAGAAGCTGTTTCGTCATCACCTCTCTCCCCCAAGCAATCTCGCTCCGGACTGGCAAGAATTGTCACGCATTCAAGACATGTTCGCAATCACACGCCGTTGGACGATGGCCAAACCGGACAGGCCCAGGCCCAGAAGAGCCAATGTGCCCGGTTCCGGTATGTCGCGCAGGCTCATGTCGAGAGTGAAACTCGCCAGGCCCAGCGGCGCATCAATACCGTCGTCGCCGATCGAAAGAGTCCAGGTCCCAACAGCTCCCATTCCGAGCAGATCGGCCAGTGAACCTACCGGTCGAAACGTTCCGCCCACGAACGACGGCGTCGAGTAACCCACTGCCTCGCCTGCGCTGTCATCGAAGATCACCGTGATCCGGGCGCCCGGCGTCGGCCCATCGCCAAAGGCATCGTAAGTATCGGCCGTAACCAGGCGGACGGTTGCCCCCCCCGGATTGGTCAGATCAAAGGAGATTTCTCGCGCATAAGCGGGGTCGCCGCTCGGGCAGCCAGCCGGCAAAGGGGTGGTCAAGGAGTTGTCGAGCCCGCCGCACTTCATGAAGTCAAGGGTAACCGTCAACGCCTCAACGAGGTCAAAGGCACCCCTGATGTCGCCTGCGGTGACGGTGATCGAGCGCGTGTCGGTTGTCGCATCCAGCACAAGCGCGCTGACATTGGATGCACTGAGCGGTAGCGCCAAAGCTGGGCCCGCCAGCAACGCGCCCAGTACGCCCACGAGCGACGAGACCGCAGTCACGCCAGTTTGCTTACGCATGTCTGAATCCTCCTCATCGAAAACTTGAACCACGAATACCCTGAGCGGACGTGCTGCCTGGCATCGATCGAGCCGTGATCGCGGACTGCCGATAGGCACTCCACACGATTCGGGGTTCAGCAGATGCAGCACCATCGGCCAGATGCCTGTCCTCCCTGCTGTCAGGATGGCCATCCGGAGCGTGACTACGCGCATCCAAGTTGTCATGCCACGGACGGTAGGGCGGGTGCCTGCCTGAAGGGTCCTGGTCCAGCTTCAGGTTGCCACCCCAGGAGCCCTTCAGATCGACTCGAGGCGTCGTCATACAACCGTCGCTGGCAACCTGCGGGACCGCCGAACGCCTGACGTCCTGGTCCAGAAGCCAAGGCAGAACGCCGTGACCGCCGCGCTGTCCAGCCAGACCCGCCGCCTTGCCCGACCGCCCATGGTCGACACTGCTCTCTCCACTCCAGGTTCTGCTCCAATCAATCCGGGACGAAGGGTTCCGACTCTCGCCAGCCGGCGCGGTCTCTCGCCGGATCTGGGCGATGAGGTCTGCTAGCGGCTGTGACGGGCTGAGCCGGACCCCGGTCCCCAGCGTGACACCCATCAAATTCGGACCCGTCGACCAATCATCGGTGTGTTCGAAGCCGAGCAGATGGCCGATTTCATGGCTGAGCACGGTCAGCAGGTCTACCCTGTCCACGGCGACACTGCCCGCCGTGGCAGCAAGCCCGTCCTGTCCGTGCTGCCGGATGAACTCCCCGTTTTCTTCCGGCGTCGGGTCTACGAACCAGCCGTGACCGGCGGCATCACGATCGAGCCAGACCGTGTCACCTGCAGCCTTGCCCAGCAGCAAACCATCGAGATCGCTCACGCGAAGCTGAACCCGGTCAAGTCCAGCGACCGCCTGGCGACTCACCAGCCCCGACTCGACCCAGTCCTTCCTGACCTCAGCCATGATCGTAGTGAGCTCCACTGAGTCGGCCGTGGTCGCAGCCTCGACCAACCGGATCGGCGCGGCTGCTGCCAGAAGAGCGCTTCCGCCGGCCGGCACCTCTTCGAGGCTCTTCGGTAGCGCTGGGACTTCAGTCCGGCTCAAGCCGTCATCATCCCTGGTGAGATGTTGCGGATCCTGATCGAGCAAGCGGGCACCGATCACGGCCACCTGGCCGATGTCATCCAGATCGGCGACGCGTACCGGATCGACGTTCCGGTACGCGGGAAAGCCGCTGGCCCGCCCTTGCGCAACAGCAGCGATCGACTCGGTGTCGCTGGCATCGGCGATGCCATCGCCCGAAGCATCGCCGGACTGGGCGGTCAGGTGCACGCCATCATCATCTGCCGTCGCCTGGCTGCCATTGACGAATACATCGACCAGGTCGAGCAACTGCGTCGCGCCGTAAGGCGCCGTTGCCGGTACCGCCCCGCGAAAATAGACGAGCGGCACCACTCCGGTCGGCAGGGCTGCGGAGCCAGAGAGCGTCAGGCGCGCATAGCCCGGGACGCTGAAGTCCGATGCCAGGCGGGTTCCTGCTGGCAGATCCGGCGCCAGTTCAGCACCGGTCAGCGTGAGCAGGGCCGGATCGTAACGCAGCGCCAGGCGCACCGCCGTAATCTTGGATGTGCTGTTCAGCGTCAGCGACAGCTGGTCACCGAGTTCCTGCCCCGGGCCGCAAGTCAGATCGCTGACAGCAACACGTGTGGTTGCAGCCGAACCAACGACGACGAAGTCGCCAATGTAGTCATCGCCGACGATGCCGTCTTCGTTGCCATCGAGATTTGCGAAGCCATCGGTCGCGCTGCGCAGCGCTACCCGATAGCCATCATCCGCGAGTGGATCTCCGGTCTTGACAAAGATGAAGCCGGTACGATCGTCGTCGAACAGCAGCGAACCGCTGATCAGGCCACTCGACGCTCCAGTGAGTTGGACATCTGCGGGCCCCAGAATTCCCCAACCGCCGTCGTACAGATTGATCAGTGCCGGATCGAAGGCGTGAGCGAAACGCACACGGAAGCCGCTGCCGGTAACGGCCAACGCCGTCACCGAGTTAGGCACCACCTGCGGTACGACCTGCAGATGGAACCTCTGCTTCGCCGGCGCATTGTGCCCGTCATGCGCTGCCACGACGAAATCGTATTCGCCGACACTTGCCTGGAAGCGGATTTCGCCGCTGTCCGCGTCGATTGTCGCTCCTTGCGGCCCCTCGACGATGCTGTAGGTCAACGTGTCGCCATTGACGTCGTACGCCTGCGCCCGGTAGGTGAACAACCCCTGACCGCGGGTCGCAGCGTTGTCGATCAAGTCCGTGTCGATCCCTTGGGCAGTGAGCAGCAGATGGTCGTAAAGACGATCACCGGCGTTCGCAGCGTTCTCCCACGCAAGCTGCAGAACGCCACTGGTGACGCTCGCGCGTAGTTGGTCATGAGCGTCCGGATTCGCTCCCTCGAACGAGAAGAACACGTTGCCGCCATGGGGCGCATTCCCTGTCGGGCTCTGCCCTGGAACGTCGAGGCGTTTCGGGTTGACGATCAGGTACATCCCGTAGAGATCGCCGGCCATCAGGTTGATCGTCTGCTCGGCGCCGGCCGTGGCACGCGAGTTGAACAGCGTCACGGCGCGATCAGCAGCCAGCGCAGCGTTGGCATAACCCGAATCCCCAGGTCGAAGCGCACCGACGCGGCCGGTCGGATCGTCGACACGGTACAGCCCGACCGTCGACTTGCCGGTATCGCGAGCACTCAGCTTGAACACCACGGCACTCGTCGTCCCGGCGTCTCCGGCAATGCGGAAGGCGCGGTCCTGCGCTGGCAGTTCGCGTGGTTCGACGACGAGCAGAGTCGGTGGCGTGCTGACGAAGACCGGCGAGGTCGGGATCAGCGCGCCGTCGCTGACGACTTGCGCGGAGTTGCTGGCCAGACCGTCACTCACCGTCGCCACGACGGTGAAACGATCCGCCAGCGTCGCCAGTTGATAGACGTGCATCGCACTGAAGCGGTGCTGGATGGGGTCGACGGTAGCAGCCGAGATCGTTCCGTCGCCCCAGTCGATCGTCGCCGAATACGGCTCCTGGCTGCCTGGGTCGGCGAACTCGCCGATCAGCGTCGTGCTGCGGATCCCGCCGCCCTGAACTTCGGACAGCGATAGCGCACTTACCGTCGGCGCTACATTGGTAACCGTCACGCGCGCATCGGCCTGGCTGCTGTCGATACCGTCGCTGACCGTGGCGGCGATCGTGTAGTTGGCGCCAGCCGTCGGGCGATCCTGGTACTGGTGAGTGAGGTCGAAGGCCTTGACGCCACTGCCCAGGGAGTACGTTGCGATTGCCGATCCGTCACCCCAGTCGACCGCCAGCGAGTAGCTTTCGTCCACACCCGCGTCGACGATCGTTCCCGTCAGATGGCTGGCCTCGCCCTCGGCAACCGTCGTCGCTGCCAGAGCGGTCAGCACCGGCACCACGTTCTGGACCGTCAACGACACTTGCGCCGGCTGCGAATCGAGAACGCCGTCGGTCACCTTGTAACGCAAACCGTCGGTGCCGGTGAAGTCGCCCGCCGGTGTGTAGGTGTAGGTGTGGCGCAGGTCGCCATTCGGCGTCAGCGTTCCGTGCAACGGCGCCTCGACGATCACCGGCAGCAGCGGCCGGCCGTTGGAGCCAACGGCACCGGCCAGCAGATCGATGAGGACCGAGGCCCGCTGGCGGGTGCTCGCCGTATGGTCGACGATCTTCGGGGCGACCGGAATCTCGTAGCGTGTGCCATCGCTGACGATGCTGGCCTGACTGGTGTCCCGTCCGTCGTCGACCGTCACGACGATCGTGTAACTGTCGTTCGGGTTGCCGAGCGCGTACTCATGCGTCGCCGTGAAGCTGCGCCGGATCGGTTCGATCACTGCCGTCGAGGAACTGCTGTCACCCCAGTCGACGACCACCGTATGCGTATCGCGCGCCCCAGGATCGGCAAAGCTGCCGTTCAGCGTCGTCTCGCGTAGGTCACCGGCCTGCGTTTCGCTGAGCCTGAGGCCACCCAGTGTCGGTGCCCCATTGCCCACCGTCACCGGAAGGGTCGCGCTGCTGCTGTCGTGACCGTCGCTGACTGTTGCGGAGATGAGGTAAGACGTCCCCGATGCCGGGCGATCGACGTACTGATGCGCCAGATCGAAAGTCCGGACTCCCGGCGCCAGCGCAACGCTGGCTGGAGTCGATCCGTCACCCCAGTCGATCGACAGAGCGCAGGCGTCTGCGAGACCGAGATCGACGATCGTCCCGGTCAACCGGCTGACGCCGCCCTCATTGACGGCAGTAGCCGCGAGATTCTGCAACACCGGCACGACGTTGGTCACGGTAACGCTATGCGTGGTGCTGAACGGCGCACCGTCGACCTGCGCGGTGGCGACGATCTCGTACGTACCTTTGCCGAGGAAGCGGTGGCTGGCCGAGGTCGTCGAGCCGGCGACGGTTTCGATGACGCCGTCGCTCCAGTCAATCGTCCACCGGGCGACTGGATCGTTGCCTGGGTCGGTCGCAGCAAAGCTGAGGACGTACTGGCTGCCTTCGGCCACCGTCGCCGCACCACTCAGCCGCAGCGTGGGCGGTACATCGAGGACGGTGATCGTCGTCAGCCAGTCGCTGTAGCCGACATGCTCGGGATTGGCATCCCCCACCGCCGCCTGGTCGCGTATCCGTCCGCGGATCGAGATCGTGCGATCGTCGTCGAGATAGCTCGCCGGAACGGTGAACACGCTCTGGCTGCTGTCGACGATGTCGAAGCTCCCCTTGTTGCCGAAATCAATGCTGTAGAGGAAGCCCCGCGCGGCATCGGCCGAAGAGGGATCATACGCATTGGCAAAGAAAACCTCGGCCGTTCCGCCTTCGTTGACTGTACCGCCCGAGAGGTTGCTGCTGAAGGTCGCGGTCGGCGCTGTGTTCAGGACATGCAGCGCGTGAGCAGCAGAAGTGGCGCTATCGATCCCTGGCGCATAGATCGCCTGAAGGCTGATCGAGTAGTCGCCCGCGTCGTTCACCCCGAGGCTCTCCAATTCCGCCCAGCTCAGTGACGGATCGGCGCCGCTTGCGGCATTGGCGTGCCCGTCGATCGTCCAGCTCAACTGCTGCGCCGAAGCGCCAAAGCCCGCTGCCGAGAGCTTCAGTGCCTGCCCCTCGACGATCGTGTAGTCGCCCGCGACAAGCTTCACCTGATCCGCGTCACGCCGGAAATTCATTTCCAGGTTGAGACCCGGATTTCTCCTGCTGCCGATTTCGCCATCGGCAATCAGGACCCCCCGGTCGCCAATCAGATCGTGAAGCAGGTCGGCGTTGTTGAACTCGCGAATGTCGCCAGGCGTACGGATGAAGATCCGCCCTGACTGATGGCCGACGGCAATCCGGTCGACCAGCACGTCGCCACGCGCATTGCGCAGCATCACGTCGCGATCGGCCGCATCGTTCAGCGACAGGACATTCAGTGCGGTGATCGTATCGCCCGCCACCACCTGGATCGCACCGTCGGTCGTCGACACCTGCTGCAGGACGACCGACCCGTCCGCGACGAGCGAAATGCCGCCCGTGCCACTCACCTGCACATTCGCCGTACCACCAGCGATGTGCAGAGCGACGTCGTTCAGCGCCTGCACAGCCAGAAGATCGGCGGTGACCCGCCCGCTTGCCGCTTGCGTGATCGAGCCGACATCCGCTTTCAGCGTCACCCTTTCGGCACCGACGTCACCGAGCAGCAGATGGCCACTGCCTGCGGATACCTCGACGGCATGCACGCCGTGCAGGTCGAGGAAGGAACCGGCGTCGGTGCCGAGGCTGCCGCCTGCCCCGAGCTTGATGAAGTCCGCCGTGCGGATCGATCCTCCGTGCAGCAGCAGATTCCTGCCAGATCTCAGCTCGACTTCGTCGAGGAGCGCACCGCCGACGCCGGACAGGTTGGACGGGCCTCTCTGATCTGCCCAAAGCACCAGATCGCCGCCCGCAGTGACTGCGATTCGCTTCGTCGCCGTCAGCGTCCGCCCACCGGCGCCGGGCGCAGCGAACGCCAGGTCGCCGCCCGCGGTGATTTCGATCGTACCCGCCGCACCGTCGGCGCGAAGATCCAGATCGGCGCTCAATGCCCCACCGGCAGCCAGCGAGATCAACTTGCCAGCCGTGACCGCGCCACCCTCGAGGTGCAGACTCCCCGCAGCCTCGATCGCGACTTCCGACGGCGGCGCTCCGCCGGCACCTTGAATGCTTGCGATGTTGAGGTTCACATCGTCGTCCGAACTCAGGGCCACCCGCTTGGTCGCCCTGAGCACCGTCGATCCGCTCAGGTTCAGCGACTGGCCGGAATGAAGCGCAATGGTGCTGTCGGCACCCGCCGCGGTCAGGTTGAGATCGGCGTTCAACGCTCCGCCCGCTTCCAGCGCAATCAGCTTGCTCGCCGCGATGGCGCCGCCACGCAGGCTCAGGTTGCCGCCAGACTGGATCGACACCTCCGCCAGCGGCGCGCCCCCGGTGCCCTGGATGTTCGCCGAGCCGACACTGACGTCGTGGTCGGAACTCAGGCTCACCCGTTTCGTCGCCCTCAGGATGGTCGCGTCGTCGAGGCCGAGCGGCTGGCCCGAATGCAGATCGATCGTGCCGTCGCTGCCGGCAACGGTCAGGTTGAGGTTGGCGTGCAGCGGGCCGCCGGCGTGCAGGCTGATCAGGTTGACCGCCTTGATGTTGCTACTGGCGCTCAGAGTGCCTGCCGCCGCCAGAGTCACCTGGTCGGCAAAGGCCGTGCTGTGCCCCTGGATCGTCCCATCGACCCGCAGGTCACCGCCGGTCGAAGCCAGGCTGACGCGGCCATCGGCCTTGATCGTCGTACCCGCGCTCAGCGTCAGATCCGTGCCGACGGAGATATCAACCACTCCTCCGGGACCGGAGACGTCGATACCGAGATTCGTCTGCCCGACGATCTGCCGCTCAGCGTGCAGGCGAACCAGGTCGGTCGCCGTGACGAAGCTTCCCTGAGCACCGCCGAGTTGCGCGGTCGCTTGCCGCAGGAAGATGTTGCCCGCCGGCACTTCGATCGTGCTCGGGGTCGGCAGACCCGTCGCCGGGTCCGCCAGTACTTCGGTCACCGTACCGGTGCCATTGGCTTCGACGATCAACCGCTTGAGACCGCTCGCGTCACGGCCGGCAATCGCTCCGGTAATGACGATGTTGCCGTCGTCACTGATCAGTTCCACCTTGTCTCTCGCGGCCAGGTTGCCGTTGACGTGGATCGTCTGACCCGTCCGGATGCGGATGCTGTTGCCGGTGAAGCTCAGAGGCGCTGCGCTCCCCAACTCGAAGCTGGTTCCGGCCGCGATGTCCAGCTCGTCGGTCTGGCCCAGCGTGCCTTCGACGCGGATCAGTCCCCCGGCAGCCAGCGCGATACCGTCACTGGCGGCGACCTTGCCTGTTCCGGCAGTGATCCAGAGGTTGCCAGCGGCCGCCTCGAGGCGCAGTGTGGAATTCGCTCCCTCGGCCTTCACCTCCTTATCGATGCTCAAGTCTCCTTGTGCGGCAATGAGGATCGAGCTGCCGGCGCCTTGCGTCGAGGCATCGACGACCGTCAGTCCGGGCGACTCCTCGCCGACGCCATCGACATCGGTCAGCGAGATCGAACCCGAGCTGGTCCTGGCGGTCTGGATCGTATTGACGCCAACCAGCAGGTCGTTGATGCCCTGACCGGCGATCAGCGTCGCTTGGTCGGCAATCACGGCCGGCCCCTGCTGCTGCGGGAAGCGCTCGATGACCCCGGTGGCGCTAAGCATCACGTTGCCGAGCGAATGGTTCAGACCTAGGTCCGCCGCCTCTTGCTGCGTCGAAGCGAAGACACCCGCGCTGATCAGTCCGGTATGGATGCTTCCGCCGACGCTGGTCAACGCGATGTCATTACCCCGCAGATTGCTCAGCGAGCGAACGCTCTCGGCAACGATCGAGCCGGCGGCGCTGACCGACAAGGATCCGTTGAGCACCTGCACGTCGCCCAGCCGCAGGCCAGAGGCAGTCGTGTCGCTAATCGCCACGTTGCCCTGGGCAGTCGTTCGAAGGTCAAGTGAATTGACGTCCGTCGCCAGCGCAACGCCGCCGCCGACGATGACTCTCAACTCGTCAGCCACGACCGGGCCGCCCGTCTGGACGATCGTCCCGGCAATGTTCAGCGTCACATTCCCTGCACCACTGCCCGCGTTGAGCTCATCGAATGCCAGCGAGTTGCTCGACCCAAGCGGGTGGGTCGTGAGAACGATGTCGTTGCCCGCAGAGCTGCCGAGGGTACGCACGGTCTGCGCGGTCAAACTGCCGAAGTTCTCGACGAGGATGTCCCCATCGGCCGCGAGCGCCTTGTTCACGGTCAGATCGCCGCTGTTGGCGATCTCGATGTCGCCGCTGCAGCTGACTGTCGCGATCAGATTGCCGATGGCCGTATTGGCGGCGACTCCGAATGCGGCTGTGGCGTCCAGCTCCGCCGCTCGAATCACCCCACCGCCATGCTGAATGCGACCCGCGTCGGCCTTAAGCGTCACCGTGCCACCCGATTGCAGGGCGGAATCGACCAACTCGATGTTGCCCGAAACGCTACCCGCGCTGAGCGTCATCCCGTCGTTCGCGCCAAAGGTCTTGATGTCGCTGTTGATCGAGCCAACGACACTCCCTGCGCCGCTTCGCTGGCCCGCGCTCACGTCGATCTGATTAGCGACGATCGCGCCTTCGAGAGACGCCTTCTCACCGGCGTTCAGGACGAGGGTACCGGTGGCGAAGACACCACCGTTTAGACTCGCGCCCGTACCGGCCTGTAGAGTCACGTCCCTGACGCGGATGGTGTTAGAATCGCTGCCGCCAATCACGCTCGAAGCCGCTAGATTCAACTTACCGTTCGCGGCTACAAGCTCGATGCTATCGGTTGCCAGAATTCTTGCCGGAGCCGGCAAATCCGTGCTGTCGCCGAGAGGCTTGCTGCCTACCACTTCGAGGTTCTGGTTGGCTTGGATGCTCACGGTCCCCTTCGGCCCGGTGGCATCGACGCCGCCGCCAATTCCGACATTGGCACCGGCCTGGATGTCGATGCGATTCGCCGCGGAAATCGATTCCCCACTGAAGGTCGCGATCGACTGCGAACCTTCGTACTTGACGATCCGGTTGGTCGTATAGACCGGCTTTTCATTGGTGTCCAGCACCGCAATGTACTGCGTTCTTATTGTCGATCCTACCTTTTTCTCCAGGGTTGAGTAGGTTTCGTACTTCGGGCCATTGTCGACTATATCCCGCCAGTTGCCCACGTTCTTGTAGCGCAAAGTCGTCCTATTCTCGACAATAGTCCAAGCGCTTGTCCTCATATCTCTGACAAAGACATCTGCCACGTTGTTAGTATCATTCGGCACCAAATTATTGCCATAGCTACCGAATACTATGTAGCGACCGTCTCCTGAAATCCCTACACCTTCCAAGTTGAGACTATTTGCCCGCGCACCATCCTCGGCAGTATTAATCCGTGTAAGGATCCCTGCTACGGTATCCTCGACAAAGACATCAAATATAGGCCAGCCTTGAGCACTACGCGGGTCGGCGAATTGACCATTGCCTTCGAAAACTACGAAGCGACCATCAGCCGAAACCGCTGGTGACTGAGCGCCCCAATGTTTGCCGTCAACACCCACACCAATTAGAGCAACCTGCCCACTCAAGGTATCCTTCCGGAAAAGGTGCTCGGTGAAAACATAAGCTATGTTCGTACCTTGATAGTAGTTTACGCCATGGTTTGAGAATGTCACATAGCGCCCATCCGGCGATATCGCGAACTGGTGTTTCGAGCGATTTGAGGGGGCACTCAATGGGTGGTTTGGACTGATCTGGGAAATCGAACCCGTTTTGGTGTCCTTCATGAATATGTCATCAAAACCATTGACATCGCCTGGCACGAGATTGCTGGCAAAACTACTGAATACGACGTAACGGCCGTCTGGCGATATTACGAGGTCTTTGGAAGCACCATAAAGATCAGGTTTATGATTCGCTTGAGCACCATCTGAAGAAGTGTTGACCCGCGTAACACCGCCAGTTAAGGCATCCTTCACGAAAATATCAGCCGCGTTGTTCGTGTCGTCGGGTACCAGATTTGACGATCCGCTGCTAAACGCTACGTAGCGACCATCCGCAGAGATGGCGGGATAATAATCGCGCCAAAGATATGAATCAGCGCTGCCCTGCACTCCATCGGGAGTGGTATTGATACGGATGATATCCCCAGTCAGCGTGTCCTTCCGGAAAACATCCATCGTGTCGTTGGTATCGCCGATCACGAGATTATCAGCGAGGCTTCGAAAAACAACATACCGACCGTCCGCCGAAATAGCTGGATGCTCACTTAGCCTGTTAGCCGGAGTACCGTCACCAGCAGCGCTTACCCGCGCCACAACCCCGCTACCGATGTTCTTGACAAAAACGTGCTGCCCGCTTTTTGTGTCACCCCCCACCAAGTTGCCCGCTTCACTGGTGAACGCAACATACCGGCCATCAGTAGAGATGACTGCCTCGCGACTGTGGCCATTTGACTGCGCGCCCGTTGATGAAGTGCTGACCCTGATCATCGTGTAGGGGCCGCCCCAAACTTCATGCCAAACCGTGGTCGCTCCCTGACTTACCCATTGCTGGATGTCGCCTTGCGCGCCGTTCGGAATTCGGACGACTACCCGACCAATCGGATTTTCGAGGGACACCTCCCAGAAAATGACTTCTCTCGTATCGATAGACCGTGTGCTTTTTTCGAGTTTACCTCCCGCAGTATATAGTTTGTAACGAGTCTCGGCCGCTGCCCTTGGGCTGAAAAACAGGATGTATCCCGAGCTGCTATGGTCCTGCACCGCGTATCCCGCTGCAGTCAACTCACTGACAGTTATCGTGGTATCGACCGTATGCGCTACGAGAGCCCAGGGAGTCCACGCGCCATACGTATTTGAAGCCCATCGTGGATTCCAGTCCGTGTCTTGCGACTGCCCAAGTACCGTCGTGGATGTCTTCAAGTTAGCCCAACTGAAGTCATAGAGCGGCAAGTAACCAGAGGAATCTTCGCCCTCCACGAAGTAGTCTCGGAAGGCACCGGTGCTCGGGTTATACCAACCATCCTGAATCAGGGTCGCATCCAGCGTATTGTAGGTGTTGCCGACTACGACATTGTCGTACCCCACCTGGCTGGTAACCGTGGTAGTAACCCAAGACACGTTCGGCACCGTAATCTCTCCCGCCGTCTCACGGTGCGCGCCAACGACCACGTCGATCATCGTCACATCCTGGGTGATATACGGAACCAGCAACTGTACCGCGTCAGCGCCGGCAATCGCTTGGCCTCTGACCTCGACATCACCACCGGCCTTGAGTTGCGCCTGGTTTGCCGAGTCGAGCCGGCCCGCGCCGAGCACACGAATATTGCCGCCGCTCAGTTGACCGACCGTGATGCTGCCGTCGGTGAGCTCCGTGCTCCAGGCGGGATTGACGCCGGCATTGAGTTCGATTTGCGTGTCGGCCTTGACGAGCCCCGTGACGACGATGTCGTGCACCGCGTTGAGCAGGATTCGCTCGGCGGTTCCGCTCGGACCGACGCTGCCGTCCACCCGGATCGAATCGCCAAACAGGTGAACCAGACCGCCGGCATCGACCAGCGCGCTCCCGGAACCGTCTCCGGTGCTTCCGACATAAACGACGCCTGCCGGCAAGGTCGGCGACGACGAACCCGTCGCGTGCAGGCTGACGTTGCCAGCCGCAGCTCGCGCCTTGACGATGGCGCCGGGCAGCAGATTGACGTTCTCGCCGCTCAAGCTGACGCCATCGCGCGCATTGATCTTGCCGCTGACATTGACGTCGCCAGCCGTCGACAGCATGTCGACTGCCGTGGTATCAACGAAGAAGATGGTGGCGTTGACGTACGGCTGCCCAACGACGCCGCCGATCGCCAGGTTCTGCGTTCCGGTTACCATTATCTTGCCGCCGAAGCCGGTCTTGAGCGTGCCACCGGCGACGCGAATGGGGTTGCCTTCGCTGTCGGTGAGTTCATTGCCTTGTCCATCGGTCTGGACCACCACCGAGGTCAGCAGCACGCTGATTCCGGAGCGCGCATCTGCACCGCCCGTCAAGCTGACCCGGTCGTCACCGTCGACGAAACCATCGACCAGCAGCAAGCCCCCCGCCTTGATGTCGACCGTGTCGGGATGCGTCGCTGGGTCAAGGCCGCTGTTGGCGGCGCGAACCAAGCCGTAGATCTGCGCCTGGCGATCGGTCTCGATGCGCACCCGACTGAACCCCGACGGAATGGTGAACGCCGCAGTCGAGGCGCCGAATGCGCCGGTAGCGTCCGAAGTGATCGAGCTGAGCGAGTTCATGCTCAGGCCAATGGGCGAACTTCCGCCACTGACCGAGGCAGCAACCTCACCCGTAGCCTGCACCGATCCACCGACCGTGACGAAACCCTGCCCATCGGCGGCCTGTCCACCGATGGTCAGCAGTTCTCTGGCTTCGATGTGGACATCCGCGTCGCCGCCCACCCATTGCACTTGCTGGCTCTGCCCCAGCATCGCGCCGGCACGCAACGATCCCACGAGGTCCACGTTCGCGGCAGCGACGTGGATCAGGCTGCCGTCGCCGCTGGTCATGATTTGCGCCCCAGCCGAGACGATTGCCGGCCCCGAAGCAACGAGGCGGACTTCCTGCGGCGCCGAAATCAGCTCGCCGTGCTGTACCGGCTTGCCGCTGGCGTCGAAAGCCACCGTGCCCACGGTGATCGAACCGCCAGTGTGCACCAGGATGCTGTGCCCGACGCCACTGACGCTGACGTTGCCATTCGAGAGCGAGATGCCGTGGTTGCTTTGCATCCGCACCGAACCGACAGCATCGATGTTGGCCGTCACGGTCGCCGTGTCCTGAGCCTCGACATCGACGGCATACGGCTCGGACGCCACGGCCAGATTCCTGATCACCCCGGCGAGTGCGACGTCCTGGCCGACAAGCTGGATGTCGGCATCGGTTTCGATCCGGCCCGAAGCGTGCTCGACGAAAAGCGTGCCCTCCTTGGACTCGATGCGAACGAGATCGACCGCTTTGCTGCCGGGTCCGATGGAACTGTCGATGGCAACGTTGTTCAGGCCAACGATCTGAATCTGGCCGCCGCCGCCCAGCGACTTCATGAGGCTGGTGTTCTCGGTGACGATGCTCAGTTCGCCCGGTGCGGACGTGCTTCCCGCGGTCAGACTGATGTGTCGATCGGCTTCGAGACGGCCGCCAACGGCGAGCCTGTTCGTGGCGTGCACGCTGATGTCCGAACCGCTGCCCCGAGCCAGGACGCTGCCGTTCACGATTGCTCGGTCGCTGGCGCTGAACGAGATCGATCCATCGATCGTCTGCAGGCTGCCGGATCGATCCAGTTCGATATCGACGCCTGCCGGCGAAGCGCCGCTATACAGGTTGATCTGGTCGTGTGCGAGTACCCGGCCGGCGAGGTAGAGCTCGCCGTTCGGTCCAGCGGCCGTACCCAGGACGAGTTGCGACCCGACGCCGCTTGCTTGGATGGCGAACGGTGAAGGAACCGACTGTAGATCGCCGCTCGCCAGATCCGCCAAGCCGAGTTGATCGGCGTTGAGCGAAGACTGGTCGGCCCGGAAAGACCAAGGACTCGTCAGGACGAGTTTGCCGTCCCGGATCTGGACCTTGATGTCCGGCGCGCCCGCGTCCGACGCGAACTCTGTATAGATGCTGCCCACCGCAACCGCCGGGTTGGTCGACGCGGTGACGGTGTAACCGTCGAAAACGTTCAGCGCCTGCTGAATGTCCGCCACCAGATCGGAAATGCTCTGGTTGTCGGCCGTGTCAGCGGCCTTGATCACCACCGAACCGGTGTACTGGAAGTCGACCCGGTCGACCCGGACGTTCAGCGTGACATCCTCGCCGATCCTGCCATCAGCCGTGGCGATCCAGCCTGCCGCCGCGATTTCCTGCGCGTGTTCGTCGGCCAGGAGGTGTATTCCCGCCGGCCCGCTGATCGCAACCGTACTGTTCTTAGCGGCCGTGATCACGCGCGCGCTGCCGTAGAGGACGACGCTCTTGCCGGAACGATTCGGACTGCCGTCCGCCGGCGAAGCTTCCAGTGGATCAACGCCACCCCGAAGCTCGATGCTCTTGCCGGCACGGAGTTCGCTGCCGACACGGATCTGGTGGCCGGCGTCGATGCGCAGCTCGGAATCGCCCGAGAAGCTCTCGATGTGGCGCCCGAGGTAATCACCGGAGGCGTCGACGATGTCGGTCACCATGCCACCCGCCAGCATGATGCCCTGCACATCGGCGTCGGTCGCCGACTGGATCAGGATCGAACTGTCGAGCTGGTGCGTGCTGAGCTCGCTGCCCGCGTACACGTGCACGCCCGTGCCGGTCACATCGCTGTCGCCCACGAGGGTGATGTTCTTGCTGGCCTGGACGTAGCCGCCGGTTTCGATGACCGCGCCGCTGGCGTCGACGGTCGGCCCACCGACAGATGCCTGGCCGTGGGCCTCGATCCTGACGTCCGAATCCCGGTCCGACCAGACGATCTGGCCTCCATGGACCCTGCCGCCGGAGAGAACATGCCCCATCATCTGCAGGTTGCCGGCACTGAAGATGCCGACATGGCCACCCGTGTGGTTGAGGCCGAGACCACCCGCGGTCAGACCGCCGGCGGTGCCGACGACGACGTGCATCTGGCGGTCATTCGCGCCGCCAGGCTTGCCGCCGCGGACTTGCACACTCCCGGAAGCCAGCAGTGCGCCATCGAGGTAGGCTTGCCGCCCGGCATCGACGCTGACTTCTGCACCGTCGGCATCCCAGGTGACCCCGCTGCTGCCGACGGTTCCACCGGCGACGGCGCTACCACGGATGAAGACGTCGCCTGATCCGCGCACGACGATCTTTCCGCCCTCTTCGGATGTCTTCAGGCGGGAGGTGGTGTCCAGATAGACGCTGGCGCCGTACTGGTTGGCGCCGGCAAGGTTCGTGCCCTGTGAGTCCACCCCGCCAAGCAGCGTGATGCCCCGCCGAGCGGAAATGGCTCCTTCGCCGTAGATCCAGGAATCCGATTGCACCATGAGGTCGGAGCGATCGCCGCGGACGTCGATGTTGCCGCGAAGGATCACCGCGTCTGGCGTCGCGATTTTGAGCTGGCTGTCTGCGGCGAGGGTGGTCAGCGTACCGGTCATCAGCAGGCTGTACTGGCTTTCTCTGGCCAGATAGCTGCTCGCGGGCAGCGCCTTGAAGTAGTCGCCGTGATCGGAATTCGGCTTGCCGGCAGCAAGCAGGATCTGATTGCTGGCGGTGACCGATCCGGCGATGAACATCTCGTGCGGCGAGATCATGATCACGTTGGCACCCGCACCGGTTTCGTAAGGAACGGGCGACCCGCTCGAATGATCGAAGTCGGCTCCGGCCATTACCGTGCCGCCGGTATTGACGACCACCTTGTCGGTCGCCTGGATCTCCACCTTGGCGTTTGCGCTGCGGGTGGACACGATACCGCCCATGTTGACGACATTGGCCCCGGCTGCCGCACGGAGGATGACGTCGCCGGCGGTGGTGCGTGCCTGCGCCACGTAGAGGTCGCCAACCGTCTGCGTGCTCCACACGCCGGTGGCGGCTGCCGCGGAGAGGCTTCCCCTGCCGGAGTTCGACGAGTGAATCAGGATCGGATTGTCGGCCTGCCCGACCGAGCCTCTGGCTGCGCTGAGCGTGATGTCCCTGCCACTCATCCGCGCGTCGCCGGTCCCCTCACCCCGATACAGAATCGAATCGGCCGCGACCAGGGTGACGTTGCCTGAGAGCGATGACAGCCTGGCGTTCGGCTCGAAGACGATGTCGTCGGGCGCCGTTTCCCCGAAGGGCTTCCCGTCCCTCGCAACGTAGGTGATGTTGCCATCGGCGATGACGTTGCTCTGGATGATGATCGGGCTCGAAGCCGAAACGACGATGTTCCCGCCCGCCCGCATTCCGGTCGGATCGCTGGTCACACCGCCTGCGGTGAGCGCGCCGGTGTTGTCCACCCAGGTGCCGCCAGCCGTCGACTGCGCTTCGAGCGAACCGATCAAGGTGCGCAGGTGATCGGTCTCGCGGCCGATGTCCTGACTCGCGAACAGGTAAGCCTTGCCGGAAGCGACGTTGTAGGGGTTGAAAGGATCCACAGAAAACACGGGATCCTGCTCATTCAACGGCTTCGTATGCGCCTTCGGGTCAGACGGATCGATGGCGGTCCTGTTGCCATTGAATATGCTGCCGGCCGGAACGGCAATGAACGCCACGCCACCCTGCGTCGCCAGCGTGTTGAGGTAGAGATCACCGACCAGCTCTGTGATGTACGTATTGCCGGCGCTGGATGTGCTCAGGCTGGTCTGCGGGGTCGAATAGGCGGTGTTGACGTTCAGGTGGTGCTCGGAAGTGCCGATCGTGTTGAACGCGAGCAAGCTGACGTTGTTGCCAACGACGGCGTCGCTGACGAGGTTGCTGTTCGCCGCGAAGATCGACCCGGCCCGGGACTTCAGGCTGACATCGCCGAGGCTCGACTTCACCAGGTCGACGTTCATGTTGCCGCTCTGATTCTGCGAACCCTGGACTGCCTCGAGCAGAACGTTCCTTTCCGCCAATGCCCGCAGCGTACCGGTGGACACTTCGAGAGCGTTGTCTCTGGTACCGATGCCCACACCGGCCTGCAAATGAAGCGAATTGCTGTTGACCTTCGGGTAGAGGCTGGCGCCCGCATCCGAAATTGCAAGGCCATCGAGAATCGACCGGTCGGCACGCAAGTCGACAGTTCCCGTGCTGAACACATCCCTGAGGCGCAGGTCGCCCCGCTTGTTGAACACGTGGATGTCCCCGTTGGCGCGGGCTGTCAACCCGGCGCCGGTCCCGAGATCGATGAACAGCGGCTGGGCGTCCGACCCGGGCGAACCCAGAGTGCCGTCGCTTCCCAGCGAACCGATACCCTGACTGCCTCCTTCGAGGATGATGTGGCCCGCCGCAACGGTCGTGCGGATGTTGACCGGGTCGGCCGGGTTGGTCCGTGCGTTGACGATCCCCTGCTTGGTCTTGAGCCGAACTTCTCCCGCAGCCTCGATGCGGTCGACCTGCGCCACGCCTTCGGTGCCCAGATTGACGTCGCCCTGCGCGATCACGTTGAAGGCACCCGAGGCGCTGAAGTTGAGGTTGTCCTTGGGAAGAATGCTGATCTGGACGATCGTGTGATCGTCGTCATCCGGCTGCGTCGCAACCAGGTTTCCACTGGCGTCACGGTAATAGAAGCTCAGATCCTGGGGTTCGGCCGCTGCGAGGGCGACCTTCACCTCATCGGACAGCCCGCTGGTCAACGGCAGCGTGATGTCGATCCTGCCGAAGCTCAGCGAGACGAGCTTCGCCGCATCGATCTCGACGCCATACTGATCACCGCCGCTGACGGTCACGCTCAAGGTATGCGCGCCCGCAGACAGGTTGTGCGGTCCCAACGCGTCACTGGTGAAGAAGGTATTCCAGTCATGACCCCAGCCGAGCATTCCCGAATCAAAGGCCGTGAAGCTCCCGACTGCCTTGCCATCGATGCGCACGTCGATCTTTTCGAATGGGCTCGTCGGTGCAGAGTCGTTCGAGTAGTCGAACTGGATCTGATAGAGACCCGCTCGATCGACATTGAACGTCCAGTCGATCTGGTCGCCGGAATGCAGCAGCCTGGTCTTCAGACCTGACGCCGCAGAGCGCAACATGTCCGAACCAGCTCCCGCGGCAGATTCGCCTTCGAGCTTGATGGACTGGCGCGTGCTGCTGTCGCTGGAGTTCGACGCGATGGCGATCTCTGGCGACGGGCTCAGTCCTTGCGTGATACCGTTGTACCAACCGGCGCGCTCGACCGACTTGGCGGGACCCGTCGAGTAGGTCGGCGATCCATCGGGTGCGTGCCCGATCGGAGCCAGACTCCACTGCCCGATCCAGGTCATCGGGCCCTGGTGGCCATAGTGATAAGCCGCAAAGAAGGAGCGGGAGTCCACGCTGAAGGCTCCCGCCTTGACATCATTCGCTGTCGGGTACCTGGCAGTGGTAGTCAGGACCACCCGGCCGTCGATCACGTCGCGCACCTCGTAGTGAACGTCGTCAGCCGATCCAACGCGTCTGGCTTCGTATCGCCCGTCTGGCGACCTGATGATATCCAGGGCAGTTGCGGCGGCCGAACCGATCGCCTGGCCAGTGACGATCGCGACATCGCGCGCATCGATGTTCGGCTGCTCGATCGTCGGCAGCGTGCTGCCGACGGTCTTCGGCCGCAGCACGGCAGCGCTCACCGAATTCTGCAACTGGCTCTTGCTCCACGCTGCGCGTTGGCTCAGTGCGTCACCGTCAGAGAAGTAGTGGCTGTTGCCGGTAACGGCCCCCAGTTGGACGATCTCAGTCAGCGCCGAATCGCTGGCCATCCGGATCGAGCCTGGGCGTGCGGCATCGGTAACGACGAAGTAGGTCTTGCCGGACTCCAGGCCCGCGACGTTCCCCTCGGCGCCGAAATACGTCACGGCCTGGCCCGTGACGAAGCAGTGGGCGGCGATGTTCACCGTTCCCGTTGCGGCATCGACACCTGCCCCTGGGTTGAAGTCCTTGGCTCCAAGCCGCTGGATCAGACCTCGATTGAGCACGGGGTCGAGCGCGATGTGGTAGGCGTCGTCCGGATCTTCGACGGCGCTGCGAAGCGCGTCGCTCTCGCTCCTCGCCAGCCGGATATGGTCGCTGTCGACGACGATCACATGGTACTGAACACCATGTTGCAGCCCGCCGACATTGCCGTCGCGGTAGACCACCTGCTGGCCGTTGGTGAAGACATGAGATCCGATATCGATCGTGTTTTCAGTCAGATCGACCTTGTTCGCAGCAAACGCCTGGTGCAGCGCAACGTCGCTCGTCCGATACGTCCATCCGGTATCCCAGATGTTTGCATCGGCGTGCAGGGTGCCGATGGATCCGTAGGTCTTGTGGAGTACGTGAAACTCAGTGGTGCGGTTGTTTTCAAGTGTGGCAATGGCGTTCTTGATGAAATCGTCCAGTGCCGGGCCGTTCAGCCCCTGTTGGCGACCGACATCCTCGTAGAAGGTCGTGAAAGTCTCTTTCTCGGCGTCGGACAACTTCAGATCGGCGTCCGGATCGTAGGCGACGACACGGTAGAAAGTCAGGGCGTCGCCGGTCTGCAGCAGGGCTGTCGCACCCGCGTCCAGCGCGATGGTGTGCGCCGCGTTGTCAACGGCAGTCGAGTCGAACATCGCCAGTGGCGCCGTGTCGCCAGCGGCCTGATAGAGACGGTATTCCGCGCCCGTACCGCCGGTCGCGCTGAGGCTGATCGCTCGGCCATCCGCTGCATCTGCCTGGCTGACCGCCAGTCCGATTCGGCCCGGATCAGTCGGATCGAGGACAACGTAGTAGGTCTGGCCATGCTGCAGACCGCTGATCTGATCGGCAGTCTGGTTGTTGCGATACTTCCAGTACGACTGATAGTCATTGGTCCGGGTGCTCTCATAGGCGGTGCGAGTCGCCACGACGCTCTGCTGTGCCGTTGCCTTCGTCGCGAGCATGCTGTCGTAAAGTTGTTTCAGTTCGGCCCAGGTGCGAGGGTCGCGCGCCTCGATTGCGTTTCCATCGAGCAGGCTGCCGCTGGCGACTTCGATGCGCGCGTTCCCGGGTGTCTTCACCTGGTTCAGGTACAGGTTGCCGCTGATCGCCTTGACGAAAACATCACCCTGCGCGTTCGCCAACAGTGTGTCGGTCCGGTTCGGCCCGGTGATCAGGCGAATCGCCAGCGCGCCGCCGGCGGGCTCGGCAGCGGATCCGCCGCTGCCAAGAGTCCCGAGACTACCCTTCTGGGCGGTGAGCGCCAGGCCGTTCCCCTTGATCAGCGAGGTCGCGCTCGACGCCAGGATGCTGTGCTGCGCGGTAAGTGTGACGTTCCCATTGATCGCCGTGATCTGGGCCACGGTCAGGTCACCAACCGCTTGTCGCAGATTGATGTCGCCGGAGTTCGTCGTGGCATTGAGCGCACCGCCAGCGCCATTCACCAGGTTGACACTGAGTCCGCGGTCATCCCCCAGGACCGTGGCGCCGCTCTGGGCCAGCGCCTGGCCGCCGGGGATGTTGCCCGAACCGATCCCGGTCGCCGCTCGCAGCGTGACGCTCCGACCGCCTATCACGGCGTCGCTCTTCAACTGCTGGATGTCACCGGTGGTGGTTTGCAGGAGGGTGGTTCCTGCGACATTGTGGATGCCATCGTTGATCAGGATGGCGCCACCGGAAGTGACCGACACTCCTGTTCCGGATTCGCCCGGATCAACGCCGATGAACTCGATCCCGATCGGGCGGTCTGCCCGGATGCTGTGGCTATAAATGTCCCGCGAGCCCGTCAGTGTCCTCTGCTCGAGGTAGTAGGTCTTCTTTAGCTTGAACTTCCCACTCCTGTGCGACCAACTGTTGCGGTAGATGAGGTCGCTCGAAGTGACGATCTTGTCAGCCTGAAAAGTGTAGTCGCGCCGATCAATTGGATTGGTCGCCGCAACGTACTCGCCCGGCAGACGGAACGGCACCGCCTGTAGCTGTTCTGTCCGGACGCTCTTTCGGGCACCCGGGTCTCTTGCCAGCGCGTCGATGCCGAGCCACGACGACTTCGCGAACACCTCGGTCGTGACGGTGCTGAACTCCAGACCGGACTGCCAGTTGTAGCGGTACCCATCTCTCGGCGTGTAGGTAGCCGTTCTCCCGACGCCAGCACTGATACTGGCCACCGAACCCGAGTTGTCCGACGAATAATAGACTTTCTTCCGGACGTCACCATTGAGACGCGTGTACTCGGTCACCAAGGGGCTGCCACCGGCATTCAGGAATGATGTATCCGTGATCTTGATTTTGCCGCTGGTGCCGTCCCCCGTATCGAGCAGGTTGGTCAGGAGGACCTTGTCGGTATCGTTGGCGATGGCAATCTGGCCATAGCCGTCGAGAACTTTGAGTTGGCCACCGCCGGTGCTGAGGATCTGTCCGAACAACTGAAGATACCCGCCCTGGACCCTGACGTCAGCCAATTCGATGCGGTCGCTTTCCGCGTTGTAGAACGCCTTGATCGTACCGCTTGCGTACCGGCTTCCCGGAGTGGACAGCAGAAAATACCGGAAGTCGCTGCTGATGGTCGTCTTGTCGGCTACTGTTGCCCAATCCCCAACGCTGAGGAACGCTCTCGCGGTCTCGGCATTCCCCGTCTGCATGTATTTCTCGTAGGCCTTCCGTGCGGCCTCGATTTGGGCGAGCACAGCCTTCGTGATATGCACCGATTGTTGAGGCTGCCCGCTCTGGACCAAGCCATTGATGTTGAGGTACTTGGCGCTGATGTACACGTTTCCAGCGGCGATGACGTTTCCGGCGCTGGGCTTAGCCAGAACCCCACTGACGACAAGGTCGGTCGCCGCATTGCCTTGGCCGGATACGTAGTTCAGCAAGCGGTAAGTTCCGGGATTGGGGTCGGAGTGGCTGTTCAGAAACTGGGTGCTGGCATCTCTGGCCCGGCCCTCCGTTATCTGTGCCACCGGCTGCCAGATCGTTCCAGGATTGCCGCCAGTACTCACCAGGGCATCGGTGTAACTTTGAACGAACTCACCCCCAGCGCTGATCTCGATTGCCCCGGCGTTGATGTTCGCGCTGGCGTGCACCGCCCCGTGCCGGCTGTCCACGCGCACCTTGCCGATGATGTTGTTGATATCGCCCGCGAGCAAGATGCTGGGTTGCGCGAAAAGCTTGTAGTCGTCATCCAACTGGTTCGCGGCGTCGCCGGCGTTGTAGCTGCTGAGAACGCTGATTTGCGGAGCGTTGGGATCCTTGCCCGGATCAAGCGACGGGGATTCCGATGCAGAGCGAATCACGAAGGCCGGTGTGGCCGACGAGTCCTGGTTGACGTTGCGCACCTCGTTCGCATTGCCGACGTCGATGCTGTTGAAGCGAACCCGGCCCCCGGCTTCGTCGGGAATGGTGATCTTGCTGAGGCGCAGATTGGCTGGACTGTCGTTCTGGATCGTGACGCGAACACCGCTGTTGGCGTTGAGCAAACCACTGGTGCTGCCTGACAGGTTGTTGCCGTACACGTAGATGGTTCCCGACTGCGCCCAGATGTCATCGACGGTGATGAATGGTGCGACGAAAGCCTCGACATAAGTGTTGGCAATCGGATTGCCGTTCGAGTCCGTCGCCTGCAGTTCCAGTTGCACCAGCGCCTGCTCCACGCGGTCGATCTCGCTCTGATAAGCGGCCTCCAGAATGGGCTGTCCGCGGTATTGCGCTTTCAGGTCTCGCCAGTGGTTGAGTTCCTTGACGAGATTGGTCGCCACCGATTCATCGGTTTCGCGTAGGGTGATATCGCCGACGTTCACCAAACCCTGATGAGTCAGCAGGTAGTCCTTCGGAATGATCAGCTTCTTGTCCTTGGCGATCCCGGCTTCAACGGTGCCGTTGACCATGACGTTCGCGCTGAGCGAGTTGGTCGTACTGCCGCCTTTCATCTCTTCCGGAATATTGCCGCCCAGCAGTTTGTCGATGCCACTGACCAGGGCGGTCATCCAGTTCTTGCCCTTGCCATAGCCATAAGCAATCGCCGCGCCGTAACGTTCCGCGTTGAGGCTGACATCGCGCGCCGTCGCGACCCGGGCTCCCGTACCGATCGTGACGTTGTGGTTCTGAACGATTTCCCCGTGCGACTTGAGGTGGTCGATCGGAAGCAGCGAGGCATTGAGCTCATCGCCCTGTGAACGTACGTAAAGCTGGTTTCGCGTGCCGTCGCTCTGCTGACCGGCCAGCAGCTTGATGTCACCTTGCGCGACGAGACTGGCGTTGTTGCCGATCAGCACCTGATTGTTGGCGTGAACCGACGCGAGGCCATCGACTCTCGCTGCAGACGCAAGCCCGTAGGTATGGACGCGCGGAGCCACTTCGACATGCGCACGCGTCCGTGTCTGCAGGTTGGCGTCACCGACCGTAGTGATTTGGGCCGCGTCGCCGATCCGGATCAGGGCGTCGTTGGTGTTGGCGCGGATCGCCGAGGTTGCTCCAGAGCCGACGATCACGCCACCGGAGTCGAGTTTGACCTTGTCGTAGCCTTCGACGTCGTTGAAGGCATTGAGGATCAGCGCGCCGGGCGCAGAGATCTTGCCCGTCACATTGACCTTGGCGCGGTCGCCGATAGTGGAGTGCGTCCGGTTGACGATCTCGGTCTTGCTCTCGGCAGCGTTGCCCTGGACAACTCCGCCCGAACCGGCGCGGATGTTGTACTCGTCCGATCCGATCAGGTTCTTCCGGGAAACGTTCTGCGAATCGATCAGCAGATTCTGGGTGGTGATGCTGGCGTCGTTGCCGATTCCGGCGACGACGGTCGAATTCACGCGGTTGGTTGCCCACGAACCGCTGAAACCAACCAACGCCGCCTGCAGGGTGTTGGTCTGACTATCGAAGCGCGCGGTGTGGCTGGACCGGATACTGAGACTCGAGACCTCAACCTGCGCGGAATCGCCGACGTAGGCACGCGTGTCGCTCTCGCTCTCGACCGTGGCAAGAGCTGCAGCCCCAGCCACCAAGCCACCCGCACCGGCACGCGCACGGGCAAAGCCATAGTCGTCACCACTGGCCGAGATGGTCAGTGATGGTCCCTTGCCCTTGTGGTAGACCACCGCCTGCCCGGTGTAGAAAGCTTCTCCCGGGCGGACGTTGATTGCATTCTCCAAGCCGTCGACGTCCGACCAAGCGTCAAAGCGGAGCACCTGGCCGGGATCGCTTTGCGCCGTCAGGGTTTGCGCCGAACCCCGCCCAACCGGACGGGTGATCGAAAGGGTGATCGGCGCGGCAACCGGACGGTCGTTCGGATCCTCGAGGTAGTTCGTCGCGTCATCGTACGAACTGGCGAGCCGCACTCGACGGGGATCAACGAGTTCGAAGCGATAGCCGGAACCGATGGCGCCGGATGCATCCAGGTTGCTGACAGCCTGGCCACTGGCGTCCAGCAGGCTTACTCTGGTGGGGTCATCGGCGCTCACCTTGACCGAGTAGAGCGCGCCATCTGTCAGGCCCACGATGCCGGGGTTCGCCACAAAACCCTGCTGGAAAACAACCCTGTTCCCGGTAGCCAGCCCGGCACCGAGCTTGATTTTGTTACCCACGATGTCGGCTGTTGGCACGAAACTCCGCGTCTCACCGAGATCAAGGAGATAGAAAGCGTATCCAGAATCGACGGCACCGGATGCATCCAGGGTGCGGACCTCTTGGTCCTCCGAATCCACCAGGCTGACCCAGGCAGGATCAGTGGCATTCACCTTGACGGTATAGACCTCACCATCTGTCAGTCCGGCAATGGCCGGGTTCTTGAGGGAACCCTCTTGGTAAATGATCTGATCCTCGGTGACCAAACCGGCACCGAGCTTAACTTCGTCATTGGCGATGTCGAGCGCCGGCGTGAAAGCTCGCGTGTCATCGAGAACCAGATAATACGTCTGTCCATCCTGCAAGCCGCCGATCGGATCGCCGCTACCGATCTGGACACGCTTGCCGACATACGCGCTGGTAGTGACGTTCGACTCTGCGCGCACCAGGTTGCCGCCGAGGGCGACCAGGCCGATCGTCGCGCTGTCCGCATCCGCCCGCTGGCCGCTGTTGGCCGTGGCGTTGATCGAGATCGAGTCGACGACAGCCAGGATCGAGTCGTCGGCCACGTAGCTGATCACGCTGCCAGCGTTCCTGGCGGTACTGATCGTGGCGTTGACGCCGACCAGGCCGCCGACGGCGCCGGTCGCATAGGATTTCGCTGCCAGACCGTCCGCCGGGTTCGCCAGCGCCGCATTCACGGACAGGGTCGCCGCGCCAATCGATCCGCCGACATAGGCGCTGACCGTAGGGGTTGATTCGGCCTTGGCCATCGAGACGCCTACCGCATACGCAGCGGCGTTGACCCCCAACGCCCGAGCGTTCGCTTGCGGCGTCGCCGTGGCGCTGACACTGAGGGAATTCCACGCCATGACGACGGTTGCGCCGGGAACCACGTGCGCGCTGACGTCCGGGTCCACTGTCGCCAAGGCCACCGAGCCACCGAGCGCAACACCGATTCCCGCAGACACGCCGACAGTGCGTGCATCGACGGAGTCGATCGACCGGGCGGTGATGTCAACGTTGCGGACGAACTGCCCGTTCAACCAGTTGCCCCCGACCTGTGCGCCAGAACCGATGTAGGCGCGGGTTGAGCCACCGGCTTCTGCCACCGCCACTGCGGCGCCGGCCGAGATCGCCCCGAAGCTGACGCCCAAGGCATGAGCGGTGATGTCGCGGCTGGTGTCGGCCACGATGCGCAAGGAGGCCGTCTCATCGATCGTGCCGTCCACGTGCGCCGCTACCGAGCTGTTGTCCCGAATGACGACGACTTGCGCACCGAGAGACACCGCGCCGGCCTGGCCGGCATAGGCGTTTCCGGTTGCCTGCACGCCCAGCGCAGCGCCTACCGTGATCTCTGCGGATGGGTCTGCACCCGCACTCACCGTTGCATTGCCTGCGATGAACGCTTCGCTGCGGTCGGCAATGTTCGCCACCGCAACCGAAGCGCCCAAGGCGACCGCGCCAAGAGTCGCATGCCCCACGACTGTCTTGAACTCGACGTAGTCGCGGGCAACGACGACCACACTGGAGCCGGCATGGACGTTGCCGGCGATGTAGGCAACGGTTCCGGGCGGCGTTTGTGGAACGGTGTTGATGCCACTGCTGATCTGGCCGTTGGGCGAATCGCTTGCCAGGCTGCTGCTTGCGGTGCCGGTGGCGGCTGCCACACGGCTACTGCTGCTGTTCGCGTTGCCGTCCCCCTGGTAGCCCTTGACGATCTGCTGCCAGCCGTTCTGCGAGTCGCTGCCGCCAGCCTGGCCATCAGCGAAACCATGCACGCTCTGACTGTTCTGACCGGTCGGCATGGCGTCGGCGGACCTGCCGTTGCCATCACCGTAAGCAGAGCCACTGCCGGCACCGATGTTCCACACAGAAACCGAACCCGCGGCACCGACGAGGCCACCTGCTGCGCTCAGCGCCAGACTACTCGCATCCTTCCGCGACACGGCGGTGACCCTGACATCGGTCGCAGCGTTCACGACGGATCCGCTACCGATGTAGGCGGAGACATCGTTCCTGACGACGCCCACATCGACGGCGCCACCGATACCGACGACACCCACGCCCAAGCCACCGGCTCTCGCATCGATCTCTACGTCGTTGAACGCCGACACATGCACCGATTGCGACGGAGAGGCGCCTGCCGCCGTATTCACCTGGGCATTCGGGCCGATGAAGGCTGACGTACTTGAACGAACGATCTCGACGGTGATGCCGCCGGCGAGACCGGCGTAGAAGCCACCTCCCCCCGCAGCGGCTGCACCGGTCACCTCTTCACTGCTGACTGCGTGTATCACCACGCCATGGAGGCCGTTGACCTTTGTGACCGACCCATCGCGCGTATTCACATCGGTGCAAACGCCGTCGATGGTGCGGCTGCTCGTTCCCAGCGCGTCGATGATCGCGTTCTGCCCGACATACCCCCGCGTATCCTTGGTCACGCTCACGACACTCAACGATGCGCCGAGACCCGCGGCACCAATCCCGACACCGAGGCTGCCGATGGACGACCGGATCACGGTCGTATCGCTGGCCGAGACCTGCACGTTGCCCTCCGCAAAAACCCGCGCGGCGTCGCCAATGTACGCCCAGGTAGCGTTGTTCACAACGCTCACGCCGACGGCGCCGCCCACCGAAACCGTGCCAGAACCCGCCATTCCGGCGGCAATGGAAGTGATGTCTGCACGAGCGTCCGCCAGTACCCGGACATCGCCCTTGACCTTGACCTGAACCAGCTTGTCGATGCAGGCCTTGGTGGTGAGATTCACCACGCGCACGTCCGCGCCGGGCGCCACCGAAACCGATCCGGAAATCGACAGGGCTCCCGCAGTCCCCGACTGGACGAAGTCGTTGAAGGCAGCGACCAGAACCGACTGGTTGTCTGCTGCTCCAGCGTTGTTCTGCGCATTGATCCGCGCGCCCTGATCGATATGGGCCAGCGTGTCGATGGTCATGACGTTGACCGAACCACCGACATTGATGGCGACCGAACCGGCCACCCCTCCGCTCACGCCAATGCCGGACACCTTGTCACTGTTGCTCGCCGTGACCGACAGGCCACGCAGGTGGATGGCTGCGGCGCCATGCGGGATCGTGAGGTCGTTGCCGCTCCCCCGTCCCAGAGCGCTCACCTGTGCGTGCTGGCCAATATAGGCTTCGGTCGTCTTGCGAATGACGGGAACGGCCGCCGCCGCACCAATACTGGCCGTTCCTGACGCTGAGAAGTTGCCGGAGCGGATGTCGAGATCGGTTGATTCCTGCGCGGCGAGCGCCACGTTGCCGTCAGCGCTGACGATGGCATCGTTCGCAATGAACGCTCGTGTCGCTATCGAGAGCACCGAGACACCGGCGTTCAGGGCGATGGCAGCCGTGCCGCTCAGCGCTCCGCTGGCCGACAAGGAAGTGATTTTCTCGGTCGATGAAGACGTGACACTCACGTCCTCAGCAGAATGGACTACCGCCCCGGCTCCTATCGACGCCTCGGTCCTCTTGGTGATGACCGCCACATCGACACCGGCACCGACTCCAGCCGAACCGCCAACCGCAAACGCTCCGGCGAAGCCCTGGATCGTCGTATGATCGGCAGCCCTCAGAACGACACGAGCGGCGTCGACATTCGTCGCCGTGCCTGTTCCCTCACCCAGGTAAGCGAGGGTCGTCTGATCCAGCACGTTGACGGTCGCCGATCCGGCAACCCCGGCATCGCCGCCACCTGTACCCCCCTGCGCCATCGTGTAGAGGCTTTCGCTTTGTTCGGCCGTTACCGACAGGCCCTGGTTGCCAGCGGCCTCAATGTCCGCATCGTTCCCAACATGAGCGGCGGTCGTACTCGTCTTGACCAGCGTCGTGCTCGCAATGCCGACCCCGGCTGTTCCCCCGAAGGCCAGTGTGCCAGCATGGAGCTCAATTCCCGGCTTCGAGGAGTCGTTCGGATTGACCACACGGTCGGTAGCGGAGACGGAGACGTTGCCCCCCGCGCGCACGACGACGTTATCGCCGAGAGAAGCGCGGGTATTGCCGCTTAGTACGACGACAATGACGGAGCCTGCCACACCGGCTGAATCCGCGACGCCGGCCGATGTGGCCACGCCGACAATCTGCTCGCTGGCAAACGCCTGAATGGAAACGTCCTGCGCCGCGCTGATCTGGCTCGGGCCACTCGGCGACGACTCGATAGAAGCGCTGGTGTCCTTGCGAATCACATCGACAATCAGCCCGACGCCGATTCCCGTGCCGCCGGCAGACAGGCCAAGCCCGCCCGCAGCGTTGCCCCAGACGGTAACGTCGCTGGCAGAGATGACGACGCTTTGCGCACTGTTGGCAACCAGACTGGGATCCTGGTTGATGAGCGCACCGCTGCCGATCCTGGCGTGCGTGTCCAGTGTGAGCACGTTGACAATCACCGAGCCACCAATTCCGGCTACACCCCTGCTGGCGCCACCGCCAATCGCCAAAGAGCTGGCGCGGAAACCATCATCGAATATCGGTGTATCCACGTTCCGCATCGGCAGGAGCGACGCGCTCGCCGTCAGGCTGGTAACTCCGGAAGCATCGAGCCGCGCATTCGATCCGATGGTCGCTTCGGTCGTGTGACCGATGACATTGACGGCCACCGCCGCACCCACCGCCGTTCCTCCGCCGGACAGTGCAGCGGCTGCCGCGATGTTCTGCAACGTCATCGGGCTGTGGCCACTCAGCGTGATCGCACCAGACGAACCCTGAGCTTTCAATCGGGCGTTGTCGCCAACCGTTGCGCGCGAGGTCAGTGTCACCACATTGACACCGACGGAACCGGCCACGCTGGCGTCGCTCTTGGCGCCGCCGGCGGCAGCAATACCCCACACCACGAAGTCGTTGGTCTCTTGCGGCGGGGTCATCGCTGCCACAGTAATGTCACCGTCTGCGGCGGAGATCTGCGCCTGATGGCCTACGCTGGCAGTATTCTCGATGGTCGCGACATTCAATCCGACGGCCGCGCCCACGTTGACCGACGCATCGCTGGACAAACTGGTCCCCGTGGCCTTGGTCGTCGCGTCCGTTTGGTTCGCAACCACGACGTTGACGCCGCGCGCAGCGGACATGCGTACCGCGTCGCCGACGGCTGCAGTGCTGGTCGCCCTCACCCAGTTGACAGCAACCGCCGCCGCAACGCCGACGCCACTGGCGCCACTGCCCGACTGTGCTTTGGCGTCACTGTTGGCGCCATCGATGCTGGCTTGCGCCGTCGGCAAGGCTTGGCCTGCCTGGGCGCTGGCTTCGTCGTCCGCTTTTCGGCCACTGCCCGAAGCGCCCTTGGCGCTCGCCTTGGCCAGTGCGCCACTCGCATGCTCCGTGCGGGTCATTACCGCAATGCGTCCACCGCTCGTCGCGACATCACGCAAAAGCGTGGCAGTCGTGTGGTCGACCACCACATTGACTGAAACGACGGCACCGACAGCCACACCATCGCCGGCGGCGACGGCGTCACCCTGCGATGTCACCGAGCCTGTATGTTCAGCAGTGATGCTGACGTCTCCGCCAAGACTGTTCAGCGCGTTTCCAGCCCCAAGGCGGGCCGTCGTTGCGTTGTTGACGAGTGCAACCGCAACCGCTGGACTGACTGCAACGCCACCGGCACTGCCCGCCTCTACCTCTGTGACCACTGCGCGCTCTGCAGTCGCAGAAAGTGTCAGGCCGCCGCTGCTCGACAGAACGGCGTTGTCTTGGACCTCGGCCGTTGAGAACGCCTCTTGAAGATAGTTCAGAGCAACCGACGCGCCAACACCCACCTTTCCGGATTGGGAGATGCTTGCCTTGGCCTTGGCGACGTCGCTTTCCTTGTTCGACGTCAGCAGTACGATGTCACCCGCTCCGGCATCCACTTGCGATGCATGGACGACCGCTTCATTGCGTGTGCTGACCAGATTCAGCGCGAACGAGCCAGCAACCCCGACGTTGGTCGCTCCTGCTCCAGAGGTGGCCTGTGCCGAGTGAGTACTCAGTCCATCACCGCCCATGGACGGATCGCTCATCTTCGCTTCCAGCGTCACGCCATTCGCCGTGATGTTGCCCCCGGAACCAACGGTGGCCTCGTTCCGCGCTTCGACGATGTTCAGTGCAACCGCTGCCCCTACACCCACCTTGTTGGAACCGTCCACCGCGCTTCCATCGGCCAGCGCGGCGGCATCGCTTTCATTCGAAGCACTCAGTTTCACTTGGCCATTAGTGGCGACGATCGTCAGTCCGTCCGGCAAGGTCGCCGCCACGGTGGACGTGACGAGGTTCAGGGCAAGGCCCGCCGCAACCGATACCGACCCATCGCTGGTCTTTGCTTTGCCGGCAATCGCGCTCTCGTGCCTGGAGGCATTCGGATCGCGCCCCGTCAACTGCGCCTTGACCTGGTCCTCGGAAGTATTTTGCCCTGCCGCCTTCGATTTCTCGGGATCCGCGCCCGCAGCACTCGCCGTGGCGCTCGCGCTGGAGCCTTGGTACGCGCCCGCCACGAAGCGCACGTCGCCGCTACTCGCGGAGAGGTCGCGGTCTGTCGTCGCCAACGTCGTCTGGTCTACCAGGTTGAGTCCGAGGGCAGCGCCAATCGCCGCCTGACCGCTGCCGTGCACGGTGGCGTCGGCTTCGGTATGGCTTTGTCCGCGGTGTGTGGCGCTCGCACTCAGCGAGCCGACGCTCAGGACGCCGGCAGCGCCCGCGGCGCCGATCGTCGCGGCCGTCTCGTGCTCTGCAACGGTGAGCGCGATCGCGCCACCAATCGTCGTGCCGCTGCCCGCCGCGCCGGCCTTCGCCGTGGTCGTGACGTCGTTGGCGCTCAGCGCCGTCAATGTGACGGCGCCCGCCTGCGTCAGCGAGACCCCGTCGCCAATCGTCGCGCGAGCGCTGTTTTCTTCGAGCGTCAGTGCAATCGAGGCGCCAACGCCGAGGGTGTTGCCGCCGCTCTGTGCGGCTTCGGCGCTCGTCGTCGTCCGGCTGCGGTTCTCCGCCGTCAGGCTCACCGCACCGTTGCCCGCGTCGACGCTCGCACCGCTCCCGAGCGTCGCGAGACTGGACTGCTCGCCCAGGGCGTTCAACGCAAAGCTGCCGGCGACGCCGATGTCGGCATTGCTCGCGCCCGAGATCGCCTGCGCCGTGGCGCTGCTCGTGCCGTCGCCACCGAGGGCGGCGTCGCTCATCGGGGCGCTGACCGTGAGGCCTTGCGCCTTGATCCGCGCGCCGCTGCCGACGCTGGCTTCGTGCTGCGTGACAACGACGTTCAGGGCGACGCCCACGCCAACGCCCACTTGGCCGTTCACGGCACTGCTGTCCGCGCGCGCCGCGCTGTCGTGCTCATGCGCTGCCTGCAACTCGACCTGGCCACTGGCTTCGATCACGCGCCCGCTCGGGAGCGTCGCCTGCACCGTCGAATTCACCAGGTTCAGGCCCAGCGCGCCTGCAACGGAGATCGAGCTGCCACTCTGATCCTTGGCCGCGGGGACCTGCGCCGCTTTGTCCTTCGTCTGCTGGCTGCTGCCCGCTCCGCTCAATTGGTTCTGGATCTGCCCGTCGGCCGTACCGCTGCCGGCCGCCTTGTCGGCACCCGCCGCACTCGCCTTGGCGCTCGCGCTGGACGCCTCGTACGCGGCCGCCGAGAGACGCACGCCACCACTCGTCGCGATCAGGTCGCGCTGGGTCGTCGCCAGCGTAGTCTGGTCAACCAGGTTGAGTCCGAGGGCGGCGCCGATCGCCGCCTGACCGCTGCCGTGTACCCGCGCGTCGGCCTCACTGCGGCTCGCCCCTTGATGCGTCGCGCTCGCGCTCAGCGAGCCGACGCTCAGCGCACCGGCAGCGCCCGCGGCGCCGATCGTCGCGGCCGTTTCGTGTTCTGCGACGGTGAGCGCGAGCGCGCCACCAATCGTCGTACCGCCGCTCGCCGCGCCGGCCTTCGCCGTGGTCGCGACGTCGTTGGCGCTTACTGCCGTCAACGTGACGGCGCCCGCCTGCGTCAGCGAGACCCCATCGCCAATCGTCGCGCGCGCGCTGCTTTCTTCGACCGTCAGCGCAATCGAGGCGCCAACGCCGAGCGTGTTGCCGCCGCTCTGTGCGGCTTCGGCGCTCGCCGTCGTCCGGCTGTGGTTCTCCGCCGTCAGGCTCACCGCGCCGCTGCCGGCGTCGACACGGGCGCCGCCCTCGATGGCTGCGCCCGTGTCAATGTTGCCGATCGTCAGCGCGAACGAGCCGGCCACTCCGACATCGCCATTGGACGCGCCGGACTTGGCGATCGCCTCGATATCGTTGACGGCGTTGCCGTCGACCGTGCGCATGCCGGTGCTCACCGTCACCGGCCCTGTGGTCGTGACGTCGGCACCCGGCAGCACACGGGCCTGGCTGGACATCGTCGCGACGTTGATGGCCACGGCCGCACCGACGGCCGTCGCGCCGGACCCGCTGACGGCCGAGCCGTCGGCGTTGGCCTCGGCATCCATGTGGTGCATCACGCTGGCGCTGAGCGACGAAGCGGCGACATCCGCCGCGACCAGCGCCTCGGCCGTCAGGCTGCTCGCATTGACGGCAAGTGCCGCCGCGACACTGACGGAGCCGCCGTCCCTGCTGGTGGCCGACGACTCGGTCGGGGTCGTCCTGCCGTCGCCCGATTTGGCGTTCGCCAGACCGGTGGCCTTGGCCTTCTGGTCGTCGGCCTTCCCACCGGCGCCTTGCTCGTTCTGGTCCGCGCCGGCGGCCGACGCCTGCGACTGCACGCTCGAACTGCCGTCGGCAACGACATCCAAGGTCACGCTACCGCCGGTGTCGATGTGGCGGCCGCTGCGCGCCAGGGCCGTATCGTCCACAAACGCCAGCCCGACCGCGGCACCGATCGCCGAGGTGCCGACCGCAGTGCCGTCTGCAGTCAGCGTACTCTTGCCGTGATGCTGCGCCGATAGCAGCACGGGGCCGTTCAGGGTCGTGAGGCTTCCGGACTCGATCTCGGCCTCGGTCAGGTTGTCGATCACGGCAATCGACAGGGAACCGCCAACGCCCGTGCCGTCCCTCGCCACGCTGCCCGACGTCGCAGTCGTCGTATTCTCATAGCTGCCACTGGCGGCGATGGACAGCGCACCCGCACCGTCTACGAGAGTTGCGTTCGATTCGAGCGCGGCGCGCGTTGTGTTGTCGACGACGTTGATGCCGATGGACATCCCGACGCCAGTATTCGCCGCGTCCGCGCTCGCCTTCGCCTCCACCACTGCCTCGCTGGTGTTGCCAGCGGCGATGGTCGAGGAGCCGGTCCCGGAGTTGACCGTTCCAAACACCACACCCTCGCTGCGCGTGTCGGAGACGTTCAGCGCAAACGAACCGGCGACGCCGGTATCCCCACCGCTCCCGCCGGAGATCGCCTGTGCGGCGAAGTTGTGCGACGAGTTGCCGCCAACGTTCTTCATCGAGGTCGCGACCACAACGCCGTCGCCCGCCCCGACCGCGCCGGTTTCGATGATGGCCCGGTTCGTCATGTGGGCGACGTTGATCGCGACCGCAATGCCCACGGACGTGCCGCCGTACCCCGTCGCCGCGCTGCCGTCGGCAATTGCCGAAGCGTCCATGTTGTTCGACGCCGACACGGTCAGCGTACCAGTTCCCGCGCCGTCGCCGGCGACGACGCTCACGCCGTCGCCGATACTCGCCAGAGCGTCGCTGTTGGACACATTGATCGCCAGCGCCGCCGCTACACTCACGCTGCCGCCACTGCCATCGTCCGCAGTCTGACTCACGCTCTTGCTCTTGCCTGACTTCGCGTTGGCCAGAGAAGCGATCTTGGCCTGTTGGTCATCGGCCTTGCTGTTGCCTCTACCCGACTCCTTGTTCTGGTCCGCTCCCACGGAACTGGCCGTGCTCGTCACGATGCTCGAGCCGTCGGCGCTGGCCGCGAAGACGATCGCACCATCCGCCGCAATGTCCCGCGCCGTCGTCGCGCTCGCGATGTCGCCCACAAAGCCCAATGCGATCGCCGCGCCAACCGCTGCGTTCGACCCCAGCGCCGTGCCGTCGGCTGTGGTAGTGCTCGCGCCATGGTGCGCGGCCGTCGCGCTCACCGCGCCGGTCAAATCCAGTGACATCCCGGTGTTCACGAACGCGGTCGTCGCGTTGTCAGCCACGGTAACCGCAAACGCTCCACCCACGGCCGTGCCGTCCGGCGATGCTGCGCCCGCGGTCGCCAGCGTTGTCGTCGTGTTGTCGCCCATGGCCAAGAGAGTGACTTCGCCCCCGGCGACGTTGCTGCCGATCCCCAGTTCCGCCCGCGTCTCGTTGTCCATTACGTTCATGGCGAAGGAGGCGCCTACACCTAAGCGGGTACCCATGGCGCTCGCGGTTGCCGACACGATGCTCTCGCTGGTACCGACCGCCCTCAGCGTCACCGCCCCGATGTCCGGATTGCCATCGGCGAGGCCGTCCTGTGCAGTCAACACAGCGCCCTCGAGAAGCATGGCCTCGGTGTTCGTGGTCGACACATTGAGGGCCAGCGAGCCTGCGACTCCGAGCTTGCCACCTGTAGCGCCGGATATCGCCAGCGCCCCGTCGCCATGCTGGACTTCGGTCAGCGAATGCCCACTGGCACCAACACCGCCGCCGGGCGTGAGCACGACAGCTTCGCCCGCGAGCGCCTTTTCTCGAGTCGTTGCCAGCTTCACCCGATTGCTGCCATCGGCGATGACGTAGTAGGTCGCACCGTGGGTCAGGCCGGTGATGTCGACCCCGCCACCGTTGTCGTAGACAACTGACGTTCCCGTCATCCATGCCTCGTCGCGGACCAGCGTGAGTTGCACGCGCTTCGCGTCAGGGTCGAAGGTGATGTCGTCTCCCGCAGCTCGATCGATCTTGTGCGTATCCCCAGATCCCGGGCTGGTGAGATCGACTGCAATGCCGGCCTGCGCGTTGGCCGACGAACTGGCGAGCTTGATCTTTCCGTCGCCCGCGCTGATGACGAAGTACCGGGTAGTGCCGCCGTCATCGGTCAGCCCGCCGATACTCGTACCTCCACCGCTGGAGTATGTCACCTGCTCGCCGGTCGCAAGTCCGGCATTCTCGCCGACGAAGATGGTGTCCGCAGCGACGTCGAGGGTCTGCAGCTCAGGTGCCGTCAGGCCGACCTTGTTCTCGCGCATCACGGCTTCAACGGTGATGCCATCGGCGCTGATCGTGGCGCCAGCAACTGAGGCCTGGTTGGCGGTCTGACTGACGTTGATCGCGACCGCAGCGCCGACCGATGTACTGCCGGGAATGGTGACGGCACTGCCGTCGGCCAGCCCCAGGTTGCTGGAGTTCGCCAGCCCGCGCACGGTGACGGAACCTTGGGCCGTGACGACAGCGCCGCCCCCGATCGATGCCGAAGTATCAGAGTCGGCGACGTTCACGGCCACCGCTGCGGCGACCGCGACCGCTCCATCCTTTTCGGGACCAGAGCCGCCGCTACCGGGTTGTGTGCTGGTCCTGGCAGCCGTCGGCGTCACCGGCGGAGGCGCCGGCTGCTGCGGCGGGTTGACACTGTAGGCTACGCGCAGCTCGACTCGGCGGTTCTCGTTCAGCTCCGTGCCTGACGAGCTGTCATTGCCGGCACTCGGGTCGGCCGCGTCCGGACTGAACTCGCCGTGCCAGCCTACGCGCAACTGCTCCTTGAGGACCCCCTTCGAGATCAGGTAGCTCGCAACCGTCTCGGCGCGCCGTTTCGCGAGGCCGATGTTGTAAGTGTTCGACGCTTTGGAGTCGGTGTGTCCGATGATCGTGGCCACCGCATTGCGGTCGCCAATGAGGTGCTGCGCAAACGCGTCGAGAGTCGCCTTTTCGGTAGCGTCGTCGAGGTCATCTTCGCCAGCCACGACGCCGTCGTCCAGCGTCTGCTCGTCGGTATCGAAGTAGACCGTCTGCTCGTCGGTGGACGCGTCGGGAGCAGAAACGATGACCTCGCCCCGCCGGCTCTCGTCCTGTTCAACGTCGTTGCCCGTCTGAACCTGCAGCAACGACTCGCCGAACCACTCCATGCGAATCTGGCTGGCGCGCACCCCTTTCGAGACCAGATAATCCCTGATCGCTTCAGCGCGGCGCTTGGCCAGGTCCAGATTGCCCTTGAACTGGCCTACGGTGTCGGTGGATCCGTAAACGGTGGCAAGTGCGGTCGGATTGGCTACCAGGTACTCCGCCTGCGCGTCGAGGGCGGTGGTATAGCCGGGCTTGATGCTGACCGCGTACTGCGTGCTGTCATGGGGTGCGGCAGTGTGAAAGTACACATAGGCCGCATTCGGTGCCGCGGGCACAACGACCGTGGGCGCAGGCGGCTGGTAGGTGGTGGCGGTATTGATGATCTCCGCCGTCTTCTGGTCGACGTTCTTGTTGCTGGTGTCGTTGTCCTTGTCTTTGGCACCTGTGGCCGTAGCCTTGGCGTGCGCGCTATCGTCGTGCAGGCCATCCGCCTGGACGACGACGTCGCCACCAGCCGTGACCGACCGTTCGAGTCGCGCATCCTGTCTGTCCGTGGTAGTCGTGACAGCAACCGACAGACCGATGGCTGCTCCGGTCGATTCGACCGAGCCATCGGCGTGGCTCTCGCTGTCGCCGCCGTGCTCAGCGGCGATCGTCAAGTTCCCGGTCAGGGTTGTCGGAAGCAAAACGACTGTTTCATCCACCCCTGGCACGGTCTCCGTCCGTGTCCGGGCGCCCACACGTGCGAGCGTCCCGGTGTCGACCAGCGTCACTGCGACTACTGGCGACAGCGCCACCCCGCCGTTTACGCCTGCCCTGGCAAACGAGTCAGTCTCCAGGTGCGACTTGGCGAACACGCCAACATCTTTGCCGCCATTGATGACGGCCTGATCCTCTACCTCGGCCGTCGTGTAATGCGTGGGAGTCGCCAGCGCCACCGAAGCGCCTACGCCGAAGCGGCCGGCCTTCGCCATCGGCGTCGAACGGGAGATGTTTCGAGCATGCTCGGTGGCGATGATGTTCAGCCCACCGGGGTCTGAGCCCCCGTCGCTGCCGTCGGTCAGGTTTACCGTACTGCCTGTAGCGAGCCCCGCGCGGGTATCGGTCGAACTGACAGTGATCGCCAGCGCGCCGGCGAGCCCGACCGAGCCGCCGCCACCGGAGGTCGCCTTTGCGCCGTAGCCGTGGTGAGCTTCCGTCAGCGAGTGACCCATGCCGCCAACACCGCCGCCCGGCGCCAGCACGATCGCCTCACCCTTCAGCGCTTTCTCCTGGGTCGCCGCAAGCTTGATCGGGCCGCCACCGTCGGCGATCACGTAATAAGCGGTGCCGCTGGTCAGCCCGGTGATGTTGGTTCCGCCGCCATTGTCGTAAAGGACAGCCTCGCCGGTCACCCACGCCACGCCTCGGGTCAGCGCCAGCTCGACTCGCTTGGCACTGGGGTCGAAGGTGATGTCGTCGCCAGCGGCGCGTTCGATCGTGTGCGTATCGCCAGATCCCTGGCTGGTGAGATCGATGGCAATTCCGGCCTGGGCATCGAGTAACGAACTGGCGAGCTTGATCTTGCCGCCACCGGCGTCGATGACGTAGTACCTGGTATTGCCGCCATCGTCAGTCAGGTTGCCGATACTGGTGCCGCCCCCATTGTCGTAGGTCACCTCGTCGCCAGTGGTGAACCCGGAGTTTTCGCCGACGAAGATCGTGTTCTCATTGATGTCTACGGTTGCCGGTTCGTTGGCCGCAAGCCCAACCTTGTTGTCGAGCATGCCGGTTTCGACGGTGATCCCGTCAGCGGTGATCGTCCCGCCGTCCCCGACCTGCGCCAGATTGACCAGGTCGTCCCGGCTGATCGCCACCGCAGCTCCGATGCCGACCGCGCCGGGCGCTGTGGTCTGTCCGCCGGCCATTGTCAGGTCGTCCTGGTTCGCGAGCGAGCTGATGGTCACGGTGCCGTTGGTGGCGTTGATCGTACCGCCGACCGTGGCGCTTACGTTCGCGTCGGTCACGCTGAGACTCACTGCCGCTGCGACGGCGATCGAGCCGTCGGAGGTCTTGGCGCTGGGCGTCGCCTGAGGCGAACCTTGGCCACCCTGGACCAGAGCCAGATTCCTCTGCGCGTCGGCTTGCTCGTCGACGGTCCTCCCCTTGTCGGAGCCGCCTGCGGCGCTGGCCGTGCTGCCGGTCTTGGACGCCGTGCGACTGCGCGATCGCAAGCCGACGTTGCCGCTGGTCGTAGTCAGCGCGCCGTCAGCGCGCGCAGCAACCAAGTCACTGGCACTGGTGAAAGCGAACATCGCACCGATGGCGAGCGTGCCGCTGCCCGCGGCGTCGCCGATGCCTTCGGTCCTGATGTCAATGAACTGCGTTGCCTCTGCGTCAATGTTGCCGGTGCTGACGACGCTGGAACCCGTGTCAAATACGGCACGCGTCGTGTTGTCGGCGAAAGACAGCGCCACGACCGGCGTCACGGCATTGCCGCCACTCGCGCTCATGGTCGCAGTGGTGTCGATCTCGTGCGTACCCGTCGCGACCAGTTTGACGGCGGCGCCATCCGTGATCGCGCCGCCGTTCTCGACCATCGCCTCGCTGAGGTTATCCACGAGATTCAACGCGACCGACGCGCCGATGCCCAGTTTCACGCCTGTGGCACCGTCCTGCTTGGGCATGGCACCGGCCACGCTCCTGCCATTGCTGGTAGCCGCGAGGTTGAGCGCGCCACCGTTGAGGTCGACCGTCGCGCCGCTGTGGATGAAGGCTCGAACCGAGGTGTCGACCGAGTTGATGGCCAACGAGCCGGCGAAGCCTGCACCATCGGAGCCAGCACCCGAAGTGGCCTCGGCCTTGAAGGCATTGTCCGCGTCCATGGTCGCGGCGACACTCACGCTCGGCGAAGCCAGATTCAGTGTCCCGCCAAGGCTTGCGTGGACGAACAGTTCCACGTTGTTGATTGCCACAGCAACCGAGATGCCGGGGCTGCCAGTACCTTCGCCGGTGGCAATGGCAGACGCGCTGTCGGTGGCGCTGGCCGTGACGTTGAGTGCACTGCTGGCGGTCACTACCGTGGCGGCACCTGAGTTGATGGACGCGGTTGTCGCGCCCTGCGCGTGGCTGATCGCGACCGCCGCTGCAATGGTGATGTCGCCGTCGCTCGTCTTGGCGTTGTTGTCGTCCAGCGCCTGTTGGCTGTGGTTGTTGGTGCTGACGTTGTTGTCGTCCTGCGCACCCCCTGGGGTCGACCTGGCGGTGGTGGCAAGGGTGCGCGTGGTCGCCGCCAGCACATCGACGGTCGGCGCGGTGATCGCCGCGTTGCCGGTAATCGCCGCCGTGGTATCGACCTCGACGACGGTCAGCGCCAACGTGGCACCGGCCGCATTGGCCACCTCGCCATCGGCCGTAGCAGTGACGATCACCGTGTCGGTGGCCTTGAAACTGGCAGCATTGGTGGCGGTAACCAAGGCGTTGCCACCCACAGCGAGGTCCGCACCGCTGCTGAAACCGGCCGGCACGATTACCGGGATGGCGACGTCGACCACGTTGACGTTGACGACTGCAGCGTCCACCGACGCGTCGTTAGCGTTACCAGGCTTGGCCGTGGCGTTGATGGACAAAGAGGATTTCGCCTCGGCGGTGAGCGTGTCGGTCAGCTCGATCGTAGTGGTGCCGGTGTTGTCGCCTATGGTCACGCGCGGATCAGCAGCCGCCCACACGGTCAGCACCTTGACGGTGCCGTCCTCGACGCTTGCGTCGATGTCCGTATCGACCTCAGCCGTTGCGCCGAGCGTGGCGGCGTTGATGGTAGTCGCGCCGACGACGTTGACTCGGGCGCTCGAGAAGCTGGTCACCACGGTACCGGCCACGGTGTTGCCAAAGAAGGTATCACCGTCCTCGGCCTTGCTGCCCGTCATGTCAACCCTGGTCGAAGCGCGTAGCGTTATGGCGCCTCCTGCGGCTGTGAGCGTGGCGCCGTTGACGACGACCTCTGCGGCAGCGTTGGCAAGCAGACCCTTGACCAGTGGCGAGCCGGTGGCCTCAGCGAGCAGGGAGATGTTTGTCGCGGCAATCGCCGAGTTGGCGTTGACAGCAACCCTTGAATCCGACTTGATCTCGATGTTGCCATTCGAGTTGATCTGCACCCCGTTGGCCTCGTTGACGATATCGGCGCTACTGTGGATCTTCAAGTCATGGCCGCTGAGACTGCCCTTGTCGCCGGCGATGATCAACTGGTCGTTCAGCACGTTGAGCGGCGACGGGGGAGTAATGCCCACGATCTCACCCCACTCGATATCCTTCCCGCCGTCGAAATCGATCTCGATCGACGTGCCGGCGAACTGGCCGTTGAGAACCGACAGGCTGTCGAGGTCAACGGTGATCTTGTCGCCAACGAAGTCGATCAGGCTGAAGCTGCGATCGTTGGTAGCCAAGCCCAGGTCATCGCGCTTGAGGTTGACACGGAGGTCAGTCTCGTCGTCGATCTGAAACTGTGCGACCTGCGTTGGTGGCGTGCCGACCAAGTCGGTACCCGTGCCGTAGAGCCGCCAGAATGAGTTGCCGCCGTCCTGTTCAGCGCGCAGTGTGTAGTTTGTCGAGATGATCGTGGAGAGGTAGCCCGGTACTTCGGCGAACGTGGCTGGCGTGTTGTTCACGTCGCCATAGGCGATGTCCGCCGCCAGCAGTAGCCGCGGCTCCATGGCTTCGAACAAGAGACGTGGCACTTCAGCCGGTCCTGGCTGCTTCCCGCGCCGTGCGGACGGCAACGGCCCCTTTCGACCACGTGCGAAAACATCCTTCACCTGAGCGCACAGGGCCGAAATCGAAAACCGCTTGCCAAGTGGAATAACACCGGTCCTCATCTCTCACTCCTCATACACAAACCCGGCGCTTCGCGATGACGAAGCGCCGGGAATGGAAAACTGACCGCTCGCGACGCCATTCGCCCGAGCTGATCTAGATCTGTCTCGTTTGCTGCGAAATGGGGTAGGTCATGCGGTTTCGAAGGGGCGAAAACGTCAAGGGCGGACGCAGTCCCGGCAAAGCCGAACCCTTGACATCGTTGCCACCCAGACGACCCTTTGGAATAGCCGATGAGCGCGGACAGCCGCCATCGGCGTGAAAAACAATGGCGGTTTGCCGCTGCTGGAGGGCGATGATCGAAACACGGTTCACCCGGGCGCTGGGCCCTGTCGCTCCGCGGCCGGCCCTGCGGGTCCACTTCGACTCGCAGCCTGGACGAATCGACTTCCAAGCGACCTTCGGCGCCAGCCGGCACGCCTGTCCGGTCTGCGGGGCGCTCGCCCAGCGTGCGCACGACCGTATGGCACGCTCGCAGTGGCATCTCGATTTCTCCGAGCATGCGTACCTGCATACGAAAATACCGCGAGTGGCTTGCTGGGACTACGGCAAGGTGACCCAGATCCTGGTGCCCTGAAGGCGCGAGGAGAGCCGCTTCACGCTCCTGGTCGAAGTCCTGGCACTGAACTTCGCCCCGACGATGTCGGTCGTGGCCGCCGGTCGGATGCTGCTGGTGGGCTCTCGCCTCCGGTGACGGGTGATCAGGCATCACGGCGAGCGAGCGCACGCCAGACAGTCTCACACCGAGTTCCACGCCGTCGCGGTGGTCGACGCTGCGCGGTTGGTGTTTGCCCAGCCAATATGGGAGAAGTCGTCGCTGGAGACGCTCTTGGCCGATCTCTCCGCCCCCGGGAGGCGACCGGCTGCAGTCACGCACCGCGACATGGACGTAAGCCGTGCGTTTCGGGCCGGCGCCTCCGCCAGGCACTTCCCCAAGGCCACGATGTGCCGTGACCGCTTCCACCTCTTCGCGTTGGGCAACAAGGCGCTCGACGAGGTCCGCCTGGCCGAGGTCAGGAACCAGCCCGATCTCAAGGCGACGCGCTGGAGCCTGCTCGAGAATCCTTCCGCATGGACCACCTCGCAACCCCAGACCATTCATTGGCTGTAGCGCTCGAACCACAAGACGGCCGGCGCCTGACGCATCAGGCACGCCAGGCGCGCCATCTACGCGACGCCCCAATCGCCTGACGAGGCCCGGCCCCTGTTTCCGCGCTGGCTCGGCTGGGCTAGGCGCTGTCGCCTCAATCCCTTCAAGCGCCTCGCGTGGACGATCACCAACCATCTGACCCGCGCCCCCAGCGGCCTCGAGGCCGGCAAGCACAACGGCCGCGTCGAAGCGATTGACCGCGCACTGGGGGAAGCCCGAACCCACGCCTGGGCCTACCGTCGCGTCGAAAGCTTCATCGACATGGCCTATCTCGTCGCCGGAAAGCGCACCCATCGGCTGGCCCCACCCTTTCCCCAGCTGACCGTCGTTCCACACAAACGGTCAGGACTGTCGAGACACCCCTGATCATAAAAGCCATGACCGTTTCCCTCATCCCCGACCCCTTTCCCGCGAACGAGAGAAGGAAGACTCGTGAGCCGCAGACGCAACCTTCACGATAGACGGAGTGACCCCTCCAAGCCGCCTCACCCACTGGACTGCACAACCGCCCCTGCTGCACAGACTCTGCAAGCCCCTGGACTCCACCACCAACCAGGCCTGCATTTCCGGATCCATTACCAATATCGTTTGCAAATCCCGAGTTGATCGAGAAAGGCTCACGACAGCGGCTAGCAAATCCATGACACTCTCGGATTTTGCCGGCGGACCGTGTGGCAAAACGTCTTTATATTAGAACCCTCACCCCAAAAATCAACCAAGGATTTTGGTCAGGAATAGCCATGGAGTGATTGGCTTCTGCCCGAATCACTCCATGGACGCCCGCATCATCACTTCCTTCTGCGCCCAGTGCGCCGTTCCATCTCTCGCAACAATATGTTCCAGGATATCGGCCGCTGTCGAACTCGCTTCCGCCCTTCTGCGACGAACGGCACCCACCTGATCGCTTGAACGCCATCCGGCTCGACCCGAGAAGCGCCTGACCGTCCGCATCCAACGGCTTCGCGTGACCAGCCTCCCCTCGCGTGAGGATTCGTTCACACCCGTGAGCAAACGTTCACGGACCGGAAGAAACGCTCCCGTTCTGTGAACGAACTGCCCCTGCGGCGGCATTGAATCTTCCGCGGCACCTCGACGACCATGAACACGGGATGCACTCGCTGACCCAAACAACCTTCTGGAGACCCATCATGCGCACTTGCCGGAAATTCAAACATTTTGATCCGCTGACGGGCGAAGTTCCGTACTGGCCCTTCCCCGAACTGCTCCGCGTGGCATGGCGGGCCCGCGACATCCTGAACGGGCGCAGCAGCGACCAGATTCACGATCTCGCGAACCGGATTCACGACCTCATCGCCGAGTACTTCGCCGCGGCCCGGCAAGACGAGGTGGGGCGCCTCATCGCCGCAGGACTGGACGATTTCCTCGAGGTCGACGAGCACGGCAAAGTCCTGGGAATCCACTTCGACCGGATAGAGGAACTGGATTTCCCGCAACCGGAGAACACCCGCGAATTCGAGGCGCTCGAGGCATTCTTCGAATACTGGCCGCAGATCTTTGGGGATGGAGACCCGGTACCGGATCTCGGCGCCTGTCTGGCGACGCTGGCCTTGTGTCACGTCAGCGACGCACTCCGTCGCCTGCACTACGCGTACGACTTCGACCGTCTCAAGTACGTCAGACGAGGGGCGAAGCGCCTCACCGCCCATGACTGCATCGGTGCCGGACGGTGTGCCATCGAGGCAGTGGAGGTCGTCTGCCGTGCGGAACGACGAATCGAGACGCACTTTCTGCGGGAGCACCTGGCCGAATGCCTCGACGCTGTGAAGCGGTAGATCAGTGCCCAGTGCCAGAGTGCCCAGCCCCTGTTGAGCGCGCCAGGAAGCCCCTCTCCCGGAACCACCTGGTTGCGTGCCCGCGAGAGCAGGTGCCCCCAGTCCGGCCAGCATGAATGCCCGCGTGCCCCTGGACCACAAGCCCCGCGCCTGCACCTGGCGGTCGGCCAGACCGTCGCGCCTCGCCGACGGCAGCCCGTATCCACCGGGCCGTCCTCCGCAGTCCGATCCGCTCCTCGGTAGAATGAGCGCATGTCGCAACCGCTTCCTCCCTCAACCCCGGCGCTCAACCGCCTGCGTGCCGCGAGCGCCCTGATCCCCATCATCGAATCCGGCCTGGCCGATTCACGCATCTCCGTCGACCGGGCTGCGCTGATGGCTTCGTTCTGCGAATGGGCCGCCGAGAACCCGCCCGATGATCCCGAGGCAGCCAGGCTCGCGAGGTCCGTCACCGACGGCCTGCAACGCATCAGACTCAGGCTTGCCGCGGTGTCCTGAACTCGCGGGGGGGGGGGTAACGACAGCCGAACCGGCCCTGACGCCACGGGCAGCTGCCACCGCAACAACCCGCACAGCACGTCGCTGCTCACGGCCTCTTCTTCCCGGCCAGCGTGTCGCGAACGTACTGCCCGGGCTGCTCGCCGGTCAGCCCGTCCACGACGCGCCCCG
>ERZ761602.1272-NODE-1272-length-46906-cov-10.854475_pt1 | contig 46906 bp, 36 predicted proteins | sample MGYA00512165_ERZ761602 | MGnify/ENA primary metagenome ERZ761602 (study PRJEB28899, sample SAMN02445085) | bioreactor sludge metagenome | biome: EBPR sludge; isolation source: Thorneside wastewater treatment plant | place: Australia: Brisbane, Thorneside...
GGAGCGGATTTACTCCGCGAGCGCCTTCGCGGGATGAACCCGCTCCCACAGGGATGGCCGCCTATCTCGCCAGCAGATCGCGGACCACACCGGTGATGCGTTCGATGCCGAAGCCGAAGTGCGTGTAGAGCGCCTTGTCCGGCGCCGAGGCGCCGAAACTGTGCATGCCGATCACTTCGCCATCGAGACCGACATACTTGCGCCAGTAATCGCCGATCGCCGCCTCGATGGCGACACGCTTGCGACACCAGCGCGGCAATACGGATTCGCGGTACTCCAGCGGCTGCGCGTCGAAGGCCTCGGCGCACGGCATCGAGACCACGCGGATGGCATGGCCTTCGGCCGACAGCGCGCGTGCTGCCTGCATGGCGAGATCGAGTTCCGAGCCGGTGCCGATCAGGATCGCGTCGATCTTGTCGCTGGCGCTGTCGAGCAGCACGTAGCCGCCGCGCGCGATCGCCGCGATCTGCTCCGGCGTGCGCATCTGGTGCTGCAGGTTCTGCCGCGAGAACGCCAGGCAGCTCGGGCCGTCGCGGCGTTCCAGCGCGCATTTCCACGCCACCGCGGACTCGACCGCGTCGGCCGGCCGCCAGACGCGGTTGTTCGGGATGTAGCGCAGCGTCGCCAGGTGCTCGACCGGCTGGTGCGTCGGGCCGTCCTCGCCGAGACCGATCGAATCGTGCGTGTACACATGCACCACGCGCGCATGCATCAGCGCGCTCATGCGCACAGCGTTGCGCGCGTAGTCGGAGAACACCAGGAAGGTCGCGGTGAACGGCAGCACGCCGCCATGCAGCGCCAGTCCGTTGGCGATCGCCGTCATGCCGAATTCGCGCACGCCGTAATAGACGTAGTTGCCGCCATCGTCGGCGGTCTGCACATCACGACTTGCCTTGACGATCGAATAGTTCGAGTGCGCCAGGTCGGCCGATCCGCCGACCAGTTCCGGCACCACCGGCACCAGTACTTGCAGGGCGAGCTGACTGGCCTTGCGCGAAGCGATCGAGCCGCCGTCGCGATTGAAATCGGCGATCAGCGCATCGATGGTGCCGGCGAATTCGGCCGGGAGCTCGCCGGCGAGTCGGCGTTCGAATTCCGCGGCAAGTTGCGGATGTTCGTTGCGATAGGCGGCCAGTTGCGCCTCCCAATCGCGCTGCCAGCCGGCGCCGGCGACGCGCGCGTCGAATTCGGCGTAGATGTCCTCGGGAATCACGAACGGCGGGTGGGTCCAGCCGAGTTGTGCGCGGGTGGCGACGATCTCGTCCTTGCCCAGCGGCGCGCCATGGCTGGATTCCGAGCCCGCCTTGGCCGGCGAACCGAAACCGATCACGGTCTTGCAGCAGATCAGCGTCGGTTTCTCCGGATCGGCGGCGGCGGTCACCAGCGCCGCCTTGATCGCTTCGGCATTGTGCCCGTCGACATCCGGAATCACTTCCCAGCCGTAGGCCTCGAAGCGCTTCGGCGTGTCGTCGGTGAACCAGCCCTGGACCTTGCCGTCGATGGAGATGCCGTTGTCGTCGTAGAGCACGATCAACTTGCCGAGCTTGAGGGTCCCGGCGAGCGAGGCCACTTCATGCGAGATGCCTTCCATCAGGCAGCCGTCGCCGAGGAACACATAGGTGTAGTGATCGACCAGATTGAATCCGGGGCGGTTGAAGCGCCGGGCGAGAATCTTTTCGGCGAGCGCCATGCCAACCGCATTCGCCAATCCCTGACCCAAAGGCCCGGTAGTGGTTTCAATGCCAGGCGTCTCATGCACTTCCGGATGGCCCGGCGTCTTCGAGTGGAGCTGGCGGAAGCGCTTCAGTTCCTCGATCGGCAGATCGTAGCCGGCCAGATGCAGCAGCGCGTAGTGCAACATCGAGCCATGGCCGTTGCTGAGTACAAAACGATCGCGATTGAACCAGTGCGGGTCGCTCGGGTTGTGCCGCAGAAAATCGTTCCACAGCACCTCGGCAATGTCGGCCATGCCCATCGGCATGCCCGGATGACCGGAGTTGGCTTGCTGGACGGCATCCATCGCCAGCGCCCGGATGGCGTTGGCAAGTTCGCGACGGCTGGGCATCGACAAAGCTCCGCTAAGGGTGACAAGGACAAACGAAGCCCGGCATTCTGCCGCAATGCGCCGACGCTGTCGTCGCTGGCGGTGGCAAATCCCCCCTGGGGAATCCGTGCCTCGCGCCATCTTTCCGGCCTGGACGCGACGCAGGTCACAGTCGGCCGCTGCGGGCCTTGTCGACGTCGCGCCAGCCCGTACAATCTCGGCAGCTCGAAAGCATCTTACGAATGTTCGCCAACCTGCTGAGTCTGCTGGACAGGAACTGCGACGCACTGTGGCTGTGCGCGGTTTTGTTGGCGCTCGCGTTCCGCCGCAATCGCTATGTACTGGTGCTGGCGGCGCTCGGAAGTGCGCTTTGGGCCAGCGACGGCAGTCCCGGTGTACTCGCCGCCAGCGCTGCCCTGACACTGCTGATCGTGATCTTGCCCGAGCCCTCGTTGTGGTCGCTGCGCGCGTGCGCCCTGATCGCGGCAGCGGCGGCAGTGCCCTTCGTCGAGGATCTCGCGCCAGGACTCGGCGAGACTCTGGATCAGATCGCAAGCGGGCAACCGGCATCGGTTGCGCCATTGAGCCCGGGTGCCTTGCTGCTGGTTGGCGCCATGGCGACCGCGCTGCTGCGCTGGCTGTACCGCGGCTGGCCGCTCGACTTGTACCTGTCGGTGGCGCTGCTTCCGGCGATCGTCGCCTGGTCCCACGGTGCACCACACTCGCCGCGCGCATGGCTGGGCGCAACGGCTGCAGCGATGGCAATCGCCGTGCTCTACGGTGCCTACCGCATGGCCTTCATCGATTCGTTGACCGGCTTGCCGAATCGACGCGCGCTGGACGAACGCCTCGCGCGCAGTCAGGGTCGCATCGCCGTGGCGATGGCCGATGTCGATCATTTCAAACGATTCAATGACCGCCACGGCCACGAGGCGGGAGATCGCGTATTGCGCAGCGTTGCGCGGGAGTTGCGCCGGTGCCGGGGCGGCAGCGCGTATCGCTACGGGGGCGAAGAGTTTGCGATCGTCTTCGAAGGTCGCCAGGTCGAGCGCGCGAGTGAGTCGCTGGAGGTCGTGCGCGCGGGCGTCGAAGCCGTGCGCGTGCGCTTGCGCGCCGGCGCCGGCGGGCGCCGCTCGCAGGCAGTTCGAAGGGGCCAATCGGAAGGCGAAGTTGGAGTGACCATCAGTATCGGCGTGGCCGAGCGTGATCCCGAGCGGCGTACCTGCAGTGCGGTCATGGACGCCGCTGACAAGGCGCTGTATCGCTCGAAACAACGCGGACGCAACCGCTTGACGCTGGCCGGGGCGGCGCGAACATGAATGGCAACTCGCCGCTCGCCGCTGATGGCAGGGGCTTCGGCTTCCGTTGGTCGCGTCATGCCCCTAAGATGGTTTGGCCCAATGGGTTACCCGACGAAAAGGATCTTCAATGCATACTTCTCACAAGATTGGCGTGGCACTCGCAGCAGCGCTGCTGCTCCCGGTGCAGTTACTGGCCCACACCGGTTTGTACGTCGACGGTGCAATCGGTCAATCCTCGGTGGATGACGGAGGCATCGACGACAACGACACCTCCTTCAAATTCGGTGCCGGCTGGCGCCTGTGGGACAATTTTGGCTTCGAAATCGGTTACCAGGACCTGGGTCAGGTCAGTGAAGAGGTCGCCATTGGTGGAGCCACCGCCTCGCTCGAGGCCGACGGCTTTTACGCGGGCCTGAGCGGCAAGATTCCGCTGTACGACGGCGACACCGGCTTCTTCCTGAGCGCCCGCGGCGGCGGGTATTTCTACGACGTGACCGGACGCCTGCGCAGCGGCACCACCACGGTGCGCGTCGACGAAGGCGACAATGACTTCTATTTCGGCATCGGTGGCGGCTACGACTTCAATCAACAGTTTGGCATCGGCGTGGCGTACGACGTCTACCAGATCGGCGACAGCGACTTTGAACTGGATTACGACGTCATCGCGTTGACGGGCGAAGTTCGCTTCTGATCCGGCCACAGATCGGGCATGCGCGCGGGTCGCCGAGAGCGCGGTTACAGCGTCAGGAGGTCCGGGTTGACGTGCATCGGTTCTGACGCCTGTGGGTCCATTGGCCGACCAACCAGCCAGCCCTGCAGATAACGTACGCCGTATCCATCGAGCAGCCGCGCCTGCTCGATGGATTCCACGCCCTCGGCGACGATCTCGGCGCCCAGCCCATGTACCAATCCCACGATACCGTGCACCAGCGCGGCGGCCTTGGCGTCGGACGGCAAGGCCCTGACGAAACTGCGATCGAGCTTGACCGAGTCGAAGTCCAGACGATGCAGATGTCCCAGGCCTGAATGGCCGGTGCCGAAATCGTCAAGTGACACGCCAATACCGTGGACTCGGCAACGCCCGATCAGTTCGGACACACGAACGTAGTCGAGGGCGAGACTCTCGGTGATTTCGGCCTTCAGTCGCAGCGGACTGATTCCCGCGTCCAGCGCGGTGCGCGCCAGAAGGTCGGCGAAGTCCGGAACCAGCGATTGTCTCGCAGAGATGTTGACCGCGACCCAAGGTCTCGCGCCGGTGCGCTCGCGCGCATCGAGTGCGGCGAGCATCTGGCAGGATCGGCGCAGGGCATGTTGACCGACCGGAACGATCAACGAGGTTTCTTCTGCCAGCGCGATGAATTCGGCTGGCGAAACCGGGCCGCGCGTGCGGTGGTCCCAGCGAACCAGCGCCTCGAAACCGGCGATCTGACGCTCTTTCAGGTCGAAGATCGGCTGGAAAACAACGCGCAATTCATCGCATTCGATCGCGTCCAGCAACTCCCGCTCAAGCCGGAACTTGTCGGCAACACGCCGCTTCTGGTCCTGCGCTGCCAGGTCGTCGGGCGCGGAATCCTCGAGAAGGCCAACCCGCGCTGCGCGCAGTCCACGGCGATATCGGGACAGCAAGCCAATCAGCAGTCCACGCAATACGGGATCCGCTTCGTCGAGTCGCTGACGCAATTGGTCGGCCCGGATCTCGGTGACATTGACGTGAGTCAGCGCATCTGCGCTGGCGCTGCGCGGGGCTCGGTCGATCACCGCCATTTCGCCGAGTATCTCGCCGGCACCGAGGTAACTCAGCGTCAGCCGCTCGGAGCCGTGACTGGCCCAGACCTCGATCTTTCCTGATTCGATGAGATATGCGACATCCGGCGGGTCGCCCTCGGTAAAGATCCGTTCGCCAGGCGCAAAAGTTCTCCTGGCGTTGGCCGATTGCATGACAGGTATCCGCGATCGTGTGCCTCGTAGCATAACCGGCCAGTTGGGCCGGAACGGAAGTCAACGATTGTCGTTATGGCCCGCGGCGCGGGCCGATTCCGAGCCGCTGCTCAGAAGCCCCCCGGATCGGGGACACGCCGCGCATCGGGGACACCAGTGGGTGCGGCGGCGGTTCCTGAGCAGACATGACAATGCGAACAAAAAAGGGGGCCTCTCGCGAGGCCCCCCGATCTGTGTCAACTCAACGCGCGCCTCAGTTGCAGAGCGGCGAGAAGAAGATCGAACACAGGTTCACACCCTGCAGGGTCACCGTTGCGCTCGGCGATCCACCCGCGGCGACAAAGGTGCACGTGCCATTGGCTGCACTCTGCGGCTGGTCGAGGTTGATGGCCTGGATCCGGGCGTTGGTCTCGCCCAGCGCATTGGTGATGCCCGGCGGCTCGGTCAACTGAATCTGCGCACCGCCCGTGCCCACGCAGGACCCGGTGATCAGCACTCCAGCGATCGGTACCGCATTGCCGTCGAACAGTCGCAGGCGTACCGGCCCACCGTTGCCACCGAAGAACGAGGACGGGAAGGCCTGCAGGAAGCTGATCGTCGGCGGAACCACGGTGACAACAGCCGAGCCACCCACGCCAAAGAAGGTGATCGACGGCGCCTGCACCGCGTTGGCTACGCCTGCAGTGATCACGGTAGCGGTCGTGCACCCACCAACGCCGGTTAGGGCGTTGAGCACACCGGTGCCGGACTGGCCATCGACCGTTGTGGTGGTCGACGGATTGGCGACGTTGAATCCGATCGGCACACCCTGGATCGGTGCACCCAAGGCGTCGGCCACGCAGATGGTCACGGTTTGCGTACTGTTGGCGGGGATCTGGCTCGGCGATGCCACCAGCGTACCTGGGCCCGCGCCCGGGAACACGATCAGTTCGGCATCGGTCACCAGATCCGGCGAACCCTGGACGACCTCGCCAGCACCACGCGCCCAGATTGCCGCGAGGCGACCCAGTTGGTTGACGGGATAGTTCATCGTCGTCGTCGCCACACCGAGGTTGTTGGTCAGTACGTTCGGCGTGATGTTGGCGACCGTCGCGCGACCAACGACATACGGCAGGACGGGACCACTGTTGACCGTCGCACCCGTATCGTTGTTGAAATTGAAGCGTTGGGTCACGTTCAGGCTCGATGCGCTGTTGACACGCTCGACTCGTCGTGCGCTCTCCAGATCACGGTTCCCAACCGTTTGTTCGCCAAACACGAGCAGGGTGTCGCCGGGACCGGCGCCGCCGCCAGCGGTGGTGAATGCACCGGTCGGTGCAGTGAACAGCACGCCACCTTCCTGCGGATCGCCATCGGCGCCGCTGATCAGGAAGTTGCCGGTTCCCTGCTGCGGGAAGCCCGCCGCCGGCGAATCGATCAAGCCGAAGTCGATCGGCGTACCCGGAAGGACCGGATTGCCCTGGCGGTCCGTCGCGAGAACGCTGATGGTCAGACTGTAGGTGCCGTTCGGGTCGGTCGGAATGGCGGTCGATCCACCGATCGGCGCCACGCCCCCGGAAACCCGGTTCGTACGCAATGCGTTCAGGTTCGGCGACACGATCTGCAGCGAGAACAGCTTGCCGTCGGACACGATCACTGTCTCGTCGCGAATGACCGGCGAGGTGATGCCGTTGTCGACATTGTTGTCGGCGGCGTCGGAGGTTGCACGGATCAACAGTGTGCCTTGTCGATCACCGGCCACCAATGTCGCTCCGGCAATGCCCTGCTGCGTGCGGACACGGATCGAGCGACCCTGCACGTTCTGACCTGCGCCGTTGACGCCACGGAAGACCTCGCCACCGTTGGCTCCCGGCTCAAGAATTTCCCACTGCACGTTGTTGAACGTGGCGCCCGCTGGCGGATCCGGAATCAACGCGGCCGCACCGTCGGTGACCAGCGCCTGCATCAACAAGGTGTTGTTGCCACCCGATCCCTGAACGTAAAGGCTGGTTTGTTCGCGGATCACGTCGATATTGGCTGGCAACTGAGGAGCCTGCGCCACGATCGAAAACTGCTGTTGTGCCGAAAGATTGGCGCCACTATCCGGGTCGGTGGCCGTGATCGTCAGCGTGAACGGACCGGGCTGAGTGGCCAGACCGCCTGACCTGAAGGAATGAATGAACAAGGTGAGCTTGCCGGCCACGAAGTCCTCGGGACCTTGACCGATCAACTGCTCGAACTCGTTGACCCCAGGCGTGGAAGGGTCGTCGAGGGTCGAATACGCGGTATTGGTTATCGGATTGAGCGAAACCTGCACCACGCCGGATGCCAGCAACTCGCCCCGGATGTTGCGTCGGGTCACGGTCGTTTCCGAGATGAACGGCGATCCCCAGAACGGGGCGACACCAAACACGTTCGACGGCAGGACCGTTCGCGCAGGTTCGATCTGGATGCGTGCGAACGGCGCCGGCCCGGTGGTGACCGAGAACGGGATGTTCAGGGTCAACGTGCGGGTGGTCTGTTCGGGATCCGGCGTGGACGCGGTGAGCGTGGCCGATCCCGCGTCGCTTTGCGAATGCACGAAGAAGGTCGCGAGACCACCGGTCGTTGGCGCGTTGATGACGCCGAACAGGCTCGAGAACTCGTTGACGGCGGTGGTTGTCGGATCGTCCAGGATCGACAGCGCGATGCTGCGCACATTGTCGGAACGCAGGTTGACGACCGTACCGTCAGCTACCGGCGAACCATTTGCACGCAATACGCGCACGTTCAACTGCACCACGTAGGGTGAGTTGATCTCCGGCGGAATCGGCGTCCGGTTGGATGGCAGGCTGGAGATTCCGCCAACCGTGTCGAAGCGCATGCTCCCGCCCGCCGGAGGCGCTAGAGCGCCGCCACTATCACCACCGCCACCGCCGCAGGCAGCCAGCAGGGCGCTCGCCAGGCCCAGGGCCATCAGCTTCTTCCAGGCGCTCATCGTCGCTCTCCTGATACTCATCTTTATGCTCTGCAATTGGGGTCGGATTACTTGGACTCGACTAGAATCTTCGGTGTAACGAAGATCAGCAATTCCACTTTGCTGTTGCGACGGTCCTTGTTGCGGAAGAGAGCGCCGAGTGCGGGAATGTCCCCGAGCACCGGCACTTTGGTCAGCGAGTCGTTGCGTTCGAACTCGTAAATGCCGCCCAGCACCACCGTCTGGCCGTTGTCGACCAATGCGCCGGTCTGGACTTCGCGCTTGTCGATGATCGGCACCTGGCCTCCCGGCGTGGCGATGAATCCGGCCAGGTTGTCCTTCTTGACCTTGAGCGCAAGGAATACCCGACCGTCAGCCGTGATTCGCGGCGTGACCAGCAATTCGAGCACGACTTCCTTGAACTCTACGGTCGCCGTGGGGACACCGCCGCCCGCTGACTGCAGCGTTACGTAGCCCACTTCCTGGCCCTGCTTGATCACAGCTTCCTGCTGGTCGGCCGTGATGACTTTCGGGCTGGACAACAGTTCGCCGCGATCTTCCGACTCCAGTGCCGACAATTCCATGTCGAGGATGTAGTCCGCACCGAGGATGGTCGCTGCGAATGATCCAGCACCCGGCGCGGCGACCGGCAGATTGAAGTTCAGCCGATTGGCTGCCGATGGCGTAATCACGCCACCGCCCGTGGGATTGCCGATTCCGACGGGAAGCGTGGTGGAAGCGCCGCCCAGACGATTCGCCAAGCCGATGCCTGCCATCTGATCGGTTGCCGCCAGTGAGCCCCCGATGGCAATCAGGTTGCCGTCGCTGTCCTCTCCTGCACCCGCGATACCGAAGCGCGCACCGATCTGCTTGCGGAAGCCTTCTTGGGCGATGACGATCCGTGCCTCGATCAGCACCTGGCGCACCGGGCGATCGAGCATCGCGATCAGCTCGCGCACCTTGGCGACACGTTCGGCGATGTCGTTGACGATCAGAGTGTTGGTGCGTTCGTCGAAGCTTACCGTGCCTCGCGGCGACAGCACGCCGCGCGCCTGATTCTGCGTGTCGCCGCCGCCGGAAGTGGAGGTCAGTGAGTCGGTTGTGAGCAGCTTGGCGATGTCTTCCGCCTTCCCGTAGCTGACCGTGATGTAATCGACGATCAGCTCGGCCCGATCCTCCATTGCGATTCGCGCGTCTTCCAGCGCCTGCTCGCGATCGGCGATTTCCTTGGTCGGCGCAATCCAGATCACGCTGCCGTTACGGCGCTTGTCCAGTCCCTTGGCCTGCAGGATGATGTCCAGTGCCTGGTCCCACGGCACGTTGATCAATCGCAGCGTCACATTGCCCTGGACCGAGTCGGCGACGACGATGTTCAGTTCCGAAACGTCGGCGACCAGCTGCAGGACCGAGCGTACCGGGATGTCCTGGAAGTTGAAGGTGACTCGATTCCCGCTGTAGACCGGCGGATCCGAAGAAAGACGCTTTTTCGGCTCCTCGCGTTTCGGGGAGATTTCGACGACGTATTCGGTGCCCGCCTGATAGGCCAGCTTTTCGTATTCGGCCGAGGTCGTGAAATTGATCCGCGTGCCGGAGCCCTGCGGGCGCACGTCGATCGCTTCGACCGGCGTTGCGAAGTCGACCAGATCCAGCTTGCGCTGATACTGCGCCGGCACGGTGACATTCGGCAGGTCAAGCACCAAGCGACCGCCTTCCTCGCGCAGGTTGGCGTTTGCGCTGTCGCCCGAGAATCCAAGGATCAGGCGCCCTTCGCCAGTCTTTCCGCGCCGGAAGTCGAGCGCGGTGAGTTCGACCATGCCAGCCGTTGGAACCGTCTTGGCCGGGTCGAGTGGCGTCTTGCTGGCGACGATGTCGGCGAAGCCGTTCTCGATGCGCAGCCGGTAGTTCTTCCCTTCGCGCGCAGCGGCGTAGGGCGCCGGACGGAAGAGATCGATCACCACGCGGGTGCGCCCACCGGCTTCGACCGCAGTCAGCGCCTTGGTCGCCCCGGTCGAAATCGAGAGCACACGCTGCTCGTAGCGATTCGTGGTGTCCGGGAGATCGATGGCGATACGCGGCGGATCGCTGGTGGCGAACGCCTTTGGTTCGGCACTACCGCTGTCGAGTTCCAACACCACTTCGACCGCCCCGCCAGGCAAGGCCTGGAAGCTGACGTTCTTCAGGGAATCGGCGGCGCTTGCGCCACTGGCGGAGACTAGAAAGCACAGAGCGGCAAAGCCCAGGATTTCCGCCTTCCGGCAAAGTTGTTGGAGCTTCGGCTCGAAATATATTCCGAGCATGCGCGAGAGGCTCTTCTCAGTCATGTCGTCAACCCCCAAAAGGCATCATTCATCATCAAGAGCAATCGCGGAACGGCGTTCTTCCCAGCCACCGAGTCCGTTCGGAAACAGCTCCACCAACTCAATTCGATCCTCGTAGATGCCGAGGATCTTTCCATCGTTCTGACCGAGGAAGTTGCTCGGCCTTACCCGATGAACCACGCCGGTCGGATCTTCTACCAGTCCGAAAATCTCCGCCTCAGCACCCATCGTGCCCACCATGTCGAGGGCGTCGAGCGGGAAATTCTCCAACTCTTCCTTGCGCCGGTTTCGGTCCGGACGCGGGCCGGAGCCTGCAGCCACTGATCCAGCGTCATCGCGCTGCTCATTGGAGACCTGGGCGAATGGATCGCGCAGCTCCTGCGCCGCGTACTCGAAGGTCTCGAACTGCTGCATCTTGGGCAGCGGCGGCAAAGGTCGACCGGGACGCTGCTTGACGTCGGAAACATAGGCATCAAGTTCGCTTCGGCTCTTGGCGCAACCGACGATTCCGCCGATCAACGCAGATGCAACGACCAACTGGAGGATTCGTTTCATTGGGGCGCGACCTGAACGGTTTGTTCGTCTTCATCGAGGTAACGATAGGTCTTAACCGTTCCCTCGAGGATCAACTGCCCAGCCGGCGCATTCGGATCGCGCTCGTTCTGGCGGAGCGATATATCGTGCATGGTCAGAATGACCACTCTCGGCAGCGAGGCAACGGTACTGACAAAGGTGCCGAACTGGTGATAGGAGCCCACCATTCGCAGCGAGATCGGCTTTTCCGCGTAGAAATCCTTGGAAATCTCGACCTGCGGCTCGAACAGTTCGTTATTGATGCCCGATGCCAGAGCTGCCTGCGAGATATCCACCAGCAAGTCCGGCATTTCGGTCTTGCCCGGCAGTTGTCGCAGCATCTGCTGCAGCACCAGTTCGATCTGCTGCAACTGCTCGCGGTAAGCCTGCAGATTCGCCGCACGCTCCTGTTTCTGTTCGAAATCGGCACGCAACACGGTTTCCTGCGCGACCAGTGCGTCGAACTCCTCGTGCTTCGGATTGAAATACATGTACCAGCCAAGCCCGCAGATTACCGCGAACACCAGCGCCGCGAAGATCGCCTGTACGCCGATGGGCGACGAGCCCAGGTTGTTGATATCTGCCTTGCGCAGGTCGTCGATCAGGCTCATGGCGCGACTCCCCCGGCAGTAGCGGCCGCGACCACTGCTCCCTGCTGCTCCGCCTTGGCGTTCGGATCTTCGAGGCTGACCGTCAACGTGAACACGTAAGGCACCGCCTTGTTCCCGGGCTTGGCCTCGATCTTGACGATCTCGGAGTCCTTGAGCCATGCCGACGCATCGAGATTGCGCATGTAGGCGGACACTCGCGCATTGGACTGGGCAACACCATCGAGCGTCAGGGTGGAACCACCCTGCTTGATCGACATCAGTTGCACGCCTTCGGGCAGCGTCCGCACCAGTTCATCGAACAGGTGAACCATCTGCGACCGGGTGGCCTGCAACTGTTCGATGATCTCCTTGCGCGCGATCAGTCGATCTCGCTGGCGGTCGAGTTCCTCGATTTCCGCGATCTGCGCATCCAGCGCCGCGATCTCTCGCGACAAGGTGGCATTGCGCTCATTCTGCGCATCGATCTGCGACCCGATGTACCAGAGACTGATGAACACCGCGAGGACGCCGGCGACTGCGGAAGCGCCGAGCAGGACGAAGAACTCCTGCTGTCGCTGCTTGCGGCGCTCTTCGCGCCAGGGAAGTAGGTTTATCCTGGCCATTAGTCGAAGCTCCTCATCGCCAGACCACAGACGATCATCAGCGCCGGAGCGTCGGCCGCCAACGACGAAGCCTGGATCTTTGAAGATACCGCCATGCTGGCAACCGGCGAGGCGATCTGGGTGGGAACCCCGAGCTGCTCTTCGACCAGTTCCTGGACGCCGTTGATCGAGGCGCAGCCACCGGCGAGGATGATCTGGTCGACGCGATTGAACTCGCTGCCGGCAAAGAAGAACTGCAGCAGGCGACTGACCTGTTGCACCATCGCTTCCTTGAACGGTTCGAGCACTTCGATCTCGTAGCTCTCCGGCAGGCCACCCTGACGCTTCGCCAAACCGGCCTCTTCGTAAGAGAGACCATAACGACGCATGACCTCATCGGTGAGCTGCTTGCCGCCGAACACCTGCTCGCGAGTGTAGATCGAGCGCTGGTTGCGCAGCACGTTGAGTGAGGTCATCGTCGCGCCAACGTCCACGATGGCAACCAGTCCGTCGCGTCCGGCCGGCATCTGGTCGGCGATCAACTGGAAGGCGTTCTCCATCGCGAAAGCCTCGACGTCGACGAGCTTCGCGGTCAGACCGCCCATCTCCAGCGCGGCGACACGAAGGTCAACGTTTTCTGTTCGCGATGCCGCGAGCAGGACATTGACGCTTTCCGGATTGTCCTTCACCGGACCGAGCACCTCGAAGTCCAGACTGACTTCCTCGATCGGATAGGGAATGTACTGGTTCGCCTCGACCTGGATCTGATCTTCCAGATCTTCTTCGGAGAGGTCGGCTGGCATCTGGATCACCTTGGTGATGACCGCAGAACCGGCGACCGCAGCCGCGGCGAATCGAGTCTTGACGCCCGAGCGCTGCACCGCTCGCTTGATCGCTTCGCCCACCGCCTCGACTTCGACGATGTTCTTTTCGACCACAGCGTTCGGTGGCAATGGCTCTACCGCGTAATGTTCCACACGGTAACGTCCCCCAGATTGACTGAGCTGCAAGAGCTTTACAGCCGTCGAGCTGATGTCTACACCCACCAGCGGCGGCCTCTTCGGCGTGAACAGACCCACGGATTTTTCCCCTTCCGACGAGCCCTTACGAGCGATACGTGTGCTTTCACATTAAATCCCAAAGTCAAATGCTTGGCAACATGAAGTTTGTCGTATCGCTCACACTATGAATCGAAGCCGAGAAAGCGTCACCGACATGCCCTGCATCGGCGGGAGCCGTGGCCTAGAATCGCGCTCTTGGTCCGCTGCTGGATGTTGCACTGAATGAGACGCTGGTTTCGCTTTCTGCGCTGGCTGGCGCTGCTCGCTCTGGTTGCTTCGCTGCTCGGTGGCATCGCGCTCTATCTGGTCTATCGGCACTACGAACCGCAGTTGCCGGAAGTGGCTACCTTGCGCGATGTGCGCTTCCAGGTGCCGCTCAAGATCTACTCCCGCGACGGCAAGTTGATCGCGAATTTCGGCGAAGCACGCAGATTTCCAGCGGCGATCGGCGATGTTCCTGAAGTCTTGAAGCAGGCCTTCATCGCTACCGAGGACGAACGTTTCTACCAGCACCCCGGGGTCGACTATCAGGGCATGGCCCGCGTCGCCTGGGAGTTCGTGCGCGCCGGCGGCGAGTTTGGCTCGGGCGGCAGCACCATCACCATGCAGCTTGCGCGCAATTTTTTCCTCTCGCCGGAGCGTCGCTACGAACGCAAGTTCAAGGAGATTTTGCTCGCTCTGAAGATCGAACAGGAGCTCAGCAAGGACGAGATCCTGGGGCTCTATCTCAACAAGATTTTTCTCGGCCAGCGGGCCTACGGTGTGGCCGCTGCGGCGCAGGTTTATTACGGCAAGGCCATGAGCGACCTCACTTTGACCGAGGCGGCGATGATTGCCGGACTGCCCAAGGCGCCTTCCGACCTGAATCCTATCCAGAATCCGCAGCGCGCGCTGGAGCGTCGCGACTATGTTCTGGCGCGCATGCTGGAGGTCGGATACATCGATGCGGCCACCCATGCGGCTGCGGTTGCGACAGCGGAAACCGCGCGCATCCATGAACTGCCGATCGAGCTTGAAGCGCCGTATGTCGCCGAGATGGCGCGCCTTGAGGCCGAGCAACTGCTGGGTAGCGAGGAAGCCCTGACGGGCGGGTATTCGGTGTACACCAGTGTCGACTCGAACCTGCAACTCGCCGCCAATTCGGCGCTGCGCACGGCATTGACCGATTACGAGGAACGCCATGGCTACCGCGGACCGGAGGCGCATGCGCTGCTGGAGGGCGGGGTTCCCGATGAAACAGCCCTGCGCATCCTCAAGGGCCTGTCGCCCACCGGAGGGCTGCTGCCAGCGCTGGTGCTGTCGGTCGAGGCGGAATCCGCCAGCCTGGTGTTCCAGGATGGCAGTAACGGCACACTTGCCTTTGACGACGCACGTTGGGCGCGTCGTTACGTGAATCCGGACGTGCGCGGCCCGGCGCCGAAGTCGCTGCTCGATCTGCTCAAACCCGGCGATGTCGTCCGCGTTCGCGCGATCGAAGGCGGCGCCTGGCGGCTGTCGCAGATTCCGACCGTCCAGGGTGCCTTGGTAGCGCTCGATCCCGAGGACGGCAGCATTCGCGCGCTGGTCGGCGGGTTCAGCTTTGGTCGCAGCAAGTTTAACCGCGCCACCCAGAGCGACCGTAACCCGGGGTCCAGCTTCAAGCCTTTCGTCTACTCCGCGGCCTTCGAGAAGGGCTTCACTGCGGCGTCGATCGTCAACGACGCGCCGATCGTTTTCGATATTCCCGGCGTGGAAAAGGCCTGGCGGCCACAGAACGACAATCAGACATTCAGCGGACCGATCCGTCTGCGCGAGGCGATGGTGCGGTCCAAGAACCTGGTTTCCATCCGCGTACTCGACGCCATCGGCGTCGCTTATGCGCGTCGCTACATCGAGCGCTTCGGATTCGACCCCAAGAAACTGCCGGAGAATCTGTCGCTTGCGCTCGGCACGGCGTCGGCGCCACCGTTGATCATGGCGCGCGGGTTCGCGGTGTTCGCCAATGGCGGATTCCGCGTCGAACCGCACCTGATCGAACGCATCGACGACAGTCAGGGCAAGGTCGCCTACGCCGGCAATCCGTCGCGCGCCTGCGCCGCGTGTCCCGAGCGCATTGCCGAGGAGTTCGATCTGCAGGCCGTGATCGACGGCACCGAGCCCGCCGATGCGGCGGGGAACGCGATTAACCAGAACGCCGTCACCGGGCCGAAGCTGGCGCCGCGGGCGATCGATGCGCGCAACGCCTACCTGATCACCTCGCTACTGATGGATGTGGTCAAACGTGGCACCGGGCGCAAGGCGATGGAGCTGGGCCGCAACGACCTTGCCGGCAAGACCGGCACGACCAACGAGCATCGGGACGCCTGGTTTTCCGGCTTCAATCAGTCGTTGGTGGCAACCGCCTGGATGGGGTTCGATGATTTCTCGACGCTCGGCGATGGCGAATTTGCCGCCAAGACGGCGTTGCCGATGTGGGTCAATTTCATGGGCGCCGCCCTCAAGGACGTGCCGCAGACCTTGCCCGCCATGCCCACTGGAATCACCACTGCCCGGATCAACGCCGGCAGCGGCCAGTTGACCTCGGCGTCCGATGCTGGCGCGATCATGGAGAACTTTCGCGTCGAGGATCTGGAGCGCCTGGGCCGCAGTGCCTCGGCCAGCGGACGCCAGGATCCTTACGAGGTGTTCTGATGGCGTCCACGCAGCAGTTGCGCGACGCGCTGCAGGCGATGACGCTGCTGCAGCGGTTCCAGCCACGCCTGGCCGGCGCGCTGGCCGATGGCGCCGTCGATCCTCGCCTGCCCATCGTGCTGCACGTGATGGCCGAGCATGCCGACGATGTCCAACATCTGCTGGTCGAGCACGGCATTCCGGCGCGCATGCGCGAGACCCGCATGTACCTGCCCAGGGCGCCCACGCAGGCGCTTCCCGGCGTCAGCTTTCTGGCCGGCGATCAGGAGTTCCAGATCTGGATTTTCACTGAGGGACAGTTTCGCCAACGCGCGCGTATCGGCGATGAGAGCGTTGCCTCGCGGCGTCTGACGCAGGCCGCCGTCGAACGCTGGCTTGCCAGCGAAACTGCATCGGAGCGCGCAGCGAGTCGGTGAGCGCCGGACCGGTCGCCAATGCGAGCGGCCTGCTGCGCGCGCACCAACCATGTCCCGGTTGCGGGTTTCGGACGGGTTCGACGTTGGCTGGGTGCGCGCAGTGCCGGTGCCAGCTTGATCCTGCTTCGCGTTTCAGCCGGCGTCCGCTGCCGGCGCGCCTCACGCGGAACCGCGGAGGCGCATGGGGCATCGGCTCAGCCGAGGTTCGCGATGAGCGGACTCAGCTGCGGTCATTCAGAGTCACGTAGTCGCGCATGCCGGGGCCGACGTAGATCTGCCGCGGACGACCGATCTTGACGTCGCGTTCCTGGTTTTGTTCCAGCCAGTGCGCAATCCATCCGGCGGTGCGCGCGATCGCGAACATCACGGTGAACATCTCGACCGGAATCTTCAGCGCCTTGTAGATGATTCCGGAGTAGAAATCGACGTTCGGGTACAGCTTGCGCTCGATGAAGTAATCGTCTTTCAGCGCGACGTCTTCCAGGGCCATCGCCACTTCCAGCAGCGGATCCTGAATTCCGAGCTCATTCAGTACCTTGTAGCACATCTCGCGAATGATCTTGGCGCGTGGATCGAAGTTCTTGTAGACCCGATGGCCAAAGCCCATCAGTCGGTAGGAATCGTTCTTGTCCTTGGCGCGGGCGACTGCCTTGGCCACGTTCGACTTGTCGCCGATTTCATGCAACTGCTTGAGGACCGCCTCGTTGGCACCGCCATGGGCGGGCCCCCACAACGCGGCAATTCCACCGGCGATGCAGGCGATCGGATTGGCGCCGGTGGAACCGACCAGCCGTACCGTGGAGGTCGATGCGTTCTGCTCGTGATCGGCGTGCAGGATGAACAGCAGGTCGAGCGCCTTCGCGGCGATCGGATTGACGTTGTACGGCTCCGCCGGGACGGCGAACATCATGTCCAGGAAGCGCGAGCAATAGTCGAGATTGTTCTTCGGGTAGACGTACGGCTGACCCACCGAGTGCTTGTAGCAAGCCGCCGCCAGGGTCGGGATTTTGGCGATCAGGCGGATCGCCGTGATCATCCGGTGCGCCGGATTCTCCGGGTCAAGCGAGTCGTGATAGAAGGCCGCGAGCGATCCTGCGATACCCACCATCATCGCCATTGGATGGGCGTTGTAGTGGAAGCCGTTCATGAACAGCTTCAGCGACTCGTGGATCATGGTGTGGTTGGTGACGTGGTGTTCGAAGTCCTTGAACTGCGCGGGCGTCGGCAACTCGCCGCTGATCAGCAGGTAGGCAACCTCAAGGAAGTTCGACTGCTGCGCCAATTGCTCGATCGGATAGCCGCGGTAGAGCAGCACGCCCTGATCGCCGTCGATATAGGTGATGGCGCTCTTGGTCGAGCACGTCGACACGAATCCGGGATCGAATGTGAACAGGCCAAGATCCTTGTTCAATCGAGCGATATCGACCGCCGGATCCCCAAGCACACCTGAGACGATCGGCAACTCCACCGACTTGCCGCTGCGCGAATCGGTAATGGCAACAGTGTTGGACATGGGTCTACTCCGATGACGGGTCGACATCCCCGCCGCATGCAGCGGCACCAGCGGATGTCGAGAGCTGGGACCCCTCTAACACTACCATCGCCGCCCGCGCGCGTGCGCACGACAGACCCCGGGTAAGACCAATTATTGACGCTGGTTGCTGGTTGCTGGTTGCTGGTTGCTGGTTGCTGGCATCAGGAGCATCGCGCGCCAGGGCGCTTCTGCAACGTACCGATGATCCGAGTGCTTACCGAGGGGCGCTCGCGCGCGCGATGCCTTGGCCAGCACCCACACCCACACCGATTTGCATCATCGCCTCGCGAGGCAACAACAAAAAAACCCCCGGCGCCTTGCGGCACCAGGGGTTCAACGTCCAGGCATTGATCACCCGGCTGCGGCGGGTTGCTTCAACCAGCAACCTTCAACCAACAGCCGTCACTTCTGGCCGTAACGCTTGCGGAACTTGTCGACGCGGCCGCCGGTGTCGATGGCCTTGTGCTTGCCCGTGTAGAACGGGTGCGACTTGCTCGACACGTCGACCTTGATCAACGGATACTCGTTGCCATCGGTCCACTTGATGGTTTCTTTCGACTTCTTGGTCGAACGAGTCAGGAACGCGAAGTCGGTGGTCACATCCTGGAACACGACTTCGAAATATTTCGGGTGGATATCGGGCTTCATGGGTACGCCTCTCCTGGCGGCACAGATGCAGCAAGCCCGAAAGGATAACACGAGTTTGCGCCGGGGATCAAAGCACGCATGTTGCCTTGACGCCGGGATCGGACTCGACATTGATCCTCGCCAGGCATGACGTCGGTTCGGCATGGCGAATCTTTTGGAAACGGGGCGCAGGTTTTGGTGGGTCCAGACTTGTCTGGACTCTTCTGGCATGGGTGCGGAAAAGCGTCCGGACAAGTCCGGACCCACCAAGTCCAAAGCCAAGGTTCTGGGCAGTAAAGGCCATCGGCGACGGCGTGACCGCGCAGGCGCGCGTGGTGCAGATCATGCGCTTTTCCCGTGCCGCTGCGCCGTGCCCCTGCCCCTTTTGCAGTTGCGTCTCACGCCTTCGCATAACGTGCAGCCGCCCCCACCCAGCGCCGCACCAGCGCTTCGGCGGCCGGCAGGTCGCGCTTGAGCAGCACATCGGCGAGCTGGCGTGCCTTGCCGAGCCAGGCGGCATCCCGCGCGAGGTCGGCGACCTTGAACAACGCCTCGCCGGTCTGGCGTGTGCCCAACACTTCTCCGGGCCCGCGCAGTTCAAGATCGCGCTCGGCGATGACAAAGCCATCGGTGGTTTCGCGCAATACCGTGAGCCGCTGGCGTGCGGTCAGCGACAGCGGCGGCTGGTACAACAGCACGCAGGTCGACTCCTGCGATCCGCGTCCGACACGCCCACGCAACTGATGCAATTGCGCCAGGCCGAGGCGCTCGGGATTCTCGACGATCATCAGACTCGCATTGGGCACGTCGACACCGACTTCGATGACCGTGGTGGCGACCAACAGGTCGAGTTGACCGGTCGCAAAGGCATGCATGACTGCGGCGCGCTCAACGCCCTTGAGGCGCCCGTGGACCAAGCCTATACGCAGCAGCGGCAGGGCAGCGGCCAGATCCGCCGCGGTGGTCTGCGCAGCCTCAGCCTCGATTTCATCGGATTCTTCGATCAGCGTGCAGACCCAGTAGGCCTGGCGCCCGGCGGCGCAGGCGTCAGCAATGCGCTGGATGACCTCATCGCGCCGCGGCCGACTGACGGCGACGGTCAGGATCGGCTTGCGTCCGGGCGGCATCTGGTCGATCGCCGACACGTCGAGGTCGGCGAACTGGGTCATCGCCAAGGTGCGCGGGATCGGTGTGGCCGTCATCACCAACTGGTGCGGACGCAGTTCGCCGACGCGGCCCTTTTGCGCCAGCGCCAGGCGCTGATCGACGCCAAAACGATGCTGCTCGTCGATGATGGCGAGCCCCAGCGCCCGGAACTGCACCGACTCCTGCATCAAGGCGTGGGTGCCGACCGCCCACGGCGCGCCATCGGCAATGCGCGCCAAGGCGCTGTCGCGTGCCTTGCCCTTGACGCGCGAACTCAACCAGACGCCATCGATGCCGAGCGGCGCGAACCAGCGCTCGAAACTGCGCCGGTGCTGCTCGGCGAGCAACTCCGTCGGCGCCATCACGGCGGCCTGCAGGCCGCTTTCGATCGCAGCCAGCGCCGCGAGTGCGGCAACAATGGTCTTGCCTGATCCGACATCGCCCTGCAGCAAGCGCAGCATCGGCACGCTGCGCGCGAGATCACGGTCGATCTCGTCGAGTACGCGCTGCTGCGCGGCGGTCAGCGCGAACGGCAGTTGCGCAAGCAGTTTCTGACGCAGGCGCCCGGAACTACGCAGTACCGGCGCGCGCTCGCTGCGCACCCGCTGACGCACCAGGCGCATGCTCAGGTGATGCGCGAGCAGTTCCTCGAACGCCAACCGCGTGCGCGACAGGTGCTCGCCGCCAGCGATGGCCTCGGCCTCGCTGCGTTCGCGCGGACGATGCAAATGGCGCAACGCCGTGCTCAGCGGCGGCCAATCCGCCGGCAACAGATCGGCCAACGGGCCGTCGGCGGCTTCCGGCAATTGCGCCAGCGCCAGCTCGATGGCGCGCTGCATGCGCGCATTGCCGAGCCCTTCGGACTTCGGGTACACCGGTCGCAGCGCACTCTCGACGGGCACCGGTTCGTCGGCGCCGAGCAGGCGGTAGCGCGGATGCACGATCTCGAGGGAAAAGTTGCCGGCGCGCGGCTCGCCGTAAACCAGCAGCCGCGCGCCGGTTTTCATTTGATCGGCTTGCGCCTGTTTGAAATGGAAAAACCGCAGCATTAAGCGGCCGCTGCCGTCGGCCACCACCACCAGCAACATCCGTCGCTTGCGGAAGGCCACCTCTGCATGCTCGACCGTGCCAACGAACTGCGCCGCCACTCCGGGTCGCAGCGCACCGATCCGACTCAGCTCGGTGCGATCTTCGAAGCGCAGCGGAAAATGAAACCACAGGTCGGCGAGCGTGGCGAAACCAGCCTCGGTCAGGTCGCCGATCAAGGCCTTCCCCAGCCCCACCAGCGATGCCAGTGGACGTGCCGCTGCGATCGCGAAAGCGTCCTCGCTGGTCGCTGCCGCAACAGGCGTCATCGAAGGCGTGTTCCGCGGCTGAATCACCGATCAGGGCAGCTCGAGGATGGCGTCCATCTCGATGGCGGCGCCACGCGGCAACTCACGGACTGCGACCGCCGCACGCGCCGGATAGGGTTTGACGAAGTACTTGCTCATGATCTCGTTGACCACCGGAAAGTTGCCCATGTCGGTCAGGAACACGTTGAGCTTGACGATATCGTCGAGTCCGCCGCCCGCCGCAACGGCCACCGCGCGCAGGTTCTTGAACACCCGATGTACCGCGCTTTCGATACTGGCGTTATCGAGTTGCATGGTCACCGGGTCGAGCGGAATCTGGCCCGACAGGTAAACCGTCTTGCCGACGCGTACGGCCTGTGAGTAGGTGCCGATGGCCTTGGGTGCGGCATCGGTGCTGATGATTTCGCGCATGCGGAGTTCCTCGATCGACCACGGGGGCGGACTTCGGGAAGGAGTCTAAGCGGGTTTCTGGTTGTTGGTTGCTGGTTGTTGGCAGCAAGAGCTGGCGCGCGAAGTTGATGCTCCTGTTGGCAAGCTGCGAACAACCAGCAACCAGCAACCAGCAACCAGCAACCCATTTCAGCTCTGCTGCCGATGTACCACGAGCACGACATCGGCACGGCGCACCCGCTTCATCACCTCGGCGAGATGTTCACGGTGGCGCACTTCGATGGTGAACAGCAACGACGCGCTGTGCGCATCGCGATCCTGGTATTCGACGTTCTCGATGTTCGAATTGGCTTCGGCGATGGCGGCCGCGACGGTCGCCAGCACGCCGGGGCGATTGACCACGTCGATGCGCAGTTGCACGCGATAGTCGCCGCTGACTTCGGGTTCCCAGTCGACGCGCACCACGCGCTCTGGCTGCTTGCGCATCTCGGCAACGTTCGGGCAGGTGGTCTGATGGACCACCAGACCCTTGCCAGCGCTGAGGAATCCGATGATCGGATCGCCAGGGATCGGCATGCAGCACTGGCCGAAGGTGAGCACCCCACGCTCGCTGCCGGAGATGCGTACAACCTGGTCCTTGGGTGCGCTGCCATGGCTGCCGTCGCCGCGCCACAACTGGCGCGCGACCAGTGCGGGCATGCGCGTTCCGAGCGCGATGTCCGACAACAGCTCTTCCAACCGCCGCATGCGATTTTCTTCAAGGTATGCGCGCAACACGGGTTCAGCCACAGCATCCAGATTGCCGCCGATATCGGCCAGCGCGCGGCCGAGCATGCGGTGCCCGAGCGACACCGCGTCCTCGTGCTGCAACTGCTTCAGGTAATGACGGATCGAGGTGCGCGCCTTGCTGGTGACCACGAACTCCAGCCATTGCGGCTGCGGCGTGGCGCTCGCTGCGGTGACGATCTCGATGGTCTGGCCGCTGACCAGTCGCGTGCGCAACGGGCGCAGCTGGCGGTCGACGCGCGCGGCGACCGCGTGGTCGCCCACATTGGTGTGCACCGCGTAGGCAAAGTCGATGGCGCAGGCGTTGCGCGGCAGCGCCATGATCCGGCCCTTGGGGGTGAACAAGTAGACCTCGTCCGGGAACAGGTCGACCTTGACGTTCTCCAGGAATTCGATCGAACTGCCGGCCTGGCGCTGGCTGTCGACCAGTCCCTGCAGCCATTCGCGGGCACGCATCTGCGCGTTGTTGGCCGGGCTTGCCTCGGCCTTGTAGATCCAGTGGGCCGCCACGCCGCGTTCGGCGACGATGTCCATGTCTTCGGTACGGATCTGGATCTCGACCGGCGCACCCGCAGGGCCAAACAGCACCGTATGCAGCGACTGATAGCCATTCGCCTTGGGAATCGCGATGTAGTCCTTGAAGCGGTTGTCGAGCGGCTTGTAAAGCCCGTGTGCAGCGCCCAGCGCCTGGTAACACTGCGACACGCTGGCGACGATCACGCGCACGCCGTAGACATCCATGACCTCGGCGAAACTCTTGTGCTCGCCGCGCATCTTGCGATAGATGCTGTACGAAGACTTGATGCGGCTGACGATGCGCGCCTGCAGGCCGTCTTCCTTCAGTCGGATCGACAACGCCTGCTCGATCTTGCTCATGATTTCGCGGCGATTGCCGATCATCGCCTTGATGCGCGCGGCGACGATGGCGTGGCGCCGCGGGTAAAGCGATTTGAAGCCGAGTTCCTGCAACTCGCTCTTGAGCTTGTTCATGCCTAGTCGCTGCGCGATCGGCGCGTACACCTCGAGGGTTTCGCGGGCGATGCGGCGTCGCCCCTCGGGGCTCATCGACTCCAGCGTGCGCATGTTGTGCAGGCGATCGGCCAGCTTGATCAGGATCACGCGCAAATCGCGCGCCATCGCCAGCAGCATCTTGCGGAAGCTCTCGGCGGTCGCCGCCTCGCGCGAGGCGAATTCCACCTTGTCCAGCTTGGTGACGCCATCCACCAGGTCGGCGACGGTTTCACCGAACTCGGTCAGCAGCAGTTCCTTGGTGACCAGCGTGTCTTCGATGGTGTCGTGCAGGATGCCCGCCATCAGCGTCTCGGCATCCAGATGCATTTCGGCGAGGATGCGCGCTACCGCCACCGGGTGGGTGATGTAGGGCTCTCCGCTCTTGCGATTCTGGCCGCGATGCGCGCGTTCGCCGACGACGAACGCCTTTTCCACCAGGCGTACCTGCTCCGGCGACAGGTAACTGCTCAACAGTTGCCGCAACTCCAGCATGTAGTGCGGCAGCATGTCCTGCTGCGCAGTGGTCTCCGGAGCCGGGTTGGCAGGCGTCACCGTGTTCACGCGACTTCCTTTCCCCCGGTCGACCCGACTGTCAGATGTCGTCGTCGCCCTTGCCGAGGCCGTCGTCAAGTTCGGCGGCCGCCCACTCCATCGCCTGGCGCTCCGCCGCTTCGCGTTCGCGCTTCTCGACCTCGGCCAGCAACTGGTTGGTGATCTGCCCGGTTGCGATCTCGCGCAATGCGATCACTGTCGGCTTGTCGTCGTCTTCCGGCACCAGCGCATCGGCGCCGCGCGCCACCTGGCGGGCTCGCTTGCTGGCCATCAGCACCAGCTCGAATCGGTTATCGACCACCTTCAGGCAGTCTTCGACAGTAATACGGGCCATGGCGGCCTCCTGATCAGAATTCGGACGAATCGCGGATTGTAGCAGGAAGCGCGAAGATGGTTTCCGGTTATTGGTTGCTGGTTGTTGGCAGCAGGATCAAAAGCCCAAGCCCGATCTTGCCGCCAACAACCAGCAACCGTTGTGCCTCACTGCTTCCCCCTTGGCCCCTCGATGACGATCGCGCCGGGAAATACTTCGGCGGCGCGCTCGGGCACGATGCGCCCATGGGATTCGCACCAGGCGTAGGCGAGGCCGGGTTCGAGACGGGTGTCGTCGCCCGCCAACCGACGCACCTCGAACAGTACCCGCACCAGTTCGGCGAAAGCGCCGGCCAGCTTGCGGAACAGGCTATCGAGGCCGCCGCTGGCACGCTCGCCGAGGTGACGATAGGCATCGCTGCCGATGTCCTGGAAGTAGCTCAACGACACACGGCGGCGCTCGGCCTGCTGCGGGTACAGGCCGGCAATCAGCAAACAGCCGTCGCCGACATCGCGCAGACCCATTTCGCGCTGGCGTCCGCTCGCCATCAGCGTATTCAGCCATTCGAGCGCGATCGTGCGTACCGCCAGCCGGGCGTCGCTCTGGTGGCGCATCAGCGTGAACACCAGATAACTCTCGAGTTCGTCGCCCAGCTGCCGCGACGCGCGGGTTTCGGCGTCGCGCACCAGGGACTGCCACAGCGCGGTCTGCGTATCGGTGACGATCGGTTCGGTTCTGCTCATGCGACCTCCGGGTGAAGCGAACGCGCGCCACGAGCGGCAGCAGGCTGCTCGGGATGACGCACTCGCGTTGTCGAGAAGGTCGCCATTAGGCGTTGCTTCGAGTTTCGCAAGGCCGGCGCGGTGTGGTCAACCGGCCGCCGCGCGAGGTTGCGACTGCGTTACGTTTGCGGCGTGATCTTCACGATCGCAGGGCTGCTCGGTGGATAATGTGCGCAGCCCACCGACAGGAGTTCACCCCATGCGTTTGACCCCTTGGTTGCTTGGCAGCATGACGCTCGTCTCGTCGATGGCGCACGCCGCGCTGGTCGACACCGCCCTGCCCTTCACCATCGACGGGACCGAATACGCCAGCGTGCTGATCCATGACGACGCTCAACCCGCAAAGCGCGCGATTCTCCTGGTGCCGAACTGGATGGGCATCAACGAGGCCAACCTGAAACAGGCGCGGATGATCGCCGGCATGGGCTACACGGTGTATGTGGTCGACATGTATGGCAAGTCGGTGCGCCCGCAGAACGCCGAAGAGGCCGGCAAGGCTGCCGGCGGCGTGAAGGGCGATCTGCCCGCCATGCATGCGCGCATCGGCACGGCGTTGCAGACCTTGGTGACGCAGGACAAGGCGACCGTAGACCCCAAGCGCATCGGCGCGATCGGCTTCTGCTTTGGCGGCACCGTATCGATGGAACTCGCGCGCACGGGCGCGCCGGTCGCTGGCGCGGTCTCGTTCCATGGCAATCTGGCGACGAGCCAACCCGCTGCCGCCGACACGCTGAAGGCGAAGGTTCTGGTGCTGCATGGCGCCGACGATCCGTGGGTTTCGGCGGCCGAGGTCGATGGCTTCGAGCAGGAAATGCGCGCGGCGAAAGCCGACTGGCAGGTGGTGAAGTTCGGCAACGCGGTGCATTCGTTCACTGATGTCGACGCCAACATGCCGGGGCAGGCGCAGTACAACGCCGACGTCGCCCGCCGCGCCTACGCGATGATGAACGACTTTTTCGCCGAGACCCTGGGCGCGCCGTAAGCGGGATTCTGCGCAGCGCCGTTGAACGGAATCTGCACGGCAGGCGCAGATTCCGTGGTGGATTCGGCGATCGCCGGCAGCGCCGGCATTAGCGGGTTCAAGGGTCCTCGAAACCATCGACCATCAGTGGCGCAACAATGGTCAGGCGCACGCGATCGGCGAGAACCTCGATCTGCGCGTCGAGCTCGCCGAACTCGGGCGGGAAGACCACGCTGGCGAAACGGCCGCTGACCATGCCACCGGAGATCAGGTCGAAGCTGGTACCCAGCGCAGGCACGTAGCCGTTCATGCTGTTCAGGACCAGGCGCCCGCCCAACTGCACGCTGCCGCCGTTGCTGATACGGTCGAAACTCGCCGGACTGGCGATGTCGATTACCGTGTCGGCGCCATTGCGCAGCGTCAGCAGTGCGCCGCCGTCGACCGCCACGGTGCCGATCGGTCCCAGCGGTGCGTAGGGCTGATCGGGCGCGATGGCGCCGTCGACCTGCACAGTCCCGGAGATGCGCCCGCTGCCGGTCAGCACCTGGCCCGGGCCCAGCGTCAACGGGCCGCCCGCGCCCTGCAGGGTCACGTTGATCGAGGCGCTGTCGGCGCGCAGGCGCACCTCGCCGGTTTGCGTCAGCACGGTTGCACCGTTGCCGCGCAGGATCGCGTAGTTGGGGCCGCAGCCGGCGTTGTCGAGGGTGATCGTGCCGAAGTTCTGGATGGTGCCGGCCAGAGTCAGCTCGCGCGAGCAAGGGACGAGGACATTCGTGCCGCCGGCCAGCCTGAGGTTCTCCAGGCGCGCCGTCGCGGTATCCGGGTAGATCAGGCCATTGCCGCTGGTGGCGAGGATGCCGCCGACGACCATCGGGTTGTTGCCTTGGAGCACGAAGGCGGAGTCCTGCTCGGCGCGTACCAGGCCCAGGGAATCCTGCGTCAGCGTGACCGATTCCAGGTGCAGCGAACCGCCGCCGCGCGCCACCATGGTGCCCTCGTTGACCTGCGCCGACGTTTGCAGCCTGAGCTGGCCCGGGCCGCTGCCGAGGCCATTTCGATCGGCCAGCACTTCGCCACGGTTGGTCAGCGCCAGCGCGATGGTGCCAAAGCCGCCGATGGTGTGGCTCGCACTGTTCACCATCGCCTGCCCACCACCACCGAACAGCGCGGACAGCGCGCCGCCTTCCAGCTGCAAGCGCCCGTTGCCGGTCAGCGTGGTGCTCGCGGCGAAACGCGAGGTCACGAAACCGCTAGGCCCGGTGTGGATCAGGCCGTCGTTCTGCAATCCAAGCGGCCCGATGTAGAGGCCGGCATTGCCGGCGAAGGTCAGCCGCGAGCCGGCTTCGAAATGCACATCGTCGATCGGAAAGCCCTGGCTGAAGACCGTCACCAGGCCGCTGCCGATGGTCTGCAGGCGCCCGCCGCTGAGACCCTGGTTGCCCGCTCCGACCAACGCCAGCCCGGAGCCGTTCTCGATGACGATCCGGCCCTGGCCGAACTGGCGGAAGCCGTAGTCGCCGTTGCCCATCGACAGGGTCAGCGTTCCGCCATTGCGGGCGCGCACCAAGTTGTTGTTGTCGATGTTGTGGAGGCCCTCGAAGGTCAGCGTACGCCCCGCCACATTGGCATCGACCAGGCCGTCGTTCTGCAGACGCACGCGGATCGTGCCATTGCCTTCGATCGTGTGGCTGGGCCAGTTCACCAGCAGATAGCCGGTGTTGGAGTAGGGCGAAAGGAAGGCGCCATGATTCGGCGGGGCCGACAGGCGGATTCGTCCATTCGCGCCGTTCGCATTGGTGTTGTTGTGGATGATCACGGACGAGTCCTGCAGCGCGTCCTGGCCGCCGATCAGGATCAGACCGTTGTTGTCCATCTGCGTGCCATGCACGTTCAGCTCGGAACGGTGCGAGGAACCCGCGACCCGCACCACAAGCCCGGTGTTGTTGAACTGCAGGTGGTGGCAGGATGCGGCAAGGCCCTGGCCGAGCACGTCGACCTGCACCGGCAATTCGATGCGGCAACTGACGAACTGGTCGGGCACGCCGCCCTGCCACGGCAGGATGCCGCCCCAGCGGAAGGGGTTGAACCAGGAATCGCTGACTTCGGTGGCCCAGAAGGCGCACCCGCCAGTGCCGCAGCTCTGTGCGGATGCGGAGCCGGTGGCGGCGACGGCCAGGGCAAGTGCCAGTGCCAGCGACGACATGACGCGTCGCGAACGACCGCGGCGCGCGGTGGAAACAGGGCGCTGCAACATCGAAGGACTCCATCAGGCGCGGGCGAAGGGCCGCGTCTCAGTCCTCAAGGCGCAGGATCGCGCCCGGATGTCACATCGCCACCTGCGCTGCGTTCCTCAACCGGCTCGATCCATCGCTCAGCCCCTGCGTGGCGCGCACTCGCGATCAGCGCGTCGCCGCATCCAGCGCCGCGAGTTCACGCCGCAGCGCGGCGTTGGGCGCCAGCGTGGGCTCGGCCAGCACGCGGGCCCGCGCAACCAGAGCGTAGCCCTCTTCAGTGCGACCGCTGCCCACCAGCACCAGCCCCAGGCCGAGTTCGGCAATCGCCACATTGATGCTGGACGCGGAATCCTGGCCGGCAAGCGTCTGCAGCGCCACCCGATAGGCCGCCTCGGCGTCCGCCCACGCGCGCATCTGCAGCAGCAGGTTGGCGAGGCGAAGTTCGAACATGGCGCGCAACGGCGGCTGGTCGCCGAGCATGTCGATCAACGCCTGCCAGGATTGTCGCGCTGCCTGCGCACGCTCCGGGCTCGGGTTCGCGTCGAAGAGCATTGCATTGAGATTGGCGCGGGTGATGCGCGTGTCCAGATGCTCCGGACCGAGTTCGCGGCTGCGCAGTGCCAGCGCGTTCTCCAGCAACGGGATCGCTTCGTCGTAGCGCGAGAGCTTGCCGAGCAGCACGGCGTAGTTCTGTTCGGCGCGCACCACGCGCAAACCATCGTCCTTTCCGGCCTGCTTGCGACGGATGAGGATCGAATCGCGGTACAACGGTTCGGACTCTTCGAAGCGTCCGGCGCTCTCCAGCAGGATCGCCAGATTGTTGAGCACGAACGCGCTGCTCACGGATTCGCCGCGACCGCTGCTGCGGTCGATATCGAGTGCCATCCGGTAGTAGCGTTCGGCCTCGGGAACATTGCCCATGTCGTGGTAGAGGTTGGCCAGTTCGTTGGCGCTCAGGCCGACATCGGGGTGACGCGGCCCGAGCACGCGCATGCGCATGTCCATCACCGCGGTCAGCGTTTTCAGCGCGGCCGCCTGATCGCCAAGGTCGCGCTGGGCGCGGCCGATCTGGCCGAGCGTGAATGCGGTGTCGCTGTGTTGCTCGCCGAGTTCGACGCGTCGGATGGCATAGGCACGTTCGAGCACGGCCAGGGCTTCGCGTGGCTTGCCGAGTTCCAGCAGGCTGCCGGACTGCAATTGCAGGACCTGCGCCAGATCTTCGGCCTGGGTTTCGCCCAACTGCTCGAACATCCGTTGTGCAACCTGCAGCAGTTCGAGGGCGCCCTTGGCGTCGCCACGTTGCTGCGCGTGATTTCCGCGCGCCCGCTGCAGGATCGCCAACTCGCGCCGCGACGTCTCCGGGTGCGCCTCCAACAAGGTCTGGGCCTGGTCCAGGTACTGCTGGGCGATGTCGGTCTCGCCCTTGCTCTCATGCGCGTTGGCCAGGCGTCGGTAGAGCCGCGCCAGGGCCGGGACTTGCGGCTCGGGCACCTGGCGGTGCGCTGCCAGCGCACGCTGGTACAGCCCCAACGCGGAATCGACCAATCCGAGGTTGTCGTAGATCCGTCCGAGCGCTTCCAGCAACTGCACGCGGGTATTGGTGTCGACGCGATCGAGGCCATCGATGCGCCGGGCCCCGGCATCGAGCAGATCGCGCGCGGTGATCGTGCGACCCGCGCTGGTATCCGGGTCGGCCTGCTCGAACACCGAAACCAGGAACTCGGACACCTGTTGCGCGCTGGCTTGCGCCGCCAGCGCGCGATCGCGCTCCTGCGCCAGGCGACTTGCGGTCAGGCTCATGTTGGTCGCGATCGCCAGCGCCGATGACAGCGTCAGCGCCGCGGCGGTCCAGGCAAAACGATGGCGACCGACATGCTTGACCAGGCGTTCGCGCGCCGTCTCGTGGGCGTGCTTGAGCGGTTCTCCCTGCAGGTGCGCGTGCAGATCATCGGCAACCGCAGCGGCAGACGCATATCGGGCCTGCGGGTCCGCTTCGAGCGCATGCGCGAGGATCCGTCGCAAATCACGCGGCAGCGCGGGATCCACCGCACGTTCGCCCGCGGGCGAACGAGCCGGGCGCTCGCCGGTCAGCAATTCATGCAGGACGATGGCGAAACCGTAGATGTCGGTGGCCGTCGTGACCGGCTGATCGTGCAACTGCTCCGGACTGGCGTACTCCGGCGTGTACATGCGATTGCGCGTACTCAGCGCAGGCGCTTCGTCGAGCAGCTTGGCGATGCCGAAGTCGAGCAACTTGGGCACACCGTCGGCGGTCACCAGGATGTTGCCCGGCTTCAGGTCGCGATGCACGATCAGGTTGCGATGGGCATGAGCGACCGCCGACAGTACGCTGATCGCCAGCTTCACGATGCCGGCGCGGTCCAGTCGGGCAACCCGTGCGTGCACGTCGATGGGGCAACCATCGACATGTTCCATGGCGAGGTAGGGCGAGCCATCGGCCGCCGTCCCGGCCTCGATCAGCGTCGCGATATGCGGATGATTGAGTGCGGCGAGGATGCGTCGCTCGGCGTAGAAGTGATTCAGGGCTTCCGGCGACAGATACGTTCCGGCCAGCACCTTGAGCGCGACCCGTTGCACCGTCTCGGCCATCGTACGCTCGGCCAGATAGACCACGCCCATGCCGCCCCGACCGAGCACGTTCAGAATGCGGAAACCGGCAATCGACTCGGGCAACCGCAGCGGCTCCCGGGCCAGCAGTCCGGGCGCTTCTCCCTCATCGCGCGTCGGCTGCGAAAACGCATCGGCGAGGCCCTTGGCCAATTCCGGCTCGCTCGCCGCCAGCAAGGCCATGCGCGCCTGGCGCTCCCGCGGCGACAGCAACGACAACTCCCGATGCAGGCGCTGCAGGCGCTCGGCCGGGTCAGTCGACGGACCGGTCCGGGTCTCGTTCATGTGCGCGCCACGCTGCAGTCTCCGCTGACAGCGCTCGCCGAGACACCACACTGCCGCGTTGATCGTGGCTTCATCAGCGCCGGCCTCGTGCGCACGAATGGACGCGGAATGGTAACTCAGGGAAACCGCCGGTGATCCGGCACAGCGATCAGGCGACTCTCGGAACCGACGCCAGATTCGCAACGATCCGACCTCGACTCATGGCGCTACGGCAGCGAGTCGGCCCTGAGCATGAGTTCATGCGCACGCGCGGACCACGCCGGATCGGCCGCGTCGGCGCGCGCGAACACCGCCAGCGCCGCCTGCGCGTGGCGATTCGTGCCCGCGGCGTCGCCGGCTGCCAGCGCCACCTGGGCGGCGCCAAGATAGACATGGCCGCGGCCGACGTAGTCTGGCGCATAGGCCTTTTCCGCCAGCACCAGCGCACGCTCGATGTCGCGCCGCGCGGCTTCGATCTGGCCAAGGTCGGAACGTATGCGCGCTGCGTTGGTCAACGGACCGGCCAGATCGCCATGGTCGGCGCCGAATGCTTGTTCGCGGACCGCGATGGCGCGCTCGAACAGTGCCAGTGCGTCCTGCGCGCGGCCCTGGTCGCGGTGGACCAGTGCGAAATTGTTCAGCGCCACAGCCAGCGCGACAGTCTTCTGCGGCAGCGCACTCTCCAGCGCAGCAATCGCTTCGCGGTAGGCCGCTTCGGAGTTTTCCAGTTGCCCGGCACCCTGCAATGCGCTGCCGAGGTTCTCCAGCCGTGCGCCGAGCACACCGGCGTCGAGGCGCAGGCGACGCGCGTTGGCGACCGCCGCGGTCGCCAGTTTCACCGCAGGCGCGTACTGGCCAAGATCGTTCATCAGTGCGGCGAGATCGTTCTGCACTTCGCCGACATCGCGCTCGCGGGCCGGGTCGGCCTGGAACAGCGCCAACGCCTCCCGGTAATTGGTCTGCGCACGATCGGTGCGCCCACGCGTCCAGTCGAGCAACGCCTGGGCCTGCAGCACTTCGCCGCGCGCACTGCCGTTCGGCCGCAGCGCCAGAGCGCGATCGAACTGCGTCTGCGCAGCGTCCAGATGCATCAGGCTGGTGTAGGCCAGGCCGATGCCGAGGCGCACATCGGCCTCGCTGTCGGGCTGCCCGGCGAAATGTTCGGGAATCCGCTCCAGCGACAGGTCGAGCGCCTGCTTCAGGCTCGGCTCGCGCCCGCTCGCCACCGGGTTGGCATCGGTGATCATCGCCATCAGGAAGCGATTGGCGCTCTGCGCGCGCGCCGCCTGCGCGCTTGCCAGTTGTGCCTGGTGCGCCGCCAGCCCGAGGCCGACGGCCAGCGCCAGGACCGCGGTCGAGGCCGCCGCCACCGCCAGCCGGTTGCGGCGCACGAACAGGCGCGCACGGTACATCCGGTCGCCCGCCCGCGCCGCAACCGGGCGGATCTGCAGCCAGCGCTGCAAGTCGTCGGCGAACTCGCGCGCGCTCAGGTAACGCCGGTCGATGTCGGCCGCGATTGCCTTCAGCAGCACGCGATCGAGATCGCCATGCAGACGGCGCCGCCAGGCGCCAAGTTCGCGCGGCGGCAAAGCCAGCAGCGTCGCGTCCAGCGCCCGGCTCGGACGCGTGGGCACCTGAGTGCGCAGCAATGCTTCCATCTCGATCAGCGATCGCGATCCGAACTCGAACGGCAACCTGCCGGTCAGCAACTGGTGCAGCAGCAGGCCGAGCGAATAGACATCCGAGGCAATGGTCAGTGGTTTGCCGGCCAGTTGCTCGGGACTGGCGTACTGCGGCGTCAGCGGCCCGATGCCGGTGCAGGTCAGCGCCGCGCCGCCGTCGGTCAGCGATTTGGCGATGCCGAAATCGAGCAGTTTGACCCGGCCTTCGGCGGTCACCATCACATTGGCCGGCTTGATGTCGCGATGCAGCACCAATGCCCGGTGCGCGGCGTCGACGGCCTCCAGCACCTGCAGGAACAAGTGCACGCGACCGTGCAGCCCGACACTGCGACGCAGGCACCATTGATCGATCGGCTCGCCTTCGACGAACTCGATGGCCACGTATGGCCGACCGTCCGGCGCGGTACCGCCGTCGATGATCCGCGCGATGTTGGGGTGTTCCAGCAGTGCCAGAAACTTGCGTTCGGCATGGAAGCGCGCCAGCGCGTCGGCGCCGCCGAGGCCGGGAGCCATCAGCTTGATCGCCGCGCGCTGGGTGAAACCATCGGCATCGCGCTCGGCGGCGAACACCTCGCCCATGCCACCGGCACCCAACTGCCGCATCAGGCGCCAGTCGCCCAGACGTTCGGGAGCCAGGCGCGCGGCGTTCGGTTCCAGCAAGTGGTCGTCGACCGCATGCGCACGCAGCAGACGCAGCGCATCGTCGAGCAACTGGCCGGCGGGTGCCGCATGGCGCAGGAAGGCCTCGCGCTCCGATGGTGGCCGAGTCAGTGCCTGCTCGAACAGCACCAGCGCACGCGCATCCATCAGCCCAGTTGCACGCGCAAGAAGGTACGCGCGACTTCCCAGTCGCGATGCGCGGTCATCCGCGACACCTCGAGCAGCTCGGCGATCTCGCCCATTTCCAAGCCGGCGAAATAGCGCAGCTCGACCACCCGCGCCTTGCGTGGGTCCATCGCCTCGAGTTGCTGCAGCGCCTGTTCCAGCGCCAGCGCATCGATCTCGTTGCCACCGCCGGAGGACACCGCCAGCCCGGACAGCGACAGTGCCGCGGCGCCGCCGCCGCGCTTGTCGGCCGCTCGCTTGCGCGCGTGATCGACCAGCACCTGGCGCATGCGCCGCGCCGCCAGCGCATAGAACTCGCGACGATCGCCGACCTCGGGCGCATTTTCCGCGGCCAGCCGCAGCCAGGCCTCGTGGATCAAGGCTGTCGGTGTCAGCGAATGGCCCACGCGCTCGCCGCGCATCTGACGCTCCGCCAGTGCGTGCAACTCGGCGTAGATCAGCGGCGCCAGCGCAGCGTCGGCCGCCTTGTCGCCGGCAGCGCGCTGACGCAGCAGTTGCGTGATCGGTCCATTGCCCATGCGCACATTGTGCCGTGCGCGCGGCGCTTGGTCAGCTGGCCAGACTGCAGTCAGCGGAATGGCTCTGCCCTAACCAGCAGGTCTTCCAGGCCCGGCTCGTTCGGATCGCGCGGCTTGCCGGGGTGGATGATCGCCACCTGGCAACTTTCGGCGGCCTCCACCAGCTGACGGTAGCTGCCGGCGCTCAAGTCCTTGATGTAGGCCTGTTTGCGTTCGTCGTAGCCAAACATGCGATCGTTGATCAACTGGCATTCGTTGCAGCTGGGGCAGCGCGCAGTTTCGATCCAGGCCTCATCGCGCGAGCGCGCGGGCGCGGCGACTTCGGTTTCGGCCGGAGTCGCGGCGGCGGGCGCTGCCGGCACTGCAGCGGATGCCGCAGCGATCGCCTGCTGCGTCGCCGCCCAAGCCGCCCTCTCGCGTGCGAGCAGGCGCTCGGCGTGCGAATCGTGCACACCGCCATGTTCCTGCAATCGATGCCACAGCAGCAGGCAACGGCGGGTGGCCTGCATCACTTTCGCGTCGACGATCACCCGCTGCAGCAGGTCGTCGGCGTCCACCACCAGCAGGTAGGGCACGTGCTGCGCGGCGCTGCCTTCGTCCAGGGCCAGCCATTCGGCGACCGGCAGCATGGCCTCGCTCCACTGCGCGCGCGGTACCAGCGCGAAATGCGCGGCATGGCGTGGGTCGCACAGCACGAAATCGGCAAAGGTGAAGGCGCAGGCTTGTTCGATCCGCTGCTGCGCGTCGTCGCACCAGGTCAGTGTCTCCACCGGCCAGTCGTCCTCGGGCTGCGGGTTGTTCTGCAGCGAAAAACGCGTCGCCCAGTTGCCGCCTGCAGAAGCATGGTAGGTGAATGCCGGAAAAGCCCGCGCATGCATCGCAGCGGCCGCATTCAGATAGGGCGGCAACGTCGCGCCGGCGGCGCTGCCGGAGTACACACTGAACAACGCCGGACCGCGGCATTCCAGCCCGCGCGCGATCTCGAAGTGCAGCGCAGGCAGGTTGGAACTGGTCGACTGCAGCACGTACATGCCACCAAGGCCCATCGCCGCGGTGGCCAGCCGCGCACTGCGTACGCCGAACGCGAAGTGACCGGTGCCGATCGAGGTGTCCTCCAGCAGGTCGCTGGTCTGCACCAGCACCTTGACCGGCAACCCGCTCGACAGCATGTCCATCAGGCTGGCGTTCTCCGGCGCGTCGTTGCGCTCGGGCGGGATGCACACCAGATAGTCCGGAAAGCGCGCCAGATCGTCGGCACTCAGCGAGCTGGCGTCGAAGGTCGCGAACAGCAGATTGTGCTCGGCCTCGACATAACGGCCATGGATCTCCAGTTCGGCAATGGAGATCGCCTTGACCAGCGCCACGACCTCGTCGATGCGATCGCGCCAGGCCTGGATTGCGGCGGCGCAGTTGTCGAACTCGAAACTGTAGTTCTCTTCGTCGACCGCATCTTCGTGAGTTGCGAAGAAGCGTTGCGACTGCAGCACGACGAGCGTGTGCTCCAGCCGCGCGCGGCGCGCGGGCGGCAGTTCGTCGTGCGGCGCGCCTTTGCCGACGATGCGGGACAGGGCGTCGAAGTCGAAGGCATCCTGGTGCGAACCGCCAATTGCCGCCTTCAGGCTGGCAGGCTGACAACCGGCCTGAGAATGACTGAACGCCGCACGCAAGATGTCGGACAACTTGAGCGTCAGCCTGCCAACTTCGACGCGAAACTGGCGAGCTCGCGCGTTGCGCGTCGCGCGCCACGCATGTGTGATCAGCCGCGCCGGCATCTTCGGCGTGCAACCCAGGACCTCACCATCAGCGCGCAACGAGCCGGCCGCGTAGTTGAGGACCTGCTCCAGCGTCTCACCTTCGCGCGCGCCGAGGCCCGCAGCGGCGGTCTCCCACAGCTCGGCCAGCGTACCGCCGGCACCGGCATCCACCTCGCGGCGGATATTGCGTTCGAGTTGCAACCCGTGGCGGCGCAGGCGCTCGCCTTCGACGCCACGCGGCGCGACATCCTGCAGCAATTCGTCCACCAGCCGCGACAGCGGGCGCACGAAATCCGTTGCATCGCTGCCGTCCACCAGTACCAGCGGGAAGTCGTGGCGCAGCGCGCCCAGATCGCGATACGGCGCCAGCAGCGCCGGGCGCAGGCCAAGGCCATCGATGGCGCGCAGCGAATCGCCCTGGCGCCTGCCGGTCAGGTGGAAGATCTGCTGTTCGGGGGGGCGGGCTTTCATGTCCATCGTCGGTACTCGATTGGGGCAGCGAACAAGAAGCGTCTGTTGACGTAGGTTGGGCTAAGCGCAGCGTGCCCAACACCGGGCGAACCTGTTGGGCACGCTGCGCTTAGCCCAACCTACGGTCGGATGCATCACGCCTCGGCGTGCCCTTCCGGCCACACGGTGTACTTGTCGAACTCACGATCCAACCCGGCGCGGATGTACTCGGGGGAGCGCAGCTGGCCGGCGTGGCGCAGGTCTTCGTAACAGGGCGCGTCGGGATTGCGATAGAGGATGCCGACCGGGATCGGGTCGTCGAGCGAGGCGATCTCGCGCGCGCGGTCGATGTTGATCGGGTCGTGCTCGCGCTGGTTGCGGTAGGCGCTGGCGATGCCCGGGCTCAAGGTAAGGCCGTCCTTGTGGGTGAGCAGCATGGTGCGCTGCGGATCGTGCAGCCAGGGGTCGAAGACCTTGGGCATGAACTCCGGGCAGCGCTGGATGATGCGCACGAAGGAGAAACCGCGATGCAGGTAGGCGGCGCGCAGGATGTCGTAGAGCACCTCGGGTATCCAGTCGACGCCCTGCGCGATGAACGAGGCGCCCTGCACGCCGAGCGAAACGGTCAGCGGATTCATCGGCTCCAGCGTCGCACCATAGGGCGTGGTATTGCTCTTCAGGCCGCGCGGCGAGGTCGGCGAGGCCTGTTTCTTGGTCAGGCCGTAGACGTGATTGTCGTGCAGCACCACGGTGATGTTCATGTTGTAGCGCAGCGCGTGAATCCAATGCGCGGCGCCGATGCTGCAGCAATCGCCGTCGCCGGTGCTGACGAACACGTTCAAGTCCGGCCGCGCCATCTTGATGCCTTCGGCGACCGGGAACGCGCGACCATGCAGGCTGTGGAAGCCGTAGGTCTTCATGTAGTGCGGCAAACGGCTTGAGCAGCCGATGCCGGACACGAACACGGTGTTCTCGGGCGCCAGGTTCTCGTCGGCGCACAGGCGCTGCATCGCCGCGAGGATGGCGTTGTCGCCGCAGCCGTTGCACCAGCGCGGCACGCCGCCCTGGTAGTCCTCCAGCGCGTGGTGTTCCTGGTGCAGCTTGATGACGCAAGAACTGAGGGACTGGCTCATGACAGGGCTCCACGACGCTTGAGGGCTTCCCGCGCAACGCGACAGATGTCGCCCGGCTTGATCGGCTGGCCGCGCGCCTCGCTCCAGCAGTCGATGTCGACCAGGAAACGCGAGCGCAGCAGCATCGCCAGCGCCGAATAGCGACGGTTGTCCTCGTCGATCAGCTCGTCCTCGGGTTTGTCGGACCAGTTGCCCTCGATGGTCATCGCGTGTTTGAAGCGCGCCAGGATCTCGCGGATACCGGACGGCATCGGCTGCAGGAAGCGCAGGTGCATCGACGACACCGCCTGGCCCTCGGCACGCAGGCGCGTGACCGACTCCTCGATGGCGCCCATCGTGCTGCCCCAGCCGATCAGCAAGAGGTCGCCGCTGTCGCCGCCGAAAACGGGGGGCGCCTTGAGCGTCTTCTGCAGCGCGGCGAGCTTCAGGCTGCGCGCGCGCAGGCCTTCCTCGTTGATCGCCGGGTCGTAGGCGACCTTGCTGTTGCGATCGTGCGCCAGGCCGGTCACCGTGTGCATGCCGCCGGCGCGGCCGGGTTGCAGGCGGCGCGACAAGCCGGTCATTGGATCCCAGTCGTAGGCCTTGCTGCCGACCGGCACCGGCGTCATATCCACCGGCGGCGCCAGCCAGGCTTCGCTGAATACCGGCCTCGGGAACGGCTGCTGCGCAGTCGACAGGCTGGCATCGGACAGCACCACGACCACCATGCCGAAGGTTTCGGCGATCTTGCGCGCGGTGATCACCGAGTAGAAACAGTCTTCGATGCTGTTCGGCGCCATCACCACCTTGGGCGCGTCTCCGTGGCTGCCAAATATGGCCGACAGCGCGTCGCCCTGCTCGACCTTGGTCGGCTGGCCGGTGCTCGGCCCACCGCGCTGCACATTGACCACCACCAGCGGAATCTCGGCCATCACCGCGAGGCCAATGACTTCCTGCTTCAGCGAATAACCGGGGCCCGAGGTGATGGTCACCGCGCACTTGCCCGCGTAGGAGGCGCCAACCGCAAAGGCGCAGGCGGCGATCTCGTCCTCGGCCTGGTGCACCAGCCCGCCGATCTTCTCGAACACTTCGCTGAGGTAATGCGAGGCCGAGGTCGCTGGCGTGATCGGGTACATCGCGCAGATGTCCATGCCAGAGGCCATGACGCCGAGCGCGATGGCGGTGTTGCCGTTGACGACGATCTGCGGCACCGTCGATTTCACGGCCGGGATGCAGTATTTGAAGTCGAGGTTCGCCTCGGCCCAGGCGGCGCCGGCCTCATAGAGCTTGATGTTGCTGGCGACCACCTTGGCGTCCTTCTTGCCGAATATGCGCGCGATCTGCTCGCGCGCGAGGTCGTCGTCGAGCCCGTACACATTGCACAGGATGCCGAGCACGAACATGTTCTTGCCCTTGCGCGGATCGGACACCAGCTCGCGGCAGCGATCCTCCAGCGGCACTTCGTAGACCTCGAAACCGTCCTTAAGCAGCGCCTCGACGGTCTTCATGTACGAGATCACCACTGCCGGGTCGCGATGCGTCTTCCACATGCATTCGAGCAGGATCTTCGCGCCCGGCTTGAGTTCACCGGCCTGCACGCGGCCGATCAGCACCTGTTCGTTGAACGCCACCACCAGCTCGGTCTGGTCACCGCCATTGGTGATGCGCCCGGAGCCCATGCGGATGCGGATGCCACTGGCGCCGGCCACGCTGCGGGCAGGCGGCTGGATCTCCGCCGGGATGATCTCGGTGGTCCAGATGCCATTGCCCATGCGGGCGGCAATCGCCCCCAGCGACTGCCCGCAACGCTGCGCGCCCTCGCCCGAGTCGCTGATCACCTCGACGATGGCCTCAGGTATAGCCGTCGCCGGCCGCGGCGCGGGCAGGATGACTTCAGGTGCTGCAAGAGTGGCGGAGTGGGTCATGGCACGCTGTCGAATGAGGATTTGGAAAAGAGAGCCTTTTTGTCCGCAAAGGACGCTAAGAACGCAAAGGAAAAGCGTCTTGCGAGGGCCCTCCGCACGATCGAATCCATTTCCACTTGCTGTTGCTCCCTTTGCGTCCTTTGCGTCCTTTGCGGACAAGTGCTGTTGGCCGCCAGGTCACGCACGGGCAAGTTGCACCCGCGCGTAATTGCGTTCGCGGCGGTCGATGCCGAACAGGCGGCTGGCGGGGTCGTCGCTGGTGGGTTGGTACACCGAATCGCTGTCACGCAGGCCGAGCCAGGCTTTCATGCCGCGTGCGGCCTTGCGGCCGGCGCCCATGGCCTGGATCACGGTGGCGGCGCCGGTGACGATGTCGCCGCCGGCGAACACGCCGGCAATCGACGTCTGCAGGTTTTCGTCGGTGGCGATGTAGCCGCGCTTGTCGAGCTTCAGGCCGGAGGTCTGGCCGAGGATCGGGTTGGCGTTGGTGCCGATCGCGAACACCACCATGTCGGTTTCCAGTTCGAATTCGCTGCCGGGCATCGGTTCCGGGCGGCGGCGGCCGGAGGCGTCGGGCTCGCCGAGCTGCATGCGGATGCAGCGCATCGCGCGCACATTGTTGGCGTCGTCGCCGATCAGTTCCAGCGGCGCGGTCAGCCACTGGAAATCGATGCCTTCCTGCTGCGCGTGGTGGATTTCTTCTGCGCGCGCCGGGGCCTCGGCGGCGCTGCGGCGGTAGACGCAGTGCACCTTTTCGGCACCGACGCGCAGCGCCACGCGCATCGCGTCCATCGCGGTATTGCCGGCGCCGATCACGGCGACACGCTTGCCCGGTTGCAGCGGCGTGTCGAAGTTGGGGAAATCGCGCCCGCGCATCAGGTTGCAGCGGGTCAGCCACTCGTTGGCCGAGAGCACGCCGCCGAGCGATTCGCCGGGAATTCCCATGAAGCTCGGATAACCGGCGCCGGTGCCGACAAACACCGCGTGGAAGCCCATCTCGGCGAGCATCTGCTCGATGGTGAACAGGCGTCCGACCAGGGTGTTGCATTCGAACTTGATGCCGAGCCGCGTGAGTTTCTCGATCTCGACGTCGACCACGCTGTTGGGCAGGCGGAAATCGGGAATGCCGTACTTGAGCACGCCGCCGGGCTCGTGGAAGGCCTCGAACACGGTGACCTCGCAACCGGCCTTGGCCATGTCGGCGGCGCAGGCCATGCCGGCCGGGCCGGAGCCGACAATTCCGACCTTGAAGCGGTGGCGTTCGATGTAAGGGATGTTGGCCCAGCCCTGCGCGATCGCCATGTCGCCGATGAAACGTTCGAGACGTCCGATCGCCACCGGTTCCAGCGACTCGCCGACGGTGCACACGCCCTCGCACTGATTCTCCTGCGGGCACACGCGGCCGCACACCGAGGGCAGCAGGTTGGTGTCGGTGATGGTGTCGTAGGCGCCGTGGAAGTTGTTCGCGGCGATCTTCATGATGAAGCCGGGGATGTTGATGCTGACCGGGCAGCCACGCACGCACGGCTGGTCGGCGCAATCGAGGCAACGCTGCGCCTCGTTCAGCGCGTCTTCGAGCCGGTAGCCGCAAGCGACTTCGTCGAAGTTGTGCACCCGCACTTCCGGCGCCTGCTCCGGCATCGGCGTGCGCGCCTGCGGGATGCTGCGGATGGTTTTCTTCTTGGCCATGGAGCGGCTCCGGCAAGCGGATCAGTGTTCGTGGGTGTGCGGCGCGGCAGGTTCGACCGCCGGCGCGGCGTTGCGGATGCGGCAGCTCTCGTTGAACACCTCCAGCGCGGCCTTCTCGGTCGGTTTGTAGCGACCGAGGCGCTTCATCAGATCGTCGAAGTCGACCTGATGGCCGTCGAAATCCGGCCCGTCGACACAGGCAAACTTGATCGTCTCGCCGATCTTGACGCGGCAGCCGCCGCACATGCCGGTGCCATCGACCATCACCGGGTTGAGACTGACCATCGTCTTGATGCCGTGCGCGCGGGTCGCGTCCGAACACCCCTTCATCATGATCGGCGGTCCGATCGCGACCACTTCGTCGATGTCCGGGTGCTTCTCGATGGCCAGACGGATACCCTCGGTGACCAGGCCCTTGATGCCGGCCGAACCATCGTCGGTGCACACGATCAGTTCATCGCAGACGGCGCGGAACTTGTCCTCCCAGAACATCAGGCCCTGGTTGCGGAAGCCGAGCACGCCGATGACGTAGGCGCCGGCCTGCTTCCAGGCGCGCGCCTGCGGGTAGACCGGCGCCACGCCAAGCCCTCCGCCAACGCAGATCACCTTCTTCGCCTTGCCGAGATGGCTTGGAATGCCCATCGGCCCAACCATGGCAAAGAGGCGCGTGCCGACGCGGCAGTTCTGCTGCATCTCGCGCGTGGTCTTGCCGACCGCCTGGATCACCAGCGTGATGGTGCCCTTGTCGCGATCGAAATCGGCGATGGTCAGCGGGATGCGCTCGCCGTGTTCGTGTTCCATGACGATCACGAACTGTCCCGGCTTCGCGGCTTTCGCCATCAGCGGATGGCGGATCTCCAGCAGACAAGTGACGTCGGAGAAATCCTGGCGGGTGACGATTTCGAAGTCGGACATGGGGCCCCTCTGCACGCGCGGAGTGTCGCCGTCCTCACCATGGAGTGGCCACGCGCTCGAGAGCGGTGGCAATCGCCGGGTGACTCAGGCCGTTCCAGCGTACCCCGATGCAAACGGCGCGCCTTGCGGTGGATCAAGCTGCGCCCCTCACGGCGGTCGCGAACTGGCCCGTCATGAGACAGAAGCGCTTGCCGCGGCCCTGTTTCTCTCGAACTTGCGTAAACAGCTGGGAGACCCAAGGAGCAGCGACCATGCGCACACCGATCTCGCCACTCGCCGTCATGCTGGCGTTGGCACTGCCAGCCATCGCGCTGGGGCAATCCAGCGGCAACTTCACGCTGCGCAAATCCGTGGTGGCCGGCGGCGTCGTGGCGCAGGGGGGCAGCTACCGCCTGACCGCCACCGCGACCCTTGTTGGCGCCGTTCAAACGGGCGGCGCCTATCGGTTGACCAGCGGATTCCACGCGCCCCGAGACGCGTCGGATCGGCTTCTTTGCAACGGCTTTGAAGCCACACCCTGTCCCTGAAGGAACTGCCATGCGCAAACTCATCGCTTTATTCGTCGCAGCGCTCGCCTCGTCGCCCGCCTTTTCGATGGGCACCGCGTTCACGTTCCAGGGCAGCCTGGAGGATGGAGGCGCGCCCGCCCAGGGGGATTACGACCTCCAGTTTCGGCTGATGAACCCAAACAGCCAGCAGTTCGGGCCAACGCTGCTGCTCGACAACGTTCCGGTGGTGAGCGGCGTCTTCACGGTGCAACTCGACTTCGGCACGGGCGTGTTGAGCGGTATCGAGCGCGTCCTTCAGGTTGGGGTTCGTCCGGGTATCTCGACCGGATCGTTCACCGTGCTGACGCCAAATACGCCGCTGCACCCGGCCCCGTACGCGCAAGTCGCCCGCCTCGCCGAGACGGCGGAACTGGCCACCAATGTCGCCAGCAATTCGGTCTTTACGTCCGACCTCGTCGACGGTTCGGTGACCTCCGCCAAGATCGCCGACGAAGCCGTGACGGTCACCAAGATTGCCGATGGCGCCGTGCGCAACGCGCAAATCGCGAGCAACGCGATCTCCCTGGCAAAAATGGCCGATGCGTCGGTCGATACCGACGAATTGGTCAATAGTGCAGTGACCAATGCGAAGGTCGCCAGCGGCAGCATTCTGCCGAGCAGGCTGGCGGGCGACTTCGCCACTTATGCGCTGAGTTTCAGCTCCCCAGGCAATACCTGCATCGATGCCGACATCACGCCGGGCGGCGACGTTCAAGCCAACGACATCCCCTTGCTGACCATGGCCTCGAACGCCAGTCTGCCCAACAACCTGTCGGTGACTGCGCTGCGCGTGAACGCGAACAACGTGGTCGAAGTCCGCGTCTGCAACCACGGCAGCAACGCGGTCAGCTTCAGCAATCTGAGCTTCCGGTTGATCACTTTCCGGTGAGCGGACGCCGCGCTGTCAAGGCGCGACGGTTCACGGCGCCTGTCCTTCAGTTGCTCCGATGTGAGCCCAGCGATGAGTGCATTGGACAGCCGCCCGTCACCCTGCCGGATACCCCCGCGCAGGGTCCCCTTGTCACCCGCAGCAGCGCGGGTTTCGCCGTCCGTCTGGGCTATCCGGAGACGGCACATGCGCAGACAGGCCATGGTGTTCAGTGTACTTCTGGGGGCGCTGATGCTCGGCACACCTGCTCTGGTCACGGCGCAGGCGAAACTTTCGACGGATGATTGGGCGCAGGCACGGCAAGTCGCGATCGGCGAATCCACCACCTTCGCCAGCATGCCGCTCGGCAAAGCCCACAGCGGCGCCGTGCGCATGCGCCGTATCGATATCTACGCCGCGGACGCGAAAATTCTGCTGGATACCGGCGATGGCGTCCGCGAGCTGCCGCGCACTGACTGGTTGCATTTCGTCGCCGATGCGACGGTGCCCGGCGCGCCACGACTCGGTCTTTCGATTTCTGCGGACGGCAAGCGCGCGACCGGTTTGCTGCTGGCCAACGACGGTGGTTTGCTGACGATCGGCAGCCGCCGCGACGGCGCGGAACTGGCGTTCGAATTGCGCGATGCGAAGACCGACGCGCTCGGCAATCCCACTCGTTTTGCCTGCGACAATCACCAACTGCCGTGGCGGCTGGAAAGCCAGCCGCGCTTTGCCGGCATGGCGGAAGCACGCCGCAGGTGGCTACGCGCACCGCAACGGTCGCGGTGGATACCGACAATGAACTGTTGCAGCTGAAGTTCAGCAACAACACCACCAATGCGACCAATTACCTGGCGCAACTGCTCATCGGCATGAATGTGGTCTATGAGCGCGACCTCGACCTGCGCCTTTTGCAGGGCACCACGATCCTGCGCCCCTCGAACATCCCGGATCCTTACACGCAGAGCGACGCCGGGGCGCAGCTCACCGAGTTCGGCACGCTGTGGCAGAACACGCAAGGCGCCGTGCAACGCGCATTCGCCATACTCATTTTCGGCAAAGCCTCCAGCCCCAACAGTTCCTCCGGCATCGCCTGGGTGCTCAGCGGCAACAACTACTGCACCAGCACCAATGCCAATGGCGGTCACTACAGCGTGTCGCAGGTCTTCAGGTTCCAGGGCTCGACCGCGGCCGACGACGTGCTGGTGGTCGCCCACGAGATCGGCCACAACTTCGGTGCCGAGCACGCCCACTGCTCCAACGCCATCACCGGCGCCGGCCCGGCGAGCAGCAACACGATCGACCAGTGCTTCAACAGCGAGGCCACCTTCGGCTGTTTCGGCGGCACCGAAGTGTGTCCGGCGCCGGCCACGGTCAACGGCGTCACCAATGTCACCGGGACGCTGATGAGCTACTGCCACCTCAATGGTCTGCCAGCGTGCGATTCCAGCGAGGTGTTTGCCACGGCACACCGCACCTTCCTCACTCCACGGGTGGTCAACAACGTCGCCAACGGCTGCTTCTCGGCGATCTCGCTGATCAACATCTTCGGCAACGGATTCGAGTGACCCGCAAGCGCGCTATTGCGGCCGTGTGTACACCGGCACGTCCGGATTGCGCCGGTATTCGAAGATCAGATGGGTCTCGATGTGGGCGACTTCTTCGCGCTGGGTGAAGGCCGCCAGCAGAAAGCCGCGCAGGTGGTGGGTATCGCGCACGGCGACGTGCACCAGGAAATCGTCGGCGCCGGCGACGTGGTAGAAGCACAGCACCTCGGACAGGCCGAGCAGATGGTCGTGAAAGGCATCGACCATTTCGCGCGAATGGCGCGCCAGTCGCACGGCGACCATGGCCTGCAGGTCGATGCCCAGGGCTTGCGGGTCGAACTCGGCGTGGAAACCGCGGATCACGCCGGCCTCGCGCAGGCGCCGCACGCGTTCGAGGGCCGTCGATGGCGCCACGCCGACGGCTTCGGCGAGGTCCTTGTTGCTCAGCCGAGCATGCTTTCGCAACAGCCTGATGAGTTCGATGTCGATTCGGTCCAGCTCGATCCTCATGGCCAATCTCCGAATATTCGTCGACTTGTCGTCGTAACGGCATTGAGAAGTCTACTCTCCATCTCGAATCATCGAATCCGGGAGGGCTCGCCATGTCTTACCACATCGCCACGCAGACGGTGCATGCCGGTCGCGAGGATCTGACCCGTCTGGGCGTGCACGCGGCACCGATCGACCTGTCCAGCACCTATCCGACGCCGGATCCGGCGCTCGCCGGCGCCAGCCTCGACGCGTTGGTTGGCGGCGCCGAGCACGCCGCCAATCCAGTCTATGCGCGCCTGTACAACCCGACGGTGGCACGCTTCGAGCACGCTTTGGCAGCGCTCGAAGGGGCCGAGCAGGCGGTCGCCTTCGGTTCCGGCATGGCGGCACTGACGGCGGTGCTGCTGGCGCTGCAGGAGCGCGGTCGCCACATCGTCGCGGTGCGCCCGCTGTACGGCGGCAGCGATCACCTGCTGGCGACCGGCTTGCTCGGCACCACGGTGAGTTTCGTCGATGCCGGAGAGGTTTCCGAATCAATCCGCCCCAATACCGCGCTGGTGCTGATCGAGACGCCGGCCAATCCGACGCTGCAGTTGGTGGACATCGCCGATGTCGTGCGCCAGGCGGGCAGCGTGCCGGTGCTGGTCGACTCGACCTTCGCCACGCCGATCCTGCAGCGTCCGCTGGAACACGGTGCCGCCATGGTGCTGCACAGCGCCACCAAGTTTCTCGGTGGCCACGGCGATGTCGTCGCCGGTGTCGTCGCCTGCTCCGCCGAACTGGCGGGCAAGCTGCGCCAGGTGCGCATCCTGACCGGCGCCATCCTGCACCCACTCGGCGCCTTTCTCCTGTTGCGCGGACTGGCGACGTTGCGCCTGCGCGTGCTCGCAGCGGAAGACAACGCGATCGTGCTGGCGACGCGGCTGGCGAAGCATCCCGATGTGGCGCGGGTGCACTACCCCGGACGTTGTCGCGGGCAACAGGCCGCGATCATGCAACGCCAGATGAGCGGTCCGGGTTGCGTACTGGCGTTCGAGTTGCGTCCCGGAGTCGACGCCGACCGCATGTTGCAGTCGCTGCGGCTCATCACGCCCGCCGTCAGCCTCGGTTCCGTCGACACGCTGATCCAGCGCCCGGCGGCGCTGACTCACCGCGTGGTCGATCCCGCGGCACGTGCGGCCAGCGGTGTCAGCGAAGGCTTGCTGCGACTGTCGGTGGGGATCGAGGATGCCGAAGATTTGTGGGCGGACCTGAAGCAGGCGATCGAGGCCAACGGGCAAAGGATGGCGCAGGCGGCTTGATTCGTCCGGCGCCGGAGCCGGCGAGCGGTTGCGTTATGTAGAGCGGAGCTTGCTCCGCTGCCTTGAACGCCTCCAGCCGAGCAAGCTCGGCTCTACCAGAGCCAACGAGCGGTTGCTTCTTGCAGATTGCGCCGGTGCGCTTGCTGTGTAGCCGAGCCGAGCAAGCTCGGCTCTACCAGAGCCGGCGAGCGGTTGCGTTATGTAGAGCGGAGCTTGCTCCGCTGCCTT